>Ga0315281_10004111_pt1 | contig 21209 bp, 17 predicted proteins | sample YL17G07_0_MG_FD_204540 | JGI IMG/M metagenome (GOLD analysis project Ga0315281, IMG submission 204540) | Sediment microbial communities from Yellowstone Lake, YNP, Wyoming, USA - YL17G07_0 | ecosystem: Environmental > Aquatic > Freshwater > Lake > Sediment | place: USA: Wyoming | collected...
GGCGCGGCCGATCGGCGGCCTGTGCGCCCGCGCACTGACGTTCGAAAAAAGGGGACGGGTGTATTTTTCGACTGAGGGCGACGAAAAATACACCCGTCCCCTTTTTTCGCTCGAAGAGGGGCTGCTGCGGCACGCGCTCGGCGAGTCGCCCGACGGCTGGGCGCGCGAAGCCGTGGCGTCGGGTGTGATGATGATCCCGATTCCACGGCGCGGGATTCTGCGCGGGGTCGAGGGCATCGACGCCGCGCGCGCCGTGCCGCACGTCAGCGACCTGCGCATCACCGCGAAAATGGACCAGCGCCTGGTGCCGCTGCCCGAGGGCGCGAGCTACCTCGGCTTCATCTTCGCGCGCGCCGCGGCGCCGGTCGACGTCGAGCGCGCGCTGCGCGAGGCGCACGCGCGCCTGCGCTTCGCGATCGACGCGGAATTCCCGGTGCTCTCCGCGGCGCAGGTGGACTACAATCTCCACCATGGCTGATTCCTGCGGACACGACTCGCATGCACCCGCCGGCCCGGCGACCAACAAGACCGGACGCAAGGTGATGTGCGTGAAATTTCAGAAAGAGCTGTTCGGTCTCGACTCGCCGCCGTGGCCCGGCGATCTGGGGCAGCGCATCTACGACAACGTGTCGAAGGACGCGTGGAAGCTCTGGGAGGATCGGATGAAGATGATCCTCAACGAATACCGCCTGATGCCGTGGCAGAAAGAAGCGCAGGACCTCGTCGCCAAGCACATGGAAGATTTCTTTTTCGGCGACGGCGCGGCGCTGCCGCCGGGTTTCGTTCCGCAACAGACCAAGTAGCACGTAGCGCAGGCCTTCAGGCCTGCCAACGCCGCCGGGCAGCCCTGAAGAGCTGCGCTACGCGTTCGGCAGCGACGCCACCTGCACCCGCGCGTCGTTAAAGCACGCGCCCCCGCCAAGATCCGTGAGTGTGTCAGGCACCAGCGCGGTGCCCGTGGCGTTGTTGCGCGTGCTGCGCCGCCACAGTCCCTTCGGCAGGCTGACGACCCCAGGCCGGACCTCGGCCGTCACGTCGAGCGGGCAGTGCACCTCACCCAGGTCGTTGAAGATCCGGACGAGATCCCCATCGTCGAGTCCGCGCGCGGCCGCATCGTCTGGATGCATGAGCAGCTGCACGTCCGGCCGCGGCAGTTCGCCGAGCGTCGAGCTGATCGTGCGGTCGCTCGACGGCGAGATCAGCGCGAGCGGATAGCGATCCGTCGCCGGGTCCGGCTGGAAACGATACAGGCCCATCGGCGCGCTCGCGTCGAGCGCGGCGGAGAACAGCTGCACCTTGCGATCCGGCGTGTTCGGAAACACGTCGACGAACTGAATCGGCGCGGCGCCGAACGCCGGCGTCGGCCGCATGCCGTCGCGCAGATCCGCGCCGATGTGGCCGGGCATCGCGTCGAGAATCTTCAGCATGACGTCGAGCTCGCCGGTCGGCTCGTCGTCTTTCAGCAGGCCGAGGCGCGTGCAGAGATCGCCGAACACGTCCGCGTTCGGCCGCGACTCGCCGACGGCGTCGATGACCGGTTTCGCCAGGTCGAGGCTGATCGAGCCGTAGCCTTTCGCGAAATCGTACCCCTCGAGGAACGTCGTCGCCGGCAGGACGACGTCCGCGTAGAGCGCCGTGTCGGTCATCACCTGATCGAAGACGACGGTGAAGAGATCCTCGCGCTCGAGGCCGCGCAGGATGCGGTGCTGGTCGGGCACCGTCGCGGCCGGGTTGGCGTTGTAGACGAACAGCACGTCGACCGGCGGATCGGTGTACTCGGTCAGCGCGCGTCCGAGGTGATTCATGTTCACGGACCGCGTGTCCGGCTCGGCCGTGCCGATCCACGTCCGGGCGATCCCCCACGACGCGGAGTTGCTCATCGAGTAGCCGCCGCCGCGGATGCCGAACTTTCCGCCGACGGCCGGCAGCGCCAGGATCGCCATCGCCGAGTTGCCGCCGTTGCGATTCCGCTCGTGGCCCCAGCCGCAGCGCACCAGGGCTGGCGAGCTCTTCGCGTAGAGCTCGGCCACCTGCTCGAGCGCGGCTGCGTCGATGCCTGCCACGTCAGCCGCGCGCGCGATCGTCCACGGCTCTGCACGCTCGCGCAGCCGGTCCGCGCCGTGGGTGTGCTCGCGCAGGAACGCCTCGTCGGCGTGTCCGTTGGCGAAGAGATAGCGGTGCATCGCCAGCGCGACCGCGACGTCGGTTCCGGCTCTGACCGCGAGATGCACGTCCGCCGATCGCGCGAACGGCGTCGTCCGCGGATCGACGACGACCAGCTTCGCGCCACGCTTCTGCGCCTCGCGCACGTAGGGGATGAGGTGAATGCCCGACGCGGACGGATTCACGCCCCACAGGATGATCAGCGTCGCTTCCGGATAATCCTGATACACGACCGACGGCATCTTGCCGTAGAGCGCCATGTTCGCGGCGCCGGTCGGCGCCGCGCAGACCGTGCGCTCGAGGCGCGACGTGCCGAAGCGGCGCCAGAGCTGCGCGTCGAGGTTGTCCTGCGTGAGGTAGCCGTTCGATCCGCCGTACGAGTACGGCAGGATGGACGCGCCGCCGTGTTCTGTCTTCGCGCGCCGGAATCGCTCCGCGATCAGCTCGAGCGCTTCCTCCCACGCGATGCGCTTGAACTTGCCTTCGCCCTTGCGCCCTTTTCGCACGGCCGGGTACAGCAGACGGTCGTCGCCGTAGACGCGCTGGTCGAACTTCCGCACTTTCGCGCAGATGTAGCCGTCCGTGACGGGGTTCGCCGTCGATCCGTCGATCTTGATGATCTTGCGGTTCTGGATGGTGATCGCCAGGCTGCACGCGTCCGGGCAGTCGAGCGTGCACGCGGTGTCCACCGTGGTGGTCGGGCCGGTGGCCGTCTGCTCGCGCGCGTTGTTTGCCGGAGTCGCCATACCAAGACGATATCATCGGCGTCCGCGATGTTGCAGTCCAATCGGAAATGGATAGAGTGAAGAGCAGATGGCGCACGTCGTGATTGTGGGCGGCGGGTTCGGCGGGCTCGACGCGGCGCGGGCGCTCGGCGGCTCGTCCGTGCGCGTCACGCTGCTCGACCGTCACAACTACCATCTCTTTCAGCCGCTGCTGTATCAGGTGGCGACGGCGTCGCTCTCGCCCGGCGACATCGCGTCGCCGATCCGCTGGGTGCTGCGGCGGCAGACCAACGTCCAGGTGCTGCTCGCCAACGTGCGCGCGATCGATCCGGCGGGGAAGCGCGTGCTGATCGATCCGGGTCCGGCTGAGGCCGGACGCCACGACAACACCGAAGCCGGACGCCACGAAGATTCGATCTCGTTCGATTACTTGATCGTCGCGACGGGCGCGGCGCATTCGTATTTCGGCCACGACGACTGGGCGGGGCGCGCGCCGGGCTTGAAGACGCTCGACGATGCGCTCGAGATGCGACGGCGGATGCTGCTGGCGTTCGAGGCCGCCGAGCGCGAAACGGATCCCGTGAAGCAGCGCCGACTGCTGACGTTCGTCATCATCGGCGGCGGACCGACGGGCGTCGAGCTGGCCGGCGCGCTCGCGGAGATCGCGCGGCAGTCGCTGCGCCAGGACTTCCGGCGCATCCACCCGGAGACCGCGCGCATCGTGTTGGTCGAAGGCAGCCCCCACGTGCTGGCGAGCTTTCACGATCCGCTGCGAGACGAAGCACGCCGTGCGCTCGAGCGGCTCGGCATCGAGGTGCGCACGGGATCGGTCGTGACGCAGATCGACGCCGACGGCGTGCTGTGGCGTCCGGCCGATCCCACGTGGCGTCCGGCTTCAGCCGGACCAGACACCGCCGAACGCATCTCGGCCGAAACCGTGCTCTGGGCCGCGGGCATCGCCGCGTCGCCGCTCGCGAAATCGCTCGGCGTGCCGCTCGACCGCGTCGGTCGCGTGCCGGCCGAACCGACGCTTGCCGTGCAGGGCCATCCCGACATCTTCGTCGCCGGCGACATCTGCGCGCTCCAGCAGGATGGCGCGTGGCTGCCGTGTGTCGCGCAGGTGGCGATGCAGGAAGGCGCCCACGCCGCGCGCAACATCCTGCGCGCCGTGGCAGGAACACCGCTCGAGCCGTTCCGGTATCGCGACTACGGCATCATGGCGACGATCGGCCGCGGCTCCGCGGTCGGCGAAATCTTCGGCCTGAAGATCTCCGGCTTCCTTGCGTGGCTCTTCTGGATCTTCCTGCACATCTTCTGGCTGATCGGCTTCCGCAACCGCTTCGTCGTCATGACCGAATGGGCGTGGGCCTACGTGACCTACCAGCGACGGGTGAGGTTGATTACGGGTGATAGGGCTGAGGGCTGAGGGATTGCGGATGTCGTCCGCTCCGACCTACTCGTAGCGCAGCTTCGGGTACCACGTCGTGCCGCGCCCCTCCGGCGTGAAGTCCAGCACGTTCCACAACGGCCAGATCGCGTCGACGTGGCGTCCGTCCTGCCCGCGGTCGGCCGGCGCGAACAGCATCTCGCTGCCGTAGGTGTGGTAAATGCGTCCATTCTTCCGGGTGAACACGTTCAGCATCGGCAACTGGCCGCCGTGGTGTTCCCCGTAATAGTCCCGGTTGTAGCTGTTGCCCGCCGACGACAGCAGGCGCAGGTTCTGCCAGCCGCGGCCACGGGCGACCTCGAGAATCCTATCGATGGGCGACTTCGCGACGACGGCGAGGTTCACGTGCTGCGAGATGTGCTGAGCGTTGCCGTCGAGGCTGTCCAGCATCGACGTGCACATCGGGCACGGGGCCGCCATCTGCGGCCCGAACATGTAGCTGTAGACGGCCAGCGTGTCCTTACCTTTCGCGAACAACTGGCTGAGCCGCACGTCACGGCGGATCGTGCTGTGGTCCGGCGCGGTCAGGAGTTCCTCGAATGCGTAGTCCTCCTTCAGCGTGCCGCCGAGCGGCAGCTTCCTGCGTTCCGCCGCGACGGCTTCGATCTGCCGGCGCAGCGCGATTTCGCTCTTGAGGAGCTTCTCTCGTGCCGCACGATACGTCGGGCTCTCGCCGGGAAACCGCACGCCGCGCGTGCGACTGCTGGAGGCCTGCGCTGGCTGTGTCTTCGTCGCTTTCGTCTTTGCCATGCTCATCTCCGATCGGGGGTGACCACTCGACCCGCGAGCCGGCCCGTCCAGCGGTTGCCGTCTTTGACGATCCCACCATTCACGAGGACGTACTCCATCCCTTCAGACAACTGATGCGGCTCGAGGTACGTGGCGACGTCGCGGACCTTCGCCGGATCGAAGACGAGCACGTCGGCCCATGCGCCCGGACGCAGCACGCCGCGATCTTTCAGACCGAAGACCGACGCCGGCAATGACGTCATCGATCGCACGGCGAACGGCAAGTCGATCGTCCCGCGCTCGTTGACGTACACCCGGATCTTGCGCGCGAACGCGGCGTTGCCGCGCGGGTGCGGCTTGCCCTGGCCAAAGGGCACGAGGTCGCCGTCGGTGCACGTCATCGTGAACGGCTGACGCATGATGAGCTCGATGTCGCGCTCGGCCATGTTGAACGAGACGAGGCTGGCGTCGCCCTTCAGCAGGAGATCCATCGTGGTCTCGTCGGCCGGCTTACCGATCGCCTTCGCGACCTGCGCGAGCGTCTGGCCTTCGTAGGCGGGATTCGGCGAGTAACGCGAGATGACGAGCTTGTCCGATCCGCCGCGCCGCTCGAAGTTGCGGCGGATATCGGCTGCGAGTCGTTCGTGCTCAGGGCCCTGGATGCGCTTGAGCAACTCCGCGCGTCCGCCGACTTCGGCCCAGCGCGGAATCAGCGCGCCGACGATGCCGGTGCCGCTCGCGTCGTACGGATATTGATCGGCGTACACCTCGACGCCTCGATCGCGCGCCTGCGTGATCTTCTCGACGAGCGCCATCGACAGGCCCCAGCTCGCCGGCCCGAGCGCCTTCATGTGCGCGACGATGCCGGGCAGGTGTCCTTCCTCGGAAATGCGAATCACCTCCTGCACGGCCGCGACCACGCCCACGCTGAAGTCGGCTTCGTCCCGGATGTGGCTCTCGTACACACCGCCCATTTCGCCAACGACTGTCGCGAGCGCGATCACTTCTTCCGTCTTCGCGTAGCTGCCGGGCGCGTAGTAGAGCCCGGACGACAGGCCGATGCCGCCGGCTTCCATGCCGGCTTGCGCGAGCTTGACCATGCGATCGAGTTCGGCCGGCGTCGCCTGGCGATCGGCCATGCCAATGACTTCGCGCCGAATCGATCCGTGCGGCACGTAGAGCGCGACGTTGACGCCGACGCCTTTCTGCTCGAACGCGCCGCGCTGCGCTTTCAGATCGATCGTCCCGCCACCGTCCGGGTTGATCATCACCGTCGTCAGGCCCTGCGCGAGCAGTTGACGAGCCTCGTTCAGATCGCCCGCGAGGCCGGTCGACGCGTGCGAGTGGACGTCGATGAAGCCGGGCGAGACGGTCAAGCCGCGCGCGTCGATCACGCGCGTGGCCGTGGCGTTGCCGAGCCGGCCCATGTCCGCGATGCGGCCGCCGCGGATGCCGATGTCGGCCGCCAGCCACGGATTGCCGCTGCCGTCGAGGACGCGGCCGTTGCGGATCAGGATGTCGTACCGCGCAGCGGGCGTCTGCATGGATGCCGGCGCGGCGAGCGAGAGCAGGAAGGCGAGCGAGAGGAGCGATTGCTTCACGCGGACATCTTACGCTCGCCTGAACCGCCTGCGCCACGGCGACGGCGGCCAAGAAGGCTCCGCGACGAAGACATATAATGCGGCGCGATGGCGTCACGCGTGCGGAAGGCGGTGGGTCGCAACGTCCTCCGCAAAGAGGGCCACGACAAGGTCACTGGCGCCGCCCGTTATATCGACGACCTGACGTTCCCCGGCCTGCTGCACGCCCGCACCATTCGCTCGACGATTCCGGCCGGCGAGATCGCCCGCGTGCGGTTCAAGGGCGATCGCGGAGGCTTCACGCTCGTCGATCACCACGACATTCCCGGCCGCAACATCGTCGCGCTGATCGACGACGACCAGCCGTGTCTGGCCGAGCGGACGATTCGCCACGCCGCCGAGCCGATTCTGCTGCTCGTGCACGACGATCGCGAGAAACTGCTCGCCGCGGAGGTCCAGATCGACTACCGGCCTTCCACGCCCAACTACGATCCGGAGACGTCCGCGGTCACGTTCAAGACGATCGCGATCGACAAGGGCGATCTCGACGCGGGCTTCGCCGCGGCCGACGTCATCGTCGAGGGCGAGTACCGCACCGGCCATCAGGAGCAGCTCTATATCGAGACCAATGGCGTGATCGCGGTGCCCGGCGACAGTGTCACCGGGGCCGACCGCGGCATCACCGTGTACGGGTCGATGCAGTGCCCCTACTACGTGCACCGGGCGCTGATGATTCTGCTCGGGCTGCCCGCCGAGAAGGTGCGCGTGATTCAGACTGAAACCGGCGGCGGCTTTGGCGGCAAGGAAGAGTACCCATCGATCATCGCCGGGCACGCCGCGCTGGCCGCGCTGAAGACGGGGCGGCCGGTGAAGCTCGTGTACGACCGCGTGGAGGACATGCTCGCGACGACGAAGCGGCATCCCTCCATCGTTCGCCACCGGACGGGTGTCACGAAGGACGGCCGGCTGACGGCAGTCGATATTGATGCGGTGTTCGACGGCGGGGCGTACGCCACGTTGAGCGCCGTCGTGCTGTCGCGCGGGATGATTCACGCCGCCGGGCCGTACCGCTGCGATCACATCCGCATCCGCGGGCGCGCGACGATGACCAACACGCCGCCCAACGGCGCGTTCCGCGGCTTCGGCGCGCCGCAGACCCAGTTCGCGGCCGAAGTGCACATGGATCGGATCGCCGAGCGGCTCGGTCTGGATCCCGTGCGCATCCGTGAAATCAACGCGCTCAGGCCCGGCGACACCACGGCGACGGGCCAGCGGCTGGGCAAGGACTCAAGCGCGCTGCAGGTGCTGCGCGAGGCCGTGAAGCGCACGGAGTTCAAGAAGCGGCGTCGCGCGCTGGCAAGAGCCAATGGTCCGGCTGAAGCCGGACGCCACGGGGCGGCGAAGGGTATCGGTCTCTCGCTGTTCTTTCACGGCTCGGGTTTCACGGGCGCGGGTGAAGTGAAGCTGGCCGCGAAGGCGTCGCTCGCGCTCACCGACCGCGGGGCGCGCATTCACGTCGCGAGCACGGAAATCGGCCAGGGCACGCGGACGATGCTCGCGCAGATCGTCGCCGACGCGCTCGGCGTGAAATACGACGACGTGGACGTCAACGCCGCGGACACGGGCGAGGTGCCTGACAGCGGACCCACGGTCGCGTCGCGCACGTGCATGATCGTCGGCCGCATTCTCGAGCGCTGCGCCGAAGAGATGCGGGCGCGCCTCGGCCGGCTCACGCCGCGCCAGTACCTGCGGACGTTCGGTCCGCTCGTGATCACGAAGCAGTACGAGCGGCCCGCCGGGATGGTGTGGGACGACACCTTATATAGAGGTGACGCCTACGGCAGCTACGGCTGGGGCTGCGACGTCGTCGAGGTGGACGTCGATCGGGACACATTCGAAGTCAGGCCGACGGCGTTCACGTCGGTCCACGAGATCGGCAAGGCGATCCACCCGGCGTTCGCGGTCGGGCAGATCGAAGGCGGCAGCGCGCAGGGGTTGGGGTACGCGCTGCTCGAAGAGGTGGTCATGCGCGACGGCCGCATGGCGAACGCGACGCTGACGAACTACATCATCCCGACGTCGCTGGACACGCCGCCGATGACGATCGTCCTGCTCGAGAATCCGTACCCGCATGGGCCGTCCGGCGCCAAGGGCGTCGGGGAAATGCCGATCGACGGCCCGGCGCCGGCGGTGGTCAACGCGTTGCGTCACGCGGGGTTCGACCTCAGGGAAATCCCGGCCACTCCTGAGCGCGTCATGGTTGCGTCGAAGTGACCTCCGTGCCCTTTGTGTCCTTTGTGTTGAATGGCCGCCGGAAAAAGCTGGCCGTCCATCCGATGAAGCGCCTCCTCGACGTGCTGCGCGAGGACTGCGGGCTGACGGGTACGAAAGAAGGATGCGGCGAAGGGGAGTGCGGCGCCTGCACGGTGCTTCTCGATGGCACGCCGGTGAACTCGTGTCTCGTGCCAGCCGCGCACGCCGACGGCGCGCGCGTGACGACGATTGAAGGCCTGGGCGGACGGCATCGTCTTCAGCGCGCGTTTGTCGAGCACGGCGGCGCGCAGTGCGGCATCTGCACGCCGGGCATGATCCTCGCCGCCGTCGCGCTCGGTCCAAGGCCGTCGCTGCAGACAATCAAAGTCGGGTTGGCCGGCAACCTCTGCCGCTGCACCGGCTACTCGGCGATCTATCGATCGATACGGAACGCCTGATGCCCGGGTCCATCGCCACTCGCACGCTCTTGCGGCCGTCGTCGATCGACGAGGCGCTGACGATGCTCCGCGACGAGGGGCCGCTCGTGCCGATGGCCGGGTGCACGGACCTGTACGTCGCGCTCAACTTCGGCACGCTCGCGGACACGCGTTTCCTCGATCTGAGCCGGCTGGACGCGCTCGCGGCGATCGACGTGCGCGGCGGCGCGCTGTCGATCGGCGCGCTGGCGACGCACACGGACCTGATCCGCTCGCCGCTCGTCCGGCGCCGGCTGCCGATGCTGGCGGCGGCGGCGCGCGAGATCGGCGGCGTTCAGATCCAGAATCGCGGTACTCTGGGGGGCAACGTGGCGAATGCCTCACCGGCCGGCGACACTCTGCCCGTCCTTGCCGCCGCCGACGCGACGGTCGTGCTGCGGAGCGCCGGCGCGACGCGGCGCGTGCCCTTCAATGCCTTCTACACCGGCTACCGCCAGACGGTCCGGCGCCCGGACGAATTGATCGTGTCGTTCGAAATCGCGCCGATCCGCGGACGCCAGGCGTTCCGGAAAGTGGGCACGCGCGCGGCCCAGGCGATCTCGAAAGTGGTGATGGCCGTCGTGGCTGGCGAGGCACCGCGCGTCGCCGTCGGCAGCGTGGCGCCGACCGTCATCCGCGCGCGCCGGACCGAGGCGGCGCTCGCCGCCGGCGCGTCGATCGCCGACGCGCAGCGCGTCCTGCTCGAGGAGATCGCGCCGATCGACGACATCCGATCCACGGCCGAGTACCGCCGCCGCGTGGCCGCCAGCCTTCTCGCCGGTCTCCTGTCGGCGCGCCGCCCGTGATTACCGCCATCCGTCGCGCCTTCGTGTTGCTCGACCGTGCCGACCGCTGGCGCTGGGCTGCGCTCGTGCCTCTCGTGGCGATCGTGGCGGTCCTGGAAGCGGCGGGCGCCGCCGCCGTCGTCCTGTTGGTCCGCGTGCTCGCCGACCCCGGCTCGGCCCTTCGGCTGCCGCGCGCGCTCACCTGGCTGCCGCGGATGGACGACCCGCAGTCCGCCGCACTGGTCATGACGGTCGCCGTGGTCGTGTTTTACCTCGTCCGGAACTTCGTGATCATCGCCATCGAGTTCGCCGAGGAACATGTCGTTCAGCGATCCGCCTCGCGCATCGCCATCGGCCTGCTGACGCGCTACCTGTCGGCCCCGTACCCGTTTCATCTCCGCAATCCGTCGACGGCCCTGATCCAGCGGGCGAGCACGAGCGTGGAGCAGGCGGTCGAGATCATGCTCGCCGCCCTCGTGCACTTCGCGTCGGAACTGCTCGTGACGGCAGGGCTGCTGGTGTTGCTGTCTGTGGCCGCGCCGGGAGCCACGCTGGTGGCGGCGGCGACCATCGCGGTGCTGCTGCTCGCGCCGCTCCGCCTGACCCGGCGTCTCTACCTGCGGTGGGGCGAAGAGGAACGCGCGATCAGCGAGCGGCTGCTCGCGGACCTGCATCAGGGCCTCGACACGATCAAAGAGATCCTTGTGTCCGGGCGCCAGGAGTTCTTCGCCCGCCGGTTCACGTCGGACCGCCGGCGGCTCGAGCGGTTCAAGGTGCGCCGGGGCAGCGCGGGCTCGGCCGTGCGGACGGGCATCGAGACGATCTTCATCTGCGCGATGATGCTCGCCGTGGCCGTGATGACGACCTCGGGCACGCCGGGCCGCGACGTCGTGGCGGTGCTGGGGTTGTTCGCCTACGCGGGATTCCGCATCGTGCCTGCGGCCAACCGGATCATCCTGCACGTGAACTCGATGCGTTTCGCGGCGGCCTTCGTGGAACCCATGGCCGTGGATTGGCAGGCGCTCGACCCGCGCGGCGCGCTCGCAGGACCGTCGGCTGCGTGGCCGCGCCTCTCGACGGCGATTGAGTTCTCCGACGTGTCCTACCGCTACGACGATGGGCGGCCGGCCGCGCTGAGCGGCATCCAGTTGACGATTGCGCGCGGCGAGTCGGTAGGCATCGTCGGTCCGACCGGCGCCGGCAAGACCACGCTCGTGGACGTGCTGCTCGGGTTGCTGCCGCCGACCAGCGGCCGCGTGCTCGTCGATGGCCGCGACGTGCATGCCGCGCTGCCGTCGTGGCAATCGCACCTCGGCTACGTGCCGCAGCAGGTGATGCTCGTCGACGACACCTTGCGCCGCAATATCGCATTCGGCGTCGACGATGCCGGGATTGACGAGGCGCGCGTCCTCCGCGTGGTGCGCGTAGCGCGCCTGGACGCCCTGGTCGCCTCGTTGCCGCAGGGACTCGAGGCGCGCGTCGGCGAGCGCGGCGCCCGCCTCTCGGGCGGGGAGCGGCAGCGGATTGCGATCGCCCGCGCGCTCTATCGCGATCCGGACGTGCTGGTCTTCGACGAAGCGACGTCCGCGCTCGATCACCAGACCGAACGCGAAATCGCCGACGCGATCGACGCGCTGCGCGGCGAACGCACCGTCGTCGTCATCGCGCACCGGATGGCGACGGTCCGCACGTGCGACCGGCTGGTCGTGCTGGAGGCGGGCCGCATCGTGGCGCAGGGGCGCTACGACGAACTGCTGGGGGCGTCCGATCTGTTCCGGACGCTGACGGCCGGCCCGGGCGCCTGACGCGCCGGCCTGAACCTGTGCTAGCCTCCGATCCACTCTCAATGCGCGCCGCCGTCGTCGTGGTCGGGGATCTCGGGCGAAGTCCCCGCATGCAGTATCACGCTCACGCGCTCGCCGCCAGCGGCGTGGACGTCGACTTCGTCGGATACGAAGGCGCGCCGCTGCCCAAACGCATCACCGACGATCCGCGCATCACCGTCCATCGGCTGCCGGAAGCGCGACTGCGGTTCCGCCGCGCGGGCCGATCCACGCTCGGGTTCGCGTGCCTGGCCCTCATCGATGGCGCGCGTCTCAGCGTGCGCCTGTGCCTGGCGCTCATGCGGCTGCCGAAACCGGATCTCCTGCTCGTCCAGAATCCCCCCGCGCTGCCGACGCTGCACGTGGCGGGGCTCGTGGCGCGCCTGCGCGGGGCCCGGCTCGTGATCGACTGGCACAACCTCGGGTACACGATGCTCGCCCTGCGTCTCGGGCGCCGCCATCCGGTCGTCCGTCTGACGCGCTGGCTGGAAATGGTGGCGGCGCGCTCGGCGACCGCGCACCTGTGCGTCTCGCGAGGCCTCGCGAAATTCCTCGACCACCGTTTCAAGATTCCCGGCGTACGCGTCCTGTACGATCGCCCGGCGTCCGCGTTTGTGCTGCTCGAGCGCGTCGAGCGCGAGCAGATCCGGCAGGCCCTTTTCACGCGGCTCGAGATCCGCGGTTCCGGTCCGGTGGGCTTCATCGTCAGCCCGACGAGCTGGACGGCCGATGAGGACTTCGACGTCGTCATCGACGCGGTCCGCGAGCTCGAGGAACGCGTGCGTGGCTGGGAAGTCAACCACCCGTCGCACCGGTTCCCCGACCTCGTGATTCTCGTCACCGGCGACGGCGCGCGCCGCGCGGAGTTCGAGCGTCGATTCGCGGGCCTGCCGGCGCGCCGCGTCCAGCTGCGCACGCGGTGGCTCGACCCGGAGGACTACCCGCGCATCGTCGGCAGCGCGGACGTCGGCTTGTGCCTCCACCGGTCCTCGTCCGGTCTCGATATCCCCATGAAGGTCGTCGATCTCTTCGGCGCGGGCGTGCCCGTCTGCGCGCTCGATTACGGGGCGTGCCTGGCCGAGCGCATCCGCCACGGTGACAACGGCCTGCTGTTTTCGAACGCGCGCCAGCTGGCGGAAGTCATCTTCGATCTGTTCGAGGGGTTCCCGGGTGAATCGTCACGTCTCGATCGCCTGCGCGCCGGGGCCCGCCGAGCCGCGCGGCCAACCTGGGAAGAGGGGTGGGCGACCGAAGCGCGCCCCCTGCTGCTGACGCCCACGCCGCGCTAGGGACCTATAATGGGCTCCTTTCGGAGGAGCCCCATGCCCGACGTCGCCGCGCGGCCGGACGTCCAGACGATCGACAACTTCATCGGTGGCCGATGGGTGACCGCCCGGGCCACCGATTTTTTTGACGTGCACAATCCCGCCGTCGGCGACGTGATCGGCAGGACGCCGCTCTCGACCGCCGCCGATGTCGACGCGGCGGTGCAGGCCGCCACGCAGGCGTTTCCCGCCTGGCGCGACACGCCCGTCAACACGCGCGCGCAGGTGCTCTACAAATTCAAGGCGCGGCTGGAAGCGCACTTCGACGAAATCGCCCGCATCGTCACGACCGAGCACGGGAAGACCCTGGATGAAGCGCGCGGCAGCGTGCGCCGCGGCATCGAATGCGTCGAGGTTGCGTGCGGCGCGCCGTCGCTGATGCAGGGGTTCGGTCTCGAGGACATTTCGGCCGGCGTCGATTGTCACGTGGTTCGCCAGCCGCTCGGCGTATGCGCCGCGATCGCGCCATTTAATTTTCCTGCCATGGTGCCGATGTGGTTCCTGCCGTTCGCCATCGTCACGGGCAACACGTTCGTGCTGAAGCCGTCGGAGCAGGTGCCGCTGTCGCAGCGCACGATGGTGGACCTTCTGCAGCAGTGCGATCTGCCGCCGGGCGTCGTGAACCTCGTCAACGGCGGGCGCGACGTCGTGGACGCGATCTGCGATCACCCGGGCATTCGCGCCGTGTCGTTCGTCGGGTCGACCGCGGTCGCGAGGCACGTATACCAGCGCGCGACGCACGCCGGCAAGCGCGTCCAGGCGCTGGGCGGCGCGAAGAACTTCATTGTCGTCATGCCCGACGCGGATCTCGAGCGATCGATCGGAATCATCTCGGAGTCGTTCTACGGCTGCGCCGGCGAGCGATGCCTCGCGGGCAGCATGCTCGTGCCGATCGGCGACGCGCACCGCGAGACGCGCGACCGGATGGTCGCGGCCGCGCAATCGCTGAAGGTCGGCGACGGCGCGCACCCCGGCGTCACGATGGGACCGGTGATCAGCGCGAAGCATCGCGAGCGCGTGCTCGGCTACATCGACAAGGGTGTGGCGGAAGGCGCGACGCTGCTCGTGGACGGCCGGCAGACGCGCGTCGCCGATCGGCCGAACGGCTACTTCGTCGGGCCCACCGTGTTCGACGATGTCTCAGCGAAAATGACGATCGGCCGCGACGAGATTTTCGGGCCAGTGGCGGCGATCTGTCCGGTGAAGACGCTCGACGAGGCGATCGCGCTGATGAAGTCGCATCCGAACGCGAACGCGACGTCCATCTTCACGTCAAGCGGCAAGGCGGCGCGCGAGTTCGCGAAGCATGCGACGGCGTCCATGGTCGGCGTGAACATCGGCGTGGCCGCGCCGATGGCGTATTTTCCGTTCGGCGGCGCCAAGGACAGCTTTTTCGGCGACCTGAAGGCCCACGGCCGCGACGGGATCGAGTTCTACACGGACAAGAAAGTGACGATCAGCCGGTGGTTCTAGCCACCAGCCCTCAGCCATGAAAACTCTGATTAAGAACGGCACCGTCGTCACCGCAACCGACCTGTACAAAGGCGACGTCCTCGTCGAGGACGAGAAGATCACGCTCATCGGCACGACGCTGGACATGCACGCCGACAAGATCATCGACGCGGCCGGCAAGTACGTCCTGCCCGGCGGCATCGACGTCCACACGCATCTCGACATGCCGTTTGGCGGCGCCACGTCGGCCGACGACTTCGAGTCCGGCACGACTGCCGCGGCGTTCGGCGGGACGACGTCCATCGTCGACTTCGCGATTCAGTACAAGGGACAGACGCTGCACCACGCCTGGGAAACGTGGGCGAAGAAAGCGGAGGGCAAGGCCGTCATCGACTACGGGTTTCACATGATCATGACGGACTTCAACGATCAGGTGGAGCAGGAGATGGACGCGCTCGTCCGTCAGGGCGTGACGTCGTTCAAGCTCTTCATGGCCTATCGCGGCGTCTTCATGCTCGACGATGCGAGCATTTTCAAAGCGCTGCTGCGCACGGGCCAGAACGGCGGCACGATCTGCATGCACGCCGAGAACGGTGACGTGATTGACGTGCTGGTCCAGCGCGCGCTGGCGGCCGGCCACACCGCGCCGAAGTACCACGCCCTGACGCGCCCCGCGCGCGCGGAAGCGGAAGCCACGCACCGCGCGATCGCGCTTGCCGAGATTGCCGACGTGCCGATCTACATCGTCCACCTGTCGGCGGCCGAAGCGCTCGAGATGGTGACCGAAGCGCGCGACCGCGGGCTGCACGCGTACGCGGAAACATGTCCGCAGTATCTGTTCCTCTCCTACGACAACTACGAGGAGCCGGACTTCGGCGGATCGAAGTACGTCATGAGCCCGCCGTTGCGCGATCGCGCGAAGCAGGATCAACTCTGGCGCGGCCTGGCGTTCAACGACCTGCAGTGCATCTCGACGGACCACTGTCCGTTCTGCATGAAGGAGAAGCGCCTCGGCGAGAACGATTTCTCGAAGATCCCCAACGGCGCGCCCGGCGTCGAGACGCGGATGAGCCTCGTCTACGACGGCGGCGTGCGCCCCGGCCGCATCTCGCTCAACCGGTTCGTCGAGCTGACGTCGACGTCCCCCGCGAAGATCTTCGGCCTGTTCCCGCGTAAGGGCACGATCGCGCCGGGCTCGGACGCGGACATCGTCGTCTTCGATCCCAACCGCACGATCACGCTCTCCCACAAGACGCTCCACATGAAAGTCGACTACAACCCGTACGAAGGCCGCCAGGTGACGGGCGCCACGGATACCGTGCTCTCGCGCGGCCGGCTGGTGATTGAGAACGGGAAATTCGTCGGCCGCGCGGGCAGCGGGTCGTTCCTCAAGCGCGCGACGCGAAGTTGACAGGCTGATGCTGGTCGTTCGTAGCAAACGCGTGGTCCTGCCGGAAGGCGAGCGAGCCGCATGCCTGCACGTCGACAAGGGCATCATCGAGCGCGTGGTCCCGTTCGAATCCGACGATCCGACCGGCTCGCAGGTGTTCAACGTGCCCGGCTTCGTCGTGTCGCCCGGGATCGTCGACACGCACGTGCACATCAACGAGCCCGGCCGCACCGAGTGGGAAGGCTTCGACACGGCCACGCGGGCGGCGGCGGCCGGCGGGGTGACGACGATCGTCGACATGCCCCTCAACAGCATCCCGGCCACGACGACCGTCGAAGCGTTGCGCGTCAAGAAGGAATCCGCGCGCGCGCAGTGTCACGTCGACGTCGGGTTCTGGGGCGGCATCGTGCCGGGGAATGCGGACGCACTCGACGGCCTTGCCGACGCCGGCGTGCGCGGCTTCAAGTGCTTTCTGGTGCCGTCGGGGGTGGACGAGTTTCCCGCCGTCGACGAAGCGGACCTGCGCCGCGCGCTTCCGATCCTCGCGCGCCGCAAGCTGCCGCTGCTCGTGCACGCCGAATGGCCCGCTCTCATCACCCTCCCGGCTCACCCGACCTACCAGGCCTATCTGGCCTCCCGCCCGCCCGAGTCCGAGGTTGAAGCCATCCGCCTCATGATTCGTCTGGCCGGGGAGTTCCGCGTGTCGACGCACATCGTGCACGTGTCGTCGGCAGAAGGCGTGGACGCGATCGCCCGCGCCAAGACGGCCTGGGTCCCGATCACGGCGGAGACCTGTCCGCACTACCTCAGTTTCAGCGCCGAAAAAATTCCAGACGGCGCGACCGAATTCAAGTGCGCGCCGCCCATCCGCGAGGCGTCCCACCGCGCGGCCCTCTGGGAGGGGCTCGACGATGGCACCATCGACATGATCGTGACGGATCATTCGCCGGCGCCGCCGTCGCTCAAGACGCCGGGCAATTTCATGACGGCATGGGGCGGCATCGCGTCGCTCGAGCTCGCGCTGCCGGCGGTGTGGACGGCGTCACGCGCGCGATTTCTCGTGCAGAGCTTTCAGTCCGTGGAGACCGACCTCGAACCGGAGCGCGTCTCACGCCCGCAGTTCGCCGATCTGGCGCGCTGGATGAGCGAACGGCCGGCAGCGCTCGCCGGGCTGAGCGAGAAGAAGGGCCGCATCGCGCCCGGACTCGACGCCGATCTCGTCGTCTGGGATCCGGACGTGGCGACCACGGTCGACCCCGTGCGCCTCAAACAGCGCCTCAAGCTGACGCCCTATGCCGGGCGAACCCTCTTCGGCCGGGTGCTCACGACGTTCGTGCGCGGCGAGCGCGTCTGGGACAAGAAGAAGCTGGTCCGCGCGTATGGGGGAAGCCTCCTGTGACGGCCGCCTTTGTCGATCTGGTGGATCTCGCAGCCGAGCGGCTCGGCGCCGCGGCCGTGGCCGCCAACGACGAGTTCTTCGCGGCGAAAGAGAATCTGATCAAGGCGGCGGCGCCCGTGTGGCGCGAAGGCGAGTACACCGATCGCGGGAAATGGATGGACGGCTGGGAGACGCGGCGCCGGCGCGATCTCGGCCCAGACGCGCATGACTGGTGCATCGTCCGGCTCGGCGTGCGCGGCGTCGTCAGGGGCGTGGACGTCGACACCGCCAACTTCAAAGGGAACTTCCCGGAGGCGTGCGCCATCGACGGGTGCGATGTGCCTGGTCTCGTCGCGCCTGACGATCTGGCGCGCGCGCCGTGGCGCGAGATGCTGCCGCGTACCGCGCTCACGGGCGACGCGCACAACATCACCGCCGTTGACGATCGCGGCGCCGTGACGCACCTGCGCCTGCGCATCTTTCCGGACGGCGGCGTCGCCCGCCTGCGGGTGTTCGGCGATGTCGTGGCGGACTGGGCGCGGCTGCGGCGTCAGGGCGACGTGGACCTCGCGGCGGTCGAGCACGGCGGCATCGTCGCCGGGTGCAGCGACATGTTCTTCGGATCGCGTCACAACCTCATCATGCCCGGCGACGCGACGCACATGGGTGACGGATGGGAGACGAAACGGCGCCGCGGCCCCGGGCACGACTGGACCATCATCCGTCTGGGCACCGAAGGCACGGTCCGTCGCGTGACCGTCGACACGCGCCACTTCAAGGGCAACGCGCCCGGCGCATGCAGCCTCGAAGGCAGCGCGGACGGACGCGAGTGGCGCGAATTGCTGCCGCGCGCGGCGCTCCAGCCGCACGCGCAGCACGCGTTCGAAGAGGAACTGCGCGCCATCGGCGACGTGACGCACGTGCGGTTCAATATCTTTCCGGACGGCGGCGTCGGCCGACTTCGTGTGTACGGACGACCGAAGTGACTACGATGATCAACGCAGAAACCGCAGAACTTGCAGAGACGACACACATTGTTCTGCGTGTTCCGCGTGTGCTGCGTTTAACGTGATCGGAAATGCGACTCGAGGAACTCAACGCGTCAGCTGCCGATGCCGCCGCCCGCGAGTTGAGGCGCTGCTGCGGGTCCGCGCGGTGGGCGCGCGAGATGGCCGCGGGGCGGCCTTTTGGGAGCGCCGCCGCGATGGCGGCGAAGGCCGACACGGTCTGGGCCGCCCTCGCCCCGGCCGACTGGCGCGAGGCGTTCGCGTCGCATCCGAGAATCGGTGCATCCGGCACGGCAGGTGGGGCGGGTGGGGCAGGTGGGGAACGTGCGTGGTCGGCCGAGGAGCAGCGCGGCGTTGCGGACGCCGATGACATGACCCGCACACGGCTGGCGCAGGCGAACCGTGAGTACGAGACCCGTTTCGGATACATTCTCATCGTCTGCGCGACCGGCAAGGGCCCCGGGGAGATCCTGGGCCTCATCGAGCAGCGGCTGACGAACGACCCGGCGGTCGAACTCGCTGTTGCCGCGGAAGAACAGCGGAAGATCACGCGGCTGCGGCTGGAAAAACTTCTCGAAGGATGATGAGTGATGACTCGATGATTACGACACACGTGCTGGACATTGCGCGCGGCGAGCCGGCCGAGGGCGTCACGGTGATTCTCGAAATCCGGCAGGCGAGCGAGTGGACGCCGGTCGGGCGCGGGTCGACCGACAGCAAGGGACGGGTCGAGACGCTCACCGATGGCCCCATCTCGCCCGGCACGTACCGCCTCACGTTCGACGTCGGGACGTACCACCGCAACCTCGGCCTGACGGTGCCGTTCTTTCCCGAGGTGAAGATTACGTTCAACGTGCGCGACATCGATGAGCACTATCATCTGCCGCTGCTGCTGAGCCCGTTCGGGTACTCGACGTACCGGGGGGCGTAGTGTCACCCAGGCCGGGAGAGACCGATGGCACCTGATCTGTCGACGACGTTCACCGGCATTCGTCTTCCCAATCCGTTCCTCCTGTCGTCCGCGCCGCCGACCGAGTCGGAGTCGAACATCGTCCGCGCGTTCGAGGCCGGGTGGGGCGGCGTGGTGACGAAGACCATCGGCCTGCATCCCGTGGTCAACGTCCCCGGCCCGAAGACGAAGTTCCTGCGCGCCGACGCCGACTCGCCGCACCTCTCGATGAAGAAGCGGCCGAACACCGCGCTGCACTCGTCGTGGAACTGGGAGCTCATCTCCGACAAGACGCTCGACTGGTGGGTGCCGCGCCTGGGCCGCATCAAGAAGCAGTTTCCTGAACACGCGCTCGTCGCGTCGATCATGGCCGGCTCCGGGAACGACACCGAACTGCGGCACTGGCAGGAACTCGCGATCGCCTGCCAGGAGCAGGGCTGCGACGCGCTCGAGCTGAATCTCTCGTGCCCGCACATGGACCGGCCCGACATGGGATCGAACGTGGGCAAGGACAAGGAACTCGTGTCCATCGTGACGAAAGTCGTCAAGGACATCGCGAAGATTCCCGTCTGGGCCAAGCTCACGCCGTCGACGACCGACATCGTCGTCGAGGCCCGCGGCGCGTTTCTCGGAGGCGCCGACGCGATTTCCTCGTCCAACACGTTCACGTCGTTGCCGCTCATCGATGCGGAAACGCTGGAATTCGAAGTGCATGTCGACGGGCTCGTCTCGACCGGCGGTCTCGGCGGCCCGGCGATCCTGCCGCTGTCGCTCGCGAAGATGTCGCAGCTCACGCAGGCGTTCCCCGGCAAGGCGTTTTCCGGCATCGGCGGCATTTCGAATTTCGAGCACGCGCTCAGCTACTTCCTGCTCGGCTGCGGCACGGTGCAGGTGTGCACGGCGGCAATGCTCGATCATGCCATTGGACCGAACATCATCCGCGAGCTCAACGAGGGATTGGCGCGCTTCCTCGAGACGCACGCCGACAAGGGCTGGACGCGCGTCGACGACTTCGTCGGCCTCAGGCGAGACCGCGTGGTCGCGCAGTCGAAGATCCGGCGCCCGACGGAGAAGGACTACCGCGGCGGGTACGAGGCCGAGGGGTATGCCGTTGAAGAAACCAAAAATTAAGAAGTAAGAAGTGAGAACTACGAACGGCCTTTGAGAATCTTGACGAACGATCGGCCGCGCAGCTCTTCGAGGCTGAGGCCGCTCATCGCGACCGCCTCAGTTTCATTGATCGCGCCGCAATTCATCGCACGCAGAAAGTAGTTCAGCAACCCCTGCCCCGTGGCCGCGTCGTCGAAGACGCCGCCGATGAGCGTCGCCTGCGCCGCCTTCTGCACGAAGTTCTTCAACCGTTCTGACGCCGCGTCCAGGCCTTCCAGGAAGAAGGCGTAGACGGCCGCGTACCGGGACGGCAGCTGGGCGGGGTGCAGATCCCATCCCTGATAGAACCCGGTGACGAGCGAGTGGCGCACGTGCTGGGCGTGCAGACGCCACGCGGCATGGACCGTCTCGCGCGATCCGACCGGCATGACGTTGGTGGCGCCGTCCGACAGCCAGAGGCCCGTGCCGGCGAGCGTGACCTGCATCACGTCTTTCGCGAAGTCGCACGACGGGTGGCGCATGTGCTGGTGCGCGGCCGTGATGCCGCACGCTGCCGTGTAGTCGTAGGTGCCGAAGTGCGCGGCGACGATGCGCCCGCGGCCCGCGGCGATCAGGCG
>Ga0315281_10004112_pt1 | contig 21207 bp, 21 predicted proteins | sample YL17G07_0_MG_FD_204540 | JGI IMG/M metagenome (GOLD analysis project Ga0315281, IMG submission 204540) | Sediment microbial communities from Yellowstone Lake, YNP, Wyoming, USA - YL17G07_0 | ecosystem: Environmental > Aquatic > Freshwater > Lake > Sediment | place: USA: Wyoming | collected...
CCCCTCATTTTGTAATAGGCTCTTAGTTTGCGTTCAGCGCGCGAGACGCGCTCGAGTGCCGAATCGATGGATGCGAGGAGCGATGCGATGAAAGGCACGTACCTGCGGTTCTACATGCACGAGAACAGGAAACACCATCACATCCTGCTGTATGAGTGGCTGCTCGAGCAGGCAAAAAAATCCGGGATTCACGGCGGTTCGGCGTTTCGCGCCATCGCCGGCTACGGCCGCCATGGCATCCTGCACGAACAGCACTTTTTCGAACTGGCCGGCGATCTCACGGTCACGGTCGAATTCCTCCTGAGCGACGACGAGGCGCAAATGCTGCTCGACTTGGTCGAGCGCGAGAAAGTCCGCGTGTTCTACGCGAAATTTCCGGTGGAATTCGGTATGACGGAAGGGACGGATTAAGAAGAACAGGTTGATCCGCACATCCCGGGTGCGAGCCTTGGGCGGGCAGCCGCTAGCGGAATATCGCTTCGCCCGCGCCCTGGAACGGGCCTAGCGGGTTCTTGCTTTCCTCGCGCTCATGGATCGCCGGCTGGCCGCCGGTGAGTTTGTAGACGACCACGTCGTCGGTGATCAGCAGCACCGCATTGAAACGCCAGCCGACGATGTCGGTCTTGCGCTTGAAGTTGAGGATATCGGCCCAAAAATTGCCGTAGCGGCTGCGCTTGAGCACGTGGTGGTCGACCTCGTAGCCATGGCAATGGATCGCCGCCCGCAGGCACTCCTGCACGCCGGCGTCTAGCGACGATGCATCGACCGACGGACTCGGAATGAAGCGTCTGAGCACGTCGGAGTAGTTCAGGATCGTGACGTTCGGATTGGATGCCGGATCGAGCTTCAGACGCTTCAGATCCGCGACGGTGGTCTTGTGGACGACGATCTCGTCGAATGTCCGCTGCGCTTCTTCGAAGCTTTGCCACGGGCTGTCGGTGAGCGCCTCCGAACGTGGCAGGAGCGCGCTGCAGCCTGCGATGGCTGTGACCATCAGCGCACGGAGCAATCCCAGCGCGATTGCCGGCGCCGTGCCGGCGTTGCGCGAATACCTCGCGTTGAACATGTCCCTGTTCTCCGTGGCCGGACGCGTGATGTCCCGTACGCTTGGGGCGTCCCTGTCCCGATGGATACGCAGGCTACACGATCCGCCCCGAACACCGATTGACAACGATCAAACACCGCGAGCGGGAAGGGGCAGACAATTCGATCGAAGCTATCGGGTTGCTTGAAAATCCGCGAATTGGCCTCATTTTGGAAGCAACGACCCCAGGGAGCCAGCCATGCGATTAGACAAACTCACCACCAAGTTCCAGCAGGCGCTCGCCGACGCGCAGAGCCTGGCTGTGGGCAACGACAACTCTTATATCGAGCCGGTGCATCTGCTCAGCGCCTTGATTGCGCAGGACGATGGCGGCACGGCTTCGCTGTTCGCCCGCGCCGGGGTCAACGTGGGGCGGCTGCGCGATGCGCTCAAGGGCGCGATTGCCCGCCTGCCCAAGGTCGAGGGACAGGGCGGGGAAGTGCAGATTTCGCGCGAATTGAACAATCTGCTGAACCTGACCGACCGCGAGGCGCAGAAGCGCGGCGACCAGTTCATCGCGTCGGAGATGTTCGTGCTCGCACTGGCCGAGGACAAAGGCGAGGCCGGCCGCTTCCTGAAAGAGGCCGGCGGCAGCAAAAAAGCGCTGGAGCAGGCGGTCACCGCGCTGCGTGGCAAAGAGAGCGTGTCCAGCCCCGAAGCCGAAGGCAGCCGCGAGGCGCTGAAGAAATACACCATGGACCTGACCGATCGGGCTCGCGCGGGCAAACTCGACCCGGTGATCGGGCGCGACGACGAGATCCGCCGCGTGATCCAGATCCTGCAGCGGCGCACCAAGAACAACCCGGTGCTGATCGGCGAACCCGGCGTGGGCAAGACCGCTATCGTCGAAGGCCTGGCGCAGCGCATCGTCAACGGCGAAGTCCCGGAGACGCTGAAAAACAAGCGCGTGCTTTCGCTCGACATGGCCGCATTGCTCGCCGGCACCAAGTACCGCGGCGAATTCGAGGAGCGCCTGAAGGCGGTGCTGAAGGAACTATCCCAGGACGAGGGACAGACCATCGTGTTCATCGACGAGCTGCACACCATGGTAGGCGCGGGCAAGGCCGAAGGCGCGATGGATGCGGGCAACATGCTGAAGCCGGCGCTGGCACGGGGCGAGCTGCACTGCGTCGGCGCCACGACCCTGGACGAATACCGCAAATACGTCGAGAAGGACGCGGCGCTGGAGCGCCGTTTCCAGAAAGTGCTGGTGGGCGAACCCAGCGTGGAGGACACCATCGCCATCCTGCGCGGGCTGCAGGAGAAATACGAGGTGCACCATGGCGTGGACATCACCGACCCGGCCATTGTCGCCGCGGCCGAGCTTTCGCATCGCTATATCACCGACCGCTTCCTGCCGGACAAGGCGATCGACCTGATCGACGAGGCTGCGGCGCGCATCAAAATGGAGATCGATTCCAAGCCGGAGGTCATGGACAAGCTCGACCGGCGCCTGATCCAGTTGAAAATAGAGCGCGAAGCGGTGAAAAAGGAAAAAGACGAGGCGTCGAAAAAACGCCTGGCGCTGATCGAGGACGAAATCAAGAAACTCGGGCGCGAATATGCCGACCTGGAAGAAGTGTGGAAGGCGGAAAAAGCCGAGGTGCAGGGCGCGCAACACATCAAGGAAGAGCTGGAGAAACTCAAGCTCGAAATGGAAGCGGCCAAGCGCAAAGGCGATTGGCAGCGCATGTCGGAATTGCAATACGGCCGCATACCGCAGCTCGAAGCGCAACTGAAGAAGGAAGAAAAAACGGGGGCCAAACCGGCCAAGGCACGGCTGTTGCGCACCGAGGTCGGCGCCGAGGAAATCGCCGAAGTGGTGTCGCGCGCCACCGGCATCCCGGTGTCGAAAATGATGCAGGGCGAGCGCGAGAAGTTGCTGCAAATGGAGGCGAAGCTGCACGAGCGTGTGGTCGGCCAGGACGAGGCGGTGCGCCTGGTGTCGGATGCCATCAGAAGGTCCAGGGCCGGGCTGGCCGATCCGAACCGGCCCTACGGCTCATTCCTGTTCCTCGGCCCCACCGGCGTGGGCAAGACCGAGCTGTGCAAGGCGCTGGCGGGGTTCCTGTTCGACTCCGAGGACCATCTCATCCGCATCGACATGAGCGAATTCATGGAGAAGCACTCGGTGGCGCGGCTGATCGGCGCGCCGCCGGGCTACGTCGGTTATGAAGAGGGCGGCCATCTTACCGAGGCGGTGAGACGCAAGCCTTATTGCGTGATCCTGCTGGATGAAATCGAGAAGGCGCATCCGGATGTGTTCAACGTGCTGCTGCAGGTGCTCGACGACGGGCGCATGACCGACGGCCACGGCCGCACCGTGGACTTCAAGAACACCGTGGTGGTGATGACTTCCAACCTCGGCTCGCAGATGATCCAGCAGATGACCGGGGACGACTACCAGGTGATCAAGCTCGCGGTGATGGGCGAGGTGAGGACGCATTTCCGTCCCGAGTTCGTCAACCGCATCGACGAGATCGTCGTGTTCCATGCGCTCGACGAGAAGCACATCAAGAGCATCGCGAAAATCCAGCTCGGCATGCTCAAGAAGCGTCTGGCCGGGATGGAGATCGGGCTCGACGTGGCCGACAGCGCGCTGGCGGAGATCGCGAAGGCCGGCTTCGATCCGGTGTACGGCGCGCGCCCGCTCAAGCGCGCGATCCAGGCGAGCATCGAAAATCCGCTGGCGAAGCGCATCCTCGAAGGCGAATTCGGCGCCAAGGACACGGTGAAAATCGCGGCCAAGGGCGGGACGATTCAGTTCGGCAAGGGGTGAGCCGCCCTCCGAGCCCCGATCGGACTTCGCGTCCGGGATCCGGCGCTTGCCGCAGCTATGCCCTTCGTGTAAGATTCTTACCACATTAGAGTATTACTTGGGAGGCGCAGTGCGCATCACCAGCAAGGGCCAGGTCACTATCCCGCAGCGTATCCGTGAGCAGGCGGGGTTGTTGCCGGACACCGAAGTCGAATTCGAGATCGAGCGCGGTCGCGTCATTCTCAAGCCGCTAGGCAAACGCGCCAGCCGCGGGCAGCGCACAGTGGCGCGGCTGGTCGGTTCGCTCAAGCACCTGAAACGCAGTACCGACGAGCTGATGGCGCTGACCCGCGGCGAGGACTAAAGCCGCATGCCGGTTCTCGTCGACACGAATGTGCTGCTCGACATCGCGACCGAAGATCCTCTGTGGTTCGACTGGTCCGCGTCGCGACTGAGTCAGGCCGCAAACCGCGACGGCCTGGCGATCAATCCGATCGTGTACGCGGAACTATCGGTGCACTACGATACGATTGAAGCGCTCGAGACGGCGCTTTCCGGGCACCCGTTTACGCGCCTCGCCCTTCCCTGGGACGCGGCCTTCGTCGCCGGGAAGGCGTACCGGCGATACCGGAGCCGGGGAGGTTCAAAGCGCTCGCCGCTGCCCGATTTCTACATTGGCGCCCACGCGGCGGTGGCGGGACTCGTCTTGCTCACGCGCGACGCGAAGCGCTATCGCGACTACTTTCCCAGGCTGAAGCTTATCGCCCCCGCCTGATCCCTCGCCCGAAGGCGGCGGAGATTGAGGCCGAGCGATCTCTTCATTCTTGCTACAACTACCTATCGTCGGCGAATGCCACATAGGTCCGCTGCGACGCATTGAATTAGACCCCGATGATCTCATTGAGACCCTCGACGACAAGCGCAAGCTCCTCCGGTGTAGAGCGACCGAGCTTCGTGCCGATGCGCTCAACGGACAAGGTTCGAATTTGGCTGATCTTGACCCACGAACGTCTAGCTAATTTCGGAGATTTAAGCTCGTGCGTGAGAGGAAATCCCGCGCGCTGAGGTTGGCTGGTCAATGCAACCGCTATTACCGTACCGGAGCGCTCGTTGAACACGTCGTGACTGAGGATCAGTACCGGACGCAAGCCAGCCTGTTCGCGGCCACGTATGGGGTTAAGGTCGGCCCAGCGAATTTCGCCTCTCAGTATTCGGGCCACGACTCAAGCTCCCGGCCCAAGCCTTCCTCGGCGAGCGCTTTTTCAAACTTTGAATCGAGCTTGGCGCACTCCGATGCAAGGCGGCCACGCTCCATGCGCGCAAGCTTCTCGCTCACGGCTGCCTGAATCGCGCGACTGCGATTGGGAAAAATGCTCTTTGAGACCAAACCGTCAACGCGAATCAGCGTTTCCTGGTCCAGAGTAATCGCCACCTTTACGCTACTCATGTCTTATCTCCGTGGTATGACAATTAATCATACCACAGGTTGTGGGGCGAGGAATCTAAGTCATGCCCGCCGGCGGCCGCGATCTCGAAAGGAATGAGACTTTCTGCGAGCGACGACGGAAGACGTGCGGACTGCATTGCGTGCGCTCTAACGATCCAGGCAACCGGCCGCCGGAGCGCGCGGCGCAGAGAGAACCTGGATGCGCAGCCTGCATGCGGTCCGGTTGACCGAGAAGTCGGGCGTCTCAGAATCCATAGGAAATGGTGTTGTTGGATTCGGAGATCAACTTGTTTGCGAAGAGCATGTCAATGATGCGATCGATGTCCTTCTGCGCGATGTTTTTCTGCAACATCGATGAGATGTGCTGAGACAACGTCTTGAGCCTTCGAGGGCGCGATTTCTTGTCGGATTTTCCGAGAAGCTCGACAACCCTCTTGTAGTTCGGGTCATCCACGGGCGCGGACTTCGGATCGAGTTCGAGCAGGCTGTTTATGCGCTGGCACTTGAGGCCGATCTTGTTCAACTGGCGAAGAAGGGGATCAAAGCCCTTGTCTTTCGACAGAACGGTGCAATGGGCTTGCGGTGATTTCTCCAGAACACGACCGAGGTGACAGGCAATATGAAAGTCGAGGGCGTTGCTGCCATTGCCTTCGATCTTCTGCCACTCGATGCGGGGGCCGAGTTTCTGAGCGGAAGTCACCAATTCGATCGGAATGGCCTTCTGGCTGGCACCGACGAAAATAATGACGCGACAGCCTTCATCCAGGCGCGAAAGATCCACCTGTTGCACATTCTCAAAATCAACGAGCAGAAGTTCTTGAATCAAAGGTACCTCGTGAGATTGGGATTTGAGGCCCAACGTCATGGTCAGCGGCGCGGGCAGGCGTCCGCTGGACCTCAAGTGGGACTGTGCCAACTTATCAAGCAGCTAGTTTCTGTACCCGAATCTTCACCTGCCGCAGTTGCCACAAGTCATACGCAGCTTGATGCGCAAGCCAGCTTTCCGGCGAGGTGTCGAAGGCTCGTCCGAGGCGCACTGCCATTTCGGGGGTGAGCGCGCCGCGGCCATTTACAATCTTCGACAATGTCTTCCGGCTTACTCCCAAAGCTTGGGCGGCCTCGGTAATGCTGATCCCCATCGGGTCCAGCCATAGGCCCTGGAGGACTTCACCGGGGTGCGGCGGGTTGTGCATTTGCATATAAGCCTCTCAATGGTAATCCTCGTAGTTGACGACCTCGGCGTCACCGTCGGCAAAGCGAAAAGTCATGCGCCAGTTTGCCTGTAACTGTTACAGACCAAATCCCTTTCCTTGTCCCTTTAAGCTCGTGCAAACGCAATGTTGGAATGTCCATGTCGCCAATGACCTTTGCTTTGTCAAGTTGCGCGAGAATCAAGCGGAGCCTTTTAGCGTGAATCGCCTGGATTCCGGCAGCCTTGCCGGCAAGGAAGAATTTCTCCAGTCCTCTGTGAGCGAAGGATTTGATCACAAGAAACAGTGTAACCCGTTCGGCTACGCGCTGCAACCCATAGGGTTACGTTCCCCCAGGACGACCAGAGCAGTTCAACGCTCGCGCTCAGCCGCCGCCGAAGGCGGTCGGCTGCGACGCGTTGTTATGCGGCACTTGACTGTGCGTTCCGTGAACCTCTGCTTGTCAGCTGTTTGTCCGCGACGGGCTCATAGCGTCGCGGAACGATGTTCGCTGTCACGTCTGAAATTGAGAAAAAAGCGGAAATGCTTCGCACGTGACCAATCGGTCGTTCGTGACCCAAAGCAACGAGGTCGCCCGCATCAAGCCGACAGCGTTCGTCATGAATTGATATAGGCTTCGGTTTCGCGTAGCAGCTCGGACACCTCATCGTCCTGAATGCCGAGCGCGGCGAACTGCCTGTTGATATTCTTCAGATAGTCCAGGCTCGACCCCATAAAGCCGGTGCCGCTCGCGCAATACTCTATCTGCTGCGCGCGGGTAAGGCTTGCATCAATCAGGTCAGCCTCGTGGTCCGCTACGAACGTGAGCGCCATCATGCGACTGTCCACTGCGACGGCTTCGACAAAGACAGGTGTGTAGGCGGGGCCGATTCTTTCGCGCCGCCAAAGAGCTTCCGTTTCCTCTTCGAGGTTTTCGCTGGAAATCCTGAACGCGAGCCCGTCGCACCCCGGTCCCTTGTCAAGAGCGACCATTAGCCCAGGCGCATCGACTGTGCCTCTGCCACCATAAATGTCCTTGAGAATAAAGCGGCGCGCATAGCCCGGTATGTGAGCCCGCCGTACCTCCTCAAAGCGGAACGCTGGATCCCACATCAAAGACCCATAGCCGAAAACCCAGAGGTCGGTGTCCCGGCGGCCTGCAAGGATTTCGGCACGCTCGGCTTCCCGCTCGCCATCTGAATACCACCAATCCAGGAGCAAACCGCGTTCTTTTGACACAGCGGCCAGCTTTGCCGTCGTGAGAGTGCGCGAGGGCGACCTCAAGGGATCGGAAATCTTGTCGCGCAGTTCCGGGTGAAACGAGAAGGGGTCCGCTGCAGCGCCCATCGCTAATCTCCAGATTCACTGCATGTTGGCCTGGCCATGGATACGTCAATAACGCTTAACAATGTGAGCTCATGGCCCACCGCGACATATTGCGTTGCCGCACAGCTTTGGTCGGTCTAGGAGTCGTAGTAGCCATCACGCGATGATGCATCTTGCCACATAATGAAGTGGAGCTAAGGGGCTGCGCGCTTTTGCGCAGGTCGGTCTCGATGCGCTTGTTATGCGGCTTCATTGAGCACATCGCCGACAACGATGGTGCCACTAGACAGGACCTCGGCCCGGAGACCAGCTCTATGCACGAATTTCGCTACTATCGATTTTGGAGACAGGCCTGTTGATGCTAGGTTCGCAGCCAAGGTCGCGCACGGCTCGCATAGCTCGACACCGCGGAAACGAACCATTCCGATGTTAAATTCCTTTCCAACAAGACCGGACAAGCGAACGCCACGGGTAACAATGTTACGCCGTGTGCTCAAGAGACCGATGGAGGTATTGTTCTCGTGGTTGAAGCGTTCGATCTCCTCGGCCTCGATGAACGTAATGTCTTGGCCCGGGTGCTTCGGATCGACGCCGAAGTAGCGGTCGCCTTCGATGCCGCCCCCGACAATGACACGGGCAGCTTGAACTTGCTCCAGTTCTCCGCCTGCTTCTCCGGCTGTGCAGATTAGTTCAACGCACATAGGCATGTGCTCCAGGCGCATAACGTAAAAGCCAGCGGCGCGCGGCCACTGGCCGTTGCATGACGCGGCGCTTCCCGTGCGTCCGCTGCGCTGCTAAGTTAAGTAGCACGCCACGCACGGTAGATCATCGCCGCGTAGGCTGCCAGCAACAATGGCGAAAGCAAAATTGACAGGACCGATATCCACCACACAACGACATACGCGGAATCAGCACTTGAACGGTCTTCTTCCCGAATTCCCGCCATGAAATCGAATACCACATGTTCGAGATTCAGAAATGCCAGTGCGTTCACGATAAGTACCAAAGGTACCAGCGCAGCGACAACGATCGTGAAACCTCCGAGACCCGCAACCCGACGAAGAAACGCAAAAAGAAGGGCAACCCGCCAGGTGGCAACTATGGCGAGGAACCATGCGTTTATCGCCTGTGCCGTAGACATCTGAACATATTGCTCGACTGGAATCGCATAAAGCAAGGCAGGTGGTGCCGTCAGCGTTATGAAGAGAAGCACATTCCGGTAGTCCCAATTCTTCGACCGGAGTGGCGCAAGAACAATCCAGATGATCAGGGCGAGCACAAACACGTATGCGACCGAGCCGAGGCCCAAGTGCTGCCAGAGATACGCTTTTGGATTGTCGCAGTAGCGTCCAATACCGGCGACCCAGGTCGCCACCAAGCCAAAAAGAAGATACGCGCGCCACTTCTGGCGGATGGCAGGGCTAGGACTACGAAACGTCAGCAGGCGAACTTCGTCTGCGATGATCGTGCTGAGAAGCGGGCTCTGTGCCATTTCACGTAATGTCAAGGATCGAAATGCCGAATAACATGGCGTTGCCGTCGTAGCGCGTGTTGACTGCTGCATGAAATCAAAGTGTTGATGCGCTGTCATCCATGCAGGCTCTGGCTATTCCGCGAAAGCAACCATGTTATTCGCCGTCGCAGGACTCAAGATACTGTTTTTCGGAAACATTGTCTATTGAGGAGGCGGGTGCTTCGCCAGTGACTCGCGAAGCTGATGGGTGAAGCACCACGAGCCGGCGAGTATAGGCGAGAGGGCCGCATTCGATTGCGCGCTATTTGCCGGTCGCTTTGTCTATAATCGAGCAACACGACATCCGGGAGAACAGTATGAAAACGCGCATCACGGAATTGTTCGGCATCGAGCACCCGATCATCCAGGGAGGCATGCACTTCGTCGGCTTCGCCGAACTGGCGGCGGCGGTCTCCAACGCCGGCGGCCTGGGCATAATCACCGCTCTGACACTGCAGACGCCGGAGCTTCTCGCCAAAGAGATCGCGCGCTGCCGCGAGATGACGGACAAGCCCTTCGGCGTGAATCTGACGTTCCTGCCGGCCTTTTCCAAGCCGCCTTATCCGGAATACATCCGCGCGATCATCGAAGGCGGGGTCAAGATCGTGGAGACCGCGGGCCGGAACCCGGAGCCCTTTATGCCGTACTTGAAGGCGGCCGGTATCAAGGTGATTCACAAATGCACGTCGGTGCGGCATTCGCTGAAGGCGGAAGCGATCGGCTGCGATGCGGTCAGCGTCGACGGCTTCGAGTGCGGCGGACATCCGGGCGAAGACGATGTGCCGAATTTCATTCTGCTGCCGCGGGCGGCCGAGGAGTTGAAGATCCCTTTCGTCGCCTCGGGCGGAATGGCCGACGGACGCAGTCTGGTGGCGGCCCTCGCGCTGGGCGCGGAGGGCATCAACATGGGCACGCGCTTCATTGCGACGAAGGAGGCACCGGTGCATGAAAACGTAAAGAAGGCGATCGTCGCCGCATCCGAACTCGACACGCGCCTGATCATGCGCGGGCTGCGCAACACCGAGCGGGTGCTCAACAACGCGGGTGTCGAGCGCTTGCTGAACATCGAGCGCGAAAAGAGCGATTCGCTGACCATTGCCGACATCCACGACCAGATCGCCGGGATTTATCCGAAGGTGATGCGCGATGGCGACGTGGAGGCGGGCGCATGGAGCTGCGGCATGGTCGCGGGCCTGATTCACGATGTTCCCAGCGTCAAGGAATTGATCGACCGGATCATGAGCGAGGCCGACAGCCTGATCAAGCAGCGACTGGCACGCATGAGCGCCGCTTGATCACGGGCGGGGAGGCTACGCGCTTGAACGGCGCGATCCAAATCCAGTCCTCCACGGTTCGTCACGGCCCCGGCTGGCGGTAGAATAGCGTATTGGGCAAGCCCTGTTCGTTTTTACCACTACCGGGAGCGGATATGCAGTTGGATGTGAATCGAAATGACCTGACCGTCGGCGTCATCGGCGCCGGCGCCATGGGGCGCGGCATCGCGCAAGTGGCGGCGGCCGGCGGCATGCAGGTGCTGATTACCGACAGCCGCGAGGGCGCCGCGCAGGAAGCGCGCGACTTCGTCGAGAAGCTGTTCGCGCGCGCGGCGGAAAAAGGCAGCATGACGAAAGACGCCGTTGCCGCGGCAGCCGCGCGCATCAAAGTGGTTGCCGGGCTCGCCGACTTCAAGCCCTGCCACCTGGTGATCGAGGCGGTGGTCGAGAACCTCGAGGTGAAACGGGCGCTGTTCGCCGAGCTGGAGGACATCGTCGCCCCCGATTGCATCCTCGCCAGCAACACCTCGTCCCTGTCCATCACCACCATCGCGGCCAAGCTTAAGACGCCGCAGCGCTTCGCCGGCATGCACTTTTTCAATCCGGTGCCGCTGATGAAGCTGGTCGAGGTGATCGCCGGCCTGCGCACCGAGGACTGGGTGTGCGAAGCGCTGATGGCGATCGGCAGGCGCATGACGCGCGAGCCGGTGCGCCTCACCGACGCGCCCGGTTTCCTGGTGAACCAGGTTGGCCGCGGCTTCACCCTGGAAGCCTCGCACCTGGTGTATGAAGGCGTGTCCGCTTTCGCCGACGTGGACCGCGTGATGCGCGACGTCGGCGGTTTTCGCATGGGACCGTTCGAGTTGATGGAACTCACCGGGCTCGACGTCACCCATCCGGCCTCGGAGGCGGTCTACACGCAGTTCTTCCATGAACCGCGCTACCGGCCCAACCTGATCATGCGCAGCCGCTGCGAAGCCGGCGTGTTGGGCCGCAAGACCAAGAAGGGCTTCTACGAGTACGACGCGGAGATGAAGCCCATCGTGGCGCCGGAGCCGGCCGCGCCCAAGGCCTGGCCGGCCAGCGTCTGGGTGAGCCCGGCGGAAGCCTCCGGCCACGCGGCCCTCACTGAACTGCTGAAAAAGCTCGGCGCGCCATTGGAAACCGGCGCGCGGCCGGGCGCCGCCGCGTTGATCCTGGTCACGCCGCTGGGCGACGATGCCACCACCTGCGCGGTGGAGCAGGAGCTCGACGCCAAGCGCGTCGTCGCCGTGGACACGCTGTTCCCGCTGGTGAAGCGGCGCACCATCATGGGTACCCCCATCACCGATCCCGTGTTCCGCGACGCCGCGCACGGGCTGCTCGCAAGCGACGGCGTGGCGGTAACGGTGTGCCGCGACAGCCCGGGGTTCATCGCGCAGCGCATCGTCGCCATGATCGTCAACATCGGCTGCTCGATCGCGCAGAGCCGCACCGCCTCGCCGGCCGATATCGACAAGGCGGTGACGCTGGGCCTGAACTATCCGCACGGGCCGTTCGCTTTCGCCGATAAGCTGGGGGTGGACAAGATCTACGCCATCCTCACCGCGATGCAGCGCATCTACGGCGATCCGCGCTACCGTCCGAATATCTGGCTCACGCGGCGCGCCCGGCTGGGCGTGTCGCTGTTTACCCCCGAACTTTGATCCAACTACAAGGAAAACGAAATGTTGAACGCCTATATTTACGACGGACTACGCTCTCCCTTCGGCCGCTACGCCGGCTCGCTGGCCAAGGTGCGGCCGGACGATCTTCTGGGCGCGGTGATACGCTCGGTGATGCAGCGCAGCCCGTTCAAACCCGAGACCATCGAGGATATCGTGGTCGGTTGCGCCAATCAGGGCGGCGAGGATTCGCGCTGCGTGGCGCGCCACGCGGGGCTCTCGGCCGGGCTGCCGATAGAAATCCCGGGCACGGTGCTGCAGCGCAATTGCGCCAGCGGCCTGGGTGCCGTGGCGCACGCGGCGCACTCGATCTCCGCCGGCGAAGGCGAGGTGTTCATCGCGGGCGGCGTGGAGAGCATGAGCCGCGCGCCGTTCGTGTTCAACAAGGTCGATAGCGCCTTCGGCCGCGACGTGCGGCTGTTCGACAGCACCATCGGCCCGCGTTTTTCCAATCCTAAGCTGGTCAAGCTGTATGGCGACGACCAGATGCCGCAGACCGCCGACAACCTGGCGAAAGAGTACGGCATCACGCGCGAGGAGGCCGATCGCTTCTCGGCGGCGTCGCAAACCAAATACGCCGCGGCCAAGCGCGACAAGTTCTTCGACGGCGAAATCGCGCCCTACAGCATGGCGCAAAAGAAGGGCGATCCGGTGGTGGTGAGCGAAGACGAGCATCCGCGGCCCAAGAGCGATATTGCCACGCTCGCCGCGATGAAAACGCTGTACGAGGGCGGAGTGGTCACCGCCGGCAATGCCTCGGGCGTGAACGACGGCGCCGCGGCGCTCATCGTCGGCTCTCTGGGCGTGGGCGAGAAGGCCGGCGTGAAGCCGATGGTGCGCGTGATTGCGAGCGCCTCGGCCGGCGTGCTGCCGCGCATCATGGGCATAGGCCCGGTGCCGGCCTCGAAAAAAGCCATGGCGCGGGTCGGTCTCACGATCAAGGACATGGACGTGATCGAGATCAACGAAGCGTTCGCGGTGCAGGTGCTGTCCTGCCTCAAGGGCCTGGGCGTCGCTTTCGACGACAGCCGTGTCAACCCCAACGGCGGCGCCATCGCCGTCGGCCATCCGCTGGGCGCCTCGGGTGCGCGCCTGGCCCTTACCGCCGCGCGCCAGTTGCAGCGCTCGGGCGGTCGCTACGCGCTGGTGAGCCTGTGCATCGGTGGCGGACAGGGCATGGCGGTAGTGCTGGAACGCGCGTAGCGGCGGCGGACAGGGCAGCGCGGTGGCGCCGGAGCGCGGGTAGCGGCGGCAGGCAGAGCAGGGCAGTGGTGCCGGGGTGCGTGTCGCGGCGGCGCCCTCTGTGCGCGCGGCTTCTGCCTCAATCCACCCTGATCTTCGCCTCGCGCACGACCTTGCCCCATTTGGCGATCTCGGATTTCAGGTGCTGCGCGAACTGCTCCGGACTGCTGCCAATGACTTCCACGCCGAGCGTGCGAAAACGCTCTCTGACTTCGGGCAGGTTGAGCGCGCGCACGGTTTCCGCGTTGAGTTTGGCCACCACCTCGGGCGGCGTGCCCGCCGTCGCAAGCAGGCCGAACCAGACATTGACTTCGTAGTCGGCGACTCCCGCTTCCTGCATGGTCGGCACGTCGGGCGCCTGGAACGAGCGCTTGGTGCTGGTCACCGCGAGAGGCTTGAGCTTGCCGGCCTTGACGTGCTGGATTACGTTGGGCACGTTGTCGAACAGCACATCGACCTGGCCGCCGATCAGGTCGGTGACCGCCGGCGCGCTGCCTTTGTACGGAACATGCATCATGTCGATGCCTGTGAGCATCTTCAAGTACTCGCCCGAAACATGGTTGGAAGAGCCGTTGCCCGCGGACGCGTAGGTCAGCTTGCCGGGCTGCGATTTCGCCAGCGCGATCAGTTCCTTCACATTGTTCACCGGCACCGTCGGGTTCACCACCAGCATGTTGGGCGAGCCCGCGGCGAGCGATACCGGCGAGAAATCCCGCTGCACGTCGAACGGCAGCCTGCCGGCGAACAGGCTCGGCAGCACCGAAAACGGCAGCGCCACCACCAGCAGCGTATGGCCGTCGGGCGCGGACTTGGCCACGATGTCGCTGCCGATGATGGTGTTGCCGCCCGGACGGTTGTCCACCACCACCGGCTGGTTCCATGCCTTCTGGAACTCCTGCGCCAGCGTGCGGCCGAGCACGTCGTTGAACCCGCCCGGAGGAAAAGGCACGACGATTCTCACCGGCTTCGACGGGAAAGTCTGCGCCGGCGCGGGCAGCGCCAGCAGCAGCGCGGCCATACCGGACAGCATGCATCCAAGCAGTCTTTTCACTTCAATCTCCTCTTTCCATGGCCATGAATTTTCCTCGCGTGTCGCGCGCGTTCGGCCGAGGCTGCGCATTCCGTTTCAAACATAGCCCGGCCCCTCGATCACAGGATGCTTCTGCAGAAATTCCTCGTTCACCTTCAGGCCCAGCCCGTTGCCCTCCAGCGGGCGCACGCAACCGTCCTTGCCTACCTCGTAGGGTTTGCTCACCAGCTCGTCGCGGAATAGATTGCCCCTGGAAACGTCGCCCTCGAAATAGCCGCCGTTGTCGATGGCGCAGAGGAAATGGATGGTCGCTGCCATGTTCAGGCCGGTCATGGAACTGTGCGGGTTGATCGGCAGTTTCCACGCCGAAGCCAGCGCGGCGATGCGCAGCGCCTCGGTGATGCCGCCGGTCTTGGACAGGTCGGGTTGCAGGATGGTGATGGCGCCGTCCTCGATCACGCGGTTGAACTCGAAGCGGGTGTAGTGGTTCTCGCCCGCCGCGAGCGGCACCAGGCCGAAACTTTTCGCCTCGATGTAGCTGCGATAATCATGGGCCGGGAACGGCTCTTCCAGCCAGCCTACGCCATACTCGTCCATGGCCGGCATGGCGGCGCGCGCGTCCGCCAGGCTGTAGCCGGTATTGGCATCGGTCAGAATCACCAGATCGTCGCCGAACGCCTTGCGCACCGCGGCGATCCGCGCAAGATCGCGCTTAGGCGAGTCGCCGACGCGCAACTTGACCGCCTTGTAGCCCATGGCGAGCAACGGGCGTGCCTCCTCCACCAGTTTGGCTGGATCCTGATACCCGAGGGACACTCCGCCCGCGTACGCCGGCACCGGCCTGGAACTGCCGCCCAGCAGCTTGTACAGCGGCATCCCTGCCGCCTGTCCGCGTATGTCCCACAGGGCGAGGTCGATGCCGCTCATCGCCAGGCAGCAGCCAGCGCCCATGCCGTGGCTGCCGAGTTGCATCTTGTAGATCCTCTGCCACACGCCGATGACGTCGCTCGCATCCATGCCCACAACCAGTTGCTTCAGCGTGGTGTTGACCAGGTGCGCCACCGCGCCATGGCAGCGACCGTGATGGGATTCGCCCCATCCCACGAGGCCGCTGTCGGTGGTGACCTTGACCACCACCGCGTCGCGCTTGACCGACTGGCCGATGCCGAGACTGACCTGGTTTTCGACCGGGACGGGGAAGGAGGTGGGATAGGCTTTGATATCGATGACGCGCAGTGAACTGGACATGTTTCCTCGGTTGGTTATGGATTGCTCGAAACGAAACGGTTTCGGTACTCGGCCATCAGGCGGACTTCAGCACTTCCGGATTCACGACGTTGATCGGCGTGCCGGCCACGTACGCGCTGATCTGATCGAAGATGTCGGTGAACTGAATCTCGTACTCTTCGCGCGAGACGTAACCGATGTGGGGCGTGCAGACGACGTTGTCCATCAGCAGCAGCGGATCACGCGTGTCCAGCAGCGGCTCTTCCTCGAACACATCGACTGCCGCCATGCCCGGACGCCCCGCCTTCAAGGCCTTCACCAGCGCGCCGGGTTCGATCAACTGAGCGCGGCTGGTGTTGACGATCAGCGCCGTGGGCTTCATCCGACCCAGGTCGCCGGCGGTGACGATGCCGCGGGTGGCCTCGTTGAGACGCATGTGCAGGGAAATGATGTCGCATTCTTCGAAAAAAGCTTGCTTGGATTGCGCGGCAGCGTAGCCGTCCGCTCGCGCGCGGACCAGCGAGGCCGCTCGCGCCCAAACCAGCACCTTCATGCCGAACGCCCTGCCGTATCCCGCGACAACGGCGCCTATCCTGCCGTAACCGTAGATGCCAAGGGTCTTTCCGCGCAGGCTGCTGCCGACGCCGATTTGCCATTTTCCGGCCCTGAGCGCGTTCATTTGTTGCGGAATCCGGCGCATCGCGGCGATGATCAGGCCCCAGGTCAGTTCGGTGGTGGCGTAGGAGGGCGTATCCGCATGCTGTCCAGACGAAACGATCACGCCCAGACGCGTGCAGGCGTCAATGTCGATGTGCGGGTACACGCTGCGTTGGCTGATGAGCCCGAGTTTGGGCAGCCGATCGAGCAGCGCTGCGCGAATTTTCGTGCGCTCGCGTATCAGCACCAGCGCTTCGGCGTCTTTCAGCCGTTCGGCCAGCGTATCGGCGTCCTGGACGTGATCGTTCCAGATATCGACCTCATGGCCCGCGAGTTTGCTGAAGCAAGCCAGGGTGCGCAAAGTATCGTGGTAATCATCGAGTATCGATATTTTCATTCGTATTGCCTCTATTGCACGCGGCGCGCGGTGAGCGAGACGAAACATGACATAACGGTCGTTTTCATATTTGACACACCGCCACGGCTAACGCAGGAACGCGGTGACGGCGCGCGCGCGTCTGACCAGTTCTTCCCAGAGTTTATCCATGTCCTTGCGGAATATGGTATCGGCATCGGCATTGAGCACGTACCAGCCGCCGCGCTCCAGTTCCGCCGCCAGTTGTCCCGGCGCCCAGCCGGAATAGCCGTTGAAAAGACGCACGCGCTCGGGCGGCGCGCGCAACACGATTTCCAGTATTGCCGGATCCATGGCGAAGGACACATCGTCGAGCACTCGCAGCGCCCCCGGCGGATTGTCCTTGGCGCGGAACACCGCGAACAGGCCGGCGGCTTCCACCGGTCCGCCCAAGTACAGCGGCTCGGTGAAGCGCTTCAGCACTTCGTTGTCGGGCAGAATCTGGGCGAGCGAGCGGCGTCCGGGCCGGTTTACGATGAAGCCCACCGTGCTGCCGTCGAGGGCCTGGGTGACCAGCACCACGCTGCGGTGGAAATTGGGATCGAGCAGCGCCGGTGTCGCGACCAGGAACACGCCGTTCGGGTTCTTGCCGGTTTCGGCCGATGCGAGAGACGCCGGTCCGAGCAGGGCCGCGAGCAGCAGAAGCAGGCGCAGGTTCATCGTTGCGTGCTTCCCAGGATCAGTAGTTCAGACAGCGTACGTTCGTCATGTACCGGTGTTCCCCATTCGCGGTCGCGATAGGGGACATGAGCCTCGCAGCCGAGGCGCCAGGGACAGCGGGGTTTGGAGTGGATCTTGTTCACGGCCGTATCATAGCGTTGCTGCACAATATCCGTAATGGCGGGACGCAAGCCGGACCTGCGCGAGGGCGGAAAAAGTCGGTGCGCGTCAGCGATGTGACTTCGCAACTTATGGAAAAAAAAGAGTTTTTCCGCAATTGCGGCGCGACTTGATCTTGGTTGAACTCCGGGCGCGCTCTTTGTGCTAGCTTACGCCGACGGCTTGGCGCTGCGCACCCCGCAGCGCCGATCGGCTGCGCGGACGCACCGCGCGGCAGAGGTTCGGCCGCAGGTCTTGGCAATACGCAACGCAACACAACGCAATCGAGAAGGGAGTAACTATGGCAGATGTTCTGGCTCCGCTGGCGGGAAAAATCCTGGCCGTGCTGGTCGAACCTGGTTCGACGGTCGAGGAAGACGATGAACTCGTCGTCATCGAAGCGCTGAAAATGGAGAACACCGTATACGCGCCCAGCGGCGGCACGGTCAAGGAAATCAAGGTGAAAATCGGCGACAGTGTCGAGGACGAGGATCTGCTTCTCGTGCTCGAATGACCAGCGGCATGCATAAGTTTTGACGGTTGCCACAAGAACGCTTGTGGCAACCCATGCTTAGGGGAGCACGAGGGGAGATATCCCCTCGTATTGTTACCATAAGTTTTGACGGTTGCCACAAGAACGCTTGTGGCAACCCATGCTTAGGGGAGAACGAGGGGAGGGATCCCCTCGCATTGTTATCAACAGTAAACGAGGCAAAGATGAATTTTGAACTTACCGAAGAGCAGCGCCTGATCCAGGACACCGCCCGGCGATTCGCCGCGGAGGAGATTGCGCCCACGCTCGAGCAAGAGGAAGCGAAGCACGAATTCCGCACCGATCGCGTCGCCAAGATGGGCGCGCTGGGATTTTTCTCCTGCGCCTTGCCGGAGGATTTGGGCGGCAGCGGCATGGGCTTCATGGAGTCGGCGCTGATGGCCGAGCAGATCGGCAAGATATCCGCATCCTGGCGGGTGCCGTTCAACATGCAGAATCTGGGACCGGCGCTGACCGTGACCAAATTCGGCACGGACGCGCAGAAAAAGAAATATGTTCCCGGCTGGGTCGCAGGCACGCAGATCGGCTTCTTCGCCATGACCGAGTCCAACACCGGTTCCGACGTGGCCAGCATGAAGACCCACGCCATCGACAAGGGCGATCATTGGGAGGTTCACGGCAGCAAGATGTGGATCTCGCAGGCGCACTTCGGCGACGCCGGCCTGCTCTACGCTTACACCGACCGGACCAAGGGCAATAAAGGCATGACAGCCTTCATCATCGAGCCGAAGAACTGGAAGGGTTGCACTTCGCGCGCGATCGAGACCAAGCTCGGCCTGAAATGCGCGCCGACCGGCGAGTTCGCCTTCGACGGCATGAAGGTGCCGAAAGAGAATGTGCTCGGCAAGCCGGGGGAGGGGTTTCGCATTTGCATGTGGCAACTGAACCAGACCCGGCTCGGCTGCGCCGCCGGTGCGCTCGGTGTAGCCGGCGGGGCGCTGGACATCGCCGTCAAGTACGCCAACGAACGCACCCAGTTCGGCAAGCCGATCTCGCAGCATCAGATGATCCAGGCGCAGATCGCCGAAATGGCGGTCGAGCACCAGGCGGCGCAGATGCTGGTGTACAAGGCCGCGTGGCTGAAGGACAACGGCAAGCCGAACCAGTATGAGACTTCGGTTGCCAAATACGCCGCCTCGGAGGCGGCGGTGCACGCGGCCAACGAGTGCATGAAGATCTACGGCTCGTTCGGATTTTCGACTGAGTATCCGGCGGAGCGCTTCTACCGCGACGCTAAATCGCTGCAGGTCGTGGAAGGCACGTCGAACATCCAGAAGATCATCATCTCGGGCATGGCCTGCGGGGCCACGCCCAACCGCGAGTAGGGGAATAGGAGGGGAATAGGGGACAGACCCTCTTTTCCTTCTTCTGTTATTCCGAAGCAGGGTGGGAATGTAGGGAAAAGGGGGTCTGTCCCCCCCCATTTTGTTGGATCCACATTGAAGAAAGAGTTGGAATGAGACCTTATTTCGAAAAAATGCCGGGCTTCGGCAAGGCGCTAAAAGAAAACCGCATCGCGCGCACGCAGGAGAGCCGAGCGAAGCTCGATGCGGTCGAAGCGGAGATCGCCGCCGCGAAGAAAGCGGTGGAGCAGGTGGGGATACCCACCGCCAAAATCAACGAGCGCGGCGGGCTGACCGTGTGGCAGCGCTTGGAATACCTCGTCGACCCGGGTACCTGGCAGCCGCTGCACAGCCTGTACAACCCGGAAGACAACGAAGAAGGCACGACCAACGTGGTCGACGGCCTGGGCAAGATCGGCGGCCGCTGGGCGGTGATCATCGGCTTCGACAACAAGGTGCTTGCCGGAGCCTGGCTCGCCGGTCAGCCCGATAACATTCTGCGCGTGACCAACCTCGCCAAGCGCTTGCACATCCCGCTGGTGTGGCTGGTGAACTGCAGCGGCGTCAAGCTTCCCGACCAGGAGAAGTTTTATGCCGACCGCCGCGGTTCGGGCGCGCCCTTCTTCCGTCACGCCGAGCTGGAGCAGGCGGGGATTCCGGTGCTCGCGGGCATCTACGGCACCAATCCGGCCGGCGGCGGCTATCAGGCGATCAGCCCGACCATCCTGATTGCGCACAAGGACGCCAACATCGCCGTGGGCGGCGTCGGCATTGTTTCGGGCATGGCGCCGCAGGGCGGCTTCGATGTCGCCGGGCTGGAGCAACTGATCGCCGTCACGCGCAACATGAAGGACAAGCCTCCGGGCAGCGTTTCCACCCATTACGATGCGACCGGCTTTTTCACCCGCGTCTGCGACGAGGAAACAGGCGTGCTCGACGGCATCAAGGAATACATGCGCATGATCCCGGCGTACGACCCGAAGTTCTTCCGCGTAGCCGAGCCGGCCGAGCCGCATCTTCCGGCTTCAGACCTCTACCACCTGCTGCCGTTCAACCAGAAGTCGGATTATTCGTTCGACGACATACTCGCGCGCCTGGTCGACGGCAGCGAGCACATGGAGTTCCGGCCGGGCTACGGGCCGGAGGTGTATACGGGCCTGGTGAAAATCGACGGCATGCTGGTGGGCGCCATCGGCAACCGCCAGGGGCTGTTGCCCAAGGGCTATCCCGAGTATGCGGATTACCCCGGCATCGGCGGCAAGCTCTACCGCCAGGGTCTGATCAAGATGAACGAGTTCGTGACGTTGTGTGCACGCGATCGGATCCCGGTGATCTGGTTCCAGGACACTACCGGCATCGACGTCGGCGACATCGCCGAAAAGGCGGAGCTGCTCGGCATCGGACAGTCGCTGGTCTACTCGATCCAGCAGGCCGACGTGCCGATGATGCTGGTGGTGCTGCGCAAAGGCAGCGCGGCCGCGCACTACATCATGGGCGGACCCACGGCCAATCGCCAGAACGCGTTCACCCTGGGCACGGCCGCCACCGAGATCTACGTCATGCACGGCGAGACCGCCGCGGTGGCGACCTACGCCCGCCGCGCGATCAAGGACAAGGATTCGGGCA
>Ga0315281_10004114_pt1 | contig 21205 bp, 18 predicted proteins | sample YL17G07_0_MG_FD_204540 | JGI IMG/M metagenome (GOLD analysis project Ga0315281, IMG submission 204540) | Sediment microbial communities from Yellowstone Lake, YNP, Wyoming, USA - YL17G07_0 | ecosystem: Environmental > Aquatic > Freshwater > Lake > Sediment | place: USA: Wyoming | collected...
TCCTTATCTTGTTCGGCTTTTTTGAGGCCCGTTTGCAGGAGGTTTTCGGCCGAAGAATAGTCCTTCTCTTTCATTCGCCGGAAGGCTTCATAAATTTCCTTTTGGATGGACGTTTGAACGCCTTGATCGACCACTCTTCCTCCCCAGCCTCAGTATTTCCAACATAGGTCGATGGATCCGACCGTTGGAACATAAGATATTATCGCCGTAAATGTCCAAACTGTCACCGGAAAACATCGTTGAGAGGCCTCCGGCCTCTTCCAAGATCAACGTCGCGGCCGCCACGTCCCAGGGCTTCAGGCCCAACTCCCAGAAGCCGTCGAATCGCCCGCAGGCGACATAGCAGATGTCGATGGCCGCCGCCCCGTCGCGCCGCACGGCCTGGGAGTTTTTGAGGAAATTGGTAAAATGGTCGATGTTGTCGTTTTTCGCCGTATGGACGTTGTAGGCGAATCCCGTGGCCAGCAACGAGCGTTTCAGATCCTTCGTCTTGGAGACGCGTATCTTTGTTTTATTCCGCCAGGCCCCTCCCCCGCGGACGGTCCAAAAGAGATTGTTCAGGTTCGGATCGTAGACGACGCCGACGACCGATTTTCCGCGATGCAATAAGGCGATCGACACGCAAAAGCACGGATAGCCGTGCGCGTAGTTCGTCGTGCCATCCAAAGGATCGACAATCCACTTATATTCGGACGCTTTGAGATGAGCGCCGGTTTCTTCAGTGAGAATGTCGTGATCCGGGAAAGATTGTCGAAGGATCTTGAGGATCCTGTCTTCGCACGCCTGGTCGACTTCGGTGACGAGATTGATCTCCCCTTTGAAGCGGACATCGTGCTTCTTCTCGTACGAACGCATCTGGAGCGCTCCGGCCGACTGGGCGGCCCGGACGGCACTTTTCAAGTAGCGCTGATAGTCATTCTTCATGGTACGTTACTCTGCCCTCGCCAGCACCAACGCCTCGACTTTTCGGGCGCCTTTTTTTAACAGAAGTTCCGCGAGTGTTTCGACCGTTGTACCCGTCGTGTAGACGTCGTCAACGAGAAGGATATCTTTGCCCGCGATCTTCTCCGGCCGTTTGAGTTCAAAGGCTCCGGCCAAGTTCTTGCGGCGCTCGTCGCCCCGAAGCTCCGCTTGAGGCAATGTTTTCTTAACTTTTCTCACGCAGAATGAATCAACGGGCAACCGGAGGACGCGGCCAATCTCACGCGCCAAAAGGTTCGCTTGGTTATAGCCTCGCTCCCGGAGGCGCGCCGGATGAAGGGGTGCGGGAACAATCAAATCAGGAACTGAGTCAGGAACCGCGGCGATCGCTGCGACCATCTTACCCCCAAGATATCGGGAGAACTCCTCCTTGGCCCGATATTTAAACCGGATCATCATATCATGTAAGACGCCGCGGTAGATCCCCGCCGCGATAACGCGGGCGCAGAACTTAGGCGCCGTCAGACACTCTCCACAGACGTGGTTTTCGCTTTCAGCGGAATGAAAGGGCCGCGCGCACACGGAACAGAATGGAGGGCTGAGAGAGGGCCATTCCTGGGCGCAGGCCTCGCAGAGAAATATGTTTTGCTTCAAGAAGCGACGGCAATGCAAACAGCGGGGCGGAAAAATCCAATCGAGGAGCATGTTAGGGCGCGTCCAGGGGACGGGTTTCCTTCACGCCGTTTTTTTCGAATTGAAAGGTCGACTCCGGAACGGAGCCGTTGGTTTGAACGGCCGTGAAAGCGTAGTCGCTCCGGTTGCCGCTCTTGGGAAAGAGCGATACCGCGCTCACAAGCGACGTTTCCGGAGCGATGGTCAAAACAAGTTTGGAAAAGGGCGACGACTTCGACTTCGGGATCAATTGGAGCTGGTCGGCCTTTGACTCCGTCACCTTGAATTCCTGGGACATCTCCCCCAGCCCCCCCAAAAACACCAAAGCCTCCCGGGAGACGGTGTCCTGGACGTGTTCGATCACCTCCACCTCTTTTTCCCGTGGATGATAGATCCAGAGCGTCAGCCCGTCGGAAATGTAATTGCGTTCCTTCTTGCCCGTATAGTGAATCAGAAATTTCCCGGGTTTTGAAAAGACCAAGTGACCAGGCTCTTCGATGTCGCGATCCAAGACCTCGATCTTCGTCTTTTGCACGAAGTCAGCCGAGAAGGTTTCGGTCTTTTGATAGGCGCGTTGAACGCGATCGGCGAGTCCGGAGGCGTGCAAACTTACACTAAAAAGAAGGCTCGCCGTCATGGCAATGGCAAGGACGGTTCGAAAATCGCTTCTACGCATCATTCGAAGACAAATTTCCCGCATAAACCTCTCTAGGTTTCGCCCCGTCGGCGGGACCGATGACGCCTTGGGCCTCCATCTTCTCGATCAGTCGCGCCGCGCGGTTGTATCCGATGCGGAGCCGCCGCTGAATCATGGAGATCGAGGCCTGACGCGATTCCGTCACGATCTGAACGGCCTGGTCGTAGAGTTCGTCCCGATCGTCCTCGCCGCCCGGCCCGCCGGACGATCCGCCTTCGGCGGACTCATCCAGCGGTTTCAAGACCGACTCATCGAGATATTCGGGAGCGCCCTGCTGTTTCCAGTGATCCACGACACGCACGATTTCGATCTCCGAAACGAAGGCCCCATGCACCCGCAGCATGTCCGTCGCTCCTCCGGACATGAAAAGCATGTCGCCATACCCCAAGAGGTGCTCGGCGCCGACCGTATCGATAATCGTGCGCGAGTCGTATTTTGAAGAAACCTTGAAGGAGATACGCGCCGGAAAGTTGGCCTTGATCAGGCCGGTCAAGACGTTCACCGAGGGGCGTTGAGTGGCCAAAATGAGATGAATCCCCGCCGCGCGCGCCATCTGCGCCAAACGCGCGACCGAGGTTTCGACGTCTTTAGCGGCCGTCATCATCAGATCGGCCAGTTCGTCGATCAGAATCACGATGTACGGCATCTTTTCTTCCTTGGAGACCAACTTGTTGTAGCCCGCGATGTTGCGCGAACCTTTTTGGGTCAAGATCTCATAGCGCCGTTCCATTTCGCGCACCGCCCATTTAAGGGCCATCGACGCCTTTTTTGGATTCGTGACGACCGGGAACAAGAGGTGCGGAATCTTTTCATAGATGGAAAGCTCGAGCATCTTCGGATCCACCATGATGAGCCGGACCTCCTCCGGCGTCGTCTTATAAAGGATGGAGAGGATCATGGAGTTGATGCACACGCTCTTGCCGGCCCCCGTCGCGCCCGCGACCAGGAGATGCGGCATTTTCGACAAATCCGTCACGAAGGGAATGCCCTCGGTGTCTTTGCCCAGGGCGAGCGTCAATCGCGATTCGGCCTTCTGAAACTTCACGTGCCCGATGACGTCCTTCAGCCACACGGTCTCGCGCGTAATATTCGGGATCTCGATGCCGACGGCGGCCTTACCCGGCAAAGGCGCGATGATGCGAACACTCTTGCCGCCCATCGTGAGCGAGAGATCGTCCTCGAGATTCACGATCTTGTTCACCTTTACCCCCGGCGCCGGCTCGAACTCGTACATGGTGATGACCGGCCCGGGATGGATCTCGGTGATCCGCCCTTCCACCCCGAAATCGAGGAGCTTCTTTTCCAGAAGCCTTGAATTCATCTTGAGATTCTCCTCGTCGACCTTGACGGTATCTTGGGACTCCGAATCGAGGAACGAAAGCTGCGGGAGCTGGTAGTCCGCGATCATGGGCGCGATCAACTCGAGTTGATCGCGCTTATCGGCCTTCTTGCTCTCTTGAATATCCATGCGGGGAAGGATCTTGGGATCTGATCCGCTCGCACCGGCAGAGCCGGATGCCCGCTCTAGTCGGGGAAGACCAGCGGAGCGCGGCCCCGACTCGTCGGGGTCCTGTGGCTCTCCTCCGAGGCCCCCATCGGGTTTCTCCAAAGGCCGCGCGGGCATCTTGAGTACCTGGGCGGGAACCGGTTTGGGCGCCGAAGAGAGCGACGCCTTCGCGATCTTCACGGGCTCGGGAAAAGTGACCTTAGGCCCTTGCTTCGATTTTCTCCAATTCGCCCATTTTTGAAAAATGCCGGACTTGAAATTGGCGATGCCGCCGGCGAGATTCTTTTTGGCGCGCGCCCAACCGACGGTCAGCATGCCGGCCAGCGTCGTGAACGACCGCCGGCCGAAAAGGACGGCCATCGATTGGAAGATCTTGAAAAGTTTCGTCAGGGAAAGCCTGGTGATGACGAGCAGGGAGAGCAGCATCCCCGAAAAAGAGGCCAGATAGGCCCCGAACCGGCCGAAAAACCGGGACAGTTTCCAACCCGCCCACCAGCCCAAGACGCCTCCGGCGTCCATCAAGCGCCCGCCGAGCTCCGTTTGATCAAACTTGAGATGAGCGAAGACGGAAAAAAAAAGGATTAGGCCGATATAAGCAAAGATCCGCGCCCATCCGAACTTGATGTCCTTCAGATTCCGTTGCGCGAAATGCGTGATGGAGACGGCCAGAAAAGCCATCGGCAGCAAATAGGCGCCGTATCCGAAGACAACCAGCAAAAGATCGGCCAGGTGAGCGCCGACGAGGCCGCCCAAATTCTGGACCTTTCGCCCGACCGCGAGCGTACTAAAAGACGGATCAAGGGCGTTATAGGAGAAGAGGCACAACGTCACGAAAACAGCGGCCGCCAAAAAAATCACTCCATAGATCTCCTTGGCGTGTTCGAAGGTTCCCGGCGTCGAATTTTTGCGATTTTTCATGATGTTATCGTTAAAAACTTCAGGTTAGGAATTACAGGAAGGCCGGAGGCTTTTCAAGGGATTAACGCGCAACCACCGTTCGACTTTTGGGTATCGCTGGGCGGCGGTGTCGCCGGCGCCGCCGGCGTAGTCGCCGCCTTGGTCGTTACGATCTGGGTTGTGGCGTCGGTCCCTTGCACGATCACCTCTCCGGCCGAGGCGCAGGAAAAAGTACCGGCCGCCGTGCCTTTCGAGAAGTCTTTCTGAGGGGGATCGCAAGGCTCGATGCTGGACCCTCCCGTGAAGCTCTGGCTGATCGGCTCGACGCTTAGGGTGTATTGTTGGCCGGGACGAAGGCCCGAAAGGATAAAATCGCCGGCAACCGCGTCGCAATTATTGGAGACGCCCGTGTAGAAGGACCCCGAAACGAAGCTCGTGTCTTCCCCCAAGGGATCGACGACGTTTGAAGCGATCACATTGACGCCCTGAAGTTCCGTTTTTCCATCCGCGCGGAAGACCTTGCCCTGGAGCTCGCAGGTGATCGTCCCAAATGCGCTTGAGGGATAAAGGGAGGAAACAGCGACCTTGTCATCGAAGTGAGGGCTGAGTTGCGCCGCACCATCGATGAACAAGGGAAGCATCGTCGGTATCGCATCCACCTCGCTCACGTCGCCCCCGAGATACTTGATGACGGAACCGATATTCACCTGCGTGTGATCCACTCCGATGAGATGGCCGATCTCGTGGAAGATGGCTCCTTTGAACTGGCCGATCGTCACTTCGGGATCACTAGTCGAACTGACGCCGTTGATGAAGCGGCCGTTGAGGATCGCCTGCCCCTCGGTGATGTAGAGAACGCCGTCGCTTCGTTCCACGACGCGCGGTCCGGCGAATCCCAAGATGCTGCGGCTCGCCCCGGCCCCCTCGACGGCGTCGGTCATGGAACCGTCATCATCAAAAAGAATGGGACTCTGGCCCGTCCGCGCGCTCCCCGAAACGAAGGGCGGCCCATCGGTCGGACAGGGCGATGCGGGAGGGCAATAGGTGAAAAAGTCATTCATATTGGAGGTGTCGACCGGTCCCAGCGGCGTCCCCTCATCCACGGTCAGATCGACCGTAGAAACGCCGTCTATCGTGACGTTTTTCCAATCGTCGAAAAGCTCGCGCACAAGGGCCGCTGCGTCGGCGTTACTGAGTTGACCGAGCTTTCCGGCGGGACCGCTCTCGAGATTGATGTGAACAATGCCGTTCTGCCAAATGACGGGCCCTCCCGATCCGCCCGTATCGACGAGGATCGGACCTTCGGCACGAGCAGACAACGGCGTCATCATCAGAAGAAGCAACAGAATGAAGAAAAAATATTTCATAGGATTGCTGGGCGCTCCGCCGGGCCGCCCCTACGGTTTTATGTATTCCCGAATCTTTTCGACCATTGCGTTCAAAGCCGCCGGTCCTTCCGGAAACGAGCCCAAGAATCTATTGTCCAGGGGATTGGTCGCCGTCGTCATCAATGCGGCGGCGCCGACCGCGGCAGTCGTGATGACTGCGAAGCGCCCCTGACCGGCGCCGACCGGGGACGTAAATCCCAAGGAACTCTCCGGATAGAGAAACAAAAGATAGTCGGCCCCCGGCTGATAAGGCCCGCTCGAGAGCGTCATCGTTTTCATCGGCACGATCGCCTTTTCCCCTTCGCGCACGTCGAGAGGCCAGCGGATCACGCCGAATTGTTTGATGAGGATCGTCTCGCCCGTTTGAGCCCCCTTGATCCCCTGGGTGACCGTCAGATGGGCGTAAGTGGCGGGAATGCCGTTTTCATCCAAATCTTGGCTCAAATCATCGCAACGGCCGACAAAGATCCGGCCGGCCTGTTCGGTCATCTGCCTAAGATCCAGCGGGAGGACCATCGTAGCGGAGCTGGGAACGGAATAGAGGATGAAAAACAGAGCCGGCACCAGACGCAATTGGCGAAGAATTCTGAGCATGACGTTTGAGTATAACCGCACTTCCAAGAAGTTTCACTTGAAAAAGCCCGTTCATCGTCTACTAATGATCTATCGACAACTTCATGGACGATAACCCCTCTCGCTTTAAAACCTTTATGAAAATAACCAGTTGGCTCGCCATTCCGATCGCTCTCGCCACGGTAGCGACCTTGCACATAAACCGCAAGGCGGCTGAACAGGCGGTCTCGATCACTATTCCGATGAAATCGGTGAGGGTTCTCGCTCGAACCTTTGATTTCATCGACAAGAATTACGTAAATCCCGATGCCATCAAGCCGTTGAAGATGCTTCGAGAGGCTTCCAAGGACTTAGTGCGGGCCATTCCGCCCCTTCTAATCAAGGACGATGCGAACGGACTGGACGTCTCCATGGGGGACAAGAAGCTCGAGCTCTCATTCCCAAAATCTCTTGGCATTGAAGACGTCCCGGGCCTCCTTTCAAAGCTCCTGGGATTCCTCGATTTGAATTACCAGGGACGATTAGACGAACAGGAACGTCTGACGCTCGCAATGACCGGAGTCACGGACACCCTCGATCCGCACACCAATTACCTCCCACCGAAGATATTCAACGAGTTCCGGATCGGAACGAAGGGGAACTTTGGAGGATTGGGCATTGTGATAGGAATTCGGGAAGGCGATCTTTCGGTCATCGCGCCCCTTGAAGGTACGCCAGCGTATCAGGCCGGCATCAAGGCGAAGGACAAGATCATTCAAATCGGCGAAGAATCCACGATCAACATGGGACTGACTGAAGCGGTTGAAAAACTCCGAGGCCCCGTGGGTAGTAAGGTCTCGATCATCGTCACGCGCGAAAGCGTCGTCAATCCGATGAAGTTCACCCTCACAAGGGCCTTGATCCACATCCAGTCGGTGGCCGGCCGCGTCTTGGAAGTTAGGGAAGGCAAGAAAATCGGCTTGATCAAGCTCAAAAATTTTCAAGAGGACACCCTCGACCAATTCAAAAAGACCGTCGAGTCGTTCAAGAAAGAAGGCGACGGCCTTCAAGGGCTCATCCTCGACCTGAGAAACAACCCCGGCGGGCTCTTGGACCAAGCAGTCACCATTTCGGATTATTTCATTTCCAAGGGCATGATCGTGAAGACCGTCGGGCCGCATCAGGAACCGCTGGAAGTGGAGAAGGCGACGGCCGGAGATCCGGGCGAAGATCTTGCGGTGGTCGTCATCGTGAATGAAGGAAGCGCCTCGGCGTCCGAGATCGTGGCGGGAGCGCTTCAGTTCAACGACCGGGCCGTCGTGATCGGCAATCGTTCGTTCGGGAAGGGATCCGTGCAGACGGTCTACGACCTAAAGGACGGTTCGGCCTTGAAACTCACGATTGCGCAGTACCTGACGGCCAAAGATCAGAAAGTCCAGTCGATCGGAATCAATCCCGACGTAGGCTTGATACCGGCGACGATCGAAGAAATGAAGCCGGGAGACGAAGACTCTGAAAAAGACAAGACGCCCAAAGATCCCAACGCCCCCAAAAAACTCCGCGTCGATCTCTTCGAAGACGTCAAGAAACGCGAGCTCGACTTGCTGGAGGCCGGCGACGACGAGGAGGAACACAAAGACCCCAATCTCCCGCCTTCTCCTTATAAGATGACGTATTGGGGCCTGGAAAAGAAAGAAGAAGACGAAAATGCGGGCAAGATCGATTTGGAAAACGACTTTCCCGTCTTATTGGCCTCGCGCATCTTGAGCCTTCCGGAGGCGCGATCCTTGAGCCGGCCCGACATGATGAAGGGCGTCCCTACCCTGCTGAACGACCTGAAAAAGGGAGAAGACGAAAAAATGAAACAGGAACTCGCAAAGGTCGGCGTCGATTGGTCCGCCGGCCCTCAGGACGGCAAACCGTCCGGCGAGACAACCATCGAACTCCTGGACGACAAAGACAATCCACGCAAGACTTACGCTGCGGGAGATTCCGGATATGTCCGCGTCACCGTCGAAAACAAGGGATCGGCGCCGTTCTATCAGTTGGCGGCGGTCACCAAGAGCGAGGATCCGCTGTTCGCGAACCTCGAATTCCCCCTGGGCCGAGTGAATCCCGGCGATAAAAAGACCTGGAAGGCGCCGATCAAGGTTCCTAATTTCGTTCACCGCCGGGACGTGCCCGTCGAACTCACGTTCCACGAGGCCTACGACCGGTTTCCGAAGGCCGAGCCTTTTTCGATGACCGTCGAAGAAACGGCGACGCCGCTTTTTGAATATTCCTATACGATTCTGGACGACGGCGCCAAGGGGAGCAAGGGTAACGGCAACCATTTGGTGGATAAGGGCGAAACGATCGCTTTGGACATCCACATCAAGAACTCCGGCTCCGCCGCAAGCCAGAAGCCGATCGTTAATCTTAAGAAAGATGAAGGCGGTGATACGTTCATCGAGACGGGACGCGAGGAGTTGGCTCCGATGGCCCCGGGCGGCGAGATCGAAACGGTCCTTCGCTTCCGGGTTCCCGCTCAGAACGTTCCCGACAAGCTTAAATTCGATTTCAACATCCACGACGGCCATCTGGGAGAAGATTTGTCGGATCAATGGGAGTTTCCCATCGGCGCGGCGGCCACACCGGCCGCCGGCGCCATCCAATCTCCGCCCCGCATAGAAACGTCGCCAGAGCTTCCTCTCCTCGTGACCTCGGGCGATACGTACGTCTTAAAGGGCAAGGCCACCGACGACCACGAACTCAAGCACGTCTTCGTCTTCGTAGGAGATGACAAGGTCTTCTATCAGTCGCCTTCCGGACCGGGTCAAAAGTCGCTCGACTTTGAGGCGAAGCTGCCCTTGAAGAAGGGCGCGAATTTGATCACCCTCGCCGCCCAGGACGACCGCGAGCTGACCACCCGCAAGCAATGGATCGTCTGGCGCGGGAAGTAACGATGAGACCCAAGGCCTCGAAAAAACCCGTCATCGCCCTCGGCGTCTTTGACGGCGTTCACCGCGGCCACCGTGAGCTTTTTCGCAGGGCCGTCAGGCGGGCCAAAGAGATCGACGGGACGCCGGTCGTCTATACTTTTGATCCGCATCCGGTTGAGGTGGTGGCCCCCGCAGCCGCTCCCCCCATGATCAATACCATCGCCCAACGCGTCGAATTGATCGAAGAGACGGGGATTCGAAAAGTCGTCGTCCAAAAGTTCACCAGGGCCTTTTCCCAACAGACGCCGCAGAGTTTTTTCCGGAACGTGATCCTCCGCAAGCTGAAGGCCTGTGAAATCGTCGCGGGCTACAATTTCACGTTCGGGGTCCACCGCTCGGGCACGGTGGAACACCTCGAGGCTTTTGGGCTCAAAGCCGGCGTCAAGGTCCACATCCTCCAACCCTATCTTTGGAAAGAGACCCTCGTCTCGAGCACTCAGGTCAGGCAATTCATCGCGGCGGGGAAGCTCCCCGAGGCGGAGGACTTGCTCGCGCGGCCCTATTTTATAGACGGCAAGATCGTGCGCGGGCGGGGGATCGGCGGCAAAGAGCTCGGCATCCACACGGCCAATATTTCCTCCGAAAACGACCTCCTCCTTCCGACCGGCGTCTATGTCACCCGTGCCTCCGTGGGAAAGAACCCCTATCGGAGCGTCACGAATATCGGCCCCAATCCCACGTTCGGCCGGGGTCCCTTGACGATCGAAACGCATATCCTGGGAGGATTTCACCACAACATCGTCGGCAAACGGATCCGGGTGGAGTTTTTGAAAAAGATCCGCGAGGAGATCCGCTTCAATACGCCTCAAGACCTCGCCGCTCAAATTGGTAAAGATATTCAAACGGCCCATCGGCTATTTTCGGAGCGGAAGTGAAACGACCCAAACCCCGCCTCCAGATCACCGGCATCATCGGAGATCCCATCGCCCATACGCTTTCTCCGGTCATGCACAACGCCAACTTTCGTTCGAAGAAACTCCCCTTCGCCTATTTCGCATTTCACGTCAGACCCGCGGCCCTCTCTCGATTCCTGACGGACGTCCGCACCTGGAAAGGCCTGCGCGGCTTCAATGTCACGATCCCGCATAAGGAAGCGATCCTGAAACACCTCGATGGCCTCTCGCCCGAGGCGCGCGCTATCGGAGCGGCGAACACGGTCGTCGTCGCAGGCAAGAAACTTTTGGGATTCAACACGGACTCGGCCGGTTATCTGCAATCCCTGAAGGACGAGACCGGATTTTCACCGAAAGGGAAAACAACCGTCGTGCTCGGAGCCGGAGGGGCCGCTCGGTCCGTGGTCTACGCCTTGGCGAAGGCCGGGGCGCGAGAGATCGCCGTCGCCAACCGCACACGGTCGCGCGCAAAAAAAATCGCCCAAGAGTTCGGTAAAAAATTTCCGAAGACGAGAATCGTCGACATCCCCTTCCAAATGCCTCTCCTTCACAAGATCTTTCCCGAAATCGATCTGCTCGTGAATACGACGTCCGTCGGGCTCAAAGGCACGCGGTTCGCCGGACTGCCCCTCAAGTCTCTGAAAAAGACGTCCGTCGTCTCGGACCTTGTTTATCGTCCGCGGCTCACGCCCCTTCTCGAGAGCGCGAAACGGCATCGCCTCACGCTGCATCCGGGACTCGGAATGCTCCTTCACCAGGGGGCTCTCGCGGCGAAACTCTGGACGAAGAAACAGCCGGATCTTCGGGTTATGAAAAAGGCCCTCCTTGACGCTTTGAAGCGAACTTGATAACCCGTGCCACCTCATTATGAAATGCGCAAAGACAGACAAGGGATTCGCCCTTATTGAACTCATGGTGATCGTCGCCATCCTGTCGATGGCGTCCGCTTTTTTCGTTCCGCGCTTCCTGAAACACCGCATCCAACAGAAACAACAGGAATGCCGCAAGAATCTTGAGTCTCTTTACGCCGCAGAAAAAGAATATTTTCAAAAGACCGGGCGATTCACGACCGACGTGAGTATCCTGGCTTGGGCCCCTCAGGGCTATGGAATCTATCAATACCGCTTCCGGCCCACGCCTTCTCCCCAGACTCAGAAGGCCAGCTTCTTGTTCGAATGTTCTGGCAATATCGACAAGGACCCCACCCTGGATGAGGCACAGATCGATGAGACAGGGCGGTTCATCCAATTAAGGGACGACACCCAGAAGTAAGCCCCCCTGTTGCAAGCCCGCTTCTTCCATAAATAGCAGTCAAAAAAACGGGAGACTATGAGTCAATTTTCACCCGATTCTCGGCCTCCGGCGAATTTCCCTCCTTCCTTCACTTTCAAAAAGTTAATATATAATTTAATAATATCAATGAGTTCCAATTGACCTCCTGAAACCCTGAAAAGAGACTCGTCTGGCACATTGATTGCTTTAATAGGAATTGATGTCTATGAACGCGACCAATCTCCAGGGGGACGGAGCGGCGCGGAAGCGGGTTATTGTAGTCGATGACAACGAGATTCTTCTACGAGCGTGGAAGAAGATCCTAGGACGCGACGGCTATATCTGCTTCGCCACCCCAAACCCGGAAGCCGCACTCGATGCCCTTGAGCATGAAGGGGCCGACCTGATCATTTGCGATATCGTCATGCCGCATATGGACGGTTTCGAGCTGCTCCAACGCACCCGACACATGAACGGACATCCCAGAGTCGTTCTAACAACCGGGTATGTCTGCGATTTCAAACGTCTGAAACTCGACGTGGGAGAACAAGACATCCACGTCTTGCTCAAACCCTACGACGACATCCAAGAGATCCGGAGCTTCATCCGCCGCCTCCTCGACGGCGATGAGACCCTCGAAACCCAGGATGACGCTCACCACCAGAGCGTTCCGGACGCTCACGTCCATCTTTGGAGCCTCTAAAGTCAGGGTGAGAAAACCTTAGCCCACGGGAGAAAGATTCGCGAATTTGACCATGAGGGTCTTGATCTGTCCGTTCTTGAAGTAGATGGTGACCTTCTCGCTCTCGCCCTTGCCTTCCCGCTTCTTCACGACGCCGACGCCGAAGGTGGGGTGACTCACGACCATTCCGACTTTCATCGCTGATGAGTCTTCGGGAACCGTCTGGTCTTCAAATGGGGGATCCCAAAGGGCATCCCCCATGCCCCCGCGCTCAGAACCGGCATAGCCGGATTCTTCGCTTCCCCACTGACGCTCCAAAAGTTCGACCGGCATTTCATCCAAGAACCTTGAGGGCAGATTGAACTGATCGCCCCCATAGAGGCGGCGGCGCGCCGCGAGCGTCAGAAAAAGCCTCTTTCTCGCCCGAGTCACGCCCACGTAACAAAGCCGGCGCTCCTCTTCCATTTCCTCCGGCTCATCCAGAGAACGGGAATGGGGAAAAAGCCCTTCCTCCAGTCCCACCAAGAAGACGACCGGAAACTCGAGACCCTTCGCCAAGTGCAACGTCATCAAGAGAACGTTTCCCTGCGCCGGGTCGTAAGTGTCCGTATCGCCCACCAAGGAGACCTGATCCAGAAACATCGCCGGTCCGTTGGATGAAGCCGCTCCTTCGATCGTCTTTTCGAACTCGCTCGCGACGTTCAAGAGTTCCTCCAAGTTTTCCAGCCGTCCTTCCGACTCGACGGTTTTCTCCTCCTGAAGCATCGCCTCATAACCCGTGTCATAAATGATCTTTTCCAAGATCTTCGCGACACCCGGGAGCGCCGCCATTCCGGCGCGGAGCCGTTCCATCATCTGATGAAATTCCAGAACCTTCTTTTTGGCGCCAGAATTCAGATCGACACTATCCGACGCCTTTCCCATCGCGGCGTAGAGAGAGATCTCGCGCGCCGAGGCGAAGTCTTCGAGCCTTTCCTCGGCCTTGTCTCCGATCCCCCGGGACGGGACGTTCATGATCCGCTTGAGATTGACCGAGTCCTGGGGATTCACCAAGACGCGAAGGTAGGCCAGGATGTCTCGGATCTCCTTGCGCTCGTAGAACTTCATGCCGCCGAAAATCATGTACGGAAGACGATGACGCAGGAGCTCGTCTTCAAACGTCCGGGACTGGGCGTTGGTACGGTAAAAAATGGCGAAGTCGTTCAACCGGAGACCCTTCTGGTGATGCAGTTTTTGAATTTCCTCCACCACGAACCTCGCCTCGTCGCGTTCATCGCGAGCGGTGTACGCGACCGCCTTGTCGCCACCCGAGTGATCGGTCCAAAGCGACTTTCCCTTGCGGCCCGTATTTTTTGAAATCACCTGATTCGCGATGGAAAGAATCGTCTGCGTCGAGCGGTAATTCTGCTCCAGACGAATCACAAGACATCCTGGATAGTCGGCCTCGAAATTCAGGATGTTTTGAATGTCGGCCCCTCGCCAGCGGTAGATGGATTGGTCGTCGTCCCCCACCACGCAGAGATTGTGATGGGCCTGGGCCAAGAGTTTCGTCAAAACGTATTGCGCGCGGTTCGTGTCTTGATACTCGTCGACCAGGATTTGTTGAAACAAATCTTGATACCGCGCCAAGAGGTCCGGCTGCGATTGAAACATCGCCACCGTCTTAAAAATCAAGTCGCCGAAATCCATGGCGTTGTTCTCGCCGAGCTTCTTTTGATAGAGTTTGTAGACCTCGGCAACGCGCGTCTCGAAGAAATCCTGTGATTTTGCGATGTAGGCCTCGGGCGAGACGAGTTCGTTTTTAGCCGAAGAGATGTGCGATGAAACGGCCCTGGGCGTGAATGCGCGGTCTTCGATCTTGAGTTCCTCGAGGCAACGCTTGATGAGCGTCTGCGTATCGTCGTCGTCATAGATCACGAACTGGTTTTGCCCCGCCGGCAGACTCCTTCGCAAAATCCTCAAACACGACGAATGGAACGTCGAGATCCATATGTCCTGGCCGCCCGCGCCTAAGAGCCCGTGGACGCGGTTACGCATCTCCTCGGCGGCCTTGTTGGTGAAGGTCACGGCGAGGATGTTCCAGGGAGCCACGATCCTCTGCTGGACGAGCCGCGCGATGCGGTGCGTGATCACACGCGTCTTGCCGGTGCCCGCACCCGCCAGAATCAAAAGAGGGCCTTCGTTATGATCGACGGCTTCTTGCTGCTGAGGATTTAATTGCATGTTTTTTCTCGCTCGCTCCCACCAGCGACGCACGGTCCTTTAGGATCATGGGGAGAGAGGCCGGGGTAAGGGGCTATTCCACGGTGACACTCTTCGCAAGATTCCGCGGCTGGTCCACATCGGTGCCTTTGTGGTCCGCAATGTAATACGCGAGGAGTTGGAGCGGAATCGTCATCAAGAAAGGGCTGATGTACCAAGGCGTTTTTGGAACGAAAATCGTATCCCGGCACCGCTGCGCGAGGTCTTGGTCGCCCTCTTCGCCGATCCCGATCACCTTCGCCCCGCGGGCCCGTACTTCTTCGACATTCGACAGGACCTTGTCGTAGGTTTTGTCCCGGGGCGCCAGCACGACCACCGGCATCCGGTGATCAATCAGCGCGATCGGACCGTGTTTCATCTCGCCCGCCGCGTAACCCTCCGCGTGGATGTACGAGATCTCCTTGAGCTTCAGCGCGCCTTCAAGCGCGATCGGATATTCGATGCCTCGGGCGAAAAAGAGAAAATCGCTCGCATTGAGATACTTATCCGCGATCGCCTCGATTTTCCCGTGCGACTTCAGAAGGCGTTCCATCTCATCCGGGACCCGCGCCAAGGACTCGATCGCCTCCCGGAGGAACTCCCCTTTCAAGTGACCGCGCGACTTGCCCAGATACAGGGCGATCAGAAGCAAGACCACCAACTGAGTCGTAAAGGCCTTCGTCGAGGCGACCCCGATCTCGGGGCCCGCCCTCGTGTAGATCGTTTCGTCGGAGGCGCGCGGAATCGAAGAGTCGATGACGTTGCAGATCGAAAGAATCTTCGCCCCTTTGGATTTGGCGTCGGTGATCGCCGCGAGCGTATCGGCCGTCTCGCCGGACTGGCTGATCGCAATGATGAGCGTCTTGTCGTTAATGATCGGATTCCGGTAACGAAACTCCGAAGCCAGATCGACGCTTGCGGGCATGCGCGCCATCTCTTCGATCCAGTACTGGCCGACCATTCCCGCATGGTACGACGTCCCGCAGGCCACGATCGTGATATTTTGAAATTGGAACTTCTCCAGAAGCGCCTCGGCGCCGTTCAAGAGGATTTTTTGGCGGTTTTCCGAGATGCGGCCGTTGAGCGTATCGACGATGGCACGCGGCTGCTCGAAGATCTCCTTGAGCATGAAATGTTTGTAGCCGCCCTTCTCCGCCATCGATTGGTTCCAATGGATCTGCTTCACCGGACGGACGACGGGCCGGCCCTCGGCATTCCAAAGCTCGGCCTTCTCTTTCGTCACGACGCCTGCGTCGCAATCATCCAGAAAAATCACGCGGCGCGTGTGCGCCAGAATCGCCGGGACATCGGAGGCGACGAAATTTTCTCCGTCTCCCAGTCCGATGACGAGAGGACTTCCCTTGCGCGACACGTAGAGACGATCGGGCTCATTCTCGTTCATGACGACGAGCGCGTAAGACCCCTCGATTTCGGTTAAAACTTTTTGAAACGCCTCTTTCATCGAAAGACCGTCGAAGATGCGCTGTTGAATGAGATGCGAGACGATCTCGGTATCCGTCTCGGATTTCATCGTGTGGCCCTTCTCCTCGAGATAGGCCCTGAGCTTGACGTGATTTTCGATGATCCCGTTGTGGACGAGGACGATCGGTCCGGCGCGATGCGGATGGGCGTTGGTCTCCGAGGGGCGGCCGTGCGTGGCCCAACGCGTGTGCCCGATGCCGACCGTTCCTTTCAGAGGTTCCTCGTGGAGCTTCTTTTCCAAATTCTTCAGTTTGCCTTCGGCGCGGACGACGTGAATTTCTCCGCCGTCCATTACCGCAACGCCGGCGGAATCGTAGCCCCGGTATTCGAGCTTCCGTAAGCCGTCGACGAGAATGTCCGTCGCCGTCTGTTCCCCCACATAGCCGGTGATGCCGCACATGGTGCCTAAACCCTTTTCACCTTTCGACGCCTCTTGGCGTCATACGAAGGAATATTCCTTTGCTCGATACGGGAAACGGCCAGAGCCCCATCGGGAACATCTTGCGTCACCGTCGTTCCGGCGGCGATCCACGCCCTCTTCCCGATCCGGACAGGGGCCACGAGCTGCGTGTCGCTCCCGATAAAAGCCTCCTCGCCGATCACCGTCGGGTATTTGTGAAAACCATCGTAGTTGCAGGTGATCGTCCCTGCCCCGACGTTCGCGCGGGACCCGATCACCGCATCGCCCAAATAAGCCAAGTGATTGGCCTTGGCCCCCGGCCCCAATTTCGTCTTTTTCAATTCGACGAAGTTTCCCACGTGCGCCCCGGCCGCCACATGCGACTCCGGCCTCACGTGCGCGAACGGACCGATCCGGGCGCCCTCTCCCACGACGCTCTCCTCGATCACGCTGTACGGGAAGATTTCGGCGCCGCGGGCGATGGCTGATTTTCCGGTGATGACCGTCCCGGCATGAAGGACGACGTCCGGCGCGAGCCTCGCCTCCGCATCGATTCGTATCGTCTCCGGACTCCACATCGTCACGCCCGCCTCCATCCAACGGTTTCGAATCCGCCTTTGGAGTTCGGCATCGGCGTCGGCCAATTCGCGGCGCGTATTTACACCCATCACCTCTTGAGCATCGTCGGCCTTGAGCGTCGTAACCCGTTTGCCTTCTGCGAGAAGTCCTTCCACAAGCGAGGTCAGATAATACTCTCCCTTGACGATGTTCTGACGAACTCTCCTGAGAGGGCTCCGAATATCCTCAATCCTGACGAGATAAATGCCCGAATTGATTTCATGGATCTCACGCTCCCAATCTTCGGCGTCTTTATGCTCCACGATTCTCGATACCTCGCCCCGGCCGTCTCTGACGATGCGGCCGTAGCCGGAGGGATTTTTCATCTCGGCCGTCAGAACGACCAGGGAGGCTTCTTCTTCCACGAGTCTCTCCTTCATCGAGCGGAGAGTCTCCGGGCGGATCAGGGGAACATCGCCGTACAATATATAAAGAAGGCCTTTGGAACGCTTGAGAGCCGGCAATCCGCAAACGACGGCATGAGCCGTCCCCAGCTGCTCCCTCTGAACGGCGAAGGTCACCTTTTCGCCCTTGAGAGCCTCTCTCACGAGAGGTGCCTTGTGTCCGACGATGACCACGATATTGGAGGCCTTCAACAACCTCGCATTCTCGATCGCATACCGGATCAGCGGACGACCTCCCAAAGAATGCAAGACCTTGGGGAGATCCGAACGCATGCGCTCCCCTTTACCCGCGGCCAAGATCAAACAGGATACGTTTTCATTCATAAAATTAGCCGTTTACCCCAATGGTTCCTGCCTGGTAGCTTTCCCGCTTCCATGGGTCAAGCTCATTTGAAGAGAACCGTATTCAGATGGTATCAAACACGTCTTGACTTAGACGATTCCCCCACCTACTCAGACATCCATCGAAGGAGTTTTCCATGGCATCCATTAATAAAGTCATTCTCATCGGAAATTTGGGCAGCGATCCCGAGGTCCGTTACCTTCCCAGCGGAGCGGCCGTTGCAAATTTCAACATCGCCACAACGGAAAAATGGACGGGCAAGGACGGCAACCCGGGCGAAAAAACCGAATGGCATCGCATCGTCGTATTCGGCAAACAAGCGGAGAACTGCAAAGAATATTTGAGAAAGGGCCGGCAGGTCTACATCGAAGGCCGTCTTCAGACGCGCGAGTGGCAGAATAAAGAAGGCCAGAAGCAACGCACGACCGAAGTGGTCGCGCAGACCGTTCAATTCTTAGGCGGTCCGGGCGGCGGCGGAGGCCGCGATCGCGCTCCCACAGGCGGAACCGAAGCGGAAATGCCCCACTCCGAAGAGCCGTCCATCCTGGGCGGCAACGACGACGATATTCCGTTTTAATAGCACTAGATAAAAGTCGTGACTTTTTTCTAGTGCTATATAACAATGAGCGCCATGAGATACTTGGCGGCCGACCTGGAAAGAACTCTCTCCAAAGAGCGCAAAATGGCCTTTATTACGGGCCCGCGCCAGGTCGGCAAGACGACTCTCGCCCAGTCCCTGTTGAAACCCGAACAAAAGGCGAACTACTTCAATTGGGACATCGAGGACGTCCGGCGGAAGATCGTCACCCACCCCGTTCATTTCTGGAAATCCGATGCCGCAGCGAAGGAAACTCCCCGCATCGTCCTCGATGAAATCCACAAGTACCCGCGCTGGAAACGTTTTCTCAAAGGCTTCTTCGACGCCAACCGCGACGACGTCGAGACCGTCGTCACGGGCAGCGGACGGCTGGATGTGTATCAGCGCGGCGGAGACTCTCTCTTCGGCCGCTATCATCTCTACCATCTGCTTCCGTATTCTCTGGGAGAGTTGACGCGGAGTGAATCGCAAGCGCCCTCCCCCGAAAAAGCGGAAGAAAGAATCAATTCCCCGGGAGATCTTGCGGATGCGAACGAAAAATTCAAAGCCCTTTGGCAATCGAACGGCTTCCCCGAGCCGCTCTTCGGGGCCGATCAACGCACCCTAACACGGTGGCGAAACGACCATCGCCAATTGATCGTGCGGGAAGACCTTCGAGACTTGACCCAGATCCGCGAATTGGGCCTGATCGAATCGATGCTCTATCTGCTCCCGGAACGCGTCGGTTCTCCCCTTTCGGTCAACGCCCTCCGGGAAGACCTGAACGTCGGTTTCATGACTGTCCAAAATTGGCTCTCCGCCCTCGATCGTCTCTATTACCTCTTCGCCATCCGGCCATACGCCGGCAAACTGGCGCGCGCCCTGAGGCGCGAGGAAAAAATTTATTTCTACGATTGGTCCGAACTTGAGGATCCGGGAAAACGCTTTGAAAATCTCGTTGCCGTCCACCTTTTAAAAGCTTGCCATTACTGGACCGATGCGGGCTACGGCAATTTTCGGCTCCACTACACGCGCGACAAGGAAAAGAGGGAAACCGACTTCCTGATCACTAACGAAAACAAGCCTTACTGGCTCATCGAGTGCAAACTGTCGGACAAGAATTTAGATCGCTCGTTGACCTACTTTCACGAAAGGCTGCATCCCCGACGCTCGTTCCAGGTTGTGAGAGAGGCGGACCCTTCGCTCTTAGCCGAACGCGAAAAGAACGTTTACCTCTGCAGCGGAATCCGTTTTCTGTCGGCCCTCGTTTAAAGGGGCTTGACGAGAAACCGGAGGGAATTCCTTCGGATTCCGGGCCTAAGAGCCGAAATTTAGTAGGTATCTCGAACGACGAAGACATCCCTTTCTAACCGCCCTTGACAACCTTCGCGCCTCGGGAGGATGGTCGGCCGTTGGAAGGCGCGGCCCATGAACAAACAAAACCTATACGTCAGTCTTCTGAACGCCCTGGCCGGCATCCTCTTCAGCCTCCTGCTGAAGGGGAATCTCCTCATTTACGTCCTGGCCTTCATCATCGGCCTGACGATCGTCTTCATCGAGCGGAATTGGATCTATGAGAACGTCTTCAAAAGGAAAAAGCGGCACGCGGTGGCGGGCTATTCCGCCCTCTTTCTGGCGGTGATTCTGAGCCTGGTTTTCCTGACCCAGCCCAAACGCGACCGGTCCCAAATCGTGGAGACCGTCCACGGCTACCTGGATCAGATCAAGGCGGGAGACTACAAAAAAGCCTACGAAGATCTTTCCGAATTCTCCAAGAAGAACTACCCGCTCGACACCTTCGTCAGCGACCACGTCACCAACCGGCTGAAAATCCAGGACTACCGGATCGATGACGTCGCCATGAACGAGTTCGACAAAAAAAAGGCGGTGGTCCAGGTCTCGAGCCCCTTCCTCATCTACGGCCAGAACACCCTTCCCCTCGAGATGGTCAAGGAGGCCACGGGCTGGAAGATCGTATTCAGCCGCGGCCAATCCTTGACCGCCGCTCGGAACCCTACCGCCTCCCAAAGTCCGAAGAAGAAGGACGGGGCGGTCGGCCAGTTCTTTAAAAAGATTTTTTGACGGGCCATCACTTTTTTGGGGCTTTCTGGATCACCCGTTGCACTTCGACACGATAAGGGCGCCATTGGATTCACCAAAATGATCCGCCCCGAGGTATTGGCCGACCTGCTCGGACGTTAACGTTCGCGGTGGAAGAAAAATGCCGTCTCCTGCACCCATAGAAATCTCCTTTGTATTAAAGTGTCGGTCGGTGACATGGCCCCCCTCCCCGATGCGTGGAAGCCTGCATCAAGATCGTGTTGGTATTGTCAGTCAATTGAAGGAGAAGGTCCGTGCGGCCTCCTCCATTGACGTCTCCAAAAAGAATCGCGCCGATCTCAACATGAGGCGGCAGGTTGGTCCAAACATTGGGATTCTTTTCCGCATCCGTCATCATGTCATGAACCGCCGCCTGTCCTTGTTCACAGGTGTTGGATTTATTCCAACAAGGAAAGACGACATAGGCAAAGCGACGGGCATGATCGGCATCTTCGACTTGAACGATCTCGATGTAGGCCTTCGAATCTCCCGCGTCTTTCTTATAAATGTTGAGGGGAATGACGCCCTCCCAGGTCGACCGATGCGAGCCGTCGGCCATCGTCTCGTCCTTTTGATCA
>Ga0315281_10004115_pt1 | contig 21202 bp, 14 predicted proteins | sample YL17G07_0_MG_FD_204540 | JGI IMG/M metagenome (GOLD analysis project Ga0315281, IMG submission 204540) | Sediment microbial communities from Yellowstone Lake, YNP, Wyoming, USA - YL17G07_0 | ecosystem: Environmental > Aquatic > Freshwater > Lake > Sediment | place: USA: Wyoming | collected...
ACCTTCGGTCTTCATTATAATTATCCGTTCACGTTCCTCTATATCTAACTGCTTATACTTCTTGCCCATAGCCACCAAGCATAACCTCCGGCTTGGTGGTGCACTTCCTTATTGAACTGGGGGAGATTATTTAATCCCGAATTCCTAGATTTCAAGCACCCAGTCGCCGGGGGTGTTGGATGGGGCGGCAAAAAATGACCGATTTTTCCACTTTGCTTTATTGTTTACGACCGGGTATTCTTTCTTTTAAGTATTGTGAAACTTAATAGTAGGCAATGAGAATTTAAGGGGGAGATAATGGAAAAATATTTTAAAGATGGCATAACCTTTGTAGGGGGGGGGCAAAAATAACCGCCTCTCAATTTATTTAATCTCCTTATTGTTTGTATCCGCTTTTCTTTTTTCCGCCTGCGGTGGCGGAGGCTCTTCAAGCGCAAGCACAGGCGGCGGTGCCTCTCCCTCCACCGGCACCCTGAATGTCTCCACGAATAATTCCAGTGGGAGTTGCACCGTAAAGGACGCAAACAGCTCCAGCGTGGGAACCTGCACCGGGACTACAGTTTCATTGCTCTCTCTCGCTCCCGGTAGCTACACCGTCAGCTTCGGAACTGTGAACGGCTACACCACTCCCGCCAATCAGCCCGCCACTATCACTGCGAACAATACGACGACGATTACCGGTACATACACCGCCGCCGCGCCGCCGAACGCGCCGATGATTCTGACGTTGCAAGGATATGCACTTTATACACAACCGGTACAAGGTGTTAGCGGTCAGACTTTTACGCTTGGCGGATCACGTGATGCTGGTTCTACCGTTGCAATCAGCGGTGCGGTCTCGGGGGTTACCATCACTTACCCGACTTCCACAACTTGGCAAATAGCAGGGACATTAACCTCTGTACAGTATTACAACACTACTCTTTCGATAACCGCCACTGCATCAGGGGTTGCGAGCACTGCCGCAACGATCATAATTACTTGGGGTTAACAGCGGACATTTTCGCAAACTTTAAGGGCCTACCATGAGGCCTTTTTTTAATAAGTATGACTTGTAAGAAATTTAGGAACGAATGGAGATTGAACCCTGTCAATGTTTTGAGGGAGTTTCTTTCACCGCAATTTCCTCAATTTCAAGCACCCAGTCGGCGGGTGGGACGGATGGGGCGTTAGCAGAGGGTAGCGAGGATTCACAATCGAGGCAGGCATAGGTTACTACGGATGGGACGGCGCGAAGGTCTAGTTTTTCGGCCACAAGTTCGGAGAGGTAGAAGACCGGACGCTTGAGGCGTTTGGCGATGTCGTAATAGTCGCCGTCGGTTATTAAGAGGGTGACTTTATCGTCAGAGTTCATGCCGCTTTTATCAAACCAATCAATCTGCTTCTTGTCGCTCGCGTCTATCACCACGATTTTAGGGAGCCATAGATGGAGGTAGGCAATCGGATTGAAGGTGTAACCCTTGGGATATAGAACGTGGCCGAAATTGTCCGGTACGTCGAAATCAAGCGTGTAAACGTAGCGCACTCGGCGAACCTGCGATTTTTCCGCCTTTGACAGAACGGCCGTTCCCTCCGGCCGGTACTTTTTTACCTTCTCCTCCATCCTGTCAGTATCGAAGTATTTTTTCCAATCCGTCGAGGCCGCCCGGTTTCGAAGCTCGTCGAGTAGATCTGATTCGGCGATAGGATAGAGCGCGCCGAAGGTTCCAACGTCTATCGGGCCGGCAAACACAAGGCCCGACATTAAAAACACAATTCCGACCGCCGCGATTAAAAGTCTCATTTTATTTTGTTGTAGAAATCTTGGATCGCACCGGTGGCGTTGGGGACGATGGTGTTCGTTATGACGGAGTTGATATTCCCGGCGAGATCCTTTAGCCACTCGGAAAAATCTATCTTTGTCATGTCTATCATCTGGAACTCCTGCGGGGTGAAGCCCCTGCAATCCGGCCAGGTGACGTAGCCCCAGCCGTTCACTCCGCCGAACGTCTTGAACTGTTTGCGGCCCTGCTCCTGGATGATGCGCGCAAGTTTGGACTTGAAACAGCAATAGACCTCCGCCCTTTGGACGCATCCCACCACGGGCCAGCTTTCCATACAGTATGCTCCGTCGGAGTCGTCAACCAAATGGCACAAGCCGGCGTTGCGGTCGGCATTGGTCGCCAAATCCGTGAGTGGGTCGCAACCTCCGTTGGCGCCGAATAATCCGGAGGCGGGGTTGCAACAGTTGTTCCATGTTGTCTGGGTTCCCGCCTCGCGGCACTGCTCCGGCTTGCCGTTGAATATATAAATCTGCGCGGAACATCCGTTTTGGGTCACCGTTCCGTTGTTGTGGTAATAGGTGAGGTCGGTTTGCGTGCCGGTGGGCGGATTGGCCGCCAAGTCAACGCACTTGTCCGCGGAGCATTGGTATGACGAGCCGGAGTTTGTCGTAAGGCAGGTGTTGGTCGAGGCGCAGGAACAGCATTTGCCTTGGGTCGGGTCGAAGGTGGAATTCGAGCAGACTGGATTTTCTTGGCACTCGTCGATGGTTTTGTCATATGCGTAACCGGACGGGCATAGGTCTACCCCCATCAGCATGCAGGCTTTGACCTGTCCGCTATACGCCCCGACGGCGCATTTTGGCGGGGACTGGCAGGTCACGTCCGCGCCGCTTTTCGGGCCGGGGATTGTCCCCGCGGGGCAGTTTAGTATGGGCGAGGCCTTGCAAAGCGGGGTGTTGCTGTTTGGCGCAATCGCGCCGGGCGTCGGGCATGTGAGACCGACATAGCATTTCCCCGAGCCGGAATCGTACGTGCCCGTCTGGCAGGAAAAGTTCGTCGTCGGATTTTCCTCGCACCGATGATTAAGCGTGGAATAGGCCGCCCCCGCGTCACAAACAGGCGGAGCCTGGCACACGTCGTTCGCCGTGTTCAGCGTTCCCGACCCAGCGCATGTGGCCGCCGCGACGCACATATGAGAACCGGGGGAGTACGCCGTGCCGGATTGACACACCGGGGCAGACTGGCAGACGCCGGCAGTGGCGTTCCAATTCGCCGGATACTTTGAGCAATCCGGAGTCGCCGCCAGATCGCATTTACCTGTGGCTCCGTTAAAGGCACCGGAGGATGAACAAGTTGGGATGGCGACACATTTGTCGGCGGAGGTGTTCCAAGCCGACCCGGCGGGACAGGTGTAGGTTGCCGACGATTGGCACACGCCGCTCGAACTGTTCAGCGTGTCCGTCCCTTGGCACGTTGCCGGCGAGGTGCAAAGCGCGGCCGAGAGAGAATAGGTCGTTCCGGTAAGGCACGAGGGCACGGCCTCATATTTGCCGGTGGCGGGATTAAGGGTCGTCCCCGGCGGTCCCGTGCTCGAAACGGTGCAGAGGTTCAGGCTGGTCGAATAGGTTGTCCCGCTTAAACAGGACGGCGCGTATTCGCAAACGCCGCCGACGGCGTTATACGTTCCAATGGAGCAGGTGTAGACTTTTGCCCCCTCGCATTGGCCGGTCGGGCCGTTGTAGGAAAGGTTCGCCCCGCACGGCCCCGCCGCTTCGCAGACGGCGGTGACAATATTGTAGGTATAGCCGGAAACGCAAGTCCAAGAGGGGGCCGCCTCGCACTGGTTCGTCGTTGAATTGTAAAAAGTCCCGGGATAAATCGTGCAGTCGGGGGTGGGGGAGAGCTGGCATTTGTCCGCGACGCCGTTAAGCGTCCCGGAGTTTAAACATGTCGCCGAGACTTCGCACCAGTTGTCGGCGGAATACCAAGTCGTTCCTGCGGGACAATAATATGTGGCGGAAACCTCGCAACGGTTGGTCGCTGTGTTATAGGTCGTCCCGGCAACGCACGTGGGCGCGACCTCGCACTTTCCCGTTACCGAATTATAAGTTGTGCCGGACAGGCAGGTCAGTGCGGCCGAACATAGGTGGTTTGTCGAGTCGTAGGTAGTGCCCACCATGCATGTCGGCGCGGCCTCGCACTGGTCGTCCACGGTGTTTAAGGTGGTGCCCGTCGGACAGGTCGCAGGCGCGTAGCAGATGGAGCCGGAAAGCGTGTATCCGGTATAGGCGGTGCAGGAATAACTCGCCACGCTCCCGGTGTATTCGCACTTGTCGCTCGTGGTGTTAAGCGAGCTTGCCGGAGAGGTCGCCTGGCAGACAACCGACTGATAACAGCTCGTACCGCTTAACGTGCCGGTCGAGCAGGAGTACGTCGGGCCGGTGGCGTTTTCCTCGCACCGATTGTTAGAGGCGTTGTAAGTGTAACCCGCATTGCAGGTCGGTGTAATTTGGCAGGTCGTCCCGCTCAACGTCCCGCCGGACGGGCAGGTGTAGGAAGTGGCCTGCGCCACATATTCGCATTTATCGGATGTGGTGTTTAGCGAGCTTGCGGGAGTGGTGGTCTGGCATGTCACGTTCTGATAACAAATCGTGCCGCTTAACGTGCCTGAGGGACAAGAGTAGACAATCGGGGATGGCGTTAACGTGATTGAACCGTAGTTGACGCCTCCGGAATAAAAAACCATCGTGTTGCCCGAGCCGACCGCTTTGGTAAAGCCAATTCCCGTTGCGGCGGCAGTGCCGGATGCCGTACAACCCGTTATTGTGATGGATCCGTAGTTGGAGCCTCCTTGATAAATTACGATCGTGCCTCCGGAGCCGACCACCTTGTCAAAACCGGCCCAGGTAACGGAAAGATTCCCATAGGGCGCGTAAACCCCGCCGGAAAAGGTGCATCCAGGGGCTGTTATGGAACCGCCACCGCCACCGTGAATGTTGGATATGTTGAAATTGTTTCCGGATCCGCTGACTAAATTTAAGCCGCCGGAATTGGACGCCGTGCCGGAGGTCGTGACGGTACTTGGCGTCGCGTTCGTCTCGCATCTATTGTTCGTGGTGTTGTAGGTGTAACCCGTGTTGCACGGCGGGGCAGCCTGGCAGGTCGTCCCCGAAAGAGTGTAGCCGCTCCCCGACGGGCAGGAATAGACGGTGGTGGCGGCGTATTCGCATTTGTCGGTCGTGCCGTTTAGAGTGCCTGCGGAGCAAGCGGCGGATTGATAACAAATCGTGCCGCTTAATGTTCCGGTTAAGCAGGAGTATGTGGGGCCGGTGGCGTTCTCCTCGCACCGGTTGGTGACGGTGTTGTAGGAATACCCGGCGTTGCACGGCGGTGCGGCCTGACAAGTCGATCCGGAAATGATGTAGCCGGTTCCGGAAGGGCAGTAGTAAGACGCGATGGAAGCCGACACCTCGCAACGATTGGTGGACGTGTTGTAAGCCCCGTAAGTACATTGCGGCGAGGACGCACGCGCCGTCCCCGACGATGCGAAAAAGAGTAATAGGAGAATTGGGAAAAGGAGCCGCTTCTGACCGCTATTTATTGACATATGTTTAAACTCGAATTCAACGTTGTTCCAGTGGGACAAATCGCGGCGACCGTACATTTACCGATTGTTGAGTTATAAGCGGTGCCCGTAAGGCACGAGTAGGCGGTCTCGCATTTGTCCGTGGATCCATTGAGCGTGGTGCCTAGAAGGCAGTTCGCCGCCGAATAACAAAGTCCGGTCGACGTTTCGAAGGACGTTCCGGCCGGGCAACTACGGCTCTGCGCCACCGTGCAGACGTTTAGCGCGGGGTCATAGGCCGTTCCGGACGGACATTGAGGCGCGGCCTCGCATTGGGCGTTCGCCGAATTGTAGACGTAGCCGGACAGGCAACTTGTGCTCGGCCCCGGGGTGGCGTCGCATCTACCGGTCGTCGCGTTAAACGTAGTTCCCGGAAACCCGGAACAGTCCGCCGTTGCCGGGAGTTCGCACTTGCCGGACGAGGCATTCACGGATCCCGAAGAGGGGCACGTTGCCGCCTCGACGCAAATGTTCGCCGTCGTATCCCATGCCGACCCGGTTGGACAGGCATAGGTTGCGGCGGACGTGCACTTTCCCCTAGAGGAGTCGAATGCGTCAGTGCCGGAGCATGCGGAAGCAACAGCCGTACAAAGCGCGGCGGAAATGTTATATGTCGTTCCGGCGGGGCAACTTGGCACCGCCTCATATTGGCCGGTGGTGGTGTTGAGTGTTGTTCCAATAGGCCCCGTGCTCAAAACGGTGCAGAGGTTCAGGCTTGCGGAATAAGTTGTTCCGCTTAAACACAACGGCACGTACTCGCATTTGCCGCTGACTCCGTTGTAAGTCCCCGTGGCGCAGGTGTAAGTCTGCGCGCCCTCGCATTGGCCCGTCGCGCCGTTGTAAGAAAGCCCGGCGCCGCACAACGGCGCGGCCTCACAAATTTGCCTCGAAGAATTGTAGGTGTAGCCCGACGCGCAAGTCCAGACGGGCTCCCCCTCGAACTGATTGCTGGCAATGTTCAGCGTCATCCCGGCGGGGCCGGTGGGGGCGATTGTACAATCGTTGTAAACCGCGTTGTACGTCGTTCCGAACGGACAGGTCGGCGGGTACTCGCACTGGTCGCTTGCAATATTTAACAGTCCCGTCGAGCAGGTCGCGTTTGCGTAACACTTGTTCAATGCATTGTCGTATCCGTAGTTGGCGGGGCATATCGAGGCGTCCGACGCGCACTGGCCGAGGGTGCCGGACCAAGTGGATCCGATAGGGCAGGAAAGCAGGTTCTCGCACGAGTCGGTAGAAACGTCGTAGACGTAGCCAGGGTCGCAAAGGATTGGCGTCGAGGTTTCGCAGAAGCCGGATATTTTGTTAAACTGCCCGACTGTGCAATCCGGCGTTTTTGCGCAACCGTGGTCAGACGTGTCTGCCGTAAATCCCGCGGGGCACAACGACGTCAGAGGGATGACGCATTTGTTCGTCGGAGCGCCTACAAACGAACCGCCGGACGCGCATGTCGGCGCCGTGCCGTTCGAGCAGTCGCATCCGTACCCGAGCGGGCAGAGCGGCTCCCATTTGCAGACCTGCGGAAGCGAGCAGGTTTTTGACGCGGACGGATAGTACGCCGTGACGTTCTGCGTCAACACGATGGAACCCGCGCTTACGCCGCCGGAAGAGAAGGCGATTGAGTTCCCGGATCCGATCGCCGAATCAAATCCTACCCCCGGGGCGGAAGCCGTGCCGGAGGCCGTGCATGCGGGCGTTATCGAATCGCCGGTCAGCGTGACGGAGCCGTAGTTGGAGCCTCCGGAATAAAAAGTTATCGTGTTGCCCAAGCCGACCACCTTGTCAAACCCGGCCCAGGTAATGGAAAGGTTCCCATAGGGCACGTAAACCGCTCCGGAGAAGGTGCATCCGGCGGACGTTATCGAGGCAGAACCGGCGGTTCTTATGCTGCTTATGGTGATTTTGTTTCCCGACCCGCTCGCCAAATTAAATCCGCCAGCGTTGGATCCCGAGCCGGAAAGCGCGTCCGGGGAGGTCGCGCCGCCGTGGACTACGGAGCCGGCCGTCCCGGTGCATGCCGCGTTGGAATCCAACGGGCAGGTATAGTCGTTGTTGCTTACGTTGATTGTGTATTTATAAACATAATTCCATGTGTGGGCGCCGGACGCAGTATCCCACTCGCTCCCGACCGGCACGTCGAGCTGGTCGGAGCACTGCCACGAACCGCAGAGACCCCTGGTCGGGCATGTGATTGTGCTTGTGTCCTTGGGAAAGAGCACGCTGGTTGGATCCATATATAGCGGCGCGACACAAAAATGAACCGCGACATTCCATGAGTCCCATCCGTTTGACGCCGGAAGGATCGAAGTGAAATCGGCCGACGCGGCCCAGTGCCAGGTGTTCGGCGGCAAATCCCATTCGCAGTTCCAGTGTTGAACGCCCGAGGGGCTTGTGTCCAACAGTTCCATGTTGAAAAGCAGGGGGTTCGTCGGCGATTGGGTTATCCGTGAATACATCCAGTCATCCGTGCACCGCGCACCGGTTCCGGAGCCTGTTAACGTCGCCGAGAACGGGGCGGACGGGCAACTCGTCGTCTTGGTGCACTGCCCGTCGCAGGTCGGCTTGTCCGGATAAACTTGGTTGGTGGTCACGCACCGGTATTGGCTTAAGGAGCAGTCGGACTGTTGGAGCGGGCATAAATTTCCCGCCTGTTGGTTAATGTCCACGCCGGACACGCACTGGCTTACGGACGTCACCAGGCCGTTTTGATCCTGCTGGCCGCACATTACCGCGGCGCGCGCGTCGGAGCATATAAGGATGACCATTAAAAATGACCATGCTTTCGCCGTGATGTTTTTCATTTCTTCGTTCCGTCGGAGCAAATCAAATCCTGAGCGGCGGCGTTAAGCGTCCCCATAGCGGCCGCCGTCGGGCCGAGCTCGTTCGCGCTCTTTGTGTCCGGGCAGGAGCACGGTTCCACGACGGTTTCGCCCGGCGCGCTTATCGGACACACGGTGTTGTTCCCCGCCGCGTCTGGCGTACATAAACGGAAGTAATAGAGAACCGAGTCGGTCGAGGTGTTCGTTTGGCTGGTGCTTCCGCCAGTTCCGGCCGTGGTGTTTTGAACCGGAGTTGAGGTTTTGCACACGTACTCGCACCCGTAGGAGGATGCGTCCTTCAGCCCGTCCGTAGTGGAACTATACGCTTGCCCGTTGGCCGTGAAGCCCACGACGAGTTTTCCGTTCGAATACGAAGACCCGTTGGGAAGCGTCGAGGATATTTCCTTAGAGACCGCCGCCGCGCCGGATACGTCGATCGGCGGAGATCCTGTGCATGCGTACACTCTTTTTACCGTCCACCACTGCTGGCAACTGGTGTGTATCCCGACGCTCGTCGTGATGGTTTTGCAGGTCTGGGTTAAGGGGGCGTAGCCGGTGGGGTTGAAGTTGTCGTAAGTGACGACGCCATTTCCGTTCGCGTCGAATTGGGTCTCCGACTGCAAACGGCAGTTTGGGTCGGACTGGTAAACCTGGCAACGGTCGGTGAGAGTTCCGGACTCGGCGTCAAATTGGTAGTCGACGGAGTAGTTGTAATAAACGTCCAGACGGTGGTTTCCGACGACGTTGCACCCTGAAACTGACAGGGGCATGGTGCTCGCAGGGTAACAATTTGGGCTTGTCGACGTCAGTCCGTTTGAGTTGCAGGTCTGGTCGCTCCAAACAGTGTTGCCGCACAGCATGACATTCGTCACGGTCATTCCGGTCAGATCCACGGCTTTCAAATCCGTCCATGCCGGATAATCCCCCGTCACGCCGTTCATCGGGGGAGTCATAATCTGAAAATGGTATTGGCTTTCCGAGTTGACGTATTGAAGCTGGACGTCGGCGGCAGTCCCTACGTTCGAAAGCGAGGCCGAGCCGGAGACGGTCTGCTTCGTGGTCGAGATGCCGAAATTGCGCGTGATGTCGCACGCCGCCGCGTAGCTTCCTCCGGTGGTCTTTCCTACGGCGTTTGCGGCCATCGTATAAACGCTGTTTGGGGCGCCGGCCTGGGTCGCCTGCTCGGCGGACGCGGCGTTGTCAAGGGTGGATCCGGCCCCGTAATATTGCGCAGGGCTCGACGCGCCGGTCATTTTGGCGCATGCGTCCGCGGACTGGCCGAAATACGCGACGCTCATATTTGCGGCGTCCACCTTTGGCGCCGACACGGCCGTGTTGGGAAGCGCGGATTGGACGGCCGCCACAGCACCTCCGCCAAGGTCGTGCAAAATAATACCTATGTTTGAAAGGGTAGGTGAGACTCCGCCCGCGGCCGACTCCACGCATGATTGATTGATGCAGTAACAGCCGCCCAATTGCGTCAGCGAGGCGGAGGAAAGCCCCAACTTGCCGCTTTGGTCGGCCGTCCAAAGGTAATAGGAACATCCGGTGCATCCGCTCGCCGAGGCGCCGCAGGTTGTGCAGGAGATCAGGCCGTTGGCGCAGACTCCCGTTATGACGTACGGCGATGCGAAGGAGTAGTCCGGCGTTCCGGTCATTTTGGTGTCTTGGTTGAACACCGCGGAAATTAAGTTTCCGGTCGCAAGATCCGGAAGAACTTGTAGCGTTAGAAAAGCGTTTGAGGACGGGCACGACATCCTGGTGTCGAACGATTTGGATCCGTCCAGGGTTTTCATCTGTACCGACGACAAAAGCGGGTCGCCCATTCTGGCGGTCGACTCGTGTCCGTCACGCAGGCCCGACGCCTGCGCGCCAACCGCTTGGGCGGCCGGATCAGCCGCGTCCGCCGCCTTGTTTGCGTCGGCAGGGTCCGTCAGGGCCCACGCCGCAAACAATGCGGCAAGCAGGGAGGCCACGAACCGGGACAATCTACGCCCTCCGAGGAAAGCGCCGCATATGCTCTTTTATCCGCAGATCCGCCAAAAGGCGGTCGCGATCCCCGCCGTCCATCCGGAGCCAGTCGTCCGGCATGACGCCGAATCTGGCTGGGTCGGCGGTTATCTCCTGTTCTATAGACTTAAGCGCGGTAACCTCCCGAGCGTCGGTGGTGAACAGCAGTTTCATGTAGTCTGGCAGGACGTTGCGGTAGATTAGGAAGCGATCCATTCCGAAGTCGACCATTGTCTCGGAATAAAACCCCTTTCGGGAATGAACCCCCTTTAAAAGCCCCATCACGAGGTCGTTGTAATAAAGCACCTTTCTTTCCCTGGCCGTCTGGTAGTCGCCGCACTGCATGTAGAACTTGCTGGCGGAGTAATTGAGGATGATGTCGCCCAGGGCTCCGAATTTTTCCTTTTCGAAGTCGAGGATCCCCTGCGTGATGATGTCTATGCCGCCGCCGTGCTTTCGAAACCGGCGGTAGAGTTGTTCGAAAAAAACGTCCAGATTGTGGACTGCGCACTTGAGCAGGACGTGGAACTCGTCGACCTTTATCTTTTTTTTCTGGCCGCGGTCGCCCTGGTAGACCACCTTGGATATGTTGTCCATGATGACGAGCATGAGCACCTTGAAAAGCGCCTTTTGGTTCAATAGCCCGTCCAACTCCACGACGGTGAACATACTGCTCTCCACGTCGAGCGTCGTCTTTCCGTTGAAGAAGCGTCCGTACGTGCCGCCCGGGCAGAAGTCGCTTATGTTGAGCGCGAGGTCGTGCGCGTAATGCGTCCACCTCTCGATTGTTTCCCGGCTCCATTCCTCCCTTTCCAAATAGCGCCCGGGGTATTCCTTAAGGTATGTGCGCACCATCCCCATGTCCGCCTCCGCTCCGGCCTCCCTCCACGCCCAGCGGATCGCCTTCTTAAGGATGGTTATCTCCGTCTGCCATTCGGGCGTGTCCTTCACGGAGGCGTAGGCCATGTTGATCATTATTCCCGCCAACGCCTCGGCGTCGTCTATCGCATCGTCTCCTTCTTCTATCTTGAAGCGCGAGAAGGGGTTGACGCAGAACGGCCTGCCGGATCCCACCACGACATGCGTCCCCTTGAGTAATTTAACAAGCGGCTCGAAGGATCTCCCCGCCTCGACGACGATTTGCTGGAAGCCAGCGGCGTGGTATCGGATAGCCTTGCAGTTCTCCGACACCGACTTGCCGGCGCCCGGCTCTGCCACGGTGAACGAGTTGTGGTTGTTCGCGTTCGGGTTCCACTGATCCAGCGTCACCACCTGTCCGTTTCTGCCTACGTACATCTCCAGCGCGTCGTGGCCGCCGGAACAGTCGAACTGCAGGGGAAGAAGTCTCGGAATCGCGTCCGACCCGTTCCAATGCCTGTCAGTCTTGTTGAGGTTGCCGTGCTCCGGCAGGTAGCCGAAGGGTAGGGCGCTTAAAAAAAGCGGCAAAAGCACCTGGTCTTCGCGTTGCATCTCCCACCCCTTGGAGGCCCAGACCGCGCTCTCGGCGATGGCTAGATCCCCGCCCACCTTTTCCAAATCCGGCCCGTACAGCCACAACTGGGGTGTCGCGCGCAGATATGCGAACTGCCCGCCCTCCTCGGCGTTTGCCGCGGCGTTGTACACGGTTCCCTTTTGCCGCTCGGCAAGGACGTCGTCGGCGTCCCCTTTGTTTCTACCGCGGTTTAGAAGCCAGCTTTTTTTCCTCAGCTCACCCCTCAGCCCCTCGTCGAAATAGACGGTGGTCGAGAGAAGAAACGGCGAGTATATCTGGGCGCCGTCCGGAGTCTCGCCGTTCAATCCCATTTTGCCGACCAGATCCCGTGCGTCGTGGTACTCGATTCGCGCGGGGGGTTGCGGTGGCATTGCGGGGGTTATGCACATCCAGTGGTTGGAACCGATCTTGAGCCGCCCGTCGAATTTTTCCACCTTGTCCGGTTCCTTCAGCACCTGGTCTCGCAGAAAGCGATCCCTGTCCCAAGCCTGTTTGTGCGTCCACGAGTCGGGCGCGAGCAGGTCGCGCATCCATGCGAGCAACAACGGCGGACTCATGTCAAACGGGCAGACTCCGGCGTCGGCGAACTTTTGTTTGGAGAGTGAGAGGAGACGAAGAAGATGCTCGGGCGGTTTTCTCCCCTTTTTGCCCCAAACGTACGGCACCTTTAGAGAGATGACCAGCCTTGCGTCCCTCGCGGGAAGGCCGGACATCTCCGAGAATCCTTTTTGGGCGGCGTTCTCGTAAAACCGCGCGTATTCCTCCGTGATCGATTTGATGACCGGGTCGTCCGAAACAACGCGCTCCCGGTAGCGGCCGGTGACGCGCCGTATGTCCGGGTCGGCGTGCAGGGTCACGTTGAGCACGGTACCGTGCATGAACCCCTGCTTGAAAAGCGACTGCATGCAGTTCGCCGTCTTCTCCCCGGCTAGGTAAACGGGCGTGCCAGTCCAAACGGCGCCGATTGTGTCGTCGTTGTTATAGTAGATCCCCAGTTCCTCGTCGTAGTCGAGCGGCTGAATCCAGTTGGAAAATTTGGAGGAGGCGGACTCGCCGGACATCGCGTCGGCGTCGGCGCGGGTCGGGCCGAACAACCCGCCCATCATTCTCCCGAGGGCGTGCGTGAAGTAATTAGCCGCCCCGTCCGGTTCGGGTCGCGGCTTCGTCAGCGCGAGTTCCATTTTGGTTTCTCGACCTCCATAAAGATGTTCTCGCCCCCGTGCCAGCGCCCCTTGTCGTCGACATAGGGTCTTATCTCGACGCGCAAAATTTTTCCCGGCCTGCGCAACGGGGCCTCCTCGCCCGCGCGGGGAGCGGCCGTTGTCGTCGGCACCTCGCCCGTGACGGGCTTGTCAGGATGCGGCGATTCCGGTTTACTTCCGGACTTCAAAGATTCCTCGTAGGCCGACACGATGTTTTGGCATTTACCCTCCTGCGTCCTGTGGCACTCGGCGTAGCCGGCGGGCTTTGGCCAGGGGTTTAACAGGGAGCAGGCTCCCAGAGTAAAAATCAGTCCGCAGACGGCGATTGTTCTTCGCATCCCAAATCCCTTTCCTCGACGTCGTCCTCGTCGCAATAATTGTTTATGGCCAGTTCCACTCCGTCCCCTATCACATAACCGACCTTTAGCCCGGAGCCGACCGCGACCACCGGCATCTGTAGCTGGGCGAGCTTGATGTACAGCTGGGCGACGGAGTTCGCCGCCTCGCCGACGCCGCCCGCCACGGCGTTTTGCGCCGCCATTCCAGGGTTGATGTTGGACGTACCCAGGACGCTTAGCGTGGTGGACGACGCCTGCAGGGTCTGCCCGGCGGCCTTGAACATTCCGGCGACGAACGCCCGCCCTAGCGTTTTGTCCAGGTCGCTTATGACCGGCCCCTTCACTCCGGCGACACCGTCGGAGCCGATGACCCACCCCTCGATTTTCTGGTCGATCACTGCGCGCCTCTTGCGGTCGACGCACGAGATGCGGGTCAGCACTATGTCGGCGCGCTCGGACTGCAAATTGCCAGTGGCCGCCCCCTGTAGGAAACATCCGACAAGAATGCTTCTCACCCGTCCCGGAAGCTGTGTAGGCGCGTCTATGCGCATTAAAAGCCGCACCCCTTTCGCCTGCCCCTCGAGCGCGGTCGGCGCCATGCCGCCCGCAAAAATGTATGCCGTGCCGAATGAGTTGCTAGGGAGCTTGATGGCCGGTTTTACCGGTTTTTTCTTCACGTCCTCCTTGGGTGGCGGCGAGCCGCCGCCGATCGTCCCGCCGAAAAGTGCGTTCTGTTGCTCCCCCTTTTTTTCAAGCGCGGACGGCTGTCCCTGTTTGCTCTCCGACGACCCGATAATGTTTGTCGGGCTAAAAAATCCAGGTTTCGGAGCGCCGTTGGGCGGAGGCGGCGGGGGAGGAAGCATTGCCTGTGGTGGCGGCGGAGGAAGGGCGGTACGGCTAGGATTGTCCCCGCTTTTTACATCCTTCACATTTTGCGTAGTCCTGTTCATTTTTTCGGGTTCTTGAGGGCTCATGGGCGGAGGTTTCTCAAGTTGGGCAACCGGTTCGGGGATTGGGTTTTCCTTTTTCAGCCTCTCGATCTCGGCCTGTTGGTTCTTTATGATTATTTCTTGTTCGTTGACCTCGGATTTTTCTATGATTTTCGCCGTCTGGCTCCCGGGCGTTATTTCCCCCTTCGTCTCCACGGCAACGCCGTTCTTGCGGAGTTCCCACAATTTCCAAATTTTGTAGCCGCCCCATGAAACGCCGCCGAGTCCTCCGAGCGCGACCAGCGCCACTATGACCGCCCCACGTTTGGAGCCGGCCGAAACCCCTTTCAAAAGGCTCACTGCCCGGGATCCTTTTTGACCACGAACAATCGGCTAGAGGAGCATTTGGGGCAGTCGTCCCTTTTCTCAAGCCTTTCGCGCTCGAACGAAAGGCCGACTATGGGCGCGTTTTTTTCTATCGTGTCCGCCACCCGTCCGGAAAGCGCCACGGCTCCGGCTTCGGGGGCCAGCGTGAGCAGATACTCCTCAATGTTGTAACCCGCCGACTGGGTGGCGACGGTACGTATGCGCCGCACCTCGATGTTTTTAAATATCCGCAGGTCGCGCGGTGTTTTGAAATCGGAGCTTTCCAACTCGTCCCCGAACTCGCCGCGGTAGACCTTGGCGACGAGGTTGCACACCGCGGCGGAGTGGGGTTCCGACTTTACATCGGTCGAACTCCGCTTTTCCCTCATGCCCGGGGAGTAAAAAACAACGGTTTGCGTCGGGACGTAGGACGGGAGAAGTATGAGCTGATATTTTTCACCGTTGCGACCGCATTCAATCCAGCCCGCAACGGGTTTCTCAGCGTACAAGTTTTCGCCTTCGCTCCCGCGCAGGGCCTTAAAGCTCACGGTCAGGTCGTTGCCCGACTGTGTGATTGATTTTTCGTCCAGCCCCTTGTCGGAATCAAAACGGTACTGCCCCAGCGCGTCGCCGCATCGAAGGAGGTTTTCCTGGTAGTTGGAAATCGTCACCAGCGTCGGCTGGCCCGGCCGCACGGTCTGCGTCCCGTTTAGATAATCGGCCCTTGGATAAACGGCCATAGCCGTCCCGACCTGTTTGCGCGCCTCCGCGCCTAGATCCTTTTCTGCCGCGCTGGACACTCCAGCAATGGAAATAAGGAATACGGCGGCGATAAAACCTTTCATTTGTCCTCCCCGATTTGGGTTATCGAAAAAATCTTGAACAAGCTTCCCCCCTCGCGGATGTAGCGAACCTCCCATTTCTCTATTTTTGGATAGCCATGCACGGGGATTCCCTTTAGGAACAGGCTCCGCTCCCCTTTTAGTTCCAACGTGTTTTTTACGGGGTCGGCTTTTATTCCAGTGAGCGCGAAACGGCTCTCCCATCCGTGTTTTTCCACGTCGTCGGCGAAGCGGTAATATTCCTCCCTTGCCCTGTCGAACGTCTCCGCCGAGTACAGCCTCAACAACGCGCCGAACTGGGGGCGCGCGCTCTCCGGGGAGAAATCCCAGGCGTACGTTTTTATCAAATATCCCAGGTCGGTCAGGTATTTCTCGCTCAACGTCTGGCCGGTGAACTCAAGCGGCCCGCTTATATACGCCGGCACAAGAATAATCTTTTCGCCAGTCGCATAGCGGTAAAGACTCCACGCGAAGACTCCGCAGACCACGCAAAGCGCGGCGCACATCAGGCCGAAGCCGGCGACGATCGCCTCGTACCTCTCCACCTTTCCCAGGATGCGCGCTTTTTCCAAAGGGGACGCCATGTCAGGCCATCAACACCCGCTGGGTTCCCAGCGGATATCCCTTTAGGACGATTATTCCCTTGTCGTACAGCACGTGCATCGTGTACCCGCGCGGTTTTTTTGACCGGAACCGGTTGTACTTGAATATGGCCGCAAGACCAGCGGGGAGGAACGCCCAATGGGCGTACATAGCCAGCGCTATCGCGAGCATCAGGTAGACGAGATCCTCGGGTTCGAACATCCCCATTTTCGGCTGTAGGGTGATGTGCGCCGGCAGTTCGCTTCGCGCCATCAGACCACGGCCCCGGCGGTGGCCACCCAACTGCTGAGCGATGCGATGATGACGCCAACGCCCAGAACGATGGTGCCGTGAAGGTATTCGCGCGCGATTATCTCCTTAAATCCGTGAATGGCCACGCCGCCGCCGAGCACCGCGCCGATCGCGCCGCCCAATATCTGCGTGTAGAAAACCGTGACCGCGTTGCCGCCGAGCCCGGCCGCCGCCGTGTTATACGCCAGCGCGTCACCGGCCCAAAATGTGGTCGCCACGAACGCCGCTGAGGCGCCTAACAGCAACCCGATTTTCCCCTCGATTTGTTTCATGCCTATTTACCTCCGTTAAGAGCCTTGTTTAGTTGGGCCTCGTTAATGCCGCTTATTTTTCGAGGGCTTATGCCGGCCTGTGCCGGAATAAAGAACAAAGGCGTTCCGCGCACCCCGAGCTTTTGCACTGTCTCCTCAATACGTGCCATCGCCGGTTTCGTTCTCGATTCGCATTCGGTCGTTATCTCCGGCGGTTTTCCGTCGAACTTGCCCGAAAGAATTTCCCTATATGCCGCGGCCTTGTCCTCGGCGCAAAGGATGTACTTCACCTTGGCCGGAGCCTCCTTGTGTTGGGGCAGGGCGGTTAGGAAAATATGTCGAGTCACTTTTTCACCCTTGTCGGCGAAATAATCCTCGGCTTTTCTGCAATAGGGGCAGTCCGGGTCGGAAGCCTCGATAATTACCGTCGGGCCGGCGCCAATGGTCACCGCGTCGTCAAGCGGGAACGAGGAAAGGGGAGGGGAGTTTTTCGCCTCGATCGCCGCTTTTTCCTCTTCGAAGGTAGCGAGCTTCGCCTCCGTCAGGTTTGTCCCTCCGGTGGCGAGTATGTTGCCGCCGATGATAAGTTTGTCCGGCGGTGCGAAATAAAATATCTGGAAGCCGTTCGGCCCGTCGGTCACCACCTCGTAAAGCCCATCGACCGGGCTTGCCCCGAAGCTCCGGTAGGAGGGGATGTTTTTGCCCCACGAAAGTTTGAATAGGTTTTCCGCGCTTTTTACCGGGTCGGTCTTGCTCTTTTTTGCTTTTGGCTCGGCCGCGCCCACCATCATTCTTCCCATGGCCAGAAACGCCAGTTTAGGCGTGGCGGGGACGGCGATAAAAGATGTCGGCTGGTTCGCCGAACCGCTGGCGGCAGGTGTAACGTCCTCTATCTCCGCACGTCTGCTGTAGAACGCTATTATCTCGTTTTGTAACTCTTTCGGAAGTCTTTCGAATTCGCCCGTTGTAAAACGCCCTTTTACGTCCGCGAAACAACATTTCGGCATGCCGACGGAGCTTTCAACCTGGTAGCCGTTGTTCTTGAGCAGTTCTGCGACCGCGTTTGCGCGTTTCAACGCTAGCCGCTCGTTGTATTTGAAGTTTCCCTTGTCGTCCGTATAACCGGTGACTCGGTAGAGATGCCCCTTGTCCAGATGACCTACAAACGTTAGGGCTAAAGAGTCGTCCAAGGACGAGGATTTAGATGGAAAGGTGATTGTTATGGGAACACGAGTTGGCGATGCTTCCTTGGAATCCGGATTATTTGGAATAGCGCTCGACGTGGCGGGCGCGGGCGATTCGGAACCGCCAGTTACGGGGGCGGGTGTTTGCGGGGGAGTCGCGGGCTTTGCGATTTCTTCCCCGCCGCCAACCGCGACTTGTGCCTTGCTTACAGGGGCCGCAATTTTTAAATCCGCTTGTATCGCCGGTTCCGGATCCTCCGGCTCGGGGCATTCGGAGCATGATACGAACTCCTCGGACGGCGCGTAATGAACCACGTCGTCCGGGCCGCCGTATTGATATACGGTCTGTTTAACTCCCTTGGTATGAACCGTCCCGGCGTTGGGAAGCTCTGTATCGCCGATCGTCCGGCAGGCTGTGGTTGAGAACGCGACGACCGCCGCCGCAAAAATGATGGCAAACTTTTTTAGATACACTCTTTAATCCTCCAACAAATGCATACTGTTAATGCGTTGAAGGGGTACCCTGGGAAGGTGGCGGCGGGGATAAACTTCTGTGGGTAGGGGAGGTTCAATGAGGGATTAGGAAACCCTTTACCTTGACGGAGTTATGACGGAAAAAAAGTAGCGGAAAATAATTACATAATCTTCAATCGGCTGCCGTCATCTTTAAGCGCTTGAATGTATTAATTAAACCGGAAGCCATTTTACCGACCATTTTCGGCAAAACTATCTCGCTAATACCGCAACATGCACCAAGGAGCAACGCAACTAAAGGATTTTCAAGAGGAGCACTTAACGAATAGTCGGCGATTATTATTTTGGTTGCTTGAGTTGAAATATACAAGCCGACAAAGATTGCAAGAATTCCGCAGAATATAAGCCTCTTCAAGGGATCCATCTGGTCTTTTTCCAACTGTCCCAAATCATCATAACTCAAGATCGCCTTTCTCATTCCGAAGGAAAGCCACACGCCCGCCATGCATCCCGACCATAGCATAGCAATGCTGACAAGATGTTTTGGGTAATGCCCAATCCAAACAATAGGCCAGGGGAGTGCCGCCAAGATGAATGCATTTATACCGAGCTTTCCCCAGTAGCCATTTTTGATGCGCTTGCCCTCCTTTAAAACAATGTCATTTTTAAATTGTTTCAAATTATCTCGCGCAATTTTAATCTGAGGATTGTTGCCTGCCAAACCAACCTGAGCTAGGCTTAAAAGGCTTTCAAAGGGTGTTCTATAATCTTGCGTATTGGGGTAGATAATTTTCAAAACAGTTTCGGCATTCGCAAACTCCAGCTGCAGCGAAGATAGTTTGGCTGGAATCGTAGGGGCGCCTGCGATTATTTGAAATGTTATTTCACCAGGCTTTTTGGCTTTATTTTCATACACAACATAGTAACTTGGCATCGCCTCCCTCCTCTAAAATGGCCTTTGGCAACTTGGGCACACTTTATCGGATGTTTCCACCACCCAGAACGATGGATTAATAACTTTCCCGTCTCCGATGATTTTCGCATCAATTTTCAGTTCATCAATTAAGTATGCTAAACGAGCGATTTTTTTTCTTTCCTCCTCGTCCAAATTTACTAATCCACTAATTTCAATTTTTATTGTCTCTTTGAAAAATTTCAACCTCACGTTTGTTGTTTCGTCCACTAAAATACCAAATTAGGGTGCAAGCCTTTTTTTAGTTGAAACTTTTGGCATGACCATCACGCCGCCTTCACCTGAACATTTTCTTTTGCCAACTTGCCCTTCATGACCTCCCGCAGTTCCTTGAGATGTTTATAACCCGCCACTTTATTCAATTTAGGTTCAATCTCAAGTAAGGCGGACGCAACCCATCTCTGCCTCATGTTGCTGTTCTGCCAGCGGCACACGCGCTTCGTGTACAGTCCGAGCTGGCTGTTAACGTTCTCAACGCAGTTTGTCGTCTTGAAGCTCCTGCCCAGTTTCCCGAACATCCCAAGCCTGTGAAGCGTAAGCGTTTCCTCCATCCCCTCGTCAAGGCTGGCAACGGCGGACTCGTTCAGAAGGCTCAACTCCTTGCGCACCATCAACAGCTTGGCCTTGGCCCTCTCGTAGGTGGGTTCCTCGTATGCCCGTTGCAACTTCGCGCGGAAGGAAGCCTGATGTTTCTTGTCCAAGTATTTCACGACGTTCTCCCGCTTGTGCCACTGGCAACGCTGGACGAACGCGCTCTTGCCAACGACGTCCTGGACGCCCCTGTATATCCCCTTGGATCCGTCTATGACAAACAGAATTCCGTCGTCCACCTTCAATCCGCGTTTTACGAGGTCGCTTATAAAATCACTAATGACCATTCGGTTTTCCGTGCCGGACTCGATTATTCCCAGTAATTTCTTGTCGCCGGCCAACGCCACCCCCAGCGCTATGATGACGCCGTTCTCGGCGAACCGTTTGCCGTCTATGAAGACGGCGACAATATCCTCTCCGCTTAGATCGCGCCTCTGAAATTCCTCCAGCTTCTCCTTGGAAGCCTTTATAAACCTCCGCGACACGCTGCCGTGGGCTATGGAAAACGTCTCGTCCACCTTGCGGGCCACCTTGCCGTACTTCCGCTGGCTCATGCCATTGAGAATTTGGTTCAACGTGTTCGCGTCCAGTATTTCGGTGTTGCGAAGGGCGGCGTAGCTTTCGAGCGGCACCTCGCTCTTTGTGGACAAGTCCCGAAGTCGCGGCACGTCTACCCTCACCTTCTGCCCCTCAAGACAGACGGAGCCAGGATTGTACCCCCATCGCTTGACGGGACTACCGTCGGGAACGTGCCTGTCCCCGGCAAGACGCAACACCTCATCCTGCAAATCGTCGTTGACGGCTTGCAACGCCAGGGGTATCAGCGTTTGGATCATCACCACGCGGCTGTCCAATGCGTCGTTGACATTCGTACCCTTGCCCTTTTGCCTGTTACCAGCTACTCTTCTCATGTGACCTCCTTGCTTTAATTGTTTCGTCGTAAAAACATTTTAGCAGGTGAGGTCATACCTAACTTTCAACTAACTTTAAGCCACCTTCACCAGAAGCGTTAACAACTGCCAAACGAATATCCGACTCACTTGTACATGGAGGAAAAATACAAAGAAGATGTACATTTGGGTTTAGGTCTGCTTGCGGGATGCTAAATTCAACTTCAAGCTCGATCCCGGGTAAAATAATTAGTTGGTTATTGGATTTCGTATCCCAAGCATGTTTTGATAACTCAGTTGCATATTTGCATACATTATGGTCGGTTATTGCAATAAATGCCCAGGAATTCCCAGAGATTTGCTCTGATGAGGCAACTTCATTCCGTCTTTCTAAAAGAAGCTGATAGTATTCGCCTACAGGAAAATGCAGAAGTGCTTGCGTTTCATAAGCAATTTTATCCGTGCTTGGGGTAATTTTAGATATGTAGCTTTTTTCTTTTTCCGACAACTCTGCGTACCTGGTTCCTTCACGTAAATCAAATGAAGCCGGACTGTGCAC
>Ga0315281_10004116_pt1 | contig 21199 bp, 17 predicted proteins | sample YL17G07_0_MG_FD_204540 | JGI IMG/M metagenome (GOLD analysis project Ga0315281, IMG submission 204540) | Sediment microbial communities from Yellowstone Lake, YNP, Wyoming, USA - YL17G07_0 | ecosystem: Environmental > Aquatic > Freshwater > Lake > Sediment | place: USA: Wyoming | collected...
CTTTACCCGGAAAACGACTTCTACAACATGCCCGTATTCCCGGAACGCGACGACAAGGGAAACGAGATCAGGATACAGATTCCCTACCCCGGACGCACCGTGACGGCCAAGATATGGCGCGCGCAAGTGGGCAGGACCCCGATTTTCCTGCTCGACTCCAACCTGCCGGAAAACCGCGACGCCGACAGGACCATCACGCACCAGCTCTACGGCGGCGACCTGAGAATGCGCATCGAGCAGGAGATCATGCTGGGAATGGGCGGCACCATCGCGCTAAAAACCCTGGGAATAAGCCCTACCGTATATCACATGAACGAGGGACACTCGGCCTTCCTGGCGCTGGAGCGCATACGCCTGCTGATGAATGAGCAGGGAGCGTCGTTTAACGACGCCAAGGAAATGGTGATAGCGTCCTCCGTGTTCACAACCCACACGCCCGTTCCCGCAGGCAACGACATGTTCCAGCCCCAGCTTATCCAGGAGTATTTTTCTGACTATCAGAAAAACGCGGGAATAGACGCGAACGCGTTTCTTTCGCTCGGCAGGCAGGACCCGTTCAACGATCAGGAGCCTTTCTGCATGACAGTGCTGGCGATCAGGCTTTCCGCCTACACAAACGCCGTCGCCGAACTGCATAGCGAGACCTCCCGCAAGATGTGGAACGGCATCTATAAGGGGCTTGACGTCCACGACACTCCCATAAAAAACGTCACAAACGGCGTGCATATACGCTCATGGCTGTCCGAGGACATGTGGGGCCTGTTTGACAGGTACCTGGGCCACCAATGGGTCAGCGAACCGGCCAACGACACCGTGTGGAACAGGGTGCTTGACATACCCGACGCGGAGCTTTGGCGCACTCACGAGCGCAGGCGGGAGAGGCTTGTCGGCTTCGCGCGCGACCGGCTCAAGTCCCAGCTTGTCAAGCGAGGCGCGCCGGCTGGCGAGATAAGGGTCGCCGATGAGGCGCTCAGGCCCGACGCGCTTACTATAGGCTTTGCGCGAAGGTTCGCCACATACAAGCGGGCCCATCTTCTTTTCATGGACATGAACAGGCTCAAAGCCCTGCTTTGCGACAAGGACCGCCCAGTCCAGCTTGTTTTGTCGGGCAAGGCGCATCCACGCGACAACGAGGGCAAGACGCTTATCAAGAACATCACCCACATCATCCGTGACGAGGAGCTGAGAAGGCATGTGGTGTTCATCGAGAATTACGACATAAACGTTGCGCGCTACATGGTGCAGGGGGTGGACGTATGGCTCAACACACCCAGGCGGCCTCTGGAGGCTTCCGGCACGTCCGGCATGAAGGCCTCCGCCAACGGCGCGCTCAACCTCTCCGTGCTCGACGGCTGGTGGGACGAGGGATACGGGGTGGACACCGGCTGGGCCATCGGTGGCGGCAAGGAGTACCTGGATAACAACGAGTGGGACCTGATAGAATCCAAAGAGCTTTACGACATTCTGGAAAAAGAGGTTATCCCCCTCTACTACGACCGGGGTCGGGACGACATGCCGCGCGGCTGGATAAAGATGATGAAATCTTCCCTGTCCAAGCTGAACACCTTTTTCAACACCAACAGGATGGTGCGCAACTACACCACCAACTTTTACCTGCCGTGCGCAATGCGGGCCAAGGCGCTGGCCACTGACGGGATGCGGCGCGCCAAGGATTTGTCCAAGTGGAAGAAAACCCTGACGGAAAGATGGGGTGGAGTTGCGATAGAAGATATACAGACCGCGCACAGCGAGGACTTGCGGGTGGGGCAGATGCTGGAGGTGACGGCGTTTGTCAATCTTTCCGGTTTGGAGCCGGACAGCCTGAAAGTCGAAACGTATTTTGGCCCGCTGGACTCAAAAGGCCTTCTCGCCCACGGCAAGCCCGCCCCAATGAGCTTCCTGAGCAGGGACGGCGACAAGGCTGTGTTCAAGGGCCAGTTACCGCTTACGGAAAGCGGACGGCATGGTTTTTCCATACGGATAACGCCCAGCCATCCTGACCTGTTCGACAGGCCGGAGCCGGGCTATGTGGCCTGGAGTCAACGGTAAGGCCTGACAATGCGGCGCTACCGCCGGGGCGCGGAGGGTTTTGCGCCCCTCGCTCCGGCGGGACTGGCAGGGGTATGAGCGGCTCGTTTCCACCTTCCATAAAATTCCCGGTTGGGATTGGCGACCCAGTGGAGTATTTCCACCGGCGTGTGGAAGAGATACTCAAAGACCCTCCGCTATTGTCCGCATCGGCGCTTCGCGCCTCCCTCGGTGAAGGCGGCGCGGGTGTGCAAGAGTTGGTGTCCCTGGCGCAAAAGGCCCTTCTGGAAGGGAGACTCAGCGATTCGCTGGGGCTTCTAGACCTGTGCGCCGCCAACCATCCGCACGCCGCGGCCCTTGCCGGGCTTGTCTCTTACGCGCTGGGGCTTGTCGAAAAGGCCGTCTTTTCCTGGGAATCCATTTCCCACATGATCCCGAAGGACTCAAAACCATCCCTCTACTCTTCCCTCGTCAACCTTGGCGACTGGATGAGACAGGTACACCCTTCGCTCCACCCGGAGACGGACGCTTTCTCCATCATCTGCTCCGGCAGAGGGCTGGATGTGGGATGTGGCGGCTCCAAGGCATGCCCGACGGCAATCGGCGTGGACATCGTCAGTGGCGGCGGCGCTGGCTTTCACGGTGGGCAGGCCGGGGTGATTTCAAGGGCGGATGTCACCGCTTCCGGCGACTACATGCCGATGTTCGCGGACGGTGAAATGGATTATGTCATCGCCCGGCGCAACCTTACGCATTACAAAGATCACGTCAAGGCCCTGCTGGAGTGGATACGGGTGTTGAAACCCGGCGGTCTTCTGGCCGTGGCCGTCCCGGACCATGAATGGGTGGACACGATAAAAATAGACATCACTCACACCCATGTCTTCACCACCGAAAGCCTCCAAAGGCTTTTTGGCCTTTTGCCGGGGATGAAAACGGTGTTTGCCGGCGGCCTCATCCCGCGCTGGTCAATAATGGCCGTGGCGCAGAAAACCCCGGCTACGGGGCCGTATGACTATTTGGACGCCATGCGTTCGCGCGATATGGAACGCGTGGCCCGGCGCATGGCCATTCACAGGCAAGAGGGGCGCGAATGGCTCGCAGGGGAATGCCAACGGGAGCTTGCCAGGCTTGCCGGGAAGGGGCGCGCGTGAGCGAAGGCGAGATAACCATAAAACCGGAAGACGCGCACAGGGTCATGGCCCAACTCGTCGAGCAGATTGTTTCCATGCCGGTGGACTTCTCCGACATCCCGCTACTTCCAGAAAATATCCCGGCCATTGACCTTGAAACTCTCAAACGCGCCTCGGCCCTCGCCTCGCAGGGGGATTTGGAGATGTCCGCCCGCACAGCGCAAAAGCGCGTGGGCGACAGCTTCGAGTTCGACTACCTTCTTGGCAAAATCATGCTCGCTGACCGGCTGTATTTCGAGGCTTCCGTTTTTTTCAAGCTGGCTGTGACGAAATTCTCCGGTTACGGGGAACTTTGGTTCCTGCACGGAACCTGCCTGTACCAGATGGGGCTTTACTCCGAAGCGTTCATGTCGTGGAGGGAGGCCCTGCGCGCCAATTTAAACCATCAGGACGCGCAAATCCTGTTGAAGCTTGCCAACGTGATGATAGACAAGACTCATATCCACCTCAACCCAGAGGCGGAGTTCGTCCTGCCCGTCGTCTCCGGCAGAGGTATTGATGTGGGGTGCGGCGGAGCCAAAACCCATCCAAACGCCATCGGGGTGGACATCATCCCGCCAGGCGATATTGGAATGGAGGCCAGCCAGAAGGGGCGCGTCTCCCAGGCGGATGTCGAGGCCAGCGGCGACGATCTTCACATGTTCGGCGATGGGGAGTTGGACTACGTCATCGCCCGCCACAACCTGGAACATTACGTTGACCCTCTCAAAACCCTGCTGGAGTGGCGCCGCGTGTTGAAGCCGGGGGGCGTTATCGGGCTTGTCCTGCCTGACGATGACGAGTTTGACACCCTGCGGGCCGACCCGACTCATCTGAGCGTTTTCACGAAGTCGTCATTCCGCAACCTGATCCGCCTGATAGACGGGCTTGAGCTGGCCGCAATCGGGACCAGCCGCCACAAATGGTCGTTTTACGCGATTGTGGAAAAAGTGGAGCCGGGCGGCAAACCCAAATACGAGTATGCCAAAGCGTTAAACACATGGCTCGCCCTGCAGGTCCATCACAGGGCCAAGGCCGCAAAAGACGCGGCTATAAACGACGTGGCCGCCGCCGCGTATAAAAAGCTCGCGGAACTTTCGCCGGAGACGCGCATTGACGTTGCGCCTGGCTCCCTCTGGCCGACCCGGTTTGCGGGATTGGAGATTCCGTTCGCCAAACGCGGGACCGGGACACGGGTGGCGATAATGGGCGCAGGGGCGTTGTGCGAAAAGCTGATGGGCCTCATCCGGCTGTCAGGCTTGTTGTCGGAAATTGTCCCGCTTTCCGAAGAGCGCGTCGTAAACTGGCGGGTCGAAAGTATCCTGCGGGGATACCTGGAGGACTATCTTTTGTCTTTTTCGTTTGAGCCAAAAATAGCGGAGCTCGCCTCTGGCTCAAGGACGCCTGCGGTTTTCTGGTTACGGGAGCCGGTTGTGGATGAGGCGAAAACACGGGTTGATTTCGACCTTTCCCACTCACTCATATTCACAGCGGTAAACGGCGAGGTGGAAAAGTTCCGCCGGATGGGCGCAAGACACGTTTTTTATTCGCCCTCTTTTTTTGACGAGGATGTTTTTTGCGCCGGTTCCGGCTCCCGCCTTGAGGACTGCGTCATCGCCGCGCCGGACGAACCCACGACCCTCTATTTCCAACTGCTCGAACGGTTGCGGCAAAGGATCGCCGCGAAAGAATCTTCAGTCCCCGAGAAAAACGCGATCTTCGCGCTGATCCGCAAGTTTGGGATGGCGATGGAATCCATCCAAGCCAATCCGTTCGGGCATGACGCGGCCGTAGCGCTAAACGGTTCGCTGTCGAATATCGGGCTTTGGGCTTCCGGGGTTACGGTGGATGAGGTTTTTTACGCCATAGCGCAGGAGACGGCCATACGTATGATTCCCGCTTTGGCCGTCGCCGCAAGGGCCAAATTGGTTAAAACCTCCGGTCCGCAAAGCCGGTCAAGCGCTTTTTCCACTGCAAACATAGTCGTCGCGTTGACCCCCGTCTCGCACATGGACAGCCTGCCGCAAATAGCGGTTGAGGCGATGGCGTGCGGCGCGCTGTTGCTGATTAACGAAACGCCCGGCGTAAAAAAGTTTTTCAAAGACGGCGAGGGGCTGAAGTTTTACCGCGATTTCAACGAGGCGGCGGCGCTTGCGCAACGCTACCGCTCAAACGCTGGCGAACGTGGCAAAATAGTGGACGCGGGCCGCAGAGCCATCTCCCGCCACACGCTTAAAACGAGGTGGGCTGAAATCTTCGCGGAAGCCGAAGGGCTTGTTAAGGATATCCGATGAGGATCCTGTCGTTCAACTGGCACACGCCGTACCTTTCCCTTCTGGCGCGGCTGGAAAACCACAGCTTCGAGATCGCCCCGGCGAATTTCGACTCGCCCATGATGAAATCGTGGGACACGACAATGCGCCCAGTCCCTGTAAACGTGACGCTGATAACGAAGGAAGAGGCGTTGGCCCGGCTCAGCGCCCACGGCCATTACTCGCTCGTCATAGCGCAAAACCTTAAGGACATAGTTTTTGCGGAGGCTTTTGGCGTCCCCAAAATCCTGGTGTTCCACAACAAGCTTTCCACCGAGGCGCAGTTGGGGAACAAGCCGGAAATCGCCGATAGCTACCGCGCATGGGCCCGGCAGGTCACGTCCTGCGTCTATCGCGTTTTCATTTCGGAGACCAAACGGAGCGACTGGGACATGCCGGGGGATATCATCATGCCCGGCGTGGACGTGGCGATGTACGGCGGATACACCGGAGAGATACGCCAAGCCCTGCGCGTGGGGAATAACCTCAAGGTACGCGACTTGATGACCGGCTATTCCATACAGGAAGAGGCCCTTAAAGGTTTGCCCAGCGTCATCATGGGTTTGAACCCGGACATACCCGGCGCGCGTGTTTCGCAAAGCTGGGACGAGCTGAAAAAGGCGTACCGCGAAAACCGGCTGTTCCTTAACACCACAACGCCAAAGTGGGAAGATGGATATAACCTCGCCATGCTGGAGGCGATGGCGACCGGGATGCCGGTGGTGACACTGGCCAGCCCCACGACGCCGATAACCGACGGGGTGGACGGCTTTGCATGCGTGGACGCCGTTGAATTACGCAAAAGGACAGAAGCCCTGCTCAACGACATCGGGCTTGCTAAAAAGATCGGAAATCAAGGGCGCAGTACAGTGGAGCGGCTGTTCCCCATAGGGCTGTTTTTAGACAAATGGGGCGCCGCCATACACAGGGCGATCGAGTGGAACCCCAATGAGCCTTCGTATGCGTTTGCGCCGGGAGGCGGCGTTGCGCGCGCCAGTTTCCCGGACGTGAACCCGGGCGGCAAGAAGGTGATATTAAGTTATACCAGCTATCCCTTGACCGCCGCCGCATACCTGGAACGGGCGTTCCGCAGAAACCACAGGGTCGTGACGGTTGGGTCGAAGCTGGCCCCGTTCATAATCAACGAGTGGGACCTGCACAACCTGAAGGAAGAGGCGAAGGCCCACGACATTCATACGTCCGAGCTTACCGTGGATGTCAACGAGATCAAAGAGCGCCTGCCAGAGGACGCAGACTTTTTCCTTTGGGTGGAGACAGGCCTCGGACGCGCGCCGGAGAATCTGCACCGGCTTAAAATCCCCAAGGCGGCGTATCTTATAGATACGCACATCCACCTGGACGCGCACGTCGAGTTGGCGCGGCGGTTCGACCTGGTCTTCCTGGCCCAACGCGCCTATATCCCGGTTTTCCACGACCGGGGCGTCAAAAACGTCCATTGGCTCCCGCTGGCCTGCGACCCGGAAATACACGGCAAACGCGGCCTCGCCAAAACCCATGATGTCGGTTTTGTAGGGACATTGGCCGACGAACGCAGACTGCGCCTGCTGACCCGGCTGGCGGAGAGGGTGGAAATAAAATACGACCGCCTGTTCCTGCGCGAAATGGCCGATCATCTGGAACGCTCCCGCATCGTTTTCAATAACGCCATAAAGAACGACTTGAACATGCGCGTTTTTGAGGCGATGTGTTCCGGAAGCCTCCTGCTTACGGACAACCCCGACGGGCTTGCCGATTTTTTCACTGATCGCAAACATCTGGTCATTTACGATAACGGGAACGCCGCCGAGCTTGCGGTTTATTATTTGCGCCATGAAGCTGAACGGGAGAAGATAGCGGAAGCGGGAAGGTTGGAAACGCTCAGGGCGCATACTTATGAGCGGAGGGTTGAAACGCTGATTGGGAAAATATAAGCGCTTCGCCGGGGTCACCCGACCCCGTTCTTTTCCTGCGCTTAATGATCCGTGGTCAGGCCGGCCTGTTGCCCAAACCCCTCCTTAGCAAGGAGAGCTTTGCATAACCAAGAACTCCTGGCGCCAAATAGAATGAACGCAAGGCGGCGACTTCTTACCCTCTCCCTTGATGGGAGAGGGCAGGGTGAGGGTGGTATAAATAATTTTTTTCCACATACCCATCACCCGGCCTCCGGCCACCCTCTCCCACAAGGGGAGAGGAAAAAGACAGGGGCGCCGCAAAGCGGCGGGGGAGGTTTAATTTATCCTTGAAGCGGCATTTTGGCGATAATAAGCGATAAGATTGAATTAAACCCCCTCGGCGCTACGCGCCACTCCCCCTTTGTAAGAGGGAGAAAAGGTGGGATGCCTCGGATTAATAAGCCTTCTGATGGAAAAATATTTGGGCAACAGCCTGAGGCGACCACGGGGAAGCTAGAATAAAAATTTGTTTTCAGGCTAAAGCCTGGCTCAAGAAAATCCGATAAGATGACTAAGAGTAATGGAGGCTTCAAACCGTGGCCAGCTACCGCGACATTTCCGACCTCAAGAGCCTGGAGGCTTATGAGAAGCTCCAGTTGCTCTACGAGAAGAAAAAGGTGGTGTTTGGCGGCAAAACCATCGAAGCGATTCTGGTTGGGCCTGCGCTGGCGGATTATCTTTTCGAATTCGGCAGGTCGGGCAGGGTCTGACCGCCCCAATCCCGTCGTAACTGAAAATTCCGCCGCCGCGAAGCCTTTCACATGGAAATAATCGCCCACTCCCCCGCCAAGATAAACCTGTTTCTCAAAGTCACGGGTAAAAGACCCGACGGTTATCACGAGATATGCTCCATCATGCAGATGGTGGATATTTTCGACACGCTCACATTCCGCCTCGACCCGTTGGGAGAGCTTTCCATAAAGGTCGGCGGCCACAACGCCCCATCGGACGGGACAAACCTTGTCATCAAGGCGGCGGAGGCTTTACGCAAATGGGCTGGGGTGAAGCTGGGGGCGCGCATCGCCCTGGATAAAAAAATACCCGTATCGGCGGGGCTTGGCGGTGGTAGCGGGAACGCGGCTGTGGCCCTAAAATCCCTCGCCGCTTTATGGGGAATCGAAGCGTCGCACGCGCAAATGGAACAACTGGCGCTCTCTATTGGCGCGGACACGCCCTTTTTCCTGAACGGCCCCTGTGCGCTGGTCACTGGCGTCGGCGAAAAAATCAAACCCGTCACTGCCCGGAAAAGCGCGGCGGTCCTGCTGGTCAAGCCGGATTTCGGCGTCTCCACTGCGGAAGCCTACAAAAACTCGAAGTTCGATTTCTCCCAGTTTTCCGCCGACGACAGGATGGTGGATGATGCGGCGTCTGGCGAGCCTTCCCGAATGGCCCCCCGCATGGTCAACGACCTTATGGCGTGGGCGATGCAGGCTCACCCGGAGCTTGCCCGGTTGAAGGAGCGCATCAAAGGCGCCACCCCAGCGCCCATCCGCGTGATGATGAGCGGGAGTGGGCCGACGCTTTTCGCTTTGTATGAGACGGATGATGACTGCAAACGCGCCGCTGAATTTTTGGAGGGAGCCGCGCCGTTTGTCATGGCGACGAGGACGCTGGTTTAATAAGCCCTTTCTCCCCCTGCCAGAGGGGGAGTCCGCCGAAGGCGGGAGGGGGTGGGAGTGAAATTGAATCATACCTAGAACAATCAGATTGATGTCCCCCTTCGACAGGCTCAGGGTGACATTTCCCTGCATCATTCCCCCTCGCGCCACACCTCGCCGATATAGCGTATCTTCACCTTGTCGTAAAACTCCGCCCCGGCCTCTGCGCGTAGCCACAGCATCGGGTCGTCTATCGTTTCCTGACTGACGATGAACGTCCCCCAGTGGATCGGCAAAAGCGTCCTGGCGCCGGTCTGCTTGAACATACGCCACACCTCCGCGCTGGTGGAGTGGGCCTGGCGGAACCATTTTGGCTCGTATGCGCCCAGGTTGAATACGGCCACGTCCACGGGCCTTTGCTTTGTCACAGCCCCGAATACGTCGGTGTACGAGGTGTCGCTGGCGAACAACATGCTTTTGCCGCCTCGTGAAAATATGTAGCTGTTGTATCCCCGCGTCTTTTTTTCCCAGGGCGTGCGCTCTCCCCAGTGACGCGCGGCGAACGCATAAAACTTGACCCCCTCGATTTCCTTCTCCTCGCCCCACTTGATCTCTTCGACTTTCGAAAACCCCAAACCGGCCGTCAAATCCTCCAGCCCGTTGGGGACAAGAAGCGTCGCGTCTTTCGGCAGGTTCCTCAACGTTGTAATATCCATGTGGTCCATGTGGGCGTGGGTGATGACGATGATGTCTATCTTCGGAAGTTGTCCGATGGACAACGCTGGTTCGATTATCCGCCGCTGGCCCACAACGCCAAGCCACGGGGTCTCCACGCCCACACGTTCTGAAAACGCAGGGTCGGTCAGTATCCACTTCCCGCGAATGTTTATCAGAAGCGTGGCGTGCCCGATCCACGCGGCGGACAGCCGGTCATCCGTCATCGTATGGATATCCGGCTTAAGCCTGGCCGGGGATATGGGATGGGCGATCTCGTGCGCCACGCCACGAAATGGGATGATCCTGCGGAACCAGCCTGTCGCGGCGAGGGCCACAGCGCCAACGATGATGAGAGATAACGTCAAAACGGCGAATGTCATAAATCTTTTCACAATCCGGCGTACCCAAAATCTACTGATGAGCATCTTACAATAATAGCGCCGCCTTGCAACATTCATAGTCAACCTGGTTGATGCGTCACTATAGGGAACCGGTCATATCCTGTGATAAAATTGCGGCATGGTAAAATGGTTGTCACGCTAAAATGAAATCCATACTCCTTGCGTCGTGCCAGGACAGCCGGGGCATAATCCACGCCATCACCGACGCCATCCTCCGCATAGAGGGAAACATCCTTGATCTCGAACAACACGTTGACGCGCAGGCGGGGCAGTTTTTCATGCGTGCCGAGTGGGATGGGGGAGAGCTTGCGGCATTCCATAAAAGATTCAAACCCGTGGCGGACCGGTTCCATATGTGGAGCGCCTATTATCCTGCCCGCCAAACACAACGCCTGGCCCTGTTCGCCTCGAAGGAAGAGCATTGCCTGATTGACGCCATACTACGGGTGGAGAGCTCCCAGTTGCCAGCCGAGGTGGCTGTTGTGATATCCAACCACGACACGCTCAGGAGCGTCGTTGCGCGGTACGGCGTGCGTTACGAACTATTTGAAATCACCAATGAGAACAAACGCGAGCAGGAGAAGGCTATCCTTGCGCTACTCGACACGCTTAATATTGACGTAATCGGGCTTGCGCGTTATATGCGTATATTGGGCGAAGACTTTGTCAACGCTTACCCCAACAGGATAATAAACGTCCATCACTCCTTTCTTCCCGCCTTTCAGGGAGCCAGGCCATACCATCAGGCGTACGAGCGCGGGGTAAAAATTATAGGCGCGACGAGCCACTACGTCACGGAAAAGCTGGACGAGGGGCCGATAATCGAGCAGGCGGTGCAGAGGGTTGGGCACAAATACGAGGTGGAAGACCTTGTCGAGATCGGAAAAGAGATAGAGCGGCAGGTTTTTTACTTTGCCCTCAAGAAGCATCTTGAAAGGAAAATAATCGTTTTCGACAACCGGACGATTATTTTCCACTAATTAATTGCGCTTAATATGACCACCGACGAAAAGACGACGAACGACGCGCCACCTGGCTGGCTGGCCGTTTATTTGCGGAAATTAAAGGGGCAAAACGCGCTCCGCCCACCGAGGGTCAAGACCAGCTATATTTTCTGGTCGGCGGTGGCGTCTTTCACGGCCATATTCGCCGTCGCCTCGCTGACTATCCGCGCTGGCGTCCCGATGATGATAGGGTCATTCGGCGCGTCTGCGGTATTGCTATATGCGGCGCTGGAAGCCCCGTTGTCGCAACCTCGCAACCTGATTGGCGGCCATGTGATCTCCGCGCTGATCTCCGTGACGATCTACCAGCTTTGGGGACGCGACGAGATCACCATCGCGCTGGCTGTCTCGATTTCCATCGTCGTAATGCTCTGGACGCGGACACTGCATCCCCCCGGCGGGGCCACGGCGCTCATTGCGGTTGACACCGGGCAGGGTTATACGTTTGTATTGTTCCCCGTGCTTTCCGGGGCGCTTATAATGTTGCTGGTGGCGCTTGCCGTCAACAACCTGTCCGAGGACAGGAGTTATCCCAGATACTGGATTTAGCGAGGAGGTCTGTTAATAGCCATGCTACGACCATCATATAAAAACGCGCTTGTAGCCGTCCCTCCGCTGACTCACGAGTGGTATCGCCTGCCGGTGGACGCTATCCGCCGGGCGGCGGCGGCAATATGCCAGACACCTGAAGTGAGCCTGACTTTTTTAGCCGTATTTTCCGTCCAGCAGGAAATGGGCACGGGCGAGGTGAACCTGCTTCCACCAGAAGACCTGCGGCTGGTGTTGGACATACAGGAAAAAAAGCACCGGGACTCCGTCGCGGAGTACCTCAAGTGGTTCACGGAACGCGGTATAGCGCATACCATCGTAATAGCCCAAGGCGCGCCGGACGAGGTTATCGTGCAAAAGGCGCAAGAGATGGGGGCTGACCTTATAATAATGGGGCATCATAAAAAAGCGTCTCTCTTCGACATTTTTTCATCCGACGTGGCCGAGCGCGTGGCCAAACGGGCGCCGTGCGACGTGATGATAATCGCGCCCGGAGGCAAGATGGGCGGGAAGGCGTGATACGCGGGAATTGTTGTGGCAATGGTGCGATAAATAAGAAAGGTCATTTCCACGCCCACGGCTTGGAAAGCGTCCAAGGCTTTACAACGTGCATGAAAAGCTTCATAATGCTTTTGACGTATAAATAAAGGCGAAGCATCATATGGCCAAAAAGCAAAAAAATAAAAAGAGCGATAGCGTGGAATTTCACTATATAAAAAGCCCCACTTATCGCAGTTACCATGTTGATGGATTACACGGAGGTTTTGCGCCTACGGGATATTTATATGCAAATATCTTCCACGAAAGGTTTCCAATCCCACAAATAGAAACAATAAATGTCGAGAATGGAGTACTTGGCGAGATTACTGACAAGGAAACCAAAACTGGCGTTGTTCGGCTAGTAGAAGCTTCTTTGGCCATGAATTATGCGACTGCTGTCTCTATTCGAGATTGGCTTAATGACCGCATATCAAATTGGGACGATTTAACTACCGCTGGCACCACGAAAGAAATAAAACAATGAATGGCACATGTTCCAGTAGCGCTGTTTCACGCACAGTTTTAAGGGGAAATCCGGAATTTTCAGCGACTGGAGCGCTCGTTCGGTTTGACTGGTCTGCCACAAATTCTAGCTCAACTCACAGCAATAGAAGCGTGGTCATTAGTGATAAAAAGTACCGCCTTAAAAAACCCTTAGAAATTGTCCGAACGATGGATGGTGAACAATTCACATCCTTCTACAACCCCCTCAACATAAGTGGGTCTGGCGCCACATCCGAAGAGGCTGACAAGGATTTGGAGGGTTATTTACTCGACCTTTTCGATGGCTTATCGGAGAAACCGGACGAAAAATTAGGAAAAAGGCTACTAAAGGATAAACAGCATTTATTGGATATCATCAGGAAAGTTAAGTGAGCAGTTTCCCTTCCTATTCAGAAAAGACGATAAATAAAACGATAAAAAGAAAACTCAAAGAGTTCGCCGATATTAAGCCGGGAAGGCACTGGGTGGTCACGATATCTATTGACGACAAAGAACTTGTCCAGTTCGGCTTTCCCAATCCCCATAAAAAAGAATGGAACCCCGGTAAGTGGAGCGACCTTGCTAAACGAATGAATCTGTCTAAAGAAAAATTTGTGGATTTTATGAAATGCACTTTATCTGGGAACGATTATCTCAAGATGCTGAAAAACGAAGCTTCGGACTAATTATCCCTACAACTTTTTCCTCTTTTTTTACGTTGGCTCTTTGCGGTAGACACAACAACTTACAGAGGACGGGATATCCTCTCTCTACGAAAATTTTTTCCTGTTCATCTCACTCCACACCGTAAGACCCACTCTTCGCTCTATCAAAAGTAAGACCCACCATCCGCCATCCAGCGCGAAACAAACACGAAAACCTTCCCGCCATTGACAATCCGTCTTTTCCATGTTACATTTCAACCTATTATATCTGTTCATTTAACCTATCCCTTTAAGAGGTTCCAGTGGTGGAGTCATCAAGGTGGAAAATAGTTGGTGAAGTCCTTGGCGTCATCACCATAGCCTTTTCCATCCTTCTCATAATCAGCCTGGCCACTTACAGCTTGAACGACCCGTCTTTCAACCGTTACCTCTCCGGCGTAAACACCGTGGCTAACAAGGCGGGAATAATCGGCGCGTCCGTTTCCGACACGCTGGCGCAGTTTTCCGGCTCCATGTCATGGTTCATGGTGGCTGGGTTTTTGATCCTGGGATTGAAGCTTCTTTCTGGACACCGGGTTTCGTCCATCCTGTTTTTCACTTCGGGTTTCGCGCTGTTGGTCTCCTCGCTTTCGGCGATGACGCATCAGATATGGACGAAAGACCCGATTTTCGCAAGCTCGACGGCGGGCGGCGTGATGGGGCGGTTTGTCGCGGGCAAGCTGATTGTCCCGTGGTTTGGGGTTTACGGTTCATTTGTTGTGCTGTTGGCGCTGACCCTGCTCTCCGTATTGCTGATGTTCCGCCTGTCTGTCCACAACATGGCGCTCACGTCGGCGCGGCTCATATGGCAGATGAAAGGGATAACCTTCGCGCTGGGCCGCCTGTCCTGGCCGGCGTTAAAGAAGTTGGGAGCCCTGCGGATACCGTTGATCAACGAGAGCGAAGACGAGAGGATCGTGCGCGAACGCAGAAAACGGATCAGGGAAAATGAAAGAAGAGAAGAAGAAGACGCGCGCCAATCCACCGGCGACCTGATGGATTTCCCGCCTCCGAGGATAGTGGATTTCGAGCGGGAAGACGACGGCCCGCACACGCTCATACCCCCGCCACGCGGAAGAGGCAAAAAACAGACGCCGGAAGAAGTTTTCCAGCAGGAGATATTCACCTTCGACAAGAGGGAGAGGGAATACGAGTTCCCACCGCTTAAGCTGTTGGACGCCGAGTCCAAGACCGTCGTCAAACAGTCCCGCGATGACCTGATAAAAAGCTCCCGCATACTGGAAAAGAAACTGCTGGATTTCGGCATAGAAGGCCGTGTGACCCAGGTTTTGCCCGGGCCGGTGATCACGATATTCGAGTTTGAGCCTGCGCCGGGTGTGAAGGTTTCGCGCATAGTTGGCCTTGCAGACGACCTCGCCATGAGCCTGCGGGCGATGTCCATCCGCGTTGTGGCCCCAATACCCGGCAAGTCCGTGGTGGGGATAGAGGTGCCCAACCTGTCGCGGGAGCCTGTGTACCTCAAGGAAATACTCTCCAGCGAAGAGTTTAACGAAAGCGGCGCTAGGATCCCGCTCACCCTCGGCAAGGATGTCTCCGGCAAGCCGGTTGTGGTTGACCTTGCGTCCATCCCGCATCTTCTTATAGCAGGCTCCACCGGCTCTGGCAAAAGCGTGGGGATAAACGGGATGATCTGCTCTGTGCTTTACCGGCTTACGCCGTCGGACGTAAAGTTCATAATGATAGACCCAAAAATGCTGGAGCTTTCCATATATGACGGCATCCCGCACCTCATAGCCCCGGTGGTGACAAACCCGAAGAAGGCGGCCAACGCGCTTCGATGGGTCGTCACCGAGATGGAAAGGCGTTACGCCCGGCTGTCGGAGCTTGGCGTGCGCAACATAGACAACTACAACAAGCTTGTGGAAGAACGGCGCGCGGCGGACGAGAAAAAAAACAAAGCGTCAAGACGCCCCATACAGGCGGAGGACGTGGAGCCTGGCGAAGAGCCGCTGGAAAAACTGCCTTATATCGTCGTGGTGATAGACGAGCTGGCGGACCTTATGATGGTGTCGTCCAAGGACGTGGAAGACGCGCTGGCGCGGCTGGCGCAGATGGCGCGCGCGGCCGGGATACATCTCATCGTCGCCACGCAGAGGCCCAGCGTGGATGTGCTCACGGGGCTTATCAAGGCCAATTTCCCGGCGCGCATCAGCTATCAGGTGCGGTCACGGGTGGATTCCCGCACGATCATAGACTGCATGGGCGCGGAGAAACTGCTTGGCAAAGGCGACCTGCTTTACCTGCCGCCGGGCGCGGCCAACCTTGGCAGGATACAAGGCCCGTTCGTCTCCGACGCGGAGATACACAGGGTTGTGGATTTCCTCAAAGGCCAGCGCAAGCCCGAATACATCGAAGACATACTCAAGGCCCCGCCGGAGGACTCCACCGCCGAAGGCATGGAAGAAGACATGGACGAGTTTTACGACCAGGCCGTGGAACTTGTCGCGCGTTCACGGCAGGTGAGCGTCTCGATGATCCAGCGGCGCCTGCGGATCGGTTACAACCGGGCGGCTCGGATAGTGGAGGTCATGGAAAAGCAGGGCATAGTCGGCCCAGCCGATGGCGTCAAACCCCGCGAGGTGCTTGTCCGGCCCATAGACGACATGGAGCCGTCGTATAACTGACCCGGATTCCGGGGAATTTACCCTGTACGCTACGAGATGATAATCGCAAGCTTCTTTTTTAGCCGGACAGTAATGTCCCCCGGTATCAGGTGAATTTCCACTGTTAGATGTAGTCATCTAATGGGCGGCGCGTACCTTCCACCCGTAGTCAGCGCCGCCGTCCCGGCGGTACTTTAGGAGGCGGGGTGAAAAGCGCCACGTCGAGCGGATAATTCATGCTTATCCCTGTTTATCTATAAATCTCTTTGCGATGCCCCACAAAGCATATTCGTATTTCCATCTCTTCATCGTTTATGGCGTATATGACGCGGTAATCTCCAACCCGGAAACGAAAGAGGCCTCTATACTTGCCGATCAAAGCGCGGCCTTGATTTAGAGGGTCGTTCGCAAGAAGCGCCTCCATCTTTTCGATGATCTTTTTCTGGTCAGGCTTGGGAAGCTGGTTTAAATCCTTACCGGCTCCCTTGTTCCAGGATACCCTATAGGCCAAGGGACTTTTTTAATTCATCGGTGGTTATATACTCGGCGTTTGGATCGTTAAGACGATTTAACGCAATCTGAGCGTCTTCCATGTCTTCAAGATATTCCATCAATGCGTCGCGGGCAAAGGCCTCCATATCCTTTCCGGCGGCCTGCGCTAATTCCTCAAGGATTTTCTCTGACTTGGATGGGAGATTAATCGTTAACATTGTTTTGTCCTTCTTGCCCTTTCTAATGAAATTTTAACACATATTATCCGCAGTCAGACGTGTGGATGCGTAGGAGCGGGTTTTAAACCCGCCAGATTTGAGGGACGAAAGTCTTTGGCGTTTCACCGGGGCGTTTAGCCCCGATAAAACGCTTGCGGGCGGGTCGCCCGCGCTCCAAGGGAGGATAAACGCAAGTTGTCGCCGCGCTTCGTACCTGCCGGCTCCAACCCCGGTTCCATCTACTACTTTGAATTTATGACGCGCAACCGGATTTAATCCGGGAATAATTTTAATGCGATTGCCCTGCCGCTTGCTCTGCGCCGTTGACATCCCTGGCAGTCCTTCCCTACACTTGAACTATGAAAAAGAAAAAGCTCGCCATAATCACCCTCGGTTGCCAGATGAACAAGAGCGATTCGGAATGGCTCGCCGGGACGCTGGCCGAGGAGTACGACTACACCGAGGACAAAACCGAGGCGGACTTCCTTGTCGTCAACACTTGCGCTGTGCGGGACAAGGCGGAGCAGAAGTTCTTCTCCCTTCTCGGCAGGCTCCGCCCGCTCAAGGCCGCCAACAAAAACCTTGTCATCGGCGTGGCCGGGTGCATGGCGCAGGAGCATGGCGAGGCTATCGTACAGAGTGAGCCGCTGGTTGACATAGTGTTCGGGACAAGGGCCGTGGACAAGGCGCATATCCTTCTGCGCAAATTCGAGGAGACGGGCCGCCCCCAGGTTGATACGGCGTACGGTTCCGATTACGACGATTTCCCGGTCAAACGGGAATCGGCTTTAAGCGCGTGGGTTCCCATCATGCGCGGTTGCGGCAACCACTGCTCCTACTGCATCGTGCCCAGCACACGCGGCCCGGAGCAGAGCAGGCCGATGGAAAACCTTCTCAACGAAGTTTCCGGCCTGATAGCGCAAGGTTACAGGGAAATCACCCTGCTGGGGCAGAACGTGAACAGTTACGGCGTGGGGCTTGGGGATGGCGTTGATTTCCCCGGCCTTCTGCGGCAGATGGATTCCATAGTGGGAGACGCGAGGATCAGGTTTGTCACATCGCACCCCAAAGACCTTTCCGACTCCCTTATCGGCGCGATGACGGAGCTTGAACGCGTCTGTCCCGCCATGCATCTTCCCATACAGTCCGGGTCGGACAAGATACTAAAGCTTATGAGGCGAGGCTACACTGCGGGCAGATACTTCGACCGGGTGGAGAGGCTACGCGAAAGGATACCGGACATATCCATCACCTCCGACGTGATAGTGGGGTTCCCCGGAGAGACCGATGAGGATTTCGAGGCCACGTTCCGGGCCGTCCAAACGGCGAGGTACGACAACATATTCCTGTTCAAGTATTCGCCGCGCCCCAACACCCCGGCGGCTGACCTGCCCGGCCATATCCCCGGCAAACTGGCGCAGGAGCGGTTTGACCGGGTGATGATCCTCCAAAAGGAGGTCACGGCAAAGCGCCTGGCAGATTGGATCGGCAGGGATGTGGAGGTCCTCGTGGACGGTATCAGCAAAAGGGATACGCAAAGGCTGTGCGGCAGGACGCCTCAAAACATCGTGGTAAACTTTGGCTCCCGCGAAGATTTCACCGGGCGCACGGTTCGTGTTAAGATTATGCGGAGCGGTCAATTCAGCCTTCATGGTGATATTCTTCCATGAACCGCCGGTTGGGATCAACGCCATGAGTCATCAAAACGATATGGTTTCTATGAAGGTCGAAGGCCTGGTTTTCGACCCGCTGACAAATACGCCGATCATAATCCTCAAGAACGGGGATGGTAGCCGTACCCTGCCGATATGGGTGGGATACCCGGAGGCCACTGCCATCGCGCTGGAGATGGAGTCGGTTGCAACGCCAAGGCCAATGACGCACGACCTGATAAAAAACATAATCACGACGCTGAAGGCCACGGTCAACCACATCGTGATAAACAACCTGAAGAGCAACACGTTCTACGCGGTGATTTCCATAACGTTAAACGGCGCCACGCTGGATGTGGACTCCCGCCCGTCGGACGCAATCGCCGTGGCGCTCCGGGTCAACGCGCCGATCTTCGTCACCCAAAACGTGCTCGATAACGCCAAAAGCGTGGAAGGGCCCGTCCTGCCGGAGCAGGGCGAGGACGAGGAGCAGTTCAAGGACTGGATCCGCGACGTGAAACCCAGCGACTTCGGGGATATAGAGTCGCAGTAGTAGCCATCGCGAATTCCGAAGTTGAAAGTTCTCTGGCCTCTGATTCTTTAATTTTCCTTCGAGATTCTTAACGTAGCTAAGCCCCGTTCAGAATGACAAGCAACTAATTGTCCCTGAAAACACCCCATTTTCACACTGGGATAATATCATCGAACCTTTAATGCCACATCCTTCCCAACCTTTGCTCTTAAGCGCGACGGCGTGAAGGACCTTCCTTTTTCCTCCCCTTAAGGAGACCTTTGCATAAGTCAGCGGCTGGGCCTGACGGCCTTCACCCTCGCCCCGCTTGCGGGGAGAGGATGGCGCAAAGCGCCAGGTGAGGGGTTTGAAAACAATTATTTATACCACCCTCACCCTGCCCTCTCCCGCCAGCGGGAGAGGGTAAGAAGTTGTCGCGTTGCGTTTACTATATTCGGCTTGTTGAATTCTTGGTTACGCAAAGGTTTCCTTAGCAAGGGGAGGTGGCGCGTACCCGCGCCGGTGGGGTTTAATCAAACCCCCTCGCAACTTCGTTGCGGTCCCCTGATTGGTTGCCCTTTTGGCGATAACTTAAGACCCCAAAAAGAGTTATGGCAGGACAGGCATTTTCAACTTTGGGATTCGGGTTTAATGTATGGTCAGCACGACTTTGACCTTCGTGGGGTCAACCATACTGACGGGTATATAGCCTATAGCCCACTTTTGAGCGCCCACCCAAGACTGGACGAGCACTGGGGACTTGATTATTGTGGGGGGGTTGTTCGCCGTATTAGTGATCCTTTTGCTGGCCCATTCCATCATCACGTCTTCGGGATTCCTTCCTAAGACCTTCTTGGAAAATATTTCGCGGGTTGTGTCGTCCATGGGAAGATCAAGAATATTAATGTGTTCCCTGTTAGGCCACATGGATACGATGTCAGAATAATATTTCTTCACTTCCTCTGTCGTAAGGATGCTTATCGGGTTCGCCGGATTGACGATGATAGCGACGGGTTCGGCAGACGACATACCTCTCGTCATCATCAAGGCCAACACAATAACGCAGGCCATTGCCGCCCAGTGTCTCGCCAGGGTCATTTGTGGCTCCTCTTCATAATATTCATATGGGTTCAACGCGCCTAAAACATAATGGCGGCGCTGAATATCCATTCCGCATAGCCAGCCGTGGCCATTCCGCCGGTATAGGCATAGTTATTGTTCTCTATCTTGGTGACGATGACCGGGGTCCAATGATAGTTAATCCCCGCCGTGTTTACGGTCACCTTGTCCGCGTTTGAATTGCCGGGGTCGTAATAGTCGTACCTGTAGAATACCGTGAGTTTCCCGATGTCATATTGTGGCTGAACGTAGTAACCCACGGACTTGTACGAAAGGGATGGGTCGGCCGAGTCACTATAATCGCCCGCCGCATATTCTCCCTGAACCTTGAATGGGCCCACCCTGAACTGCAGGTCAACGCCACTGGCGGTTTTGCTCGCCGCGTCCTTGTCGTTGAGCACGTCGGTCAACGACGACACGCCTACCTTAAGGTTGTAAAAGGATGGGAAGAGCAGTGACAGGCGCCCTCCCACCGTCTTGTCTGGGTTGGAGTCGAAACTCCCGGTGTTGCCTTCGCCGTTGGCGCCGAAGATATGGTATGCAAGCACCAGGTCATTGAGGCTGAAGGCCCCGCTCATCATCGCCCCGTCAAGGAATTCCGGGAATATTTTCGTTATGTGCTGTGGCTTTACCTGTGTCAGCGTGAACGGCGAATAGTGGTTCACCAGCCATATGCCGGCGGGCGTGATAAACCTGCCGGCCCTTATTTTCAGCTCGGGCATGAAAACGCGCTCGATGTATACCTGCTCCATCAGGATCGTGCCGCTCGACTGGGCGTTGCTTGTGGAAGGATTGATGATCGGGGCGTTCGCATATTCCGTTTCAGCGAATATCCTCCATTCCTGATTTATTTGCCTTCCTACCAATACCGAGAAATGGCGGGTGCCGAAATGGTTGTTTTGCCCTGCCTGGTTGGTGACATCGAATTCTGTGTCAATATAGCCGGTTATTTCGACCTCCCCCTGAAGGCGACTGTTTATGTCTTCGAACCATGCAGAGTTTACTTCCGCCGCCGCTTCGACTTTTCCAAGCCGTTTCTCAAGCGCAGTTATCTTGGCATTCAACTCTTCGGTGGTTTCATCGGCGGATATGGCTGGAGAACAAAAAACGACAGGGATCATCG
>Ga0315281_10004117_pt1 | contig 21198 bp, 20 predicted proteins | sample YL17G07_0_MG_FD_204540 | JGI IMG/M metagenome (GOLD analysis project Ga0315281, IMG submission 204540) | Sediment microbial communities from Yellowstone Lake, YNP, Wyoming, USA - YL17G07_0 | ecosystem: Environmental > Aquatic > Freshwater > Lake > Sediment | place: USA: Wyoming | collected...
ATACGAACCCGAAGAATTCGGATTCTGACTCCGATGGAATGCCTGACGGTTGGGAAGTCAATTACGGATTCAATCCTCTGAGCGCATCGGATGCGACTCTCGATTTCGATGCTGACGGCCTGACCAATGTAGAAGAGTTCGCGATTGGCACGAACCCGAAGAATTCGGATTCTGACTCCGATGGAATGCCTGACGGTTGGGAAGTCACCCATGGGTTAAATCCCCTCAACGCATCGGACACCGCGCTGGATCCGGATATGGACGGACTCACTAACCTGCAAGAGTATCTGAACGATACGAACCCGAAGAATTCGGATTCTGACTCCGATGGAATGCCTGACGGTTGGGAAGTCAATTACGGATTCAATCCTCTGAGCGCATCGGATGCGACTCTCGATTTCGATGCTGACGGCCTGACCAACTTGGGTGAGTATCTGAACGGGACCGATCCGCAGAACTGGGACACCGATGATGACTGGCTTAGCGACGGTGTCGAATTGGTCTTCTCAAAGACAAATCCTCTCAATAGCGATACGGATGAGAACGGCATTGAGGATGGACTGCAATTCATACAAGGATCAGGATACACTGCAAAGATGGAGATATTGCCTGACGGCTGGACCTGGATACGAATCTACTGGCAGGGCAATGAAATAACAGTGATCAGCAATTCATCTATCATGGGAGTGACTTTCAATTCCACGCAAAAGAGCTTGACGATAAAGGTCAGCGGCTCCGCCGGAACGAGTGGAGTGACGAATATCTCCGTTCCGAAGACGATGACAAACTCCACCGATGACATCGCAGTGTATCTCAACGGGGCTGCGTTCTCCTTCGAACTCTCTCAAAATGAGACATACTATTTCATGCACCTCGAATACAATCACAGCACGCTCGAATTCACAAGCAATTTCGCGAATACATCCGGAGAAGTTACTGGGAGCGCTCCAACGATAGATTACATGGTTTACATTGCAGTCTTTGCCGCTATGGCGCTCATCATCCTCATCGCTAAGCGCGAAAAGAGTAAGGCAGGAGAGAAAGCGCCCAAGAAAGACAGCGGGAATGGAGCAAAGTCCAGCGAGAACAAGGGAAAAAAGCAATCTCCTGCTCAAAAACCTGCCATTCAAAGAAGATTGAAAGACAGCGGGAATGGAGCAAAGTCCAGCGAGAACAAGGGAAAAAAGCAATCTCCTGCTCAAAAACCTGCCATTCAAAGAAGATTGAAAACGGAAAAGGGCAATTAGGATTTCGAAATATGTTCGTAACCGACGTCCCTATCTATGTTTAATGCAAACGTGTTGAATCATAAAAAGCCATGAAAGGGTTTGATGGGTTCTCCTGAAAGCCCAATAATGCAAATTAGATTTCAGGCAGGAATTCCGATTCAAATCCGGACAGGCCTATTTTTCGTTTTGTCAGAAATCAATACAAATAATAAATCAATGACAGACCAGCCGACCGATTGGGCTGGTTCTTTCATCACAATCCATCCTTGAATCGACCTATGTGACACCCTCCTCTGCCAGACCACCCTCTCGATATTTCAAGGAGGCAGGTTATCGGTGTCGTGATTCGTCTAGAGAATAAGCCTCGATATAGCCATGCCAATGGTCAGCAGCAATCCGCCTAGCAGATGGATTTGTATCGTCATTGCCTGTGCGGGGATCAGCGCCCGGACATCATCCGGATTTCCAAGAACAATCTTCGAAGCCTTGAAAGCGAAAGGCAGGGTGAGGAAGAACAGGCATGACAATACGGGAATCATGCCAACGACGATCGCCACTGCGACGAATCCGTATGAGCTCCCAAGTATGATTGGATAACCGATCCGGGCCCTCCTTCTTCCGAGCCTAACGACCCAATGATCCTTCCCGACGCTTGCGTCGGCCTCCATGTCGGGGAACTGGTTGATGTAGAGCACAAGCGTGATGAGGAAGCCGATCGGGAGTCCGACAAGGAACGAATTCAGGCTCACTTCGCCTGTGAGCACGAGGTAGGTTCCCATTGTCATCAGTGGGCCGAACCCGAGTCCGACGGCGATCTCCCCGACCCCGCGTCCGGCGAGGTTCACTCTCGGTTCGACGTACAGCAGCCCCAGGAGACCTCCGATGACTCCCAGTGGCAGGATCCACCAGGTTATCGTCCATGCAAGGTAGAGCCCGATCAATCCGCCGACGCCGAACGCCATGAGAGCTGCCGCGAGAACGCTCTTCGGTTTCAATACCACCTCGATCAGGAACGGGGATCCGCCGTTGAACGGGGTTCTCGCCTGGTTCCTCGCGTCGTCGTCGCTCCAGTAGTCGAAATAATCGTTGATCATATTGGTCCCCGCATGCAGGGATACCATCCCGGCCACGGTGATGAGCACCAAATATAGATTGAAAGCGTCCTTCTCCCAGAACACGAAAGCCGCTGCAATGAGGACTGGAAGAATCGCTGCCGTGAAGAAAGGAGCCCTCAGTTCCAAGAACCAGATCTTCGCCTTGCCCATCTTCGGCTTGGCGCCCATCGAATCCTCATCGCTCATTTCTCATCCGCTCTTTGAACTTCAATCAGATGGCATGTTGTAATACTTTATCGCATCCACGAGTTGAAGCGCCTGCTTCGTATCCTTGACATCGTGGCATCTCACTATGTCAGCCCCGTTCCACGCAGCTACGCACGCCGCTCCGATGGATCCTTCCAGTCTCTGCTCTGCCGGAAGCCCGGATATCCTCCCGATGAACGCCTTCCTGCTGACGCCTATCGAGATCGGATGCCCGAGCGTCTTGAACTCCGCGAGCCTCCTGAGAATCTCCAGGTTGTCTTCGAGCCGCTTCCCGAAGCCGATGCCCGGGTCGATGGCGATCTGCTGCTCCTCGATGCCACCGTCCACCGCGTCGTCCGCCCTGTTCGCGAGGTAGTGCATTATCTCCCCGATGACGTCGTCGTAGTGCGGTTCGACCTGCATATCGTTCGGCGTCCCCTTCATATGCATCACGATTACCGGGACCCTCTCCTGGGCGCACAGGTTGATGAGATCCCTGTTGAAAAGCGCGGTCACATCATTGACGACGGTCGCGCCTGCGTCTATCGCCGCCTTCGCAACGGCTGCCTTCACAGTATCTATCGATATCGGGATCTTAACCCTGTCCCTGAGCTCTCTGATGACCGGGATGACCCGCTCCATCTCTGTCTTTTCATCCACAGGTTCGGCCCCTGGTCTGGTGGACTCGCCGCCGATGTCTATCAGGTCGGCGCCGTCCCGCTCCATCTGTACCGCATACTCCACGGCTTTTTCCACATCTCCGTATATACCGTCGCCGCTGAATGAGTCAGGAGTCACGTTGAGGATCCCCATGACTCTGGTGTAATCGAAAGAGAATTCCGTCCCGTCCGGCAGCTTCCACGGGGCCGGCTGCTTGTAGAAGTTGTCCGCCGCCCGTAAAATCTCCACGCTGAGATCCTCAATGCCAAATGGCTGCATCTTAAGGCTCTGGACGGCCCTCCGCAGCTGCTTTCGTGTCGCCATGACGAGCACGTCGCACTTGTCGATCTTGTGTGTGATGACGTTCCTGTTTATCGCCGCGTCGGCGCCAACAGCGAGCATGCTTTCCTTGATGATTATTGCGACCGGAGGCCTGACCCCCTCGACGAGCAGGTTCAGGTGGACCGCCTTGGGGCCCATTATGTCGACGGAAACGGGCTCGACCCCTATGTCGCCGATCTGCTTCTTCGCCTCCTCTATGTCCCTGAAGACCCTAGCTCTGACCCTCAAGTGATGCCCCTCTCAACAGTTGAATGCACAAAATACTAAATAAGCTGGTCGACGACCTCGATGAGGTCCTTGATCTCCATGCTGGACTTGCGCTTGTCCTTCCCGGCGTTCAGGTTCGTGACGCAGAACGGGCAGGAGGTCAGCATCATCTCCGCCTTGACGCTGTTCGCCTGGTCGACGCGCTTCGCCGCGATCTCCTTGGCGTACTCCGGGAAAGCGGCCTTCAATCCTCCGCCTCCGCCGCAGCATTGTGCAGCCGATTTGGTAAGTTCCATCTCGACAAGCTCGGCCTCGGGGATGCTCTTGATGACCTTCCTCGGTTCATCGTATATGTTGGCGTGCCGCCCCAGATGGCACGGGTCGTGGTAGGTGATCCTCTTCTTCAGGGGCTTCAGCTTCGGGCCCTTCTCGGCCAGCTCCTGGACGATGTGCTTCACCTCGAACGGGACGTCGGCGAACTTCGGGTATTCCTTCTTGAACATCTTGTAGCAGCCAGCGCATGTGAAGACCACTTTCTCGACGCCCTTGTCCTTGATCTTCTTGAGGTTCTTCTTCATGAGCTCCTCGACGAGGTTGTCCGGCCATCCTATCCTCTGAAGCGTGCTGCCGCAGCAGACATCGTCTATGATCGTGAAATCCTCCCCCAGCTTCTCGAGGACCGATATCGTCGCGTTGGCGATGTTCGGGAACCTGTACCTTGCCGTGCAGCCGATGAAGTATCCGACCTTCGCGTGGTCTTTGTCCTCATGCTTGAAAGTGACCTTCTTCGTCTCCCCGTACGGGTTGCCGGTCCCCATCAGTTTCTCGACGATCTGCTCGTGCGCAGAGAACATGAAGTTGTTCGCGACCAGGTCCCTCCTGATGTTCTCGACGATGTCCACGACCTTGATGTCCGAGGGGCACCTCCGCTCGCAGTTCTTGCAGGTCGTGCACTGGTAGATCCTCTCGAGGACCGAGTCGTCCGCGGGGATCTCCTTCTCCCTGAGCCCATATGCCAGCATGACCTTCCCTCTCGGCCCCACCCCCTCCCAGTTGGAGACATCGAAGACGGGGCATACGCTCTTGCAGAACCCGCAGTAGGTGCAGGTCATCATCTCCTTCTCGAGGTCCATCGTGTTCTTCGTGTCGATCGTCTTTGCCTTCGTCATCTTCGGTACCTTTTCTTCACGCTGGTCTGGGTATTGTGAGTCCGCCATCCATTATAAATGTAATCTTCACGTCCGGCCCCTTCTGCCTCAATGCTTCCTTGAGCGCCGCCGACACGCTGTTGAACGGGCGCATCTTCGCCATCGTGATCAGGTTCTCGTCCAGCGGTGTCACCGCCCACATCTCGGACTTGATCCCGATCTCGGCCATCTTGCCCGCCTTGTGATATCCGAGCTTGTACTCCTCTTTCAATTTCTCGATGACGCCCTTGCAGCTGTTCGCAGAACCCAGGAGATCGATGAAGGTCTGCGAGCCGACGCCGCTCCTGCAGGCTGAAACAAGGATGATTATCCCTCCGTCCTTCAAAGCGTACTTGCCGTTGTCAAGAGCCTTTTGGGACTGGTACAGGTCGATGTCCGTCGGTTCCGCCGCGATTGTCACGACGACGTCCGCCTTGTTCTTGATCCTGACGACGAACACCTCATCCGCCTTCTTGATCAGCGCCTGGAACGACTCCCTCAGCCCTCCGGCGGCAGCCGCGTAGGTCTTATGGTGGCTGTCGAGGACGGTCATTATCGCGAAAATGTTGAGCTTGAGCAACAGCTTCTCGGCGTCGTCCATCTCCTCGGCTACAGGGTTGCCTTTCAGCGACAGCGCCTGGGCGTCCTGTGAAATCGCGAGCTTGTGGTTGGCCGTGATGGTCTCGTACGCCGCAATCCCCGGCAGGAATGATTTCCTTCCGCCGGTATATCCGGCGAAATAATGCGGCTCGACGCTTCCGATGGGGATTATCGCATCCGCTTCCATCACGAACCTGTTGAGCAGCATGTCCGTTCCATGCCTGGTCCTTCCGATGGAGACGCATTCGCTCTTCTTCGCATCGTGGACGTGGGCGTGAGGCTTCAGCTCACTGTTGAGTTTACCGAAGATGAAGTTATACTCCTCCTCGGTCGGCGCCCTGTGGCTCCCAGTGGCAATCAGGATCTTGAAGTTCTTTCCTTTCAATGATGGGTATATGACTTGCATTATCTTCGCGGTCGGTGTCGGGCGGGTCGCATCATTTACGATGAGCAGGATGTTCTTGCGCCTCTGCAAGAAATCGTCGAGCTTCTGCGAATTAATGGGGTTTCGAATCGCCGTATTGAGAACATCGATTTCATCCCCCGATTTCACAGAATTGGGGTAGATTACCAGCTCGACGTTCCTGTCGGCCAGCTCTACGGTCTCAGCCTTTTCTCCGTAGGGGATTTCCAACTTCAACGATGCACCCGATTCGTCGAATATTAGGGGGAATATTAGTAGTTTGCTATTCTTTAGCACGGTACCCCTGCGTAAGGCTTTATAGTGACCCGGACGATTTCGATTCCAGATGGACGAAAACAAGGATACCGACACCCCGACGCTCGCCGATCTGGGGGAGCGAGAGATCATCCGCCGGCTTATCGCGGAGCATCAGCCGAGCGGTTACATCCCTCCGGGGGACGATTGCGGGGCCATCGAGATCGACGGGCGGCTAGTCCTACTTTCCACCGATACTAAGGTCGATGACACGCACTTTCCCCAGGGATTCACAGGGTTCGACAAGGGCTGGACAATCACAGCTGCCAATCTCAGCGATGTCGCGGCCATGGGAGGCGATCCGGTGGCGTTCCTAATCGCGTACGGACTTCCTCGAGGAACGCCGTACTCTGTTCTCCAGGACATCCAGTCCGGCATCCATGCCTGTCTCTCAGAGCATTCCACGCCGCTGATCGGCGCCGACACAAAGGAGAATAGGGTCATCACCCTGACCGGGACCGTCGTCGGGATCGTTGACAAATCCGAAGTGCTTCTCAGGAGCGGATCTCGGCCAGGCGATCTGGTCTGCGTATCGGGTCCCCTCGGCGGTGCATCCCTCGGACTCAGGTCAATGCAGCGCGGCCTCGGGATTATCCTGGCGGAGGGGCGGCTCAGAAGACCTTCTCCGAGAATCTCTGAAGGTAGGGTGCTGGCCAAGTCCGGTGTCTGCACTTCATGCATCGACATAAGCGACGGACTCTCCTCCTCGCTGTATGAGCTCATGCGAGCCAGCGGGAACGGGTTCGAGGTGGACGCTTCCAGCGTCCCCTTGCACGAATCGCTTTGGGAGATGTATGATGAAAGGGAGAAACCTCTTCAGACCGCATTGCATTCCGGGGACGAGTACGAGCTCCTTTTCACCGTCAGCCCGGATTCCGTCGAAGAACTGAAGAAGAAATTCGACGAGGAGGCCGAGCACGAACTGACTGTCATCGGCAGGGTGACTCCGAACAAAGAGGTAATCCTCCGCAGGGACTCGGGAAACGAGGTCCTTCCGGACGGAGGGTTCGAGCATTTCAGATAGCTGATTATCCGCCAGTCCGATCCTAATAGAGCAGGAATAGGGGATTTCCTAGGACCAGGACGACCGCCATCCCGACCGTGAGCGGGATGATGAACGGGATCTTGTATGTCACCCAGACCTCGTCTTTCCCCATTTCCCTGAGAGCCGCAAGGTCCTCTTTGATATTCGCAGAATCTCGCATTTTACGCGCACTGAACCTCAGCTGGCCGTCCTCGACCCATTCGATTAGCCAGACGAATTGCCCTTCGACCTGGTCGATGGGGAGCGTGAATCCCAGGAAAGATCTTCCACCGATCTTGTTGCCGGATTTGATGTTCCGTGAAAGGAAGTAGAAGGGCGTGACGAGCGAGATGAGAGCTCCCACGAACAGCACCGAGAGCGCGAAGGTGAAGAAAACCGGAACCGCGGCGTAAGTCGGGTTGATCAGCGGGAGGCCGTTGACGACTTCTCGATACCACGGGAAGAGGACGGCCAGGCATATCACGGCCTTCGCATCCGCTCCACCTTTGATGACGTCCAGCATGTAGAACAGCTCGAACACGACGACCATCGCGAACGCGACCATCGGTCCGCTGATGTTCTCGTTCCACACTGTCGTCCCAATCAAGATCGAATAAGCGACATAGGCGACCCAGGAGAATGACAGGATGTAAAGGATCGCCCCGACGGACCCCGTCAGGGTCTTGATATCCTTCTTCCGGTCCCAGAAGATGTCGACGAAGAGGAACAGGGTCGGCAGCAGTAGGGACTGCGATATCAGGGGCGCGTTCCTTTGCATTAGATCCAGCCAGAATAGGCCGAAGGCGATCGCCCCGAGGACTATCCAGGTGATATTGCTCACCTTGCGGGTCCTCCAATCAGAAATTGATGCGAACACGAAGAAAATCAGTGCGACCGCTATTCTCGCGAGATCTATCTCTTGCACGTAATTGAATCGAGGACTGAATATTTAATAGGAACAGCCCAGGCGTCGTCAGATGAACGAGAATATATGCATTTGGAACAGTGCATCGACGACCTTCTCCAGGACGTATAGGACGAACACTGTCAGGAACGAGGCGAAAATGGCCGTCATCCATTCGTCCGAGACGGTCAGCTCCGGGACTATCAGGAGATAGATCAGGAACATGATTACGATGAATGCGATCATGAGCGCAAGATCTCGCGCTTCCACCCAGCCGGCCGCAGTCTGAAGGGCGGGAATCATGATCGCCGCGATGGCCGCGACCAAGATGAAGCGCAGCCAGGTCCCTCCCGAGTGCTCCCAGTCGCCTGAGACGATGCCAGCAGCTAGATAGATGACGAAAACGAGGATGATCAGCGTGATGACGACGAACAGTATCTGCTCCCAGTCTAAGCTCCCACTTCCTTCGGACAATGGATTCGCCGGGATATGAATGATTTGACGGTGGACTATCTCGTCCTAGGCATCGCGATGATTTCTCTGATCTGTAGGTCGAAGAAGGCGTTCGCGTTGGATGGACGGATTATCACAGCCGTATCCGCCCCTTCATCCGTTCCAGCTATCGCGATTATCTCCGCATCATCATCGCATGGGGCTTCTCCGGCGTCCGCCGCCATTATCGAGATCTCTACGCAGACCTTCATCCCCTGGCCGAACAACGACCGCAGGGCCTCGGCGACGGCCTCAACCCTCGAAGCCCCGCCGAGCTTCTTGGTGATCGCGCGCTCAACGCCTGAGAGCGCATGGGTTGCGGAGATTATCGGCACTCCCGCCCTCCGGAGCTTCTCCTCGTTGGATTTCTTCATTTCCCATTCGCCTTTTTTCGAGAAGCCATATGCACCAGTGACCACGACCGTCTGGATGCCTTTCTTCCCGGCCTTCTCTGCGACCATTACCCCGGTCCTTCCGGTACCGCTTGCGACGACAATGCGCCCGATCTTCCTGTCCTTCGCCCGCTTGACCGCGAGGTCCACGACCTTCTCGGTGTTCTGCTTCCCCGGAGAATCGAAGTAATGTATCCTGGTTTCCATCCGATCAGCCTCGTCACATGAAGCTCCATGCCGCCATTTGACATTATCGCAAAGAATCATATCCAATCAGGGAAATGCGTGACCCAGAAGAACGGCAAAGGGTCAGGCATAACATGGCTATTGTTTACAGCGACAGGTTCCTCGAGCATGTCCAGACGCCAACACATCCGGAATCCCCGCAGAGGCTGATGGCGATATGCGACTCCCTCGAATCCAACGGATTATGGAAGGACGTGATCGCTCCAAGGGACGCGACGACGAAGGAGCTCGAGAAAGTCCACAACCACGATTACCTGGGATTCCTCGACAGGTTCGGAGAAAGAGCCCTGACCATGGACACGCTGGTCCACAAGGATACGTTCAGCATCGCTCGGCTGGCCGCGGGCGGAGGGATAATGGCCGCCGAAACAGCCTGGGAAACGAAGAAACCCGTCATGGCCTTGCTGAGACCGCCAGGGCACCACAGCGGCCCCGCCTACGGGATGGGCTTCTGCTACCTCAACAACATCGCCATCGCGGCGAAGCATATGCTCGGGAGGGCAAAGAAAATCGCGATCGTCGACATCGACGTCCATCACGGGAACGGGACGCAGGACGCGTTCTACAGCGACTCAAAGGTGCTCTATGTCTCGACGCACCAGCGGTACATATTTCCAGGCACCGGCCATCCGAACGAGGTCGGGGAAGGCGACGGCGAGGGCTTCAACGTCAACATCCCGATGAACAGCCCGGCGGGGGACGCGAGCTTCGATCTCGCACACAAGAGAATCGTTCTTCCGATCCTTCACGAATACAAACCGGAGATGCTGTTGGTCAGCATCGGGACGGATTCGCATTACAAGGACCAGCTCGCTTCTCTCTCGCTCTCGAGCAAAGGTCACGCGGAGGCGATCGCTGGCCTTCTGGATTATGCCAGGGAGAACTGCTCCGGTCGAATCGCATTCTATCTCGAAGGCGGATACGACCTGGAGACCCTTTCGGAGATCGTCACTCATGCGGTCGGTCTTTTCGAAGGAAAGCGGACACCTCTCAAGCACAACGATGTGCGAGACACGGGCTGCATGGAGAAAGATGACATTCTCTCCATCGTCCAGTTGCAGAAGAGCTACTGGAGACTCGACTGATACGATCTACGCCTTCCTCTTCTTCCTCAAAGTCAGGTTCTTCTCGTGCGCCTTCTTGATTTCCTTCTCTAAGTTCTCCATCGCCATGTCCATTGCCCTGAAGAGGTCCCAGTCGGTCGTATTGGAGTAGTACATCCCAGCGTCGCAAGTCATCCTGGCACGTACGCTGTACTTGCTCCTGAGGCCTTCGTGGTTGTAGGTCGCGATGTGCGCGTTGAAGACCTTCGGCATGGAGCTCTTCGAGATCCTGATCAACCCTTTCTGGATGACCGAGTAGAGCGAATCATAGACGTCCGGATCCTCGACGGACAGCCCGGTGAGCTGGACGAACACACCTTCTTCGCGCTCTTCCAGGCTCATCGCCTGCTCGAGGAAATCCTTGAGAGTGACAACTCCTATGAGCTCCTCATCCTCGACGACGAACGCGGTCGAGATGTCCTTCTTGACCATCTTTCTGATCGTGTCCTCGACGAGCGCTTCCGGGGCAACGGACACAGCCTGGGTGTTCATTACGCTGCCCACGAGCACTTGGACCGGCTTGTTCGAAGTCTTGAACTCCTTCTTCCCGCCCTTCTTCGGCCTCCAGATGACCTTCAGGATGTCCATCATTCCAATGACTCCGACCAGATGGTCCATCTTGTCCAGAACCGGGAGGTTCTGCTCGTCGAGCCCTCTCATGATGCTGAGCGCCTTCTGGACGTCATCGTCCTCGCGGACGCTCTCGACCTTCGGCGTCATTATCTCCGCAATCGGGCGAAGCCTGAGCCCCCGGACCTTCGTCAGCTTCTCGAGGACATCGCGCTGGAAGACCGTCCCTACGAGCTTCCCGTTCTTCGTGACCGGGAGATCGCTCAATCCTGAGTTGAGCATGATCTCTATGCCCTTCGTCAGCGGGTCGAGTTCGGAGAGTTGCGGGAAGTGCTTCATCACGACCTCGGCTTTCGAGGTCAATGGGATGTTCCTGGCCTTGAGGAGCGTTGTGTAAGTGACAATGCCGACCGCCTTGCCGTTGTCCAAGACCGGCAGTTCATGGATCCCGTCCGAGCTCATCCTCGAGATGATATCGGAGATCTGGTCGTCCCTGTTAACGGACCTGATGTTGTTGCTCATTACGTCCTTTATTGAGATGTTTCCCAGCTCTATCAAAACTGCCAACTCCTATGCTGAAGACTGTTCTGCGAAGTCAAAGACCTCGGCGCCTTTGTCTTTAACAGGGCCCCCCTCTTAAAACTTTCCGATGTGCGACAACTGACGATGCTGGCATCAATCATAAATACTCTCAATACATCACTCTCCGCGGCAGCGGTCCTACGATTAGGACGGGGGTGTGAGCGTTGATTTCCTTCAAGACCCTGGATGATTTTGATTTCTCCGGAAAACGGGTCCTTGTAAGGGTCGACATCAACTCCCCGATCGACAAGAAGACCCTGTTGGTGAGGGATCAGTCGAAGATCGCTTCCGCAGTCCCGACGCTCAAGGAGCTCTCGGACAAGGGGGCGAGGATCGCGGTCGTGGCCCACCAGGGGAGGAAGGGCCATTACGACTTCATCGACCTGTCGCAGCACGCGAAGGTCCTTTCCGGCCTGCTTCACCGCGAGGTCAAGTACGTCGACGACCTCCATGGCGACGAGGCTAGGTGCGCGATAGGTTCGCTGAGGAACGGCGAGATCGTCCTCCTCAAGAATGTCCGGACATACGACCAGGAAGACCACGAACTCTCGCCAGAGCATCACGCGAAGGGCGCGCTGGTAAGAAACCTCGCACCGCTGTTTGACGTGTTCGTGAACGATGCGTTCGCGAGCGCGCACCGGAAGCATGCGTCCCTCATCGGGTTCACCGCGGTACTCCCCAGCGCGGCGGGACGACTTCTGGAGAAAGAGATCAAATCGCTGTCGAAAATCGCCCAGTCGCCGAAGAGGCCCTGCGTCGTCGTCTTCGGGGGCACGAAATTCGCCGATTCCATACCGATTGTCAGGCACCTCCTGGCAGCTGGCATCGCCGACAAGATAATCCTTGGAGGCCTGGTTGGCCTCGCCTATTCAGTGGCGGCCGGGAAGCACGTCGGCGAGGAGAATATCAAGGTCATGAGCCACGAACTCCTGGAGAACCACATGAAGGAGGCGCAGAGCATCCTTGCGCAGTTTGCGGGGAGGATAGAACTCCCGTCGGATGTCGCTCTGGACAAGGACGGAAAGAGGATCGAGGCGACGCTCGACCATGAGCCTCCCGCCTACCCATCGCTGGACATCGGGTCGAAGACGATCGAGAGGTTCGGCGAGATACTCTCCGGCGCGAAGACGATTCTGATATCGGGGCCGGTGGGCGTCTTCGAGAAGGAGGAGTTCGCCATTGGGACGCGCGCGATCTTCGAGAAGAGCATCGCGTCAGGCGCCTTCTGCATCATCGGCGGAGGACATACCGCAGCGGCTGCGAACCAGATGAGCTACGCCGATAAGATCTCCTACACCAGCACCGGCGGAGGGGCGCTTGAGCATTTCTTATTGGGGTTGCCGATGCCTGTGATCGAGGCACTCAATCATGCCGCGCAGAGGCAACGCTGAGTTCTTGAATCGGAATCGGAAAAAGAATTAGATTGCCCCGCGAGGGTGGAGGGCATTGTTCTCAGTATTGGTATCCCTTGACCGGACCGCCGCCGAGCAACGTCCCGCCAAGCGACCTCGCCCTCAGTATCGCCCTGAGAGGCACGCCTTCGAGATCGTTCGCGTTGCTCTTGTTGACGATCGCCAGAAGCAGGATCGGCTCCCCGCCCGCCTCCTTGATGTCGCTGATTGCGGCCTTCAAGGTCTGTCCAGTGCTCACGACATCGTCGATGATGACGACCTTCTTCCCGTTGACGCTCGCGAAGTTGGATGAGAAAGCCCCTCCGGCTCCCGCCTCCCCGAGCGGCCTGTACACAACGAGGTCCACGCCAAGTATCTCAGCAAGGACTGTTGCGAATGGAACCCCGTTCAAGGAAATGCCGACGACTGCCTGGACCTCCTGGTCCTTCTTGTCGACTTCCTCCACGACGATGTCGGCCAGTATCTCCGACAACAGCGATATCCTCGTCCCGGAGACGCCAATCGACCTCCAGCCGATCTTGATGTCCGTGGGCGGGACCCCCTCGGGTCCGTATTCCAGGAGATAGCTGATAGTCTCAGATGCGAGGTGCAGCTCCTGCGCAATCTCTCTCACGCTCAGTCCTTTCTTGCTCAGGGCCGACGCCTTGGATGCTAAATCTCTGACATCTACCATTCGTCTTCACTCTCGATGCGTCATAACCTTCATGTCTACATATTAAGCTTTCTGAGGAGCGAATCCCTGGACTCCATGAATTTGACGATCGCATAGAGCCGCGAGATTGTGGGCGCCTCGACGCCTTTGCTTCTCCCCGCCTCGATTATGCTGCCGCAGATGGCGTCTATCTCGGTCCTCCTCTTGAGTTCGATGTCCATGAGCATGCTGGACTTGTTTTTCGCCGTGCGCTTCGCCACATCGATCGTATAGCTCTTCACATCCTCTGGCTCAAGCCGGACTCCTAGGGCTTCCGCGATTTTCATGCCATCCTCGCAGACTTTGATTGCCTGTGCTCTGAGGGCGGCGTTCTCAGCCACCAATCCGTTCCTGCAATCGAAAACGGCTGTCAGCGGATTGATCGCTGCGTTTACGATCGCCTTGGACCAGATCGCCCCGACGATGTTCTGCGAGCGACTCGTCTTGATTCCGGCTTTGCCCAGGGATTCCTCGACCTTCTCAATCGGATCACGGTTTCCGTCAAGCGTTCCGAGCGCAATCGATCCTTCCGTAACATACTCGACCGTTCCTGGCTTCACCCTGTGAGCAGCCATGCTCGTGACTCCGGCGACAACCCTCTCCCTGCCAAAGACCGTTGCGAGCTTTTCGGCATTCCCCAGCCCGTTCTGGATAGTGAGGACAGCCCCTTTTCTATCGAGCAGATCCTTACAGGCCGAAGCGGCCTCCACGGTCGCATAAGCCTTTACGGTGACCAGTATCAGATCGTATTTACCACCGAGCGAAGAGGAATCGGAAGCGTTGATCCGGAAATTCTCCTTGATGACCCCATCTATCGTCAACCCTCCGGATTTAATCGCATCGAGGTGCTCTCCCCTGGTCACCAGTAGGACATCCTGCCGGCGGGAAAGCAGCGCGCCAAGCACGCTACCCATCGCCCCAGCCCCGAAGACCAGGATCTTCATCCGACTGCTCCCCTGCTCTTCTCGGCCTCGATGTGCGCGATTCTCACCGGGTCCGGAAGTCTGTGGTGCCAGTAAGGCTTGAGGAATCCGATCGAGGATTTTACTGAAATCCTGTGACCCGGGGACACATACACGGGAGAGCTCCACCCCTTCCCCGTGACGGCATAGCCGAGCGTCCTCCCTCTGAGCTTGACTTCGTTGAACTTCCCGCTACCGCTCACGGATCCGCAAAGCAGCTTCTTGGCCACGCCGATCGTCGGTAAGTCCAGCATCACTCCGATATGGCTCGCGACGCCGAAACCGAGCGGGTGGATTATACCATTTCCATCATGGACGAGGAGAGGTCTGCATCCTGCCTTTCTGACGAGTTGCTCGACCACAGGCGCTTCTCTGAAGGTCAGGTAGGTCGGTATGTACGGGAATGAGACATTCGCTCGCGTCCTCACTACTTCCTTCGGCTTCCTAGTCTTCAAATCGAAAATGACCATTGAGCCGAATGCATTGTCATCGATGTAAGCGATGTCAGAGCCAGCGACCGTCGAATCGCCTGGAAAATCATCTCGAAGGACAAGCCTTTTCGAATCCCTTATCTGGATTTCCTTGAATTTCTTGAGAGGGTAATCAGTCTTGAAATCAGTGAATAATCTCTTCTCGAAATCGACTATCCTGTCCCTTTCAATATCGATCCCCTCAGCCCTCAGTAACTTCTTCTTACCCTGTGGGCCTCCTTCTCCCGTAAATCCCCCAAGGGTTCCGTCAGATTGAACAACGCGTCGGCAGGGGACACGCACTATGTCATCGTTCTCCGACATGACCTTGCCGACGAATCTGCTGGCGACGATATCTCCCAACGCCTTAGCGACCTCCCCGTAAGTCGTGATCATTCCTTCGGGAACCTGAGCGACAAGGTCGTCGACTCGAGCGTGAAGATCGATGTTCGGAATCCTCAAAGCCAGCCAAATCACCTGAGCACCTGTAGCGCTCAGTAGGAGTAATATGTGTTTCGAAATCATATATTACAGCTTCAAATCGTCAATTAAGTTGAAAAAAAAACGAGGACTGCAGAGGCGACGAATTTGGCGTCTCTGCGTCCTATCGGATTTTATACTCACTCAAGGATGGGGAACTTCTTCACAAGAGGCGTTGTGACCCACCATTTTCCGAGGCCTAGCCACTGACCGGCTTTCACGGTCGTCAGAGCCAGTAACAATACGAAGTTGATGATGTGATCATCGATGATCGGGTTGTTTGCTGGGGGCAGGTTCGTTGACCAAAGAATGACCATTAGCACAGCGCCGGAATAACCGGCTATCTTCATGCCGATCCCCAATATCAATGCAATTCCAACTGCTATCAGGGCGAGCATGAAAAGAACATCCACTAGAGCATTGCCTACAAGGCTTTGATAGAAACCCGCCAGTGGGCCGCTCGTAGCGTATCCCAAATATCCACTAGTCGGGGAACTACCCGATAACCAAGCATGGTCTGATGTAGTCGCATATCCTAGGCCAAAAGTTTTGTCCAGGAATGCCCAGAGCATCGTCCATCCCAGAAGGAGTCGCAATCCGATCCATGCGAGCTGTTCTTTCCCAAATCCAAGTATTTTCATTTTCTATCCCTCCATCCAACGCTGTGGACGTATTCTTAACAATGTTTATAAATTTCCCCCCTAAATATAGTTTTCGTATTACGTAAAAAATCTTAACTGTGTTAATAACGCAACCCAGTAAGAATCATCGGTTAATCAAGGAATTCTATGGAAAATATGCTTTTCTATCGTCGTAATTCTCAAATCAGAGTCATTTCTCTGCTTGCCGTAGTGAGGAACTTGCCGTTTGTTCCGGTAATCAATATATCATCCTCTATTCGTACGCCCCCTTTCCCCGAGAGATAAATACCTGGTTCTACCGTTAGGACCATGTTTTCTCGGAGGACATCCTTGGATCTTTCCGCTAGAGCTCCAGGATCGTGTTCTGAGATGCCCAATCCATGTCCGGTAGAATGGAAGAATTGTTTGCCGTAGCCTGCCTTATCTATCACATTCCTCGCGGCGAGATCGATTTTCTTCGCTCTGATTCCCGGTCTCATGCTCTTCACAGCCGTCATCTGGGCTTCGGCTACTATTCCATATATCCTTTCAAGGCGCTTGTCAATCGGTTTCGTAAAGAAGGTCCTCGTAATGTCGGATTTGTAGTTCTTGTAATTCGCACCGAAGTCGAATAAGGCCGTAGACCCTTTTCTTAGTCTCCTATCTCCTGGCAGATAGTGCGGCAGCGCCGTGGCCGAGCCGAACGCAGCTATCGTATCAAAAGCTAATCCGTCGGCGCCGCGCTGTTTTAATAGGTAGTCAATTTCAGCCGCAGCCTCCTTTTCAGTCATCCCTATCTCAAGTATGTCAGGGATTTCCTCCGCCACCTTCGAAGCGATTCTACACGCTTTCCCGATCCGCTCGATTTCATCCGCGTCCTTGATTGTTCTGGCTTTGGTCAGATGCTTCGATACATCCTTCAGTACGATCCCTTTCAGATTCTTCCTCAGGTATTTTACCGTCGTATAGGAAACACCGTTCATGTTCAGCCCGACGACCCTTTTTCCGCTCATCATTCTCTTGAGGCTGGTCTCCATCTGCTTCGCGGTGTTGGCGACGACGAGCCTGCATCCGCTCCTCCTTGCAATCCCCTCTTCAAGGGCAGATGTTATGATCGTAACGTCCCTCGGGGTCGCGATTGCGTAAGAGCTTTCGAAGAGCCCTCCCCGGATGTCAGTGATGTAGCGGAAATTGAGATCCAGGAATGGCATCCTGGCGTTCACGATCAGGACTGCATCGATTGAATCGTCCAGGTATGAAAAGAGGTTGGCCGCACGCCGGGCGCCTATGTAATTCCTCATCGGGCGAATAATCGAGCTATTGATAGTTGAATCTTTGCTGTGCTCAGACGCCTATCCAGACCCGGCTGATGTACTCTTTCAGGGTCGATACCGCGGAGAGGGACGCCAGGTAGCTCGTTCTCGGATTATCGGGCGAGGGCAGATTCCGCGTGGTGGCCTCCAGTTCTCCGAAATCGCCTTTCGCAAAGAGGTGGTGGGAATTGACGGTCGCGAACGGATCGCAGACGACCTCGACCTGGGTCCGTTCGAATCCGATCCCGGCAAGGCTGACGGTCGCAGCGACATTCACATTAGCCGGGAAGTACTGGACCGCCTGGCTCGCAGGCCCTGAGTATAGGGTCGTACGCTCCTTGATGTCCTCGACTTTCACGCCCTTCTCCTGCAAGTACCTCACACCGGTCAGTCCCTTCGGCGGTTTCGTGGTCGTCAGTTTTACCAAGTCAAGCTTCGCCCTGCCTGCCCCTTTCAATGCGTCTACGCCAGCGACCGCTCCTGATGGGATCATGACGATGGAATCGAACTTCAATACTGCCGAGTAGCAACGATCCTGGAAGCTTTTGTCCGCGAACGCTCCGACGCTCATGATCATCGTATCAACCCCATTCTCGAGGGCGGACGGCACTAGATCCTTCGCCGCATTCTGACCCGCTGCCTCTATTGCCAGGTCGGCTTCAGTCGTCTGGAAATCCACCATGCCCAGGATCTCAGAATTCTTGAGCGAAGCTGCAAGTTGCTCGGCCCTTGTATTGTCGATATCGTACAGGAGGATGCTCTCCACATCGTCCATTCTGCTTGCCGCCTTCGCAATCACGGTCCCAATCGATCCGCAACCGATTATGAGCACAATCACGCTTTCGCCCGGGATGGCCATGACAGCCTGGGGTATTTTCTCTTTTCGGAGGACCTCCCTGGTCCATCCAGCCAATGGGTTGAAATATGACGAAATCGGTGGCGCGGATGTCTGTCCATGGACGCTGTCAGCAGGTCGGAAAAGATCCGGAAAAGGCTCGAGAATGAATTCGGGAGACCGGACAATAACGTACTCGAAGATCCGATGGCTGCATTGGTGAATACGATTCTCTCGCAGAACACGACGGATGTCACATCTGACCGCGCATATGCAGCTTTGAGGAAAAGGTATCACACTTGGGAGAAGCTGCTGAGGGCTGATCCGATGGAGCTCGCCAGCACGATACGCGTCGGCGGTCTTCCCCAGATCAAGGCCGACAGGATCCTCGGCGCATTGGCCGAGATCAAGAGGCAGACCGGGAGGCTCTCGCTCGATTTCCTCCATGAGATGACCGAGAAGGAGGCCGACGAATGGCTTAGCCAGCTTAAAGGAGTCGGTCCGAAGACCAGGGCGATCATCATACTGTTCGGCCTTGGCAAGAGGGCTTTTCCCGTCGACACCCACATCTCGCGCGTCACTCAGAGGATTTGCCTCGTGCGAAAGGGAGCCAGCAGGGAGGAGGCTCAGGAACGGATGGCTACTCTGTCCAGGCCAGCCGATTACTTCAGCTATCATCTCAACCTGATCGAGCATGGTCGGAAAACGTGCTCGGCCCGGAATCCCAAATGCTCGGCCTGCCTTCTTTCAGACGTCTGCATTTGGCCAGAAAAGGTGAAATATGGCTGGAAACCAATGAGGAACAGCAGATGAAAACTAAGAGATATGAGACCCTCAGCCACACTGCGGACGTGATGATCCGCGCCTTCGGCACCTCCACGGAGGAATGCTTCGAGAACGCCGCCTACGCCCTCTTCGACCAGCTCGCCGATCTTTCTAATGTCAAGCCGGTGCTACCGTACAGTTTTGAGATCGAATGTTCTGATCCAGAGCAGATGCTCGTCGACCTGCTGAGCGAATTGCTGTTCCTGTTCGACACGGAGCTCGTCCTGCTCTGCGACTTCAAAGTCAAGACCGTCGGCGAGATGATGCAGGTGACTGCCAGGGGCGAGAAGATTGACAAGAAGCGCCACGTGATGCGTAAGGCGATAAAAGCCGTCTCATACCACGCGATCGAAATCGCTCCGGAGAAGGGCTATGTTCAGGTCCTGTTCGACGCCTAATCCCAGTTCTTTCCGTTCTTCTTCGAACATTTCTGCCGTTCGATCGCCTTTTCCATCGAAATCTCACCCTTTGCAACCGACCCGGCCAGCGACCGGGAGATTGTGAGTTCGCCGTTGCTCCCGATTCTGCTCTTCCTCTGGATGTCGGCGATCTCCCCGTCGGACGGGATGACAGGCTGCTTCTTTATCGGTCTGTAACCGGATGTGAGGGCGATCTCGATAGCCGCGTCGATGTCCTTCTGGTTGCTTTTCGTGCTCGTATTACTCTCGTCGACTATCTCGATCGGGATCCCGAGGTCCCATATCGAGTTGAAGATCCGGTTCCTCACCGTCCTGTCCCCGTTTCCGATCCTGACCAGGACCTGGTTGCTCGGATACACCTTCGTGAAGTCGCTCACGAGGCCGACCACCTCCTCCGGGGATTCGACTGCGGCGGAATCGATGAGCAGATGATCCGCCAGGACGGCGATTCCCGGGGTGCTCCCGGGGTCGATCCCTATGATGAGCGTCTTGATCTTCCCCTTGTACCTGAGGACCGCCTTCGCCTCCTTCACGCATCGATGGATCGTCTCAAGCGAGCAGATTATCGACTTGCTGTAATCGCCGGCTGGCTTGTCAGTCTCCGTCGTCAGAAGGACCTCGATGTCGCGCGACGGCGCCTCCGGATCTTCAAGTTCAAACGGGATGCCTTCCGCTCTGAGAGCTTCGATCAGTTCGAAAAGCAGCTTTGCGTCAGAGATCAACACCCCGACCCTTCTCATCGCATCGGCACTGGATAGGTCCCGGTCCGAGATATTCCTTTCTCCGACGGGAACCGGTGGTCATTCCGGCCTGGACACCTCAGGGGGCCTTGGGTCGGCCGCGTAGTCCCCGAGGGATTCATCGACCTGCTTGAGAAGGTTCTTCTGTTCCTTTGTAAGCTTCTTCGGGATGGAGACTACGACCCTCGCCAGGATGTCCCCCCTTCCGTATCCTTGGGGATCGGTCATCCCTCTCCCTCCCAGCCTGAAGATCATTCCGGACTGCGTCCCCGGTGGGACCGTGAGCATCGCTTTCCCATCCATCGTCGGCACCTCGACATCGTCCCCCAGCGCCGCCTGGGCTATCGTGATCGGCACCTCCGTCAGGAGGTCGTTGCCGTCCCTCACGAAGAATCTGTGCGGCTTCAGGTGCATGACCACGTACAGGTCGCCGGCGGGGCCGCCGCGAAGGCCCGCCTCGCCAGCACCTCTTATCCTAAGTTGCATGCCGGTGCCCGCCCCTTTCGGGATCTTGATCATTATCTTGCTGGTCTTATGGGCAGTCCCGCTTCCGCTGCAGGACTTACAGGGGTTCGCGTTCTTCCTGCCCGCCCCCTTGCACTTCGGGCACGAAGTTATCGTCACATACTGGGCATATCCCTTCGTCTGGGAACGCTGCACCTGACCGGCCCCCTTGCAGACATCGCAGGTCTCGATCTTCCCGTCCGCAGAACCTGTTCCCTTGCAGACATCGCAGGCGACCGAATGCGGTAGCATCACCTCTCGCTCGGCTCCGTTGTACGCTTCCTCCAGGGTTATCTCGAAATCGAACCTCAGCGAACTCCCCTGGGCAGGGCCGCTTCGGGACTGCCTCGTCTGTCTGCCGAAGAACTGT
>Ga0315281_10004118_pt1 | contig 21198 bp, 20 predicted proteins | sample YL17G07_0_MG_FD_204540 | JGI IMG/M metagenome (GOLD analysis project Ga0315281, IMG submission 204540) | Sediment microbial communities from Yellowstone Lake, YNP, Wyoming, USA - YL17G07_0 | ecosystem: Environmental > Aquatic > Freshwater > Lake > Sediment | place: USA: Wyoming | collected...
GCTCATCGCGCTGACTGGGGTTTCCTGCTCGCCCGGACAAACCTCAATGAGAAGAGAAGTCGGGGCCTATCCTTCTTTTTGGTCGATATGAAAACCCCGGGCATTACAATCAAGCCCATACTCAGTCTGGATGGCTCGCATCTGTTCAACGAGGTCTTTCTCGATGACGTTCGCATCCCTGCGCGCAACATGGTGGGTGAGGAGAACCAGGGTTGGATAGCTTCCCAGATGACCTCGAATTTCGAGCGTTCCATGATTGCTCTCTTTTCTTATCTGAAGCGAGAGTTGGAGGAACTCGTGGAGTTCTGCCGCGACACAAAACGCGATGGCAAAGCGCTATCCGAGAACCCTCTCGTCAGGCATCGGCTCTCCCAGATGGCAATCGAGATCGATATAGGTCGCACCTTCTCCTATTCGGTGCTTTGGAACCAGATTAAGGGCGGTCTGGTAATGGCTGCGCCCTTGGCCGCAGGAGCGAAGATACTGGCCACCGAGATGGTGCAGCGCTTCACCTTCAGCGCCTGCCAGATCATAGGGCCCTACGCGCAGGTAAAAGAGTCGAGATGGGCGCCGCTGCAGGGGAGACACGAAAAGGAATATCAACAGTGCCTTGGGCTGAGCATGGCGGGAGGCACTTCTGAGATTATGAGAAACCTCATCTGCGCCATGGGCCTGGGTCTGCCCAGAAGCTGGTAGCTGGCGACAGCAAAGATCAAGGGTATGATAAATATGGAGTGGAAAACTAAGGTCACCGAGCTATTGGGCTGCAGGTATCCTATTATCCAGGGCGCCTTCGGCGGATTCGGCAGGTCTGTCCTGGCAGCCCCGGTCTCCGACGCGGGAGGCTTCGGTATCATCGAAGCTACTGCGCTAGGTACCGCAGAGAAGTTGCGCAAGGATATACGCAAGGCCAGGTCTATGACCGATAAGCCCTTTGGCGTGAATCTGTCGCTCATAGGCCATCCCAGAATAAACGAATTGCGAGACGTAGCCATAGAGGAAAGGGTAGCAGCGATATTCACCTCAGCTTACAAAGCAGAAGAACATGGTAAGCGCATCAAAGAGGCAGGCATACCCTGGATACATAAGGTGGGCACGATAAAGCATGCCCTGGCCGCCGAGCGTCACGGCGCGGATGCACTGGTCATAGTAGGCATCGAGGGGGAGGGTGAAAAAGCCGCCAATCATTTGACCACCATGACCACCGTCAGCATGGCCACTAAAATACTCAAGATTCCAGTGATAGCCTCCGGAGGCATTGGAGACGGACGCACCTTTCTGGCTGCGCTGGCGATGGGAGCCGAAGGAGTATACCTGGGCACCGTTTTCATGGCCACGAAAGAGTGTCCTATCGCTGAACGTCACAAGCAGGCCCTGGTGAACGCCAGCCCCTACGACCACGAGGTAAGAAATAGGGTATTTGCACCCCCTCCACCGGGGCTAGACGAACTGACCAGGAAGCAAGAGGTCTATCAACTGGTGGGCGACGCAAAGCCGCATTCTTCTTCGCGTCCCATGCCCGTCATGGGCGGCTCGATGGCAGTGGGAGCGATCGACAAAATCGTCACGGTCAAAGAGTTAATAGACAATATCATTCGGGAAGCAGAGCAGCTTCTGGTGGGTGATGCTCCGCTCGGACGGATATTAGCGACAAGAGACTAGCTACCAGTCAGAAGGAGGCTAGATGCCTTACAAAATGGTTCTCCTGGACGAGCAAGATGGGATAGGGACGATTACGCTGAACCGCCCGGATAAGCGCAACGCCTTCAATATGGAAATGATGGGCGAGATGGATATGGCGTTCGAAGAATTGGCCAGGGACAAGGAAATCAAGGCGATTATCTTGACAGGTTATGGCAAGGTTTTCTCCGCCGGACTAGACTTCAATTGGGCAGCTACAATGGATACCGAGAATCTGCCATCTATGGCCAGCACGGTCAGAGGACGCACCGTCACTCACGGCGAGAGGAGCTTCCTTACTGTTCTACTCAAGATACAGAGTATGCCCAAGCCGGTGATAGCTGCGATAAACGGTATCACACTGGGCGGCGCCTTCGTTCTGGCTATAGCCTGCGACCTGAAAATTGCTTCGGAAAATGCCCAGTTCGGCATGCTTCAGGTGAAACGGGGACTCATCCCCGATGGAGGCGGAACGTACCTTCTGCCTCGCGTGGTAGGGTTAACCAAAGCCTTGGAGCTTGCGCTTGTCGGCGATATGATAGATGCTCGAGAGGCAGAGAGGATTGGCCTGGTGAATAAGGTTGTGCCACATGGTGATCTGATGACGGCGGCAAGAGAAATGGCGACCAAGATAGCCAGAAACGCTCCCTTGGCGGTGGCGATGACGAAGGCGGCTATGTATAAAGGACTTCACGAACCCGACCTGGCAGAGCACATGGACTACGAGGTCTACATCATGAACATTCTCTTTGGCACCGAGGATTTCCAGGAGGGCATGAATTCTCTCTTTGAGAAGAGAGAGCCGACATTCAAGGGTAAGTGAGGCAAGACGGAAGGAGGTAAGAATGAGGGTATTTACGGTAAACGCAGTCATCCCTAGGCCACCCGACTATCTTCTCCGTACCTTCGCGGAGTACACGCATGTGGAGAAGCTGCACGGGCATAGAAATGTCAAGGTTAAGCCACTGTATGAGAAGGGCGACGTCAGTATATGCCTCTGGTCCATGAAGATACTTGGCGTCACCAGAACGTTCCGCCAACTGCAGACAGTTTATCCGGAAGAGTTGAAAATGGTCAACGAGACAATCGATGGCTTCGGCAAGGGCACCATCGAGACTGTTACCCTAAAGGACGCCCCGGGAGGGTCAGAGATCGCAGAGACTGTGCATCTCAAGCTGCCGTTTTACTTTTTCTGGATGGAGAGACCTGTCGAAAGCTTCACCAGAAAGCTCATAGCCGGATACTACGACGACCACATCAAGTATGAAGCGAGCAAGTGATGCCCTGAAGGGAGCCTGAACCATGATTTTTCTACAGGAAATCCACGAAGTTATCGGTGGCAAGATGGAGGAGTTCTCCGAGGCTATGCGCGACCGGTGGAAGCCGCTCATAGAGAAAGACGACCTTGCCCGGGTGCTCTGGTTCTGGGAGCTTACCATGATGACAAGCCTAAGCTATACTGCAGTCTCTATCACCGCAGTTCGAGACTGGCAGTCGTGGGGCACACTGGTTAATCGCATGGTGAGCGACCGCAAATGGAAGAAGTGGAATCGCGACGTCTGCCAGTACCGCAGAGATGTTGTATCCAAGATGCTTCTGCCCAACCCCTTATCGCCGCTCCAGGAAGTCGATTTCGCCTCCGTAGGGACTGCTCCGGATGATGGCACGCCCGGCCTCTACCTACTTGATACGGGTTGGCCTTATCTGGGCAAAACGGAGGAGTACATCGAAGCCCTGCATAAGGTATATCAGGCGCAGGTTGCAGCCATACAGCCTCCGGTTATCACCGTAGTGGCTGGCTGGCGCACTTGCCCGGGTAGCGGACGCTGGCATGAGGCAATTGTGCTCTCCAAGATTCACAACTGGGAGCTATTATCACAGATAATCCCCTACGGCGTGCCGCCATCTCGGCCGGAAGACTGGATGAATGCAGGACTGAAGTATCGCGACCGCTGGGAGAGCAAGCTCCTGCGCACAGAGAGCTGGTCTCCCCTGAAATAAGCTACAAGGGATAGAAAGGAGGAAGGGCAAACATGCTTTACCTGTATGAGACCACCTACCCGTTCCCCGGCAAGATGGATGAGTATGTGAATGTCATGGGCACCGATCTGATGCCAGGATTAGCTCGCCACATGACAGTGCTGGGCGTTTTCAGGATTGCCTTCAAGCATCGCGAGAGTTTCTTCCTGTCTGAGCTTCCCAAGGGCGTGGATTCCCTCGAAGGCTTATCCAATTTCGTAATACATGAGCGTGACGGGCTGCTCTGGCACCGCGCAGGGCTCAGATACCGGGATGAGTGGTTCGACAGCCTGCTTGAAGGCCTCCCTTTCTCGCCCACGGCGGCAGAAATCAAAAAGCGCCAGAAACAGGGAGACTTCACGGGCAACTCGCTGTATTACCGCTTAATCTACAACGTACTCCCCGGAAAGACAGGCGAGTTCCTGAAAGCGTTTGAAAAGGAACTGCTCCCTATCGAGGAAAAGAGGGGCATGAAACTGGCCGGCTGTTACCTGTGGTTCGGCGCCTGCGGCGAGTCCGGCGAGATCATTAGCCTTTGGGCAGTCAAAGACTGGGCGCACTGGGGCAAGTTGCGCGAGGCACAGCTCAAAGACCCAAAGTACCAGCGATGGATGCAGAAAGCGTCGGGATTGTGCGCGGAGTGGAGCTACAAGTTTTTGCTCCCTGCTCCATATTCCTTGCTTCATTAATCAGGAGGGATTAAGCATGCTTTATCTATATGACAGCATAATGATCGTCCCCCGGCTTCAAGAGGAATTCTGGAAGGTGATGGGCAGCGATTATCGGCCCGAGGCGGAGCAGAGCGGTTTGCGCCTGGTCGGGATGTTCATGATAGGCATTCACTATAATGAGAACCTGGCGCTCTGGGAGCTTGACGACTGGGCCACCCTGGACCGCATACAGCAGCTTCACGATAAACATCCCTGGATACAGTCGTGGAAGCGGGAAGCTGTTGACTACGTTACTGACTCGGTAGCCAAGGTGTTGCAACCCGCGTCTTTCTCACCCACTCTGGCCAAGCTCAAAAAGGGCGACTACAAGTACACCATATATCTGCATACGCTGGCGCGTGTTTTGCCGGGCAAGGAAGATGAGTACATCAAAGCTGTTGGAAAAGAGCTTGTGCCTATGGCGAAAACCTGGGGCATGAAGCTGGTAGGCTGTTATAAAGCCGTTGGAGGCACCGCTGCCAGCGGCGAGGTCATCAATATCTGGACGGCAGGAAATGTACACGGCGACTGGGTCAAAATCCGTGCGGCTTCTTTAAATGACCCTGCATACAAAGAATGGGAAGTCCGGGCAGGGAAATGGCGGCCCAAGGTGGTCTATAGATTTCTGTATGGCTTGGTCCCGTATTCTCCATTGCGCACCCCATTCCTGCCGGAAGCAGCGATAGAGGAGGTGAGAACCGTAGCTATGCCCGAGGTCGAATGGAAATAAAAATATACTGCAATAAATTTTTAGAATAATTATTGAGGAGGAAAAAATAATGGCCGAAAAGTTGCCTGACGAACTAAAAGACTCCATTGACGAGTTTTACCTTGAGATGAGCCCCGAGATAAAGGACTTGATCCACAGCTGGCTGTATCGGATAGTTGACGCAGCCTACCAGGGTATCAGCGAGCTTCCCCCGGAGCACAGAGATATGATGTTGATGAAAATGTCCAAGGCCTGCAGCGACCAGGCTAAGATGGTGCTGGACTGCAAACCGGGTATGAGTTGGGAAGCTTACAAGAAGCAAATGGGAGCATTGAAGCCTCCGTTTGGCCCCAGAAAGATCACCCAGGTAGGCGACATCGTTCACTGGACCTACGTTCCACCCAAAGACAAGAAGGGACGCCCAATATGCCAGTGTCCCCTTGCTATGTACGGAATGATGAGAGGAAGGCCGGAGCTGTGCGGCTGCTCGGCGAACAGCGTGAGGGCCTACATAGAAGAGTACACCGATAAAAAGGTGGACTCTGTAGAGACCCTGGGCAGCCCACAGGTGGATGGCACGGACGAGTGCCGCTTCCTGGTGCATCTCAAACCCTCTCGTTTCACCACCGCGAAACCTGAGGCTAAACCTGCTAAAAAGACAAGCGCCCGGCGCCGAAAGTCAAAGTAGCGAAATTGCAATAGTAACGATAATGAGCTAAGGTGGAATCATAGAAGGGAGGGCAAATGGCGCACGAATTTACCCCAGAAATAAAAGAATTGATTTACAAGGAGTGGGTGCCGCGCATCCTGGCGGGAGTCCTCCAAGGCGTGAGGGAGCTGCCGCCCGAGCACAGGGACTATGTGATGATGAAGATGTCCAAGACCTGCGCTGACATGGCTGTTTGGGCTCTAGGAATCAGGCCTGAGATGACCTATGCGGAACTGGAGAAACACCTGACAGATATGGAGCCGCCTATGGGTCCCCGGACGATTAAGCGGGTTGGAAATATCGTACACTCGACCTATCATTGCAGTGTAGGAGAAGACGGCAAGCCTATTTGTGAATGTCCCGTGGTCAAAATGGGTATCATGGAGGCATTCCCTGAGCTTTGCTCCTGCGGCGCGAATATGGCGGCATACTATTTTGAGACTATTGGAATACCGACAGCGCGGACGGAACTGATGGGCAGCCCCAATACAACGGGCGAGCGCGCTTGCCAGTACGTGATACATCTGCGGCCGCCGCAGCACACGACGCCTGAGCACGAGATGAAGCCCAAGCCTAAGGCCAGGGCAGTCAAGAAAAAGGCAACAAGACGTAAGAAGTAAGAGATCCTGCAATTTTGCTAACAGGGGTTGTAACTGCTTCAACGCCTTCTCCTTTGACGGGAGGAGTCGAGTGAGTCTGTACACTAATAACAAGCATCGGTTCTTTTCTGCAAACCAGAATGCCTTGAGGAGGGAGAATGCCTAAGGAATTGACCGAAGAAGAGAAAGCACAGCGCGATTTTTTCGCAGGACTACAAAAGAGTGAGGTCTTCAAACGAATCTTCCAGCCCGATTTTGACGAGACTGCCCGAGAGATGTGCCTCGAATGCACCGGCAGGCAGTGCAACTCCCTGTTTATGCCCTATGCCCAGCTCAACACGGATGCCGACATAGACACCTTCATACAGAGCTTGATGGATGCCTTTCCCGGGGCGAGGAAGCTGGAGAGGAAAGGCGACATCATTCACTATGACTTCTACCCCGATGTTAAGGGTGAGTGCGCGTGCCCCATAATCACCATGGGGCACATAGAGCCCACGCCTGACTGGTGTACGTGCGGAAACTACTTCAATAAGGCTATGTGGGAGGCTGTGGTGAAACACCCGGTGCAGGTTGACCTATTGGAGAGTCCCCTCACCACCGGTTCGGACATCTGCCGCAGGCTGATTCATCTCAAGCCGCCGGCATCCACTGTGGGCACGCCAAATAAGAAACAGGCGAAAGTGGTTGAGAAAACTCAGGCTAAAACCAGAAAACGCGCCAAAAGATGACTAAGTCTGCCTTCAGAGTAGCCCAGAGAAAATCAGATTGTTAATCCGTACAGAGGTAAGAACATGACGACTGCGGAAAAGGCGTATTACGTCGGAACCGATATGAATTGTGGCGGAGCTTGCCTGCTGAAGGTGCATGTGAAAGACGGGGTAATCACACGCCTGGAGACCGACGACGGAGATGAGCCACAGCTCAGGAACTGCCTCCGGTGCCGTGCGTACCGTCAGAGGGTATATGCTCCGGACCGGCTTCTCTACCCGCTTAAAAGGGTTGGCGAGCGGGGGGAAGGCAAGTTCCAGCGTATATCCTGGGACGAGGCATTGGACACCGTGGCCCGCGAATATAAGCGGGTCAAGGAGACCTACGGCCCTGCTGCGATAATATATCTCACTACAGGTGGCGATATCGGTCAGGTGCACAATACCAGGACTGCGGTGCGCGTTTTCTGTCTGGCTGGAGGGTGCACGCTGATGTGGGGCGTAGCTTCTAACGAGGGCTGGATGTTCGCCTGCCAGGCCACTTACGGCTATCCGGCAGGCAATGACCATCGCGACCTGCCCAACTCCAAGCTTGTGATCCTCTGGGGAATGAATCCGGCCGTTATCATCGACGGCTGCGGCACAGCCTACCATCTCGCCTTAGCTCGAGAGAAAGGCACGAGATTCATCGTAGTCGACCCCAGATACACGGACACTGCTGCCCTCGTGGCAGATCGCTGGGTTCCGATCAGGCCGGGCACTGATGCCGCCGCTATGATCGCCATGGCCTATGTCATGATTACCGAAGACCTCTACGACAAAGCGTTTATCGACAAATATACAGTGGGTTTCGATAAATTCAAAGAGTACGTCCTCGGCCAGGAAGACGGTGTGCCCAAGACGCCGGAGTGGGCTGAACCTATCACTGGCGTGCCTGCTCAGACTATAGTCGAAGTAGCCAGGGAATACGCCACAATCAAGCCAGCGGCGTTGTTGCCCAGCAAAGGCCCGGGGCGCACTGCCTTCGGAGAGCAGTATCATCGCGCAGCCTTCACACTTGCAGCGATGACAGGAAACATCGGCAAAAGCGGAGGCAGCGCGGGTTCCGAAATTACTCAGCGTGGCGAGATTCCATTTGCCATGGGACCGGCGATGAAAACGGGAGGCAACCCCGTCGATGCTGGCTCGCCCATGCGCAAAGACGCCCTGCCCACTCCGATTTCGAAGGGGCCGGGGCTGGTGGCGCGGCTGCATAATTCCGAGATTTGGGATGCCATACTCAAGGGCAAAGCCGGCGGCTATTACAGCGACTATAAGATGGTGTACATAGCCAACTGCAACTACCTCAACCAATACCCCAACGTGAACAAAGCGGTTGAGGCGATGAAATCACTTGAGTTTATCGCTGCGCAGGAGCAGTTCATGACTCCCACGGCGAAGTTCGCCGATATCATTCTGCCTACCTGCACCTTCCTCGAGCGCAACGATGCTGTATGGGGCGCCGGGCCGCATGTTGCCTACCAGAGAAAGGTCATCGAACCTCTCGGCGAATCGCGCTCTCACCTGTCGATATGCGATGACCTCGCCGAGAAGCTGGGCATCACCGGCTATAATGACAAGACCGACGAACAGTGGCTGGAACAGATTATGAAACCATGTGTCCCCGACTTCGAGAAATTCAAGGAGACCGGCGTACAGAAATACTATAATCCGCCGTCCATCCCCTTTAAGAAGGAGATCGAGGACATTGATAATAGCCCCTTCCCCACGCCATCGGGGAAGATTGAGATCTTCAGTCAGCAGATCGCTGACATGAATAACCCGTTGATACCCCCCATCCCCAAGTATATAGAGACCTTTGAGAGCCGCAACGACCCGCTGGCCAAGAAATATCCTATCCAGTTGACCAGCACGCACCCCAAGAGACGCTCCCACAGCCAGTTCGACAATATACCGTGGCTGCGGGAGGTAGATCCCCAGGTGATATGGCTGAATGGGAAAGACGCCAAAGCTAGGGGAATAAAAGATGGAGACCTGGTGAAAGTCTTCAACCAGAGGGGCGAGGTTATCGTACAGGCCAAGGTAACCGAGAGAATCATGCCCGGCGTGGCCGACCTGCCGGAGGGTGCCTGGTACAACCCCGACAAGGCCGGTGTCGACCACGGGGGCTGCGCCAACGTGCTGACTATCGATAGACGCTCTCCCGGCGGGGCATTCACCAGCAACTCATGCCTGGTACAGATTGAGAAAGCCTAAGTCATTTAGTAAATAGGGTGTCCAGAGGGGCAAAGCCCCTTTGGCGAGGGTATGGGGGTGTCCCCCATCCACCCTAAATCCCCCAAGATTGGGGGATTTAGGGGGTTGAAAAAGGTCTCCAAACGGTCTCGAAAGCATAGGAGGAAAACGATGCAGACAGGATTTTATTTCGACCAGACAAGATGCACCGGCTGTTACACCTGTGTAATTGCGTGCAAAGACTGGCATGACGTGCCGGCCGGCCCGGCCAGTTGGAGAAGGGTACTAACCATAGAAGAAGGCAAATACCCGGACGTGTTCGTCGCCTGGCTTGCCGCCTCCTGCTATCACTGCGCCCGGCCTGCCTGCGTCGCAGCCTGCCCTGCCGGAGCTATCACGAAAAGGAAAGAGGACGGCATTGTGGTCGTCGACCAGGCGAAGTGCCTGGGCAAAGACAAGTGCGACCTCTGCCTACAATCATGTCCGTACGGGGCTCCGCAGTTCGGCGCCGAGAAGAACGCCAAGATGCAGATGTGCAATCTATGCTTAGACCGGCTGAAGGAAGGCAAGAAACCCATTTGCGTGGCGGGCTGCCCCATGAGAGCGCTGGACGCCGGCCCCATTGATGAACTTCGTGCACTGTACGGTGGTAAGAGTGATGCCGTGGCCTTCGCTTATTCACCCGACCTGAAGCCGTCAGTCGTCTTCAAACCAAAGCTCAAAAAGAGCCTGGTCGGGGGAAGAAAATGACAGGGCAATATGGTTACGCCGGGAAAATCCTGAGGGTGGACTTGTCTTCGGGGAAGATAACTACCGCGCCCACTGCGCAGTATGCCGACAGGTTTCTCGGAGGGCGAGGCATCGCGGCCAAAATATACTGGGACGAAGTGCCGGCTAAAGTCAAGGCCTTCGACCCTGAGAACCGCATAATATTCGTCACCGGGCCGCTGGCCGGCATAGGCGGCCTTTCCGGCTCGAGGTGGCAGGTCTGCGGCAAGGCGCCCGCCATGTATCCCGAGGAGTTCTCTTATTGCAACCTCGGCGGCAGATGGGGCTGGCAGCTCAAGTGCGCCGGATACGATGCCCTCGTGATTGCGGGGAAATCCGAGAAGCCCGCGTACCTGCTTATTCAGGACGATTCGGTACAGATAAAGGATGCTTCCTCTCTCTGGGGCAAGAGCACAGTCGAGACCCGTGAAACTCTGAAGAACGAGTTCGGAAGCAACTTTGCAGTGGTGGCCTGCGGCCCTGCCGGAGAAAACCTTGTATCTTACGCCATCGTTCTCGCCGACAACGACGCCAGCGGCTCCAGCGGCTTCGGTGCCGTCATGGGCTCCAAGAAGCTCAAGGCTATCGCGGTGAGAGGCAACGGAAAAGTGAACCCGGCCAGTCCCGAAAAGCTTATAGAAGTAAAGAAGAAGGCCCGCCAGTTGCTGTGGAAGGGGCCGGATTATCAAAAGGAAATCGGCAAACCGGAAGCTCATATCGAGGTCGTATCGGGTCAGAAGACGAAGCTCGACCTCTGCCTGGGCTGCGCCGGATTCGACGGAAGGATAACTATAGAATCCCGAGACGGGACCAAGAAGGGCAAGTCCCTGTGCGGCTCCTCGCTGTTCTACCTCGATAAGGTCAACAAATTTTACCCTGAACCGACGGAAACCACATTTTATGTCAACAGACTCTGCGATGAGTACGGCGTAGACGCGCTCGCCATTGAATCGATGATGAAATGGCTCTCGCGGTGCCGGCACACAGGCATCCTGACCGACGAAAACACCGGCATCCCCCTGTCCAAGCTGGGAAGCTGGGAGTACATGGAAGCGCTGGTGAAGAAGATGGCGCTGCGCGAAGGCTTCGGCGACGTCCTGGCCCTGGGCATTCAGAGGGCAGCCGCAACTTTAGGCCCGAAGGCCGAGGAACTTGTTGGTGACTATATATCGAAGGCCGGTCACCTGCTCAGCTATTGCCCGCGCACCTTCCCGGCTCATGGCCTGCTCTACGCGATGGAACCGAGGCAGGCCGTGAACCAGTTGCACGAGATGGGGCTTGTCCTGTTCCAGTGGGTCAACTGGGCCAATAATCCCGAAAACTCCTATCTCTCCAGTGACGTATTCCACAAGATAGCTGCCAGGTTCTGGGGCAGCGAGCTTGCGGCTGATTTCTCAACCTACGATGGCAAAGCCCTGGCAGCCGCTGCCATTCAGGACCGAGAGTATGCCAAGGAATGCCTCATCCTCTGCGACTTCACCTGGCCGGTGACCCATACCATGGAAGGAGACCATATAGGCGATCCCTCTATAGACAGCAAGATGCTTGCCGCAGTCACCGGGCGCGATATAGACGAACGCGGACTCTACCGCATCGGGGAAAAGGTATTCAACCTGCAGCGCGCCATACATATCCGTGAGGGACACAAAGGCAGGGAAAGCGACATGATTCCTAAAGCCCTCTTCACTACCCCGCTCAAGGGCAATGAGATGAACCCCAAAGCCCAGGCCCCGGGCAAAGACGGTGAGATTACCTCGAGAGTAGGCGTGATGGTGGACAGACAGGAGTTCGAGAGGATGAAGAGCGAGTATTATCAGCTCAGGGGGTGGGATGTGGCCAGCGGCCTGCAAACCGTGAAGAGGCTGAAGGAACTCGACCTCGCCGAAGTCGCTCAGGAACTGGGGCGCAGGGGCCTCGCCCTCTAGTAGCTTTAGACCAAGGAGGATTAATGCCCAAGCAACCTCTGTCAGACGTTCGAGTGCTCGACCTCAGCTGGCACATAGCAGGGCCCGCCTGCACCAAGTTCTTCGCCGACTATGGTGCTGACGTCATCAAAATTGAAAGGCCCGAGGGGGGAGACCCGGCGAGGAGCCTGGGCCCCTTCTACAAGGACGACCCTCACCCCGAGAAGAGCGGCCTGTTCCTGTTCCTCAACACCAACAAGCGCAGCATCACCCTGAACCTGAAAACCCACACGGGGAAGAAGATTCTTAAAGAGCTGGTCAAGGATGTGGATATCCTGGTCGAAAACTTCAGCCCCCGCGTCATGCCCGGCCTCGGCCTGGACTACAAGACCCTGGAGAAGATTAACCCCAGACTCGTAATGACCTCCATCTCCAACTTCGGCCAGACCGGCCCGTATCGCGATTTCAAGGCGTCGGAGGCCATCATCTATGGCATGGGCGGGGCCATGTGCAGCACCGGCGTCGGCGATTGCGAGCCTGTCAAGAAGGGCATGAACGTCATCCAGCACCAGGGTGGGTACATGGCGGCTACGGCTACCATGATTGCGTTCTACGCCGCCAGGATGCAGGGAGTCGGAGAGCACATTGACGTCTCGCTGATGGAGACCCAGATGGCTGCGATAGATAGAAGGATGAGCGAATTGCTGGCCTACGAGTATAACAAGGAGCTGACCCCCCGGATGGACATAGCGGGGATGCTGCAATACCCTTACGGCATCTTCCCCTGCAAAGACGGCTACGTCGATGTGGCCGGCGGCTTTATGTTCCTGGACCGTATCGAAAGGGTGCTCAAGATGGCCCTCATGGAGACCTACGGCGGGGCGAACCAGTTCGACGAGACACGCAGAGAGGAATTTCTGGGCACTATCTGGTACCCCTGGCTGATGGAGCGGACGCGGACCGAGATCGTTGAGGTCTGCCAGGAAGGGCGTGTCCTGAGTGCTCCCATCAATACCACCGAAGACCTCGTGGCTGACCCCCAGTTCCAGGGGAGAGGCTTCTGGGCGGAGGCCGAGCACCCGGTGGTGGGCAAGCTCACCTATCCCGGCAGGCCCGCCATATGTTCGGAGCTGCCCTGGAAGATAAGGCATTCCGCGCCGCTGCTGGGACAGCACAACGAAGAGGTCTATACCTCCCTGGGGTACTCGAAACAGGACCTGGTGAAACTGAGGGAAGGGGGTATCATCTAGATGGCTAAGCTACCGCTGGAAGGCGTAAGGGTTGTGGGCATGACCCAGATGTGGGCCGGCCCCATCGTTGAGATGCACCTGGCCGACTGGGGCGCCGAGATCATCAAAGTGGAGTCCATTCACTATCTCGCCGTCGGCACCAGGGGCCCCGCTCCCAGGCATCCCAAGTTCGCTGTCGACTTCGTCAAGGGCGGCTATGCCGCCTATCTCAAGGAGGGTTACGACGAGACCAAATGCAGGCCCTGGAACCTGAGTTGCATGTTCAACGTGCATGGCCGCAACAAGTATTCCTGCACCGTGGACTCCGTCAAGCCCGAGGGCAAGGAAATAATCAAGCGCCTGATACAGGTGAGCGATGTCTTCATCGAGAATAGCCAGCCCGCCGTCATGGAGGACTTCGGCCTCACCTACGACGTCATCAGCTCCTGGAACCCCAATATCATCATGCTCTCCATGTCCGGCTTCGGCCAGACCGGCCCCTACAAGTACTTTCGCTCTCTCGGTGCCCATCAGGACGCCTTTCTGGGGCATACCTATCTCAGGGGCTATGCGGACCGCGACGTAACGGCAAACTCGGCAATCTACCATTGCGACGAGGCATCGGGAACAATCGGTGCCTTCATGGTTGTCATGGCGCTGCACCAGCGTAATAAGACCGGCAAGGGCATGTTCATCGATATGGCGCAGACCGAGGCTACCATGATCCAGCTGGGCGAGGCCATCATGGACTACACCATGAACAGTCGCATCACCGAGAGGACCGGGAACCGCGACCTCTATGGCGGCATCCAGGGCTGCTATCGCTGCAAGGGTGATGACCGATGGGTCTGCATCGCCATCCGCACCGATGAGGAATGGCAGGGCCTCTGCCGCGCCCTGGGCAATCCCAAGTGGGCCAAGGACAACAGGTTCGCCGATAGCCTGAGCAGGTGGCGCAACCAGGACGAGCTGGACAAGCACATCGGCGAATGGACCGGCCGGCATGAAGCCTTCGAGGTCATGTACATCCTACAGAAAGAAGGCGTGGCTGCCGGCCCGGTGGAGCACCCGGACGATGCCTACAACGACCCTCAGATGAAAGCAAGGGGCTTTTTCGAAACGGTGACCCAGGCTGAATGCGGGACACACAGGTACCCCGGCCTGGCATTCAGGATGTCGAAAGCGCCGAACCATTTCCGGCTGCCTCCGGTCCGTTTAGGCGAGCACAACGAATACGTCTACAAGGGTATCCTGGGCATCTCCGACGAGGAATATGCTCGCTTGGAAAGGGAGGGGCACATAGGGATGGACCTGGTGCCCGATATCGTAATAGGCAAATACAAGCCGGAATAGGGAACAGATGCCCCTGGCGCTCCATATCAAGGGGAAAATGTAGCACTACTTCAAGGTGTAAGCGGCCAGGCTGACTGATATCAAGTTGGAAACAAGAAAAGTGAGTGCGTAAAGAGGAATCCATAAACCAAAAGTTTTGGCCTGTGATGCCGAGGGTTGAGACTTCTATCACTTGTCATTGGTAGTTGTTAGACTTTCTTGGTATGAGTTTGCATCGATATTTAATCCCTGTTGATCTGATTATTCCGTTGTCCAGTTTGTTCCGCGAATTCGTCTAAAATAGCGGCTAATTCGTTGTCGGAGCATTCCTCATGGCCACTTTCGATATTCCTGGCAATAAAGGAATCACCGTGGATACTCTCCAGTGCAGGATTAAGATAGGTCGCGAAATAGAGGCTAGTAGGGTGAACTATCCGTCGATATTTTCCAAGCTCAGCGGCAATTACTGTGAACGGAACGGCCTTGCCCGACTCCGCAGACTTCAATTTAACTATCTCGGTAACCGTGTCGAAAATAGTGGCCGAGGGTCGCTCATAGCCCCATTCGCTAAGAGCAAACGTACCCTTTGTGCCTATCCAAACAATCCCTGGACCTCCGCGAAGAAGAATTGATTCAATAGCGTGCTCATTCGACAAGTCATTAGGAAATAGATCGTTGTATATTTCTGTAACCTCTGAATAATGTGCCGGCTTCCCAATCATTTCGAGGACAATCCTTACCCGTTGCGCTTTATTTAGTCTAGTTGGAGGAACCGCCGCCAATCTATCACATAGATTCATTAAATCAGTTTTAGCCAAGCATATCTGTCGGTTTTCGAGGTCTACTGCCATCTGTGTCGCGTCGATACGATTACGACCCCATACAAATTGGTTTAAAACTGCGATCTGTTCTGGCGAGGCACCCATAATTGAGAGTCCGCAGATTGGCACTTCAGCTAGCGGAACCCCAGCGCACTTGGCAGCGAAACGTCTGAGAGACGCATTGGGAGACGACTTATCAATAAATAGGCTACCTTGCTTGGCTGTAACATCACAAAGAATCGAGACCATGAAAGGAAGTTTGTAGTGTTCCCGGCGTTTTAGGCTCATCGCGCCCCCAGGATCATTGACCTGAACCCAAAACTTAGCTTCTATTTGCCTAACGCGTTCTCTTGATACGCCTTCCCGTCTACCTATCTCCGCTAGAGTAATCTTCTTGTTCGTCTCGAGAACCTCTCTGGCTAGTACTGTAGTAACCGTCCTATGACTGAAATTGGATAGCCCTGCTGACACCGAACTTTGAAATGCTTCTTCTAGAAGTGACGAGTTCTGATACGCACCACCCATGTCGGATAATTCTTTGAGACCTCTCTTGGCTAGAGATGGCCAAGCAAAAGAAAGAATGTGAGCTATGGGCAGAACATATTGTCCAACCGTCCAAGCTGGCTTAACAAAACCATAGTGGCAAGCGAATTGAATACCCTCGGTCGGGCAAGCATTCCACTGTCCAGCTAATCGAAGGGAACTCATAAGCGCCGCTAAACGGGTTTCGTCTATTCTTGATACTTTTGCTTCAGCAAGCCTAATGCTCAGGTTAGCAAACCAAGCATAAAATGTCTCAATTGGCACAAAAAGCTCTTGCTCGTGAACTGCGTCTGCTAACTTGATAAAACGTTTATCGGTTGCTAGAGCAACTCGTAAGCTCGCTCGATCTATTTCCGGATCAACCAAGTCTGACAGTTCGTTATAGCTGAACGATCGCGGATATTGAGCGAAATTGTCTAGTTCGGCTATAATCTCGATATCATCCATGGAAGCCTACATTATCGGGAGTCCCTTTGCTATCCTTTCAGCTTTTCGACGGGTTCCCTTCTCGCACTGCCCCCAGTTCAATGAATTCGGAATAAGATTCTTCCTCGGCACATATCGCCGAAGAATGATGACCTTTTCTAACCATTTCCTCTTTACCCCGAGATCACGTACTAAATGGTCATAGACGCCATCAATTTGTAACGACAATTCTTTCAACTCCTCAATGAGCACAAATATACTGTTCCCCAGTTCCCAGACGATTTCAGCAGGGAGCGGCTTGTGCTTCATTCTGTAGTCTTGAATCTCTATCACCAGAAGGCGCATAACGTCTATTGCATGGCGATATACATCTGCAGCCTCCTTTAATGTAAGCTCGGAATCCCTTCCCCCAGAAAGAAATTGGTCAATCGATACAAATGGTATAAACCGCTGATTATCAGGTTCAAAAGAAATGAATGCCAACTTGTCTCTTGTCATTTCCGCCCCCAAGAAGCCATCAATCTATCAGTGAACATCAAGTCTGCGGTATCAGCTCCGCTTGCCAAGAATCTCTGGATAGCATTTGCTATGGCGAAGAGACTGTGAATCCTTCGTGCCGTTGTATTCGAGCGTGACTTGCGATATGATGGATGACCAGAATTGATAACTACATTGTTCCCATCTACCCAAGCTAAGTCCAGACGATCGGGCGCGTCAGCAAAGCTTATCTTGGGGCCTTTTCGTCCGACTCGACTGATAGGTGTCGCACTGGTACTTGGATGTTCTCGATCTTTCTCTAATGCTTCACCGGGCTGGTCTCCCACATCAAGTGGAGCAAGACCCTGGCCACCCTCACCACTGCCAACGGGAAATGTTACCTCTACTCCCTCATGAACTCTGGCTGGAGTTTCACCAGCATCACTTGGACGGAGAATGCTTTTTCTGGTTCGGAAACCGAAGAAATCGGCTAGCTCAGGGATATCGATTATAATCTTTTTTAGTTCTCGTTCCAACGTTGATGCCTCATCCGAGTCTGCAACTGTGGAAGGCTCTATACCGAGCTGGACTAGCCATGATTTGAATTCCTGCCTTACCGGGTCGTATAAGTTCTCAAATTCTTTATGCTTCAGTCTACGAATGAAATCTGTCTTGGAAGTCGTCAGAAATGTCACCAATCCGGGAACTTCCACCAAACCTAGAATACGGGCTCCCAAGCTCCCAGGAAACTGGTTGAAAAGGTCAGCTTTTATTACTTTACCTCGCGTACATATAAGGACACCGCAGAGGTCAGGAGCTAGAGGATACTCCGACGGAGCTAGCCCGAAAATACCGTAACCGATTTTCTTGCCCGCCCGCGTTGGGAAGAAAGCTCTCACTTTATCTAGATTAAAATATTCAGCCGTCTTCCATGGACTAACCACCTGGCCATTCACGATGAATCTTAGGTCCCGTGAATAGTAGCCTAGACGGTCATATAGGTCGAGGAAATCAACATCGAGAAGCGGAAGATAGTGTCGTCGAAGCAACTTGACCATGTCCTCTGAAGAAGAGTAGGGAATTGCCGCATCAGCCCTGAATGCTACTTGCACCCTTGTACCATGGCCAAAGAGATGAGAGGGTTCTATGTCTTCCCAAAGGAGCTCTTTTTTTGACTTAAGAAACCAATTGGAACCGCAAAAATAGGATTCACTTCTGGTTTCAGTGATAACTCTGTCTGCAATGTTGAAACTGATTTTCGCTCCGACTCCCGCGAAACCTATTCCTGTTCCACGGGTCTTGAGACCTGCAGCGAAATCATGATATTGGTCGAATTCTGATGCATTCATGCCTCGTCCATTATCGACAATTGTAAGAAGCTTGCCTTTAGCATCAAAATCGATGGAAATACTAGTTGATTTTGCATCCAGAGAGTTGGCTATGAGTTCTACGAAAATAACCTCCGGTACTTCAAAAGGATACATCTCAGCCAAGTCGCAAATCAGGTTTTGATAGTTAACGCTGCTCTCATGGGTAGCCATCGGAATCTCCTCTCTTGCACTGCACAACATTTAAATTCGATTTGTCGCTAGAATTATACATCACTTACGAACCTTGCAAAAGACCTGAATATCAGTAAGAAGTGCTTCCCAAACAACCCGAATAAAACCCTCTCGCCAATAGCCCCTGCGGTGTCTCATTTTCGGGTCAGGGACAAGTTTGGGAAAAGGGGGAACTTTTAGGGCGGGTTTGAAACCCACCCCTACCACAGCATGACGCGGAGATTGCGAGTCCACCAGAGGCGGACTCGCAATGACATGAGGGGCGGTTCACGAACCGCCCCTACAGCCGGGGTTGGAGCGGGTGCTCCAATCTACCCAAGGGGAGTTTAGATTCCTGCTTGCGCAGGAATGACACAGGAAAAGCGCGACCCATCGGGTCGCCCTACTTATCGCAGAAGGGGCTGAGTTCGTGGAGAAGTATCTGGCGAGAGAAAAAGTCGGTAAAAACCTTGCATATTGTAACCTGTCAGGTTACAATCGTAACCGAAATGATTACACCTTCAGCGGATAATAACCTTACAGATGTCCTGTTCGGCAAGTCGCGGCAGGCGATCTTATCCCTGCTCTATGGCCATGCCGATGAAGCATTTTACCTGCGCCAGATTGTGCGAACCACCGGCATCGGTTTAGGCCCAGTGCAGAGGGAGCTAAAACAGCTTACGGATGCAGGAATCATCATTCGCAATGTACAGGGGAAACATGTCTACTACAAGGCTAACGAGAAGTGCCCCATCTTTAACGATCTTAAGAATATCGTCAGGAAAACATTTGGGGTTGCTGATGTTATCAGGGAATCGCTGGAAACAGTAGCGAATAAAATTCGGGTCGCTTTTATCTTTGGCTCCATTGCCAGAAGCACCGATGATAGAGCAAGTGACATAGATTTGGTCATCATAGGGAAGATAACGTTTGCCGATGCTGTTTCTGCCCTTTCACAGGCGCAGGTGATATTGCGGAGGGAGATAAACCCTGTGGTTTACTCAACCGCCGAATTTAAAAAGCGCGTCGCCGAGAAGCACTTTTTCGTTACCGAGGTGCGCGAAGGCAATAAGATATTTGTAGTAGGTGATGAAGGTGAGCTTGCAAGACTGGCTGGAAGACGGGCGGTTAAGAGCACATAAACCGGATGGTCGCGACCTCGCCCGTCTCCTGGCAGCAGCAGACCGCGACCTGGCGGATGCCCGGGTACACGGCTTAAGCGCGGATAGAAGGCTTGCAACTGCATATAATGCTGCACTACTGTCTGCTACCGCTGCTCTGGCTGCCAGCGGCTATAGGGTGCGACAGGAAGGGCACCATTACTGGACTATCCAGTCGCTAGCCTTCACTATGCGACTCGATGATAAAACGATTGAGAAACTTGATAAGTTCCGCAAGAAACGCAATATCAGTGATTATGAGATGACCGGCATGGTTTCTGAACAGGAAGCGGGGGAGATGCTTTCTCTGGCACAAAACCTCCGCGCTACGGTAGAAAAGTGGCTGCGTGAACACCATCCGAAAGTTATGCAGGGGTAATTGGTGCACTCGTATTATGTTTATGAATAATCTCAGAGGAATGCTGGAGTACAAGAAGTAAATAAAAAAGAGAGGCATTGCCGCGGCACTAAGTCCGCGGATTGGCCTCTCATTTCGTGATTCTAGAATAAAACTAACACATACATACACAAATGTCAATAGATATTTTGGGTCACGCGCCTCTAGAGGACTGTGCTCCTACTCGTCGTGACAGGAGTCACGACGCCACAGAGAGGGGCGAGGCAACCTCGCCCCTACCCATAAAGCAATCATCTCCAGAAGCGTCTCCTGGCTACAGCAGCAGCCAGCGGAGCAACCACAAGCCACAAGGCTATGGTCATCAGCATCGCCATCTTGTACCCTATGGTCTCGATGCCGAAATCCGGAGCGATAATTCCCCAGAAAATCATCAGCAGAAACGCGCTGAAGAAAAATCCTCCGGTAGCCGCAGGTATCGAGAAGTAAACCATTTTAGACCTCCTTTGCCCCGTTATTCAGGTAGGCAAATATCTATTTTCTCTGCCAGCTTTCCCATTCCTTGCGCTTCAGCTCGGCGCGTTTTATCTTGCCCGAAATAGTCTTGGGCAGCTCGGTTACAAAGTCAATCTTTCGGGGATATTTATAAGGTGCGGTAACACGCTTGACGTGCTCCTGCAGCTCTGTTTTCAGTTGCTCTGAGCCGGAGTACCCAGGAGCCAGTATCACGAAAGCCTTTACAATCTCCCCTCGCAAATCGTCCGGGCTCGCCACAACGGCTGCCTCGGCTACGGCGGGGTGCTCTATCAAAGCTGATTCCACCTCGAAAGGACCTATCCTGTATCCCGACGTAATTATCACGTCGTCGGCACGGCCGATGAACCAGAAATAGCCATCCTCATCTTTATATGCCTTATCTCCCGTGAAGTACCAGTCCCCATGATATACCCGGGCGCTTTCTTCCGTGTCCCTCCAGTACTCTTTGAACAGGCCCACTGGCCGTGTCGGCTTCACCTTTACAGCTATATATCCCTCAACGCCCGGGGCCAGTTCCCTGCCCTCGATGTCCACCACCGACACGTCAAAGCCGGGAGTGGGTTTCCCCATCGAGCCGGGCTTTATCGGCAAGCAGCGATAGTTTGCCACCAGATTCACTGTCTCAGTCTGGCCATACCCATCGTATATCTTCATCCCTGTCCCCTTCTCCCACTTGGATATGACCTCCGGGTTCAGCGGCTCGCCCGCAGCGGTGCAGTGCCGCAGCTTACCCA
>Ga0315281_10004120_pt1 | contig 21193 bp, 21 predicted proteins | sample YL17G07_0_MG_FD_204540 | JGI IMG/M metagenome (GOLD analysis project Ga0315281, IMG submission 204540) | Sediment microbial communities from Yellowstone Lake, YNP, Wyoming, USA - YL17G07_0 | ecosystem: Environmental > Aquatic > Freshwater > Lake > Sediment | place: USA: Wyoming | collected...
TTAGGGTGTCGGAAAATCCGGCACCCGACAAGAAGGGGTTCAAGCACTTAGGGCCTAAGCTCTTGACTCCCTAGGTCCCACGATATCTGTTGAAGCTCCTCGCGAGCATGACGGAGACAAACCTTTTCGATAGCTTGGAAGTCCAACTTCAGTAGGGCCTTGTGGAACTCATGACAAGGAACGAGGGAACGAGTAATGCGAACGCTAGAGAAGCCACGCGAGAAAATGGTCCTTTGTCTCTCGAACTCAAGCCGAATCACTCACCGGTCAGACGAGCTAGTCTCGTCATTCTCCAAAACGGCTCTGATCCCCTCGGGTAAGGGGTCAAATCAGCGAGGCGATTAGCCTTTGTTCAAGGCATCTTCGTACGTTCTTTCCATGAACCACGCTATGCCTGCCGTCAAGGCGGATATCAAACCGAATAGCATGATGTTGCTCGCAACGTATTGCGGAACTAGCATGTACAGCAGTAATTGAGACGCGAAGGAAAAAAGAAAGATAATGATTGCAGACATGGATCGACGTGCGAATCTCTTCCGGAGTCTCGTAACAAACAGATTAGGCATGATGTAGGCATAAGCTATGCCCATGAGAGCCAGAGACCATATGATAAAAACGAGGTAATCCGAATTGAGCAATGATATAACTCGAAGCACTTCGTGGATCACGCCGCCAAACAGCACGTCATACAGACCCTGGACTTTGGCAATGGGGCCTGTCTTGGTCAAGACACTTGCAACGCTTGGTAGCGAGACGGTGTATGCCCATCTCCAAGCCAGTAAGAACAAAACCACATTCCAAATGCCTGATGTCAAGAGGACTGAGTTTAGAAGTCTGTCTCGCCAAAATTCATCTTTTGTCTTCCTCAATTTGAGCTGTCTGTGAGCCCTATCAAAAGAAAGGTACGCGTTACGTCCCGAGGCCAACGCGACTATCGAAACCCCGAAGAGCATCAGCAGACTTTGGAGAGGAGGTCGGTTGACAACAGCCAAAGATATAGCTGCGCATGACAAGACTAACGCAAGAACCGAGTCTGGGCGATACCAAGAACGCCAAAAGAACTTCATGTGAAGAATACTTAGTTCTGCCTGTTGGCGGAGTCCGAGGGCTCTTTTTGCTAGAACAGCTGCGGCATCACCGATGAGCACTCCGACGATTAGCCACAGAGCTAGCGGTATCAGGATCAGGGAAAGGAAGAACAACGCAAACCGTATCCAGATGTCGTAGACAATTTGCAGTATCCATAGTTCTGCTCCACGAAATTGTCCGAGACCCCATGCCACAGCCAACAACCAAGCTGATATTAGCACAACCAGCGCGATCCAGAACGTTCGCGTGCTATAGCGGGCATATTGTTTGGTCTCCTCCATTGACTCAATTGACCCAGCCCCAAGGAGGAGCCGATAACGAACGAGAGAGTATTGTAGCAAACGGTTCGCTGGGTTGCCCAGCGGCGTTGCCACTACCATGAACAAGAAGCCAACAGCTGCCGCCTCCAACGCTGTAAAGGGAGCTGAGAAATCGTACAATATGATGGACCTAGTTAATTCATAGTTCACAAAGACATGCTTGTCGTTTGCATATCGCGTGTTGTCAAACACCAGGTAGAATGTGTCGTTCTGTGGAGGAGTAAAATGAATATGCAATTGGGTTATTCCTACGTATTCGGCTTCCCTAGTCTGTGACAGTTGGCTTTTCCACATGTGATAGGAAGAGCTATTCATAATGCGAAGATCGAGGGCTCCCCCTTCAACCCGAATGTCCGCGTCCAATGCAAAGGACACGATCAGGGAAGCAAGTTGTGTCCGGTTCATGTCGAACGATAACCAAGTGGACTTACCGGCGTAGATCTCCGGACTGTACTGATTTCTGGTAACAAGGTCTCTTACTCCCATCATGGAAGGACCCTCAAGATAGATGTAAATGCCGATCGGCACTAGCACAAGGCCCAAGCAGAGTACAACTAATCCAACCAGCAATCTCAGAGGGGGCGCTTTCTTCTTGATCGCGGACATGGCTCGCGCAAAAGGTCTCTTTGTTTGCATATTTCACGCTTTGCAGGAAAGGCGGATTGGGGAGAGCTAGATCCTGATCGCTCAAGTCGTTAGGCCCTAAAAAGTACATGTCACGTGAGGACTCGTCGCGACGGCTACAGGTGTAGTTTTGCGATTACAGGTGTAATTCGACATAGTTTAAGAGTGGCGAGGAAGGGAGGTTCTCCCGCGGTAGTAAGGAGATCCGTATTCGAAAGTCCCCCTAAAGCCAAGCCAAACGATTGATTTGCGTCCGCGATCCTTGAGAAAGGATTGCTGTGACTATAGATCGTGATGGAACGGCCAGGATGGTCTGACTTTCTTCTCACGGCTCCTGTCGATCGGTTCGCCTACGTGCGAATCATCGTAGGAGCGTGCAGAGTCAATGAGAAAGGAAGACCACGATCAAAGAGAATTGAATAATTGGCCTTATTGCGACCGGATACGTTGGCAGAATAGATTCTCATATGTGGAAATCCAACAGAAACCTGATCCGAAGCGAAGAGCGAGAGTCCTTGATCCGTTATGCGGACGAGGCAGTTCTCCACAAGGTTCATATCCACGTGGTAACCATGTGGTATTCACGTGGAATACATTCGGGGCGGGGCAGGTTTGCCCCCCAGCCCGCCCCGATAGAGGTCAGTACCCATGTCAGGAACAGACCCCTCAATAGGAAAATGCAGTAATGCACAGATAGGCGTTCCGACGCCTTCTATCGTGGCTCTATTCAGAGCTCTCGATCTGAGCGCCGTCGAACCTGTGCTCCGGGAAGCGTACTCGCAACGTAGGAGAAGGCCGCCGTGTCCCCAAACCGCCATGCTGAGGGCTCTGATATTCCAGAAGATCAGGCAGATACCCTCATGGCGCAAACTCGCCAGCATACTCAAGCATGAGACAACATGGCTTCCGGTTCTGGGACTCACAAGAGCCCCGTGCCACGACAGCTTTTCCGAGTTCACGAAAAGGCTCGGGCCTGAGCGACTCCACAGAATCTTTCTTGTCTTGGAGTCACAACTTCGAGCAGCCTACCCGGGACTAGGGCAGCGGATTGCGATTGATTCGACACTTGTGAAAGCGTACTCGAATCCAAGAACACGGAGGGGATCCATTTCCGACCCGGACGCGCGGTGGGGAGTGAAGAAGCAAGAGCTCAACAGGCCATATTACGTGTTCGGATACAAGCTACAAACATCATGTGATGCCGACTTCGGGTTGCCTCTTGACTACCTAGTTGTTCCCGCCAATAGAAGCGATTCGCGGCTGTTCTATCCAACTCTAGTGAGAACCAAGATGGCGGGAAACCCTGTTGACATGGCGATAGCGGACAAAGGATACGATTCCAAGAGGAACAATCTCCTCTGCATCAAACATCATGCCATCCCCATAATCGCACTGAACCCACGGGGATCGAAAGACAAGCGAAAGAGGAGAGCCGACTACATACTTCCCGTGAAGCGAAACTCGGCAGAGTGGAACCGATACTACAGCACGCGTGTCTCGGTCGAGCGAATGTTCGCAAGGCTGAAAGAAGAGCTCGGACTTAACCATCTGAAACTCCGCCGACTCGAAAGAGTCGAAGTGCATTTCGCGATTTGCCTAATCGCCATGACCGCGATTGCATCAACGGCCTCTACTACAGGCTTCAGCCAACTGGCACTCTGCATCGAACCTTGGAGGTACTACGGGTAGATTGAGACTCCAGAAATCCGTCAGCCGTCGAATCAACGGAAAGGAATACGTCAAGCACCAGCTCGTTATTCCAAATGACTTCACGTCACAACTTGGCTGGAGTGGAGGAGATCACATTCAAGGAGAAATTACCCGAAGAGGCTTCCTACTTTGCAAAGTTGAGCCTATAGAGCAATCGAAGAGACTCAGTTACCAAGAGTTCAAGTGTACAGTAGCTGAGTTTCTGTCGACACGACCCGAGGGAACCACCTGGCAAGAGATCAGAGCCGAGACGGGTCTACCTCAGCTGACTCCAAGCCCCATTTGGGTTAATAGGATGAAGGAAGAGAATGGCCTGGAAAGGCACAGAGATCCCGAGACCTCCAAGACCATTTGGAAGCTACCCAAGGAATACCATGGATCGGCTTCGAAGGCAACACTCAACGGCTGGGTTGCCACTACCGGGGAGGATTGATCTTCTTGTCCCGCTGTCTCGTGGGCAACCCAACCAGTAGCTGCAAACCCGTAAGTCATAAAGCCTCTCAACTCACGATGACAGTCCACGCGCTTGACTCGTTCTCAGGTTCACTAACAAAAGCAGGCGTGTAGTGGATGAGTGGACGGAATGGAAATCAAATTCTTTGGCGGAGTGAATGAGATAGGCGGCAACCGCATCCTTGTTCAGGATGGTTCCACGAGCCTCTTTTTGGACTACGGAATGAGTTTTGCCCGACACCAAAGGTTCTTTGAGGAGTACTTGAAACCCCGATATGCATCAACCGGCATCAAAGACCTCCTGCGATTGAACCTGATCCACTACATACCGGGCTTGTATCGCAGCGATCTGCTGAACTTAATCGGGAAGACTCCGCACACCACACCATCAGTTGATGGGGTTGCTCTTTCTCACATACATCTAGATCATTCAGCACTCATCTCACTGCTCGATGAACGCATTCCCATCATATGCTCAGAGATCACCAAGACCTACGCGGAAGCAATACTCGAAGTTGGAACAAGGAGCCTCGAAACCGAGATCTGCAATTTCAAGCGCAGACCATTGATCGATAGAAATGAGGACCCTATCGAGAGGGACTTCAATGTCTTCGAATCTGGCGTTGAGAAGGAAGTCGGCGGGATCTCAATCGTGCCATACTATGTTGATCATTCAGTCCTTGGAGCGGCGAGTTACATAATCAAGACGAGCGACTCTACAATCCTCTACACTGGTGACCTCCGGTGCAACAGTGGTCCAGACTCACAGACTGAGAGATTCATTGAGGGTGCTGCCAAGGCTGATGTGGACGTGATGCTTTGCGAAGGCACGCGTATCGATGAGACTGAGTCTGCGTCTGAGGACTCCGTAAGGAAAAGGGCTTCCAAGACAATCAGAGAATCAAGAGGTCTTGTCATTGCGGATTTTGCATTTCGTGACCTCACCAGGCTGGCCACTTTCTACTCTGTAGCCAAAGAGACTGGCCGGAAGCTTGTTGTTAGTAAGAGAGATGCCTACCTGTTTGAAGCGATGGGAAGATGCTCAGATCTTCCGTTTGTTCTGCCTTCGCACAAGGACAAGGATATCTTAGTGTATATTGACCGTAGGAGCACTGGTACATATCGTGAAAGAGATTATGACACTTGGGAGAGACAATACCTCCAAGCGTCAAACGCAATTCGTGCAGATGAGGTTCACTCACAACAGGAACATCTCTTGATACACCTGACTTTCTTCGATATCAATGAACTCGTCGATATCGATCCGTCTCCAAACACAGTCTATGTCCATTCCGCTTCGGAGCCTCACAATGAAGAACAGGTGATAGATCAGACGCGCCTAGACAACTGGCTGGACCATTTCAAGATCAAGAAGTATCACTACCATTGTTCAGGTCATGCTAGCGGGCTGGATATCAAGAGGATTGTGGAAAGAGTGAAACCCAAGGTGCTCGTACCCATACACACAGAGAGACCTGAGCTATTCAAGGAATTCCATAGCAACGTGAAGCCGCCGACACTCGAACCTTTCCAGATGCCATGAAGCACCAACCTGCCCCAGTATTCGAGGGAAAAGGGCTACCGCGTGATAACGGCGGGTTAACGCCACAAGTGACAAATATCGTGCAGAGTCCAAGAATAGCTCGTGGGATGAAGCATGAATATTGATCAGTTAATAGCCCAGTTGAAATCGTCAAGGCTCCTCGCGGAATGCTCTGATTGCGGTCAGAGCTTTCCACTGTCGAAGGCCGTCATGTTTGACGGACTCGGGGACTTCCCCGAAGCTGCTCAACTCACAAGAGAAGCGATGCTCAGCACACTTCAACAACGACTGGATGAACTGAAAGGACGAGAACATTCGGCTGGTCCCGGCGCAGAGAAGAAAGCTATTGAAGTCGGGATTGGAAAAATCATTGAGAAAGTGGTCCCAGCATACAAGGGGTTTGGATTCCCGATCTGTGATTGTCGTCCCTTGTTTGAGCCGATTGACATGATCATTTTCAACGGGTTAAGCAAGGCATCTGTGGAATCCATCACGTTCATGGAGATCAAAACAGGTGCATCAAGACTCAAGGATCACCAGAAGCTCGTCAAAGATGCGGTTTGCGATGGAAAAGTTGGCTTTAAGGTGGTCTGAATGAACCAGACTGTTGATACCTTCCAGGCTTTCCAGGCTTTTAGAAGAGTCTTGTGCCTCTGCCCCCACTGCAACTCTATCAAGAGATTGAGCGACCTACATTTGCGGTACCGAGGGGTAGGACCGAAGACGTGGCTTGATAGTTTCGAGACAAAAGTATCAGTTCTAACGCGAAAGGAGGAACTATTTGATGAAAAAGAGCAGAAGTTGCGACACGAAGCCGCAGAGAGAGGCAGACTCAAAGTTCCGGCCTTGGTAAGGAAGTCAATGGATTCTCAATTTGCACGATTGAAGTACAATCCCTACGACATCAAGGCTCTACTGCATCCAGTCGATTTTGTGGTCTTCGATGGTCTGGAGAGCAAGGACAAACTGCGACAGATCGTCTTTCTATCGAAGGCAGTTGAGAGTGATTGGTTGACCGGTCTACGCGATTCTGTGCAGAAGGTAGTCGAGCAGAAGAGCTACAACTGGCAGGTCGCAAGGGTCTCAGTGGATGGCAAAATAGACATCACCGACAAATGAGGGACAAGCACTGATTCATCTGGTTGCTCTGGCAAAGTCCTATATGTTGAACGAGGAGACTTCCTCATCATGAGCAAGCCCAAGGGCAAGGCTCCCCCCTTTCTCTTTCAAGCAACTGGACTCATTGTGAAGCGCTTACGCCCAGATATCGAGGCCGTCAAGGCCGAGATCTCTAACATGAACGTTGAAATCAAGTCTATTAACGCGCGTATCCTAGCAATCAAAGAAGACCTGGATAAGATAGAAGCCAGAACATCAAAACTGAAAGGGGAAGAGAGACCTGGCACTTAGTAAGCAAATCACACGAGTTTCGGTCCGAACGAACAATGCCGACACGCAGTATGCAACTAGAGAGTATCTAATTGAATCACTGGAGGCGCTTCGTACGAAGTACGACTTGCCTCTGATACAGGCTCTCTCATTCATCACATCGGGAAAGACAGACAGTGTATCGTTGGGGAAAGAGAAGCCGTATTTCCGCTTTCACGCAAACCTGGTTAGGGATACAGTCCACATCTCCATCCAAGAACTGTCGAAGGACATCGCTTTCCGAGTTCCTCTCAGGCATCTGGGCTCGTGGACTCCGCCCTAGCTGGACGGCGCACCGCTTCGTAGTCCCGAGATGGGAAAATCGAAATGACGGAAAGCTAACTCAGATCAAATGGTAGGGAGCTGTTGAGAAATGAAGACGACAGCTGTGTCATCCTCGAACCTTGCAAGTGTTGGGTACGATTCGGCGACTCGAACATTGCGGGTCGAGTTCAGGAGCGGCGCTGTTTACGAATACTATGATGTGCCAGAGGCAGAGTATCAAGGGCTTATGGACGCCAGCTCAAAGGGGCATTATTTGCACCAGAACATCAAAGACCGCTACAGGTACACCAGAATTGGCTAGACCACCACTACTGCATATTATGAGATGTCAAGATCTAAAAGGACGCAGACAACCTAGTTGAACTGAACTGAGATGCCCAATGAGCGTATTGCGGGGGCAAAATGCGCTGCGGATTATGCTCCGTCGGAAAGAGAGAGGCAATCTCCCGAGTCACTCCGCCCTGGTGATGGGAGGTCTGAGTTCGAGAGAGATCGATCTCGCATAATTCATTGCGCAGCCTTCAGACGACTGCAAGGCAAGACGCAAGTCTTCGGCCTGGGAGGTAGCGATTTCTTCAGAACCAGGCTGACACATTCTCTGGAAGTAGCCCAGATTGGTAAAGGAATTGCTCTCCGGTGTAAGCATGCGGATCCGGATCTTGTGGAGGCGGTGTGCTTGGCCCATGATCTGGGGCATCCGCCTTTCGGGCACACGGGTGAAGAAGAGCTGCATAATCGCATGATTGATTGTGGCGGATTTGATGCAAACGCCCAAAACCTGAGAATACTTCGGCGGTTGGAAACTAAGTCTGACAAGTTTGAAGGCCTGAACCTCACGCGTGCAACAATCGACGGCCTTCTGAAGTACAAGAAGGCGCATGGCGAATTGAAAGGCGGCGAAGGTCGCAAATTCTACTATGGCGATGATGCTGACCTTGTGGATTGGGCCTCCGAGGGCAACAAAGCCAGCTATTCACTCGAATGCCAGATCATGAACTGGGCTGACGACATAGCATATTCAGTTCACGATCTTGAAGACGGTATCAAGGCGGGCATGATCTCTGAAGCTCTCATCTTAGACAATGTGTTCACAGAGAGAGTCAAGAAGGCGTTCGAGAGCCTAGGCGTGGGCCCGTTTGTCTATGATGATTACAGGTATGTCTATAGCAAGATCCAGGAAGCCTTCTTCGTTCCTGGCGGAGTCGATGTAAGACGTGAGCAAGTCCGAAAGGCCCAAAGGAAGACTGCCATGGCTGACCTCATCGATTGGTTCATCAGTAGCACAGAATGCGTAAACAATGAAAGCGGGAAATCTACAAGATATCAACACTCACTCAAAACTCCCGACAAAGTCAGAAACACGTGTTACTATTTGGAACAAATCGTGCGGAAAGCAATCATCAGCGATGAGAGAATAGTGACTCTTGAACGAAAGGCGAAAACCATAGTTGGATCTCTGTTTGAGGAATTCACTCGATGGTCGCAGGCTGACGCAAGAGAACTGTTCCCTCCGGACTTCAGGGAACGGCTAGACCAAGCTAACACGATCCCTGACAAGTCACGGGTGGCCTGCGATTATATTGCTGGCATGACTGACGCGCACGCGTTCAGAGTGTACTCGCGTCTGAGGGAACCAGAGTTGACATCCATCTTCGAGATTCTGTGATCTTCGGAGTTGAATAACACGTTGGCAGACTACTACTTCGATATCGAGACTGTTCCCAAGAAACCCAACGATTTGGATAAGAAAGCCAATCTTGAGCCCAGCACAGGAAAAATCGCCACGATCCAATACCAAAAGCTGGATACTCGCACAGGGGCACCCATTGAGCCCTTGACCATACTTAAGGAGTGGACAAGTTGTGAACGCAAGATTCTAGAGGAATTCAAACCATTCATCACTGCGAACCCCTGGCATTTCATACCCGTTGGGTACAATCTCAATTTCGAATTCAAATTCCTAAGACACAAGCTAAGAGAATACTTCGACCATGACTTTTCCGCAGACCACTTCTTAGAGAGACCAAAGAATGACTTGAAGCTTATCGGTGTCATTCTAAACGATGGACAATTCACGGGATCGACACTTGACAGCTTCACAGACAAAAAACACGGAGGAGAGAAGATCCCTATTTGGTACAGACAAGAAGAGTGGGACAAGATCATAGACTACGTGAAGATGGAAGCCAATGCTTTCACAGCATTTTGGCAACAACTCAAGAAACAACTGCCCCAACTATTCCCTAGATAAGACGATGTCTCATCAGCCTCGGCGCACTTACCGGCCTACTCGTGGCGCTATGGAGACTCTTCGAAAGCCAGCATTGACAAGAGGGAGCCTATTTGCCGCTCGATAGGGCCCCCAAGAAGCCTATTCCGAGAAAGAGCATTATGACGAGTGCTGCCGCCCTAGCTTTGTCTTCCTGCTCTTTCAATTGTGAACCCACACCTACAACTCTCTTCATCGCCTCGTTCAACGATTCTTGACTAAACGGATCGAATGTATGATAAACCATTATTTGGCTCATGAGAATTGGGACTTCGACACCTTGCTCTACGAAGGCATAGACGGGCTTCTTGTAAGCCCTGGCCGTAGCTATCTCCCAGTTGATGAAGTCACGAGTATCAGGATTGTTCACTACATTTCGAGTGAAAATTAGGACAACGGCTGTCGACCCCTGAACAGCCGCTGTGAGCTTATCCTGTAAAGACAAGGGATTCGGAGTATCGAGTTCAGCAAGATATGGCTGAAGACCTATGATACGCAGGTTGTCTGCGATTGGCTTCACAAGCCAAGAGTCTCTTGAACTGTGTGAAACAAAAACCTGGACCATAACAACCGTCACGATCGATGAGACTCTCAGAAGTATTAAGACTACGTTTCCTTGCGAAAGTGCCTTGGTTCTTGAGGCATAGGGGCCTGCTTCAATGCAATGCTAAGATTCACAGGCGCGGATCCAACAAAGTGGAACGCGGCTGCTCCCCCCCATCCCTCTCCCCTGAGACGGTTCTGTGAGTGGTTCGGAGCCAAAAACAGGTGGATTCAATGGGCCCGTCGTGGAACTGAAAGACGATATGACGAAAGTTATTCGTGTGCTCAGGACACTCGAAAGTGCAACCCTAGACGGCCAATGAGTCTACTACAACCACATACGCCCACACCAAGGCTTGAATGGCAAGACTCCAGCGCAAGCGGCAAGGCTTGAACTAGACCTAGGCGTGAACAAGTGGGAATCGCTCATCAGGAAATCCTCGTCTCAGAGAAAGTCTAATGTTGCGCCTCCGTAAGATGAAATGCTCTAGAAAGCAAACACGGCAAAACCGATATAACCCAATATTTTCCTTATTGTGAGATCATGCCGAAGAAGCAGTCTCCTGCGACATTGCTAGTCATAGTTCTGGTCGTAGTAGTGATGACTGCTCTATTTTCTTTGCAGTCCGTCAGTGCGCCGACAACCACCATAACCGCTTCTCTTACGCCTGCAATCAGTTGCCCCTCTGGGTATTTTCCAGAGTGGCATCCAGACAGTAACACATGGTCTTGTCTGCCGATGATTCCACTTTCCAACTCATCAACTACTTCAATTACTTCAAGTACGGGCTACGACTCATCTGAATGCACATTGACGAATACAGTCACGCTCTCTAGTGGACAGCCTTATCCGCCTCTCGCCGCGCCTCTCCCAGGATCATGTTACGCTTTCGTCACTGTGCCAGTTAATCCGATCTTGGAAGCATGGAACGCTTTCTGGAACTGGTTTCGCTGCCTCTTCGGGTACTGTTCCTAGAATGTGGGGTAGCCATCAAGGATGGTGTGGGCTTCTCGCCTCGGAAGCTACTATTCCTCTTGCTAGCACGCACACCTTGTTTGGAGGAGGAAGACCAAGAGGGAATCGAACACCGCTCGACTCGCAGATCACGGACAAGAGTGTGTTTCACCTAGGACACGCTTGAGATACATTCAGATTCTCGCGTGTGGTCTTCTAGATCGATCTTGACTCTGAAAATGCTATATCCTGTGGAAACAACCGGTGGGTCAGCAGCGTCGACGACTTGCTCGGTAGGGGTTCGGTGCCTTCTTACCTGCCATTCCTGCTCATCCTACTAGCCGGTTTTGCAGGTTTCCCAGCTCGGGTTCACATGGTTTCCTCTTCAGTCCACCAAAACGAAGTTGGCAACCCTCTATCCGTTCACGATTCGGGCAATCAAGGGGTTCCAAGTCACTACAATGCTGGAAAAGCTTCTTCGCCAGCCGCGTGGCGAGCATCACAACAGAACGTAACAATCGCTGACCGGTCTAAGTGGAGCGAAAATATGTCCTATTCTCCGGTGCCACACTCAGGATGTTTTGAGGCTACGTATCCCAGTACCGTGTGGCAAGGGAGGCAGTGCGTTACCGCGCCATTATTGCCGTTGCTACCGTCAACGGTGGGCAATGGCAATGATTATGTTGCGAAGTCGCCAGGCACGTTAATCGGTAGTTCATTTGGATCGTTTCAGTCCATTTACGGATTGACGAGTGAAACGGATAGCAAGTACGGAGCTAATTACTACACTCTTCAAGATAATACCAACTTTTTCACGACCAGTACTACCTACACCGGGAGCAAGTCAACTACAGGCTGGGAGCAGTTTGTGTATTCAAGTACCGGATATATTTTTATTCAATATTGGCTGATCGGGTATCAAAGTGCTTATGGAAGTTGCCCGGGCACTGGCCCTCCAAGCGGAAGCTCTTGGATGACATATAGCGGTAGTTGTTATGCTAATAGCCCTGGTTACAGTGTTCCATCGGAGACAGCCCTAAACCTCGCTAATCTGGTCCTGAAGGGTTATGCTAATTTTGCCAATTCAAACGATGAGGTCGTTCTCTGTATCTCTGGGGGAAGTTGTTACGCTGTGGCGATAACGGACCAGGTCGTGAATCTCTACCAACATTGGCAGTATGCTGAATTCAATGTCGTCGGCTACGGTAGTGGTTCACAGGCGAATTTCAATCCAGGGACAACGATTACCGTCGTGAATACCTTGAAGGATCAGAATGGGAACGTAATTGTGCCATCATGCGTAAATACCGGCTATACTGGGGAGACTAACAACCTCAATTTAGGCTCTTGCTCTTCGAACAGCAATGGACAGATAGTTTTCATTGAGAATTCTGGTACGTTGGATGTTGTTCTTGTTAGTCCGCCTAGTCCACCGAATGGGGGAACTGTGTCCTCTTCGCCTGTTACGTTTGAGGCTCAGGTAGGTAATCCTAACACTGGTTCTGCTATTCAGGGTGCGTCTGTTCTTATCTGGATGGATGGTGGTAACGTCTGTTCTGGTAGTTCGGATTCGAATGGTTACTATTCTTGCAGTGGAAATGTGAACCAAGGTGGGCATAGCTGGTATGCGGCGGCCTCTGCAGTAGGGTACAATCCACACATTTCCCCGACGTGGACTTTCACATATTCCCCTCCGAATCAGAAGCCTTGGGCTAGTATTGTTTCGCCTTCCGGTTGGTTGCATGGCACAGTCACTCTCACCGCCACGGCAGGCGACCCTGATGGGTACGTGGTTCGTGTTCGATTTCTCTGGACTCCGGACAAGGCAAACGGCCCTTACTGGATTATTGGTGATGACACGAATGGTGCGGACGGTTGGAGTATCATGTGGGACTGCGGCGGCTTAAGCAACAATGACCCGTCGGTGTGGGTCGCTGCGGTTGCCTTAGACAATTCTGGATTAGAGTCAGATTGGTCATGGTCGAACCAGTTCGGTGTGGACCAAGCCCCGCCGAGCACGCCCTCGCTATCGTCGCCGAGTAACGGATTGGGGACAACAAATCCAACGCCGACTTTCGCTTGGAACTCCGCATCAGACTCGCTGAGCGGTGTCGCCTCGTACGCATTCCAAATAGACACCTCTACCTCTTTCAACTCAGGGAATCTTAGGACCGTTACAGGGATCACATCGACTAGCTATGCACCTGGCACTCCATTAGCCAGTGGAACCTGGTACTGGCGAGTAGGTGCCGTCGATAATGCGGGAAACCAAGGTTCGTTCTCGTCGTATTGGTCCGTAACAATCCAGATTCTAGTCACGACAACAGTCACTCTGACGCAGACTTCGACTTCATATTCGTATCGAACCACAACCATGACATCCACGAGTTACACTAGCACATCCACTTTGACTAGCACGATTCCGACTGTCACGACTGTTGTCTTGGTTCCGTTGACGATTACCTCCACTGAGCAAAGCACCCAGTTTCTAAACTCAGTCCTTACCACAACGACGACTAGCTACACTAGTACGACCACTTTGACGAGTACGGTCCCCACAACCGTTGCTTTGGTTGCGTCGACTGTGACCTCAATTGTCCAGAGCATCCAATACCTAACATCAATTCTCAGCACGACGACTACGAGTTACACTAGCACGCAGACTTCCACGAGTACGGTCGTGGTTCCCACAACGGTTGTCTTGGTTCCGTTGAGCGTGACCTCAACGGTCGGAAGCACGCAACTCCTTAATTCGACTGCGACAACGACGGTGACCAGCTATACTAGCACAGTGACTTTGACGAGTACGGTCCCGACTGTGACGACTGTTGTCTTGCTGCCGTATACGACGACCTCGACTGTCCAAAACACCCAATTGCTAACCTCAATTCTTACCGCCACGGTGACTAACTATACGGCCACGGTAACCTCCACAAGTACCAGTGTTGTCTACACGACCGTGACCGTGAGTTCAGGAGCGGCAGGTGGTGGTGCTGGATCGATTCCGTTGACCTACCTCAGTTTCTTGTCCCTGCTTGCTATCACCGTTGGACACAAGGTTGTCGCCAGCAGACCCAAGAAGACCCCGAAAGTATGGTCTGCCATTCTGCCCCCCACAAGTTAAAAGTGGATTTTGCCCCCCACCCAACTTAACAGGGTTCTGTTGCGTGGTTGCGGCATGGGAAAGGTCTGTTGCACAAGCGCGGCATAGGCGGTCTTTTTCAGGGGTCTTCTCTTTCCGAGTGATATCTTACGGAGCGATACGTGGGCAGGGAGGAGTTGCGAACATTACCACGGAAGCGTGGATTTCTTTTCTAGAAAAGGCTTCCACAATGACCTTTTGATAGGGTACTGACTCTCCATCAAAGCGGTCTCAGACTCGGGGAGTACACATGAAGCGGCAGTATCGAAGCCGGATCCAGATAGCGGCAGACATACTGGAGATCGCCAAGACTGGTTCTCGCAAGACCAAGATCATGTACCTAGGCAACCTGAGCTTCGATCTCCTCCAGAAATATCTAGAAATGCTCGTGAACTACGACTTGCTGGAGGTCAACGGTGGCCCGGATAAGAGTTACGTCGCAACCGAGAAGGGCCAACGCTTCCTAGAGGATTACCGTGAACTCCAGAAGTACTCAGAGATGGCTGAGTCGAAGAAGCACGCGTTGGAAACCAGTCTGGCAATCAAAGCCTAGGCTAACTCGCTCGCGTTCTAGGGTTTTATGACCATGTTCTAGATGCGATCATAGGTGCAAGGGTTAGGCAGCGCGTTGACGTTTGGTCGTAAGTATCTCGAAATCATGTGCGCTTATCTTGCGTGTTGTCTGAACAAACCACCCCCAATGTCTGTTCACATGCCCACGATAGCAATCCAACTGGTTGATTAGGGATAGAACAGGATTTGGATTATCCAGATAGAGTTCAATGCAATCCAAACGAAAAACCCAAGGATAGTCAGCGAGATAACGAAGTTTACGATTGGCAACGAACTCTGGAACCGAACATACTTGCGCATGACCCACAACGCCTCTTCTGGCGGCGTAGAAACATATCCAATCCCCGGGTTTCAAACGCTTTCGCCCTTGCGCCCGGTCGCCGAAAGCATACATCCTTTTTCGGCCGACGAGAGTCAAGACTATTCTCTCTGCGATATCATATCGGTTGTTCTTCACGGGAGTCAGCCAATATGCTACTTCATCGCCCCTGTTCGTTCGATGTTCCTCGCGTCCCGCCAATGAGTTCAACATCCCTAGAACATGCAGGACTTCACTCGTTTGTGTGAGTCTTGGACTTGCCTTCCCTTAAGACCGAATTCCAGATCAATTGCTTTGATTCATCTTCCAAGGTCTTGATTTCTCTGAGCTTTGCTGAGACCTGCTCAAATCTCGCGCTTATCGTCTTCACGAGAGATTGTTGATCTTCCAATGGCAGATCTACGACAGGGAAGTTTCTAAGATACACCTTGGAGAGATTCTGTTGTGTTTTTCCAGCTTCAATTGCTCGAAAGTAGGTCTTGATCTTGGGATGGTTGAGATAGTATGCTAAGAAGTGAGGGTCATAGAGTTTTGGATTGACCTTAACACGTACCATATAGTGCGAGATCGTATACTGCGTGTCGAGAGAAGGTGACACGAACACCGCGCTGTCTCCGCAGTTTGATGATATTGCAATAAGAACATCGTTTTCGACCAGTTTGAACTCTGAGAGTCTGTCGCCCTTTTCCGGTTTGAGATAGATCGGGTCTGTAATGTCTAATACGCCGCCCTTGATGTCTCTTGGAACGATATGCACATACTCCGTCTCCGCAAGGGCATAGTCCGTACGATCTACAGGCTCCCCGGTCTCAATAGTCGTCACCGCGTCTCGGAGTTTCTTGAACTTGAAACTTTTTGAGAATTGTCTTTTGAATGCATCTAAGTTTGCGAAGTAGTCGTAATCCAATCGCGCGAATGGATCTTCAGAGATCTCAAGGAGACTCAGTTTGAAGCAAGAAATCGTGCCTAGTCCCATACCAGCTCTCTCCTAAGCAAGTCCAAGATCGCCTCAGTCTGAGCATGTGAATGATCAAGTGCAACTTCGCCGTTCGCGTTGCGTCTGAACAGATGGTTCTCCGTAATGTCTTCTCGCCTAGTCGTCCGCTTGTAGCCTATGTAGTCCGTGTGTATCACGAGAATCTTGGTCTTGGCCTCGGGGTAAATCTTGGACATCTCGTTTGCCACCCGTTTGAATACCCACGCATCTCTTTCAACCGACCAGAAATCGTCGGCGTATTTCGCAACTGTTTGCCCGATACTCAGAGTTGAATCGTAATCCGAAAATGATTGATCCAGATACTCTTTCACCTTTTTCAGGAAGTCTTCCCTTTTGTCGCTCTCGTACTGCGGCATGGTCCTCGATCTTCGTTCTGTTTTCTTGCCGAAGTATCCTTGCAGTTCTTTCTTGAGGTTGAGAAATCTGTGAAGGTTTTCGGTCCACAACACATTCCATTGCTTTGTTTCTTCCGGGTCCTTTTTTTGGCACAGAAGGAGACTAGTCTTGGTTCCGGTGTACGGTGCGAAGGCTCCCTTCTTCATACCCTCAGGCAACGAGATTACTGCTTTTACCCAGAAGTACTTGTATAGGAACACTCTGACATCGAGATTGTTGGTTGTGTCGAAGATGCTTTCCGGCAGAACAACACCAAGTCTGCCCTTGGGTTTGAGCAATTGGTACCAGCGTTCGAGGAATAGAATCTCTGAATCCTTTCCACTTCCCAGAGCTGGAAATGTGTCTCTGTACTGATCTTTTGACTTCTCGTCTATGTCCATGCTGAAGGGGGGGTTCGAGAAGACTACATCAAACTGCTCGTTTACTTTTCCGTTGTAGACGCTGCTGTCCTTCTGATGCGAGAGAAGTGCTTCGAACTGGTCAAATTCGTTCAGCGCATCATCTGGATATACGTGGATGTGACCGTCACCATGCATTATCATATTGACTTTCGTGGTTAGTAGGAGATGGGGATTACGGTCAATTCCATACACATACTCCTTCGCCCAAGGATGGCGTTTCATGCCTTTGTCGAAATCCGTCTCGATCATCCCTCGTATGGTATCGTTAACTCCGATTGTGCTTCGATTTTCGACTACCGCTCTCGTGACGACCTTCATCGACTCGATGAGAAATGTCCCTGACCCTGCACATGGATCTATGATGTAGGGTAACCGTTCTTCTTGAACAAGCAATCTCTTCGCCAACTCGTCCAAGCTAGTAGCGAGAACCAGAAAGAGCACTAGATTCTGGTGAGTGAAGTAGCACCCCACAGTCTGTTTGAAGCGCTCGCGCAATATCGTCTCGAAAAAGAGGCCCAAGGCATCGTAATCCGTTATCGAGAGCGAGTAGTTCTGGAACTCAGTCACAACATATGCAATCTCTTCGTCGGTGAGTTCGATGCTTTCTATTCCCTTCTCAACCTTTGACACTTGCCTAAGTCTATTCTGGCTAAAGTCAAGGTAGTTCTTGCTCTGAAGAGTCTTCTGATACAACTCTTGAACCACCGAAGCCGTGGCCTCATAGTCGATAACATTCCCCGCGTACTTCAGCTGAAACACATACGGACTGTTATCATGGGTTTCGTTCTCATCATAGACCTTTGACACGATCATCTTGAGCAAGTTGAAGAAGACCTTGTTGTCGGCACGCGTTCCGCCTCTCCACAGCGTGTTGTGCAGTCTGCGCTTCAGTTTCAAGATGGACGGTTTTGTGAGTGGCTTGAGTATGGTTTGTTTCTTGATTAGCTTCTCTGTGAAGCGGCTGGTTGAACTAGGAATCTGCGAGAAACTCGGTTCGTTACTAGCCTTCCACTTCTTGTAAGTGTCAAACTTGGTGTAGTCGATTGTTACTACGTCTTCTTCAATCTGATCATTAGTCTCTATGGTTGCGTAGACTAACCAGTTTAGACGTTCGGTGTCTGGTAGATTGTTTGCAACACCGAAAAGCTGTCCTCGAATGAATCTGTATTTCCCGGAATCGAACTCGGTTGGCGATTTTACCTCCATTAGAATGAGAGGTTTGTTTTGCCTATGGACCACGATGTCTATTCTGGTTTTCTTATTTCCCCGTCCGATCTGGAACTCGTACTCTTGTTCGACAAAAATGTCCTGTTTCTTGAATCGACTGGTTCCGAGAAGCTTGGTAACATAGTAGATGCGGACATATTCTTCCTCGCTGAAATGTGTCGTGAAGCTGTTTCCTAACTTGTACTTCACCTGTCGATGCGGAAGATCTATCTCAATGAAATCGTCTTGGGGGTCATGCATGTGATGATAATCGAAAACTAGTGTTGACTTGAGCGTTGACATCTCCCCCTATCTCTTCAATCTGACCCAGAGTTCGTCCTCAATGTCGTCGTTGAGCGTCGGTTGAAAGAGTTCATTCAAGTTTCTTCACAATCATGACTTTCCGATTCTTTCTCAGTTCGATCTCCCAATCAAGAACATCACCGACTGCCAGTTGCATTTCTCTGGCAACTTCCCGTCCCTTCGATTTGCCCTTGATAATGACCTCCGTCTGAATCTGTGTCGTGCTTATTCCGAAGAGCTTTCCGAGGCTGTCAACCAGCCAAAGCGTAATGTCATTGGCAGAAAAGCTCTTTCGGCTTCTAATCTCAAACAAGTTGGAAATCAGGGACATAGACAAACACCTAGGTTACCGAGCGAGGATTGTTCCCACAGGATACTCCTCATCGTTCCTTTATAGAATCGAGTGCCCCGCGGGCCCTCAGAGCTGGGTTTTGCGAAGTAATTCTGTCATCAAGCTCCTTGAGCAGGTCGTTCAACTTGGATGTGAGCATGGCTACTTGGCTCAACAACCAGACCGTTCCTGACGGTAGGCCAATGGCTCCTTGTGGCTCAACGTAGGGTACTGAGAACTTTCTTCGGCATTCATTGCACAAGTATCTCCTAGAAATCCCTCGGGCGTTGTATCTGAACCCGACTTTGCTGATGTCAGGCGACCCGCAGTACCTGCACTTGATCGGCCTCTCCTCGCTAGTCTCACTCGACTCTTCTGAATCAATATGGTCAGTCGCTGAAGAGAGCAAGGCGGCGTAGATGTGGGCACACTCGTCGGCAGCACTCTTGGATCCCTCCGAAATACAGTCGCACACCCACTTTCCATTCTTGAGTTCAACTAAGTACCAGCCTTTGCGGTCTTCTCTTCTGACGGCGAAGAGACAAGGGTTGAACCGTCTCACCGAGCCGTCTCGAAAGAGCCTGTAGCCTAGCTGGTTTCCAGCCTCGCCGTCGACTCGCGGCACGTGTGTTTTCTCGATAGACATATTTACATGGCCCTCACATGGATTTCATCTGGCTCAGAGGTCGGCATGTATGGGGCTTACTGCCGAAACTAAGATTGTGAAGAACCGGAATGCGCACACGATGTACATTACGATTCCAGCGGTTCTGGCTCAAGACAGCGCATTCCCCTTCAGGGAAGTGACCGACGTTGAAATTGAGATAATCCCTAAGGAAGGCGTGCTTATCGTACGACCGCACCCTCGACCATCGTCTGCTACGAAACGTAAGTAGACTTGAGTCTCGTACTAGAATTGTTGTGGTCAAAGGTTGGTCTCACCGCAGCCCTAGCCTTTCATTACTCCTACGACGAGACCCAGCGCAAAGCTGCCGTTTGCTGGAAACATTTGCATCATGCTGGGAGAGATCGCAATGGCGAATTGTGCTAGGCGAGTGAAGAGTTCCTCAAGGAGTCTAGTCAATGCAGCAAAGTCTACCTGTACAACTCCAACAGATGCCAACGCGATCAAGGGAATCGTAAATAGCGTAACAGCGACTGCTGTCACTTTGACCATGATGCCGACAATCTTCCGCAGGCCGTAGCCGACGAGGAATCCGATTGTTCCGCCCGCAGTGACCTCCGTCATGAGTGTGGCGAGTACCAAGTTTGCTGCGCCTTGTTCCAATTTGCATATCTCCTGATGCTAACGCATGATCTCTGGGAACCTGAGAGCCTGATCGTTTTGAGGGCATACGTCCGTGAACGGACAATACTTGCATGCAGAGCCTGTCTCAGGTTTCGGTAGCTCCGAGTTGGCTAACGCTCTATGGAGTAGTGTTGCTCGCCGTATCATCCATTCCCTGCGGTTTCCCAATGGAACCTGTTTTGCGATGATGTTCTTGTCGTCAACGTAGATTAGGACAAGACGATTGACTGGGATACCATAGAGTTCAAGCAGCGCGTAGTAGCATTGAACTTGGGCAACATGATTCTCTCTGGGGATGTGTCCCTTCTCAGCTTGCCAGTTGACGAACCGTGTAGTCTTCAGATCGTAGATGGTTGCCGTCTCCGGATCATACGCATCAACATAGCCAATTACAGTGATCGTTCGTCCATCGAGTTCAAAGCTCATCTTAGCGCGAAGTCCGCTCCAGCCGAGGGATCGTGCGACGTAGTGGATTAGGGATCCTCGAAGCTTCGACCAGGCTGATTCAACAGTTTCTTCGGCGGATAATGTTCTCTCGAAATAGGATCTTGCTAGGCAACTCGTAAGCGTCGTGACGTGGTAGGTGTCTGGATCAGGGGTCAGACGATTCCACGTCATTCGTTTCCAGAACGAGGTCGGCATCAGTTCGTTGCAAGTCGAACAGGTGAGCACGTTGCCTTCGTGGGCGCACCTCAGCGTCTTTGGGACGACTTCTACCACAGTGGTCATGGTAACCATGTGGTCACCACATGGCCGCCAAATAAATCTGCCCGTGCCGTCTTTGACTCAAGTAACTAGGACCTAAACACTCAAGGCACCAGGGCCTACGCTAAATTGGTGCCCAAGCACAGAACCTCAATTTTCCGACAGGCTACCTAATTGAATCTTAAGGGTTCGGCAATTGTCGGCTGGCCAGTATCTTCTCCTTAATGCGTTCAGTTATTGCGTCACAGAGGACCCGGACCTCATGCTCCTCGCAATCTTCCTAGGAGGCGTA
>Ga0315281_10004121_pt1 | contig 21180 bp, 21 predicted proteins | sample YL17G07_0_MG_FD_204540 | JGI IMG/M metagenome (GOLD analysis project Ga0315281, IMG submission 204540) | Sediment microbial communities from Yellowstone Lake, YNP, Wyoming, USA - YL17G07_0 | ecosystem: Environmental > Aquatic > Freshwater > Lake > Sediment | place: USA: Wyoming | collected...
CCTGGCCGCTTCACCGGTGGGCGAATACCTGCATACACTGAAGGACAAGTTCCGGGGGCCGGTGGTCGCGGACATTCTCTGTTACCTGCGTCTCTATACCGAACTCGCCCTGCGCGCCAAGGGCATTCTGATCATGCGCGAGAACGGTTTCGACGCGCCGGTGGACGAGCCCACCAAAGCCAAGTTCGCCGAGATGCGCTATCTCGAGGACAGCATCGGCAGGACCGGACTCATGGCGATCCAGCCGATGCTGCACATGAACCGCAAAGATTTGTGGCAGCTGTATATGCTGGGAAAATAAGCCGGCCTACCTGGGGAACAAATCAAGCGCTGCAATGCGCCGGACTCGGTCGGCACCAGCTCCACACCTGACGAAATCCGGCGCAGATTACGCGCTGCGTTTCTTCAGCGCCTCCAGCATCGGCGTGATCAGATCCATCGGCACCGGGAACACGATGGTCGAGGCCTTGTCGCCGGCGATGTTGCTCAAGGTTTGCAAGTAGCGCAACTGCATCGCCTCGGGCTGCTGCGACAGCACCTGCGCCGCCTGCAGCAGTTTTTCCGAGGCCTGCAGCTCGCCCTCGGCATGGATTACCTTGGCGCGGCGCTCGCGCTCGGCTTCCGCCTGGCGCGCGATGGCGCGCACCATCGACTCGTTCAGGTCCACGTGCTTGATCTCGACGGTGGACACCTTGATGCCCCAGGCGTCGGTCTGCGTGTCGAGCACTTTCTGGATGTCGAGGTTGAGTTTCTCGCGCTCGGCCAGCAGCGTGTCGAGTTCGTGTTTTCCCAGCACCGCGCGCAGCGTGGTCTGGGCGAGCTGGCTGGTCGCGGCGAGAAAGTCGACCACCTGGATGATGGCCTTCTGCGGGTCGACCACGCGGAAGTACACCACCGCGTTTACCTTGACCGAGACGTTGTCGCGCGTGATCACGTCCTGCGGCGGCACGTCGAACACCACGGTGCGCAGGTCCACGCGCACCATTTGCTGCACCACCGGGATCAGAAAGATCAGTCCCGGCCCCTTTACCATCCAGAAGCGCCCGAGCTGGAACACCACGCCGCGTTCGTACTCGCGCAGAATGCGCAGCGACCACGCCAACAGCGCCACGACGAGAATGATGACGCCTAAGCCGAAATTGAACACCATGATTCAGTCTCCTTGAAACACTTTGAACCGGGCAATCTTAAAAATGGTATCGGCCGCCCCGGTTCACCCATCTCCTCGGCCGGGATCGGGAACCACCTCCAGCACCAGGCCGTCCATCGCCGCAATGCGCACGCGCTGGCCGGCCTTGAGCGGCATGGCGGCGCGCACGCGCCAGGTTTCACTGTGGACGCGGGCCCAACCTTCCCGCTCGAAATCTTCCAGCACTTCACCGGCGGAGCCGATCAGCTCCTCGCGCCCGCTCACCACCGGGCGGCGGCGCGCCTTGAGCAGCACGCCGATCAGCAGCATCAGGAATGCCGCGCTGGCCGCGGCGAAGCCGCCGATCAGCGCGAACGGGATGCCGTAGCCGGGAATATCGGTATCGATCAGGATTACCGAACCGATGACAAAGGCGATCAACCCGCCGATGCCGAGCGAACCGTAGGCGGGGAAAAACGCCTCGCCCACCATGAATCCGATGCCGAGCAGAATCAGCGCAAGTCCGGCGTAGTTCACCGGCAGCATCTGGAATGCGTACAGCGCGATCAGCACGCAGATCGCGCCGACCACCCCGGGCAACACCATGCCCGGGTTGTAGAATTCGAACACGATGGCATAGATGCCGAGCAGCACCAGGATGTAGGCAATGCTCGGATCGGTGATCACCGACAGGAGCCGCGTGCGCCAGTCGGGTTCGAACGCGGTCGCGATCGCCCCGACCGTGGCGAGCACGCGCTCGGTTCCCGCGACGTCGATCCTGCGGCCATCGAGATGCTTGAGCAATTGCGGCACATCCTCGGCGACGAGATCGATGACCTTGAGTTTGAGCGCTTCAGCCGAGGACAGGCTCACCGCCTCGCGCACCGCGCGTTCCCCCCATTCGACATTGCGCCCGCGCATCTGCGCCAGTCCGCGTATGTAGGCCGCGGCATCGTGCACATGTTTGCGCGTCATGGCGTCGGAGAAGACCTCCCCGGTCTTGCCGCCCTCCTCGCCCGCCTTGCCATTCCCGCCGCCTTTACCCGGGCTGTCCTTGCCCACGCCCGGCGCGCCGCCTATCGGCACCGGCGTTGCCGCGCCAAGATTGGTGGCCGGCGCCATCGCCGCGATGTGACTGGCGTACAGAATGTAGGTGCCGGCGCTGGCGGCGCGCGCGCCGGCCGGCGCGACGAATGCGGCGACCGGCATCGGTGCGGCGAGAATATCCTTGATAATGGCGCGCATTGAGGTGTCCAGCCCGCCCGGGGTGTCCATCTGCAGCACCAGCAGCTGCGCCCCTTGCGCGCGCGCGTGTTCGATGCCGCGGTGCACGTAGTCGGCGATCGCCGGCCCGATCGCGCCGTTGATCGCCAGCACCAGCACCGGCGCCGGCGCCGGCGCCGCCGCGAGCCATACCGGCCAAATGAGGGCCATCAGCAAAAGATAGAACCGGCGCATGCAAGACTCCGCTCATCCCGCCATGTTTGAACTATAGTTCTTTTTGGTGCACCCGGCTGCGCTTCCGGTAAACTAGCGCTCCTCCAATCCGATCCCCGCAGCCTTTTCCCATGCGCGAACCCGCCCCCAAGACCATTTATCTCAAGGACTACACCCCGCCCGCATTCCTGATCTCGAACATCGATCTCGATGTCGATATTCGCGAAGACCACACGCTGGTGCGCGCAACGCTGGCGCTGGCGCGAAACCCGCAGGCGGCCGATCAGCGCGCGCCCCTGGTGCTCGACGGCGACGAAATCGAGCTCGTGTCGGTGGCGCTGGACGGCCGCACGTTGGCGCCGGCGGAGTACCTGCTCGGCAAGGAAAGCCTTTGCATCGCCGAAGCGCCCGAGCGCTTCATGTTGGAAACCGTGTCGCGCATTTGCCCGCAGAAGAACACCCGGCTCGAGGGCCTGTACGCGTCGAGCAACGGCTATTTCACGCAGTGCGAAGCCGAAGGCTTTCGCCGCATCACCTGGTTCATCGACCGCCCGGACGTGATGGCGCGCTACACCAATACCATCCACGCCGAGCGCGGCCACTTTCCGGTGTTGCTCTCCAACGGCAACCTGGTGGCGTCGGGCGAGGAGGCGGGCGATCGCCACTGGGCGAAATGGCACGATCCGTTTCCCAAGCCCTCCTATCTCTTTGCCATGGTCGCGGCCAAGCTGAACCGGCTCGACGACAGCTTTGTCACCCGTTCAGGCCGCACGGCCAAGCTTGCCGTCTATGTCGAGCCGGGCAAGCTCGACCAGTGCGACTTCGCCATGCGCTGCCTGAAGAGCGCGATGAAATGGGACGAGGAGGTGTTCGGCCTGGAACTGGACTTGGACGGTTACATGATCGTCGCCGTGGGAGATTTCAACTCCGGCGCGATGGAGAACAAGGGCCTCAATATATTCAACACCAAATATGTGCTCGCGCGGCCCGATACCGCCACCGACATCGACTACCAGAACATCGACCGCGTCGTGGCGCACGAGTATTTCCACAACTGGACCGGCGACCGCGTCACCTGCCGAGACTGGTTTCAGCTGTCGCTGAAGGAAGGTCTCACGGTGTTCCGCGACCAGGAATACGGCGCCGATATGTATTCGCGCGTGGTACAGCGCATCGGCGAAGTGCGCGGCCTGCGCGCGGCGCAGTTTCCCGAGGACGCGGGTCCGATGGCACATCCGGTGCGCCCCGCCGCTTATATGGAAATCCGCAATTTCTACACCATGACGGTGTACGAGAAGGGGGCGGAACTGGTGCGCATGCAGCACACGCTGCTTGGCGCGCAGGGGTTTCGCGCCGGCATGGACCTGTATTTCCGCCGCCACGACGGCCAGGCGGTGACCACGGACGATTTCGTGCAGGCGATGCAGGATGCGAGCGGCGTCGACCTTGCCCAGTTCCGCCGCTGGTACGAACAGGCGGGCACTCCTGTGCTGGAGGTGGAGGGCAGCTATGACGCCGCCGCCAAGCGCTATGCCCTCACGCTGAAACAATCCTGCCCGCCGACGCCGGGGCAGGAGACCAAGCTGCCGTTGCACATTCCGTTCGCGCTGGGGCTGGTCGGGCCGGAGGGCAAGGACCTGCCTCTGACATTGGAAGATGAAACGCCGGCCGCGCAGCGGGACGGGGAAATCACGCGCGTGCTTTCGCTGCGCCAGGCGCAGGAGCGCTTTGTGTTCGTCAACGTGCCAGCGCCGCCGGTGCCTTCGCTGCTGCGCAATTTTTCCGCTCCGGTAACGGTGAAATACGATTACAGCGAAGCCGATCTCACCCATCTGATGGCGCATGACGCGAACGCCTTCAACCGCTGGGAAGCGGGCCAGCGGCTCGCGCTCAAGCTGATCCTGCGCGGCATCGCGGCGCAGCGCGCGCAGAAGCAAAATGCGCCCGGTGCAGCGGCAACGCCACAGGCCTTCATCCTGGCGTTTGCTCGGGTGCTCGCCGACGCGCCGCGCGATCCCGCCTTCGGCGCCGAAGCCCTGGCGCTGCCCTCCGAGAGCTATATCGCCGAGCAGCTGGACGAAGTCGATCCGGATGCACTGCACGCCGTGCGCAACCGCCTGCGCCGCGATCTGGCGCAGGCCTTGAGGAGCGAGCTGTTCGCTGCGTACCAGGCACAGGCCCTGCCCGGCGCATACAGCCCGGACGCGCAGGCGGCGGGCAAGCGCGCGCTCAAGAATCTCTGCCTCGGCTATCTGCTGGAACTCGACGACGCCGACGTGCGCGCACTCGCGCTCGGCCAATTCCAACGCGCCGACAACATGACAGACACGATGGCTGCGCTCGCCGCGCTCGCCAATTGCGATTGCGCCGAGCGCGCGCAGGCGCTCGATGCGTTCTATGCCAAATGGAAACACGAGCCGCTGGTGGTGGACAAGTGGCTGGCGGTGCAAGCGGGTTCGCGCCTGCCGGGCACGCTGGCCGAAGTGAGGAAGCTCCTCGCGCATCCGGCGTTCGACATCCATAATCCGAACAAGGTCTACGCGCTCATCCGCAGCTTCTGCGGGAATCATGTGCGCTTTCACGCCGCGGACGGCGGCGGCTACTGGTTCCTTGCCGAGCAGGTGATCGCCATCGACGCGTTCAATCCGCAGGTCGCCGCGCGCATGGCGCGCGCCTTCGACCGCTGGCGCAGGTTCGATGCCGGGCGCAGGCAGCGCGCGAGCGCAGCGCTCGATCGCATCCGCGATTCCGAGGGGCTGTCCAAGGACGTGGCGGAAATCGTGACCAAGGCGCTGGCCTAGCCCGACCGGCGCAGGTCGCGACCGATCCGGCAAGGGCGGCGGCGAACCAGGAAGGAGAGCGTCCATGCAGTCTTACTGGATTGAATCGAGCGCGGATCAGACCACGCTGGAGCGGCGCGAAGTTCAGCTACCGGAGCCGGCAGCGGGACAGGTGCTGATGCGCATGCGCGCGGCCGGGCTCAACCGCGGTGAAATCATCCCCGGCCATGGCTTGACCAAGCCGGGCGCGGCGAAACCCGCCGGCGTCGAAGGCGCGGGGGAAGTCGCCAAGCTCGGCGCCGGCGTCACCGGTCTCGCGGCGGGCGATCGCGTCATGGGACGCTGCAGCGGCGCATTCGCCGAATATGCGCTGATGGACGCGCGCGAGGCCGTCGCGATTCCCGCCCGCCTGACATGGGAAGAGGCGGCGAGCGTTCCGCTCACCTTCATGGTGGTGCACGACATGCTGATCGCTCAAGGAAGGCTCAAGGCCGGCGAGTGGCTGCTCGTGACCGGCATCTCCTCCGGCGTTGGCGTCGCGTCGCTGCAAACCGCGAAAGCCCTGGGCGCGAAAGTGATCGGCACCTCGGGCTCCGCCGACAAGCTGGCGCGGCTGAAAGCGATCGGGCTGGATGCCGGCATACGTACGCGCGCCGGCGATTTCGGCGATCAGGCGATTGCCGCCAGCGGCAGCAAGGGCGTGAACCTCGTCGTCAACAACGTCGGCGGCTCGGTGTTCGCCGAGTGCGTGCGCGCGCTCGCGTTCCAGGGCCGGCTCGCCACCGTGGGTTACGTCGATGGCGTGATGAAAGGCGAGATGGACATCGAAGCGCTGCACGCGAAGCGGCTGACGCTGTTCGGCGTCTCCAACAAGCTGCGCAGCGCCGAGCAGCGCGCCGAATCCGCGCGCGGCTTCGTTGCCGACATTCTGCCGATGATCGCCGACGGGCGCATCCGGCCGCTGCTCGACCGGGTCTATGGCTTCGACGAACTGCCGGCGGCGAAGGCGTACATGGAATCGAATGCGCACCTCGGGAAAATCGTGGTGCGGATGCAGGAATCGGGCGCCATGCCCGGCTGAATACCGGCATGAAGCAAACCGCGCAAAAGCCAATGTTCGGCAGAGTCTGCCGCTGATTAGGAGCACCCCGCATGCGCATCGGCATCATCGGCGGCGGCGTCATCGCGCGCCTGTTTCTCCAGCACATTGCCAGCGGCGACATGGGCGAAGCCCGGGTCGTCGCAATCCAGGGCCGCAGCGACGCTTCGCGCGGCAAGCCGCTGGCCGACGAGTACGGCGTGCCCTTCGTCACCAGCTTGGACGGCCTGATCGCGGAACAACCCCAAGTGGTGATCGAGGCGGCGTCGCACGACGCCGTGCGCGAATTCGCCCGGCCGCTGCTGAAACAGGGCATCCCGGTGATCATCCTCTCCGGCGGCGCGCTCTGCGACGATGAGCTGCGCGCGCGGCTCGAGGCCGCGGCGGCGAAATACAAGACCCTGCTCTACGTGCCCTCCGGCGGCATCGGCGGACTCGATGCGCTCAAGGCAGTCTGCGTGGCCGGCGCCGATTCGGTCGAGATCGCGGTGACCAAGCCGCCGGCGGCATGGAAGGACATACCCTATGTCGAGAAACTGAATCTCGACCTCGATCACTTGAGCGGACCGGTGACCCTGTTCGAGGGCACGGCGCGGGCGGGCGTCCCGCATTTTCCCGCGAACGTGAACATTGCCGCGGCGCTCGCCATGGCCGGCATCGGCTTCGACCGCACGCAATTGAAGGTGGTGGCGGACCCGGCTCTCATCTACAACACGCATTACATCAACATCCGCGGCAAGACCGGCACCATCAGCATCAAGTTCGAGAGCGTCCCCTTCCCCGACAACCCCAAGACCGCCATGCTCGCCTGCTACAGCGCGCTCGCGGCGTTCAAGCAATTCAATTCGCTGGTGCGCTACGGCACCTGATCCGGTGTAATATCGCCGCCGTGAAAAGCCGATCGCCTGCCGGCCTGCGGTGTCTTGTCGGCTTTGCGCTGGGAGTAATCATGAGCACCGCACCGTCGGCGCAGGAAAAGACCGCCATCGTCCTCGGCACCGCTACGCCGGGCGGCGGTTTTCCCGTCTACGGAGCCGCTGTGGTGGAGATCGTGAACGCCGCCGACGCCTCGCTCATCCTGCAGCCGAAGAACACCAAGGGCAGTACCGAAAACGTCCCTATGCTCGAAGCGCGGCAGCTCGACATCGCGCTGGTGCAAGGCGAGGTGGTGCACGAAGCGCTCTCCGGCATCGGCAGGCCGCCCGCGGATCTCAAGATCATCGCCGCGATGTACTCCACGCCGGGGATGTACGTGGTGCGCGCCGACAGCCCCTATCGCAGCATCGGCGATCTCAAGGGCAAGCCGGTCGCGTTCGGCGCCAAGGGCTCCGGGCTGGTGATACTCGCGCGCTATGTGCTCGACGGCATCGGCCTCGACCAGGAGCGCGATTTTCAGGCGATCTACCTGGAGCGCGCCGGCGACGGTCCGGCCATGGTGGCCGACGGCCGCGCCGCGGCGCTATGGGGCGCCGGGCTCGGCTGGCCGGGTTTTGATGCCGTAGCCAAGGCGCCGGGTGGCGCGCGTTTCATCGCGCCGAACGCCGATGAGACGCGGCGCATTCTCGCCAAGCACAGCTTTCTGCGGCCGATGCGCGTTCCCGCCGGCAGCTATCCGGGACAAAACGAAGCTATCGCCTCGGTCGGGTCCTGGAGTTTCATCCTGGCGCGGCCGGCGCTGCCCGACGATGTCACCTACCGCCTTGCGCGCGTGCTGCACCAGAACGAAGCCGCGCTGGGCGCGCGACTGGCACAGGCGCGCGAAACCACCGCCGCCAATACCCTGGCCGCGGCGCCAAAGAGGGACCTGATCCATCCGGGCGTGCTACGCTATCTGCGCGAAATCGGCATCGCCCAATAAGGCTATTACAACATCGACCGTCAGAAGGAGACAGTATGAACACAAAAAGCTTTTTTTCCGCAATCGGCGCCGCGACTGCGCTCGCCGCTTGCGCCGGCATGGCGCCGCATGTCTGGGAAGTGACGCCGGAGATCCGCGCCGTGGTGGCCAGCCCCGATCGCAGCGACGCCGACCGCAAGACAGACGAGCGCAGAAAACCGGACATGATGCTCGCATTTGCCGGCGTCAAGCCCGGCATGAAAGTGCTGGAGGTCGGCGCCGGCAGCGGCTACAGCGCCGAACTGCTCGCGCGCAGCGTCGGGCCGCAGGGCGTGGTGTACGCGCACAATTCTCCGGACGCGATCGCGCGTTTCATCAAGACGCGCTTCGACGAGCGCGCGGCCAAGCCGGTCATGGGCAACGTGGTCAAGCTGATTCGCGAATTCGATGACCCGGTGCCCGGCGACTTGCGCGGTCTCGACCTTGCGACCATGCTCTACGAGTACCACGACACACCGGCGATGGGCATCGACCGGGCGAAAATGAATCGGCGCATTTTCGACGCGCTCAAGCCGGGCGGCGCTTTCGTCGTCGTCGATCACGCCGCCAAAGCGGGCAGCGGCCTGAGCGCATCGAAAACGCTGCATCGGATCGACGAGGCGCTGGTGCGGCAGGAAGTCGAGGCGGCCGGATTCAAGTTCCTCGCTGCGGCGGATTTCCTGCGCAACCCGGAGGATCCACGCGACGCCACCTCGTCCCGCGCAACGATACGCGTGGATGCATTCGTGATGAAGTTCGTAAAGCCCTAAAAGATCGCTCCCGCCGACCTTGCCCGCCTCGTTCTGCTTGCCGCCATCTGGGGCGGCTCGTTCCTGTTCGTGCGCATGGCGGTCGGTGCAATCGGGCCGATGTGGCTGACCGAGCTGCGCGTGGGCCTGGCCGCCGTCGCCATGTTGATCTATGCGCGCGCCGCCGGCTTCGAATTGCGCCTGGCGCAGAACTGGCGGCCGTACCTGACGCTCGGCGTGCTCAATACCGCGCTGCCCTGGGGACTGTACGCCTGGTCGGGCAAGTACATCGGCGCCTCCTACATGGCGATACTCAACGCCGCGGCACCCTGGTTCGCGGCGATTTGCGGCGCGCTCTGGCTGGGAGAAAAGCTCTCCTGGCGCAAGCTGCTCGGGCTTGCGCTCGGCATGCTCGGGGTGGCGCTGCTGGTCGGCTTTGGCCCCATCGCGGTGAGCACCGAGGTAGTGCTCGCGGTATTCGCCTGCATCGGCGCCACCGCTTGCTATGCGCTGGCGGGTGTATACGTGAAGAAGCGTGCGGGAACGCTTGCACCGCGCGCGTTGACTGTCGGCAGCCTGATCGCCGCGAGCGTCGTCGTCATGCCCTTCCTGCCCGCGCCGCCGCCCGCTGCCGCCTTCACCTGGCAGGTCACGCTCGCGGTGCTCGGCATCTCGCTCCTGTGCAGCGCCGCGGCCTACCTTATTTACTTTCGTCTGATCGCCGATATCGGGCCGACCAGGACTTTCACCGTGACGTTCCTGATCCCGGTGTTCGGCACGCTTTGGGGCGCGCTGTTTCTAGACGAAACGGTCGGTTTGAGCACCATCGCCGGCGGCGCGGTCATCGTCATCGCCACGGCGCTGGTACTGGAAGTCGGCGCGCGGCACGGCGTGCATCGATCGCGCGCGCAATGACGACGAATTTCTAGGATAGCGGCTCAGAGCGCCGCGACCGTCTGCACTTCGACCAGGAACGACTCCTTCACCAGGCGATCGACCATCAGCAGCGTATTGGGCGGATAGGCGCCGTTCGCGAACATGCGCGGAAATTCGCGCAAGCGGTGCTGCATGAATTTCGGAATGTCCTGCGAATGCACCAGGTAGGTGGTGAACTGCACCACGTTGCCCCAGCCGGCGCCGCAGGACTCAAGCGCGGCGCCGATGTTCGCGAACACCTGCGCGCACTGCGCATCGAAGTCGTCCGCGCCGACGATGTTGCCGGCACGGTCGGCGGCGACTTGCCCGGCGATGTAAAGGTATTCCGACGCCTTGACCCGGGTGATCTGCGAATACTGCCCCAAGGGCTTGCCCAGCGACTCCGGATTGACGATTCTGATTTCCGCCATGTTGTCTGCCCCCCCTTCAATGCCGATTGCTCTGCGCCAGCAGCTAGAATACACCAACGCAAAAACCGCGGCGCCGCGGCTACCGGATGCTGTCGAGCCAGAAGCCGAGTCCCTGGGCGTTCAGCTCGACGTCGTTCGAATAGATGTCGAGGATGCGCTCATCCGGGAGGCGCGAACCCCAGCGCCGCGCCTCATCGAGGAAAATGCGTTTCACGCCCTCGCGCAGGCGCTCCAGCCGCTCGGGCCCGGCATGCTGCTCGCGCAGGCCGAGTTCGGCATGCGCGTCGACCAGCCGGTGGAGCACCTCGGCCTTGGCCGGGATATCCAGAATCTGGCTGTAGTGGGTGACATAGACCGCGTCGGGCTCGAGTCGCAGGATCAGGTCGATGGAGCGATGGTAAGGCTCCGGATCGAACTGCGCCGGGCTGGAAGTCGGCACGATGAATTGTCTGCCGTCCTGGTCCATTTCGCGGTAGGACAGGCCGAACACATCGCCGGCGAAGACATGACCGGATCGCGTGTCGCGAACGGCAACGTGATGGCGCGCGTGTCCCGGCGTGTCCAGAAACTGCAGCTCGCGGCCGGCGAGGCGGATCGCGGCTGCGTGCGGCGTCTCGAGGATCCGCTCCGCGGGCACGGGCAGGATGTCGCCGTACATCCGGCGCGTCGGCTCCTCCCCGTACACGGCGACGGTGCTCGCGATCAGCCTGCCCGGATCGGCCATGTGGCGCGCGCCGCGCGGGTGCACGGTGAGCGTGGCGTTCGGAAATTCGCGCATGAACAGTCCCGCGCCGCCCGCATGGTCGAGGTGGATATGGGTGAGGATCACGTAATCCACTTGTTCGGGCTTGAGCCCTTTTTGCCGCATCGCCTCGAGTACCAGCGGCACCGAATGGTTGGTGCCCGTGTCGATAATGGCCGCGCGCCCGCCCTCGACCATCAGATGGATGGCGTCGAGCATGGGCCGTTGGTAGCCAGAATCGATGGCGCTGATGCCGTGTGCGTAATCGATGACCTGGAGCATGATGCCTGGCAAATGCGACGGAGAACGCATTCTACATTGGGCCGGCGCCGGCGCGACGCGCCCCGGTAGCGCGGGGTAAAATGGCGCATCCGCCTCTTTTTGGATCCGCTCCGGTTCATGCGCATCGCCGACATACGCCAGGAATACATGCGCGCCGGACTCGTCGAAAAAGATGCCGCCGCTGATCCGTTCGAGCAATTCGATCGCTGGTTTAACGATGCGCTGCGAGCCGAATTGCCGCTGCCCAACGCCATGACGCTCGCCACCGCGAGCGCGGCGGGCAGGCCCTCGGCGCGCGTGGTCCTGCTCAAGGGCGTCGACTCGGGCGGCTTCGTGTTCTACACCAACTACGAGAGCCGCAAGGCGAACGAACTCGCCGCCAACCCCTATGGCGCGCTGGTGTTCGCCTGGGCCGAACTGGAGCGCCAGGTGCGCATCGAAGGCGCGATCGAAAAAGTGTCGGCCGAAGAGTCGGACGCCTATTTCGACAGCCGCCCGCTGGGCAGCCGCCTCGGCGCCTGGGCCTCGCCGCAAAGCAAGGTTCTGCCCGACCGCCTGACGCTGGCGACGAAGGTCGCCGCAATCGTGCTACGCTATGGCAAGCATCCGCCGCGGCCTCCGCACTGGGGCGGTTACCGGGTGCTGCCCGAGGCGATCGAGTTTTGGCAGGGGCGGAAGAACCGCCTGCACGACCGGCTGCTCTATACAAAACAAGCCGGCGGCTGGAACATCGAACGCCTTGCGCCGTAAGTCGCTGGTGGCCGTTTTGGAATTTCCGAATCAGCCGCCGACTTAGCGGAGCGTGAGGGAAGCTAGTGCCTCATGTTCAAACGGGTTCCTGCGAAATTCCGAACTAGGAGGAGTCATGACTGAAACCGTGAAATACCTGCTCGACGAAACACGCATTCCGAAGTACTGGTACAACCTCGCGGCCGACCTGCCCACGCCGGCGCCGCCGGTATTGCATCCGGGCACGCTGCAGCCGGTGGGACCCGCTGATCTCGCGCCACTGTTTCCGATGGAATTGATCATGCAGGAGGTCTCGACCGAGCGCGAAGTCCCGATCCCGGAACCGGTGCGCGACGTATACCGCCAGTGGCGGCCGTCACCGCTGTTCCGCGCGCGGCGCCTGGAGAAAGTGCTGCAGACGCCAGCAAAGATCTACTACAAGTACGAGGGCGTGAGCCCGGCTGGCAGCCACAAGCCCAACACCGCGGTGGCGCAGGCGTTCTACAACAAACAGGCCGGGGTGAAACGCCTGGTCACCGAGACTGGCGCGGGCCAGTGGGGCTCCGCGCTCGCCTTCGCCGGCGCTCTGTTCGGGCTCGAGGTCAAAGTGTTCATGGTGCGCGTCTCCTACGACCAGAAGCCCTACCGCCGCGCCCTGATGGAGACCTACGGCGCGAGCTGCACGCCTTCGCCGTCCAAGGAAACGCAGGCGGGCCGCGCTATCCTCGCCAAGCGTGCCGACCATCCGGGAAGCCTGGGCATCGCCATTTCCGAAGCGGTCGAAATCGCGGCGCAATCCGACGATACCAAGTACGCGCTCGGCTCGGTGCTGAACCACGTGCTGCTGCACCAGACGGTGATCGGCCAGGAAGCGATGGCGCAAATGGAGATGGCGAACGATTATCCCGACGTTATCGTCGGCTGCACCGGCGGCGGCTCGAACTTCTCCGGCATCGTGTTCCCGTTCCTCGGCGCGCAGTTGCGCGGCGGAAAAAAAGTGCGCATCGTCGCGGTCGAACCCGCGGCCTGCCCCAGCCTCACGCGCGGCCAGTACGCCTACGATTTCGGCGACACCGCGCATTTGACACCGCTTACCAAAATGCACACGCTTGGCTCGACGTTCACGCCGCCCGGATTCCACGCCGGCGGCTTGAGATACCACGGCATGGCGCCGCTGGTGAGCCATATCAAGCAGCTCGGTCTGATCGAAGCCGTGGCGTATCACCAGACCACCTGTTTCGAAGCGGGCGTGCTGTTCGCCCGCGCCGAAGGCATCCTGCCGGCGCCGGAGGCCAACCACGCGGTGAAGGGCGCGATCGACGAGGCGCTGAAATGCAAAGCCGAAGGCAAGTCGCGCACCATTCTGTTCAACCTGTGCGGCCATGGGCATTTCGACATGCAGGCGTATATCGACTACTTCGGCGGCAAGCTGCAGGACATTAACTACGACGAGGCCGAACTGGCGATGGCGCTCGCGGGGCTGCCCTCGGTCAAGGAAGCCGCCTGACGCACGGGCTTGGCGATGCCTATTTCTTCAGCTTGCCGATGAACTGCTTGCGGAACTTCACCACCTTGGGCAGCACCACCATCATGCAATAAGGTTGGTAGGGATTGCGCTGGTAGTATTCCTGGTGCTCGCGCTCCGCAGGGTAGAACGTGGTTGCGGCCGTCATCTCAGTGACAATGGGCCGGTCCCACAGGCGCGCGGCCTCGAGCTTGGCGATCACCTGCTCGGCCGCGGTTTCTTGCTCCGGCGAGTGATAGAAAATCGCCGAGCGATACTGCGGTCCCGCATCATTGCCCTGGCGGTTGAGCGTGGTCGGGTCGTGAATGACGAAGAACACCTCGAGAAGTTCGCCGAAGCCGACCACCGCCGGATCGAAGCGGATCTGCACCACTTCGGCGTGACCGCTCTTGCCGCTGCACACCTGCGCGTAGCTGGGGTCCTTCAAGTGGCCCCCCATGTAACCGGATTCGACCGCCTCCACGCCTTTCAGGTCGTCGAATACGGCTTCCAGGCACCAGAAACAACCGCCGGCCAGGGTGGCGATTTCCTTTCCGTCTTGTGCTTGCGCCATGCGTTTCACCTGTCCTGCGGGATTTTTGCCATCCGATTTTGTCTGGCGGGGGGCCGAAAACTTGCATATCATAGCGGATATTCGCAAGTCGTCTCCGCAACTGAGCAACCACGACGAAACAATGCGCCGCTTTTCAAAATTTCTGCTGTTGACCTGCGCGCTTTGGCTGTGCTCGCTCGCCGCGGCGCAGGCCCAGCCCGCCGCCCACGCGAAGGCGATTTTCGCCGGCGGCTGTTTCTGGTGCATGGAGCCGCCGTTCGACAAACTCCCCGGCGTCATTTCCACGACTTCGGGCTACGTCGGCGGGCAGAAAAGAAATCCGACTTACGAAGAAGTCTCGGCCGGGACAACTGGACATACCGAGGCGGTGCAGGTAGTCTACGATCCGAAGAAAATAGGCTACGCAAAACTGTTGGAAGTGTTCTGGCGCAATATCGATCCCACGGTGAAAAACCGCCAGTTCTGCGACATCGGAGCACAGTACCGCAGCGGCATTTTCTACCTGGATCAGGAACAAAAACGCCTAGCGGAGGAATCGCGGGCGGCGCTGGAGAAATCCAAGCCGTTCAAGGATCCGATCGTCACCGAGATTACCTTGGCCAACGATTTCTGGCCGGCCGAGGATTACCATCAGGACTATTACCTGAAGAACCCGCTGCGCTACGCGTACTACCGCGCCGGCTGCGGCCGCGACGCGAGATTGAAGCAATTGTGGGGCAGTGCCCCCGAATAGACATGAACAACTCGGACGGGAAGGAAAGCTGAATGGGAACTTTGCATCTGTTCCGCGACGCGCCGGAAGTCATTGCCGTTGCCGCCGGCGAATACATTTTCCGCAGAGGCGATGTGGCCAAGGTGATGTACCTGATCATCGAAGGCGAAGTCGACCTGATGCTCGACGCGACGGTGATTGAGACTGCCGAAGAAGGCAGCTTCATCGGCGAGATGGCGCTGATCGACGAGGAGCCGCGCAGTGCGTCGGCTCGCGCCAAGAGCGACTGCCGCGTTTTTCCGATCGACGAGGCGCGCTTCCAGTCGCTGGTGAAGGAAACACCCTTTTTCGCCCTGCAAATGATGAAAACGCTGGCGCGCAGGCTGCGGAAGATGGATGCACGCATCGGCACCCCGTCAAAAACTTAGCAGAAAAGCCCTATTTCCCGTAGCGGTTGGCGTCCAGCACCCAAAGGCGATGGCTACGGGCGGTCCACCAGGGACTTGACTCGGCCCTGGTCCCGGTCTAGATTGCCCCCTGCGCGGGCAATCATTGCGTCAAGATGCTGCCCAACGCAAACTTGTTCAATCCGACACATAAAGGGGATCCCGATGAAAAGTACTTTCGTTCGCTATATCTGCCGCGTGTTGATCGTCTGCTTGGCTGCCTTCCCGTTCAGCACTTACGCCGGCATGGTCGGCACCGACCAGGTAGTCGCCGCCGCGCAGGCTCAAGGTGCGCGTGACCAGCTGCGAGACGTCCTCAGCCGCAGCGAAGTGCGCAATGCGCTGCAGAGCTATGGCATCAGCCCCAGCGCGTCCCAGGCGCGCGTGAGTGCTATGACCGACGCCGAAGTTGCGAGCCTCGCCGGACAGATCGACAGCCTGCCCGCAGGCGCCGGTAGTGGCTGGGCGATAGCCGCCGCTCTGATCATCCTCGGTCTGATCTGGTACTACTGGGTTAAGTAACGGCAGCATCTTGCCAGGCTGTTGGAAATCTCGCTGCACAGGCGATTTGCGCACGATGGTCACATCGCTTCGCTACCAACGGTTTGTAATTCGGAGCCGATGAGAGGGGGCATCCCCACTTTGTCAACACCGCCCCGTCGTTTGTTGGCCAAAGCCCGCGCAATTGCGGGCTTTGTTTTTTTGCCTCTGGTTTTGGCTGGCTGCGTCAGCTTGCCGCAGACCGCGGCCTTGCGCGCCGAGGGCGGTGGAGGCCTGCCGCCGCGCATGGAACTCGATTCGGTGCCGTTCTTCGCGCAGGAACAATACCAGTGCGGCCCGGCCGCGCTGGCGATGGCGCTGAACGCGGCAGGCGTGGCGGTAAATCCAGATGCGCTCACCGACGAGGTCTATCTCCCGGCGCGCAAGGGCAGCCTGCAGGTGGAGATGCTGGCCAGTGCGCGGCGCCATGGACTCCTTGCCTACGAACTCGCGCCGGAACTGAAGGATGTGCTCACCGAGGTGGCCGCCGGAAACGCCGTGATCGTGCTGCAGAACCAGGGCTTGTGGTCATTCTATCCGTACTGGCACTACGCGGTGGTCATCGGTTATGACCTGGAACAGAAACAAGTCCTGCTGCATTCGGGCACCCGGGCGCGCCGCGCGATGGCGCTCGGGCTGTTCGAGTTTCTGTGGATCGACGGCCAGCGCTGGTCCATGGTCGCCCTCGCCCCCGGACGCCTGCCGGCGACCGCGCGCGAGGCCAGCTTCGCACTCGCCGCCGCCGCTCTGGAGAAGACCGGCCGCATCGCGGAAGCGAACCGTAGTTACGCGGCCCTGCTGGAACGCTGGCCGGACAATCTCATCGGTTTGATGGGCCTGGGCAACACGGCCCATGCGCTAGGCCGTCTGGCGGAAGCCGAAACGGCGTTCCGCAAAGCCGCCGCCGTGCATCCGCTCGCGGCGCCGGCATTCAACAACCTCGCGCAGACGCTCGCCGACGAGGGCAAGCTGGACGCCGCGCTGGACGCCGCGCGCGAGGCGGTGCGCCTGGGCGGCACCAGCCTGCCGGCGGCACAGGCCACGCTGCAGGAGATTCTCAAGCAGCGCCGCTAACGGCCCCTACGCCCCGCTCGTCTTCACCGCGAGAGCGCGCAGTACCGAAAAAACGATTCCTGCGCATCGGCAGCGGTCAGCGTTGCTTCTTCTTGACATTGAGTATCGTGCCCTTGCACTGGCGCGCGCCGCAGCGGCATTGGTAATACCGCTTCATTTCCGGTGTGTGCCTTTCCTCGAGTTCGATGCGGTAGTTGTAGCTCAACTCCTCGCCCGGGCGGATCGCGCGCAGCGTCTCGATGTAAATGCGGTCCTCGTCATCCATCGCTTCGCAGTTGGGCGCGCAACTGTGGTTGATCCAGCGGGCGCTGTTGCCCCCGATGCTGGCATCGATGACCCTGCCGCCGTCGAGCGCAAACAGAAACGTGTGCGGGCTATTGTCCTTGGCGTAGCGTTTGTCCACCTGCGCCTCCGTCAGGCGCTCGCCGGCGTACTCGATCAGACGCATGCCGGCGGGGATGTGGGTGAGGGCGAATACGCCTTTGCCATGTATGCCTGAATTGCGCACGGCGAAGCGGCGGCGCGGTTTGCTCTTGCGGGTAGCCATTAATCTCGCGGGACGTTTTGTAAACAGGTCGCGATTCTAGATCATTTTGCAACGCCGTGGCTGCATTCCCGGGCACTTGGTTGTAGACTTTCGAATTCCAGTCCGACCGGAACCTCGACACGCACGCTCTGCGCAAGCTGATCCGCGGCTGCCCGGCACCCTACGAGCATGCCGAGGCCGGACATTTCGCGCAGGAATGGGGTGAGGATATCGCACTGCGTGCGCTGCGCGCCTTCGATTGATCGGCGCCATGGGCGCGTTCGTCTAAGGGCGCTTTGAACGCACGTTACGCGCACGCAATGCACGCCTTCGGCGCAAACTGAGAAAGGGCACATCATGTCGGTCCACACGGAAAGAAACGGTCCGGTTAGCACCATCATCATGGAGCGGCCCAATGTGCGCAACGCGGTCGATCCGGCAACGGCCGACGCGCTGGTCGCCGAGTTCGAAGCCTTCAACCGTGATGCAACAGCGCGGGTCGCCGTGTTCTTCGGCTCGCACGGCACGTTCTGCGCCGGCTGGGACCTGAAGTACGGCGCGTCGCTCGCGACCAAAGATGCGCGGCGCGAGCTTAACCTGGATTTTCCACAAGACGCCGCGCCGGTTCCGCGCGGGCCGATGGGACCTTCGCGCCTCGCGCTGGACAAGCCGGTGATCGCCGCGGTCGCCGGCGCCGCGGTCGCCGGCGGCATGGAACTCGCCTTGTGGTGCGATATGCGCATCATGGAGGAGGACGCCTACTTCGGCGTCTATTGCCGCCGCTGGGGCGTGCCGCTGATCGACGGTGGCACGGTGCGCCTGCCGCGCATCGTCGGCATGGGTCGCGCGATGGACATCATTCTGACCGGGCGCAAGGTCGATGCCGAAGAGGCGTATCGTATCGGTTTGTGCGAGCGTGTGGTGCCGCGCGGCCAGGCACGGCAAGCGGCGGAAACGCTGGCGCTCGAAATCGCACGCTTTCCGCTAGGCGCGCTACGCGCCGACCGGCAATCGGCCTATCGCCAGCATGGCCTGTCGGTGCGCGCGGCAATGGAACAGGAATGGGCGAATGGCGCGGGCACATTGGCCGAGGCGATTCAGGGCGCCGGCCGCTTTGCCTCGGGCAAAGGCCGGCACGGCGCATTCGACGACATTTGAACGGCTATCGGGAGACTACCATGAACGATCTTGCCGCAGTGGCACTCGGACAGACAAGCAACCAACCCCCCCTGCTCGCCGGCTACAACGCTTGGACGCAAGACGCCATCCTGCGTGCGGCGGTAGAACGCGAAGGCGGCGCCTGGATCGGGGAACGGGCGCAGCGGCTAGGCGAAATGGTGGGCAGCGAACGCCTGCAGCTGCTCGCCGATCAGGCCAATCGCCACTTGCCGCAACTGCGCACGCATGATCGCTATGGCGAGCGCATCGACGCCGTCGACTATCATCCGGCGTATCACGAGCTGATGGCGCTCGCCTTCGGCGCCGGACTGCATTCTGTCGCATGGAAGACGCCGAGCGATGGCGCCTTTGTTGCGCGCGCGGCGCTCAACTATTTGTGGAACCAGGCCGAGAACGGCACCTCCTGCCCGGTCACCATGACCTTCGCCGCGGTGCAGGTGATGCGCAACGACGCGCAGCTTGCTGCCGAGTGGGAGCCGAAGCTGCTCGCCGACGCCTACGATCCGCGCCCCTTGCATTTGTCGCATAAACGCGCCGTGACCGTCGGCATGGCCATGACCGAAAAACAGGGCGGCTCGGATCTGCGCAGCAACCAGACCGTCGCCACGAAGCTCGCCGAGGGCGCTTATGCGCTGGAAGGTCACAAATGGTTCTGCTCGGCGCCGATGAGCGACGGTTTTCTGACACTGGCGCGCACCGGCGCCGGCGTGACCTGTTTCTTCGCGCCGCGCTCGCTCGCCGACGGCAGCCGCAACGGCATCCACATCCAGCGCCTGAAGGACAAATGCGGCAACCGCTCCAACGCCTCGAGCGAAATCGAATATCACGGCGCCTGGGCGCGCAGGATAGGCGCGGAAGGACGCGGCATCGCCACCCTGATCGAAATGGCGCACCTGACGCGTTTCGATATCGTCGTCGCCTCCGCCGGTATGATGCGTGGCGCGCTCAATCAGGCCCTGCACCATTGCGAACATCGCAGCGCGTTCGGCCGGCGCCTGGTGGAGCAACCGCTGATGCAGAACGTGCTCGCCGATCTCGCCCTGGAGACCGAGGCGGCAACCCTCCTCGCCTTGCGCCTGGCGCGCGCGTTGGACCGCTCCGCGAGCGATCCGCACGAACGGCTGCTCGCGCGCATCCTCACGCCGGTGGCGAAGTATTGGCTCGCCAAGCGCAACCCCGCATTTATGTTCGAGGCGATGGAATGCCTGGGCGGCAACGGTTACGTCGAGGAAGCGCCGCTGGCGCGCTTCTACCGCGAGGCGCCGGTGAACAGCATCTGGGAAGGCAGCGGCAATGTCGCCTGCCTGGACGTGCTGCGCTCGATGCAGAAGCAGCCGGACAGCGTCGCCGCGCTGCTCGCGGAGATCCGCGCCGGCGCTGCCGGCGACCGGAAGCTGTCGCGCTTCGCCGACGCCATCGAGAAACAACTCGCAGAGACGGACGGCATCGAGCGGCGCGCACGCCGCATCGCCGAGATGGCGGCGCTGGCGCTGCAGGCAAGTCTGATGGCGCAGCACGCCGCGCCCGCGGCAGCCGACGCTTTTCTCAGTTCGCGCGTACAGGGAGACTGGGGACACGCCTTCGGCACGCTGCCCAAGGGCGCGCGCTGCGGCGAAATCATCGCGCGCAGCCGGCTTGGCTGAGGCGACGGTCTCCGCAGCGCTCGTTCGGCCGAATTAGGGGCGGACGTTGCCGCAGCGTATAATCACGCAATTGGAGCCCAATATGCGCATCGAAGTACATGTACACGGCACAATTCCCGTGCGACCCGAGACGACGCTCCCCCAGCTGGAGACCGCGCTGCGTCCTTGGTTGCGTTATATCGACGAGGACAGCCTGGTCGATACAAGGAGCGTCTACGAGGACGAACCCGGTATCGTCTTCGACGCGAAGGGCAAGACCTTGGAGATCTGCTGGACCGGCGATGTCGGCCGCGGCTTCCGCGAATTGATCGAGGAGGCGCTGCAGGCGCTATGTCCCTATACGGAGTCTGCCGTCGAAATCGAGGTCAGCTATTACCACGATGATGGCCAGGACGAGTTCGGCATGGTGTTCGTCGGCCCCACGCCCGAGTCCATCCACGAGCGTCAGAAAAGCCGCATGATCGACGATGTGTCTGGCATGCTGGCCCGCCATTTCACCGAAGCCGAGATCGGCGAAGTCGCGGCGCTGGTGAACCAGTTGTTCGAACGCAACTGGAGCGAAAAGACCGGCAGCGCCCAGTCTGGTTCCACCACGGCCCCGCGCGGGCTGACTCCGGCCCAGCGCAGGCGTTTGCACTAGCCACGTTGGCGAAGCTCCAAAAGCACAAAGCCCCAACCGAGTGGTTGGGGCTTTGTGCTTTATAGGGACCTGACGATGACCTACTTTCGCATGGGTAATCCATACTATCATCGGCGCAACACCGTTTCACGGCCCTGTTCGGGATGGGAAGGGGTGGGACCAGCGTGCTATGC
>Ga0315281_10004122_pt1 | contig 21179 bp, 20 predicted proteins | sample YL17G07_0_MG_FD_204540 | JGI IMG/M metagenome (GOLD analysis project Ga0315281, IMG submission 204540) | Sediment microbial communities from Yellowstone Lake, YNP, Wyoming, USA - YL17G07_0 | ecosystem: Environmental > Aquatic > Freshwater > Lake > Sediment | place: USA: Wyoming | collected...
AGGGTGGCATTAATATTGCAGTTACGATTATTGTCCTTTGTGTCGTAAGGGCTCTTAAACTCCCCGATGATCGCCAATAAACTCTCTTAAGAAACCCCGAGGAAGGCTCTTGGCGGGCAGATCCGAATTTCTCGGGAATGCTTTCCGAGAATATGCCTTCTCGGAAATAAAGGAGGAACTTATGAGAGGAGAAAGGTTGCTAGCAGGGGTATTCGTTTTAGTGCTGGCCGTATCGCTGGCTGCGTGCGGGGGAACGAGTAGTTCAAGCGGAACTACAAGCAGCAGCACAGCAACGGTGTCGGGCTCGCTTGACGGCTCTACGGTGACACTCGCATCCAAAGAGAGCCCGTTCAAGAAATTCCTGGCCCTCCTCCATCCGTTCGGCAAGGCCTATGCAGTAGGAGAAACGGTGGATAATATTGTGGCCGTAAGCCCGGACAAGACCTTCATAACGGCAACGAAAAGCGGCAACGATTTCTCTTTGAATCTTACCAAAGGGAAGTCGTATACGATCGCATTTCTAAGGGGGACCACGATCGTCGCTCTCTACAAGGTTGATGATTCCACGGGCATGGATGCCCTTCCCGTAAGCACCGATACGGGGAATATCAGCTTCGGAACCGTCTCCCTCAACGCAGGCGTGGCGCAGGGGACATTATCTTCGTCCTCGCTCCTCCAGAATTTGGGACTAACGCAGGATATCGCGACAGCTTATGGCATCATGGATGAGGGCATGACGCGGCTCAGCACCGTGGATGCGGACGGAAACGGAGTGATAGATTATAATGAAAGCAAATCGTATAAATTCAATATTGTGTATATTTTTGTCTTCGGTGCCGGCGCTTCTGGGGATTACTTTAACAGCGTTCAAGGCGCATGGCCCAATAAAGACTCGATATCTTTCAAAGGATACCAATATCATTTTATTTCTAACCCGGATACATCTCTCGATTGGTCCAGTGCGGTCTTGCAGCTTCCTCAGGCAGTAAATGGAGTAACCACAAAAGGGCAAAGTTATATGCAGGTTTCCGATCTGGGTAGGGAAATGGATTTTTGGTTGGGGGGAGGAGAGTCTGCTGACACACCCCGTACTCCACCTCCGGGGACTTATACCGTCGCCGTAGGCTCAACAACCTTTACCTTCCGCAATGTCCGCTCGCAAACGATAGATGCGAATTTCAACAACCTGTATGTTCCCATAGCAAAACTTACCCTGTCAGAAGGCAAAGTAACAAAAGTCGAGTGGCAATGGTGGAAGAGGCTGAACAACAACTGGGTTCAGCCCTCAGACGCGGAAATCTCGGCCGTGCTGGACACGGCAACGTTCGAAATTAACGGCGTGGCGGGTACGGATGCTGAAAGGGTAGAGGGCTCTATAGGCTTGACCTCAACCGGCTCGGTCACGCCCCCCTCGCAGGATTTCACTCCCGCAGCATTCATCATTTCCTATCTTGACAAGGCCGGGTATGTCTATACAGTGGGCGACCCCTAAAAAGCGCTCTTCTGGCCTATGAAGGGATCTCTTGTGGACATTCCGGGGAGACATCGCAAGTTCGTGAAAATCGGCAGAAAAATGGTAACATCTCCCCGCAATATCACCAGAGCCAAAGAAGGGACCTTCGTTCAGGAATTGGCCACCCCCCTGGAAAAGGGAACGTAGGTCCCGAATTGACTTACAGATATCTCCGGCGTTCAGATACATCGGCGGAGTTTGCCAATCGGCTCACGAAAAAGGGGACGTTCATGCAGAGCGTGCCCAACGATATGAATTTGCCATTGCCCCATAATTTTTTATGTCCTTTCTGCGCGGACGTCCTTAAAGTCGTTCGTATCTCCTTAAACAAACTTGATCTTCACGTCCCCCAGCGGGCCGAAATCGGCCCGGATGAAATCTCCGGCAGCCACCGGCACTGCCGCGGTCAGCGATCCCGACAGGATGATTTCCCCTTTGCGCAGGGGAATTTTGTACGCTGCGAGTTTGTTGGCCAGCCAGGCCACGGCTTGAGCAGGATTCCCGAGGACGGCCGCCCCCGCGGCAGTGGCCGCGATTTCCCCGTTCTTTTCCAAAACCATGCCCACGGTGCGCAGGTCCAGCCCTAAAACCGGGGTGATCTTGCCTCCCAGGACGATCCGGGCGCTGGAGGCATTGTCGGCCACGGTGTCGGGGAGCTTAATTTTCCAGTCCATAATCCGGCTGTCGATGACCTCCAGGGCCGGTATCACGCCTGCACTGCAGCGAATCACGTCGGTAAGCGTCACCCCCGGGCCTCGGAGGTCTTCATTCAGAATGAAGGCGATTTCCCCCTCGATTCTCGGCTGAATCAAGTCTGCCGTTCGGATCATCTCTCCTTCCGGAATCACCATTCCATTCAGAATGTGCCCGTAGTCCGGTTCATCCACTCCCAGCATGACCTGCATGGCCCTGCTGGTAATTCCGATCTTCTTCCCCACAACCACCTGCCCACCCGATTTCTTCACCTCCATAATACGAAGCTGGATCCGGTAGGCTCCATCCACGGTGATTCCCCGGTCGGACTCCGTGAGAGGTGCAATGGGCTTGCGGGACACTTCTGCAGCGAGAAGCATCTCGGCCAGTGCTTTCATCCGGCTCTCATCCATGTTCGCTCCTTTCGTTTAGGGGTGCTTAAGAATGGACGTAGGTTCCGAAGCAACTTGCGATTCGGAATGCATCGCAGGAATTCATACTTCCCAGCTTTATGCTCAGCGCGGGTGAATTATTCTTGAAGGTGCAATGAATATCTGGCACGGGTTCGGATGGTTCGGCAGAGATTGAGCGACTCCCGGGCAATGGTTTTGTCGGCCGCCTCCCCAGTATACCTCACCTGAACGGCAAAGACGTTTAATCTTTCCAGATTCGGCCGCATGAGCTCCCAGGCGGGTTCGTTGGGGGTTATTAAACCCAGAAGGGTGGTTAAATTGTGGGTTTTGGTAAAAGGGATATTCTGTTCCTGAAGGATGGCCTTCAGGTATTTTTCGGCGCACTGCTGGGAATGAAAGCATACGGCATCATAGTTGGGCATCTTTCGAACCCGAAATTCCCTTGATGCCGTGGCGAAATCTTTTTCGGCTTTCTCGATCCACTCAATCGTCAGTGGATTCATAGAGAATTTTCCCCTTCTCAACTACCTCGCGCAAGAAGAAATCATTGGCTTCAAGGCGACGCTGTACGTCCTCCGGATCCCTTACAATCAGATCTACCGCTACCCGAGGACTGATTTGATTCATAATCTCGGCGGCTTTCCGCAAGCCGGATCCCCCAGTGGGCATGATGACCAGCAGATCGACATCTGAATCCTCAGTCGCATTTCCGAGGGCCGAAGAACCAAAAAGAATAATCTGTCGGGGATGGAATTCCCGGGCGATCCTTTCAGCCAGTTCGGATATACGATCATGATCAATCATGGGTCCCGCTCCTAAAGGGTCAAACCTTCTCCGGTTATCCCTAACCTGGCATAGCCAGAACCAAAAAGTTGAGATTTTCCAAAAATGATGAAAACCCTTGCTGCCAAAGGGATTTGGCCGCAGCGATAAAAATTTGACGCCAAAAAAGCATCAATTTAAGCCGTAAGGGACTACGCCTCTTCCGGGACTCCGCCCGGAAGGGGTGGCCCCTGCGGGGCAGCGAAAAGTCCAGAAATCCCCCCAACCCCCCTTTGTAAAAGGGGGCAAGGGGGGATTTATCGCGAATGCACGGCATATGTCCTTCTTACTAACATGTTGGTGTTAGTTGCGCAGTAAGCGCCTAAAATACCCCAAAACGTTTCCCTGATCAAGAAGATACCACGCCATGGGAGAAGAAAGAAGAGTTGCGGATTCAGTCGATTTGGTTATTATAAGGATTGATAACCAAGGAGGGGACAGAAATAAAAATTCCCCCTTGGAACGATTTCCCCCTCCATGCCTTGAAGCTGTGAAAAAATTGGTTTTCAGCCGTCACCCCGGTGAAAACCGGGGTCCAGTAAGTTCGTAAAACCTTGAAAACACTGGATTCCGGCTTTCGCCGGAATGACGTAAAAAAGAACTAAATCGATTTTTTCACACCTTCCTTGCTTGAGGGGAAGGGGTGAGCAATCCTATCGGCCATCAGGGGGAAGCAGCCATGGGCCTCATGAAAAAACTTTCCAGCCTTTTCACCGGTTCGCCCAAGGATAATTCATTTTGGATCTCTGTCAAGTGCGGCCGCTGCGGGGAGATCATCCGAACACGGGTGGATTTGAACAACGACCTGAGCGCCGAGTACGGAGAGGGCGAAGGGGAGACCACGTACTTCTGCCGCAAAGTTTTGATCGGAAAGAAAGGCTGCTACGTTCCCATTGAGGTCGAGCTGAGGTTCGATGCCGGTCGAAATCTTATTGAGAAGCAGATCAAGGGCGGAAAGTTTGTGGGGGATTGACTTGGAGGGTCCCCGCCCGGAAATGGCCGCGGGCCCCCTTTTTTCAAATTCTGACGGGATGACACCCAATAGGAGGGAAAGGGCCTGATGAAAACACCCGGCGTACCTTGGCGATCCTTTTTGACGTTAAGAAATCCCTGGATTGGCTTCGTGTTTGTTCTGCTTTTTCTTTTTGCGGCCCCCGCGGAGGGACTCTCGGACACCTCCCGGGAACTGGCCGAGTGCGCCAAAATCGAGGAGGCCGGGGAAAGGCTGAAGTGCTACGACAACCTGGCCGGCCGCAAATCGAAGGAGGTTGCGCCGGCGGAAGAATCGGTAAAAAAGCCCCAGCCGGAAGAAACCAAGAAGTTTTCCTACTTTTCCTATCTCTGGGAGCTGGAGCCGGAAACCCGCCGCGGGAAATATTCCATTTCCCCCCACCGATCCAACTACATCCTTCCCTACACCTACAACTCGTCGCCCAATTACGACGCCGTTCGGGCGGCCGACCCCGGGAAGGATCTCAAGCATGAAGAAGTCCTTTTTCAGTTGAGCCTGAAGATCAAGCTCTGGGAAGACATTTTTTCCCAGAAGGCCGACCTATGGGTTGGTTACACTCAGCGATCCTTCTGGCAATTTTACAATTTCGAAGACTCGTCCCCCTTCCGGGAAACGAATTATGAGCCCGAACTTCTTCTCAACCTTCGGACCGATTACCGCATCCTGGGATTGCGGGGCCGGTTCATCAATTTGGGCTTCAATCACCAGTCCAACGGCCAGTCCGAACCTCTGTCCAGAAGCTGGAACCGCGTCGTGGCCAGCGCCGGTTTCGAAAGAGACGCGTTTTCTCTTCTCTTAAAAGGATGGTACCGCATCCCCGAATCCGCCGCAGACGACGATAACCCAAAAATGGAAAAATACCTCGGATACGGGGAGATCTGGGGCTACTATTTCTGGAAGGAGAACCGGTTCGGGATCATGCTCCGCAACAACCTTGACTTCCATACCAACCGCGGCGCCGTGCAGTTGGAATGGAGCTTTCCCCTCCTTGAACGGGTGGACGGCTATATTCAGTACTACAACGGGTTTGGCGAGAGCCTTTTGGACTACAACTACCGGGTGAACCGGATCGGCATAGGGTTTATCCTGAAGGATTGGAATTAAGAAAAGGGGTTCTGGTTGGGAATCGGTTCCCTGCGGGGTTCTCCTTGAGCTGGGGAGGAAGGGAAACAGGCATTGGATCTTCCAAGGCCTGAAAAATCCCCTCAGATAAAAGATATGGTTTTTACGAATATTTCTTGCGAAGGCGAACGATTTCGTCTACATTATCAAGAAGGGCGGCGGGAGGGGTAAGCGGTAACCACCCGGTGCTGATGAGGCTTGAAGAACGTCTTCGGAAGTAAATAAATCCAGGAAAGGAGACTTCGTATGGCCGGAAAAGTTCGTCGAACAACTCACCGGAGCGTAGCAGGTAAGAAACTCTACGCGGTGCGCGATGCCAAGGGGCGGTTCAAGGACATCCAGACCTACGAACGAGCCCACCGAGCGGACCTCAAACGGAAAAGCAGAGGCGAAAGAGCCAAGGCCGCTAAAAAGAGATAATCGCGCTGTCCCGATATTCTATCGGGCAATGCTGATCAGTCCATAGCCGGGAAAAGGGATCCGTGCGGGAAATAAGCAATTTCCCCGATTCCACTCTGATTCCTTATTTTTTAAAATTCCAAAATTGCAATCCCCTTTGTGAATCCCTCCGCTTCAGTTTTCGGCCTCAGGCATCCTCCGGCTTCCTTCATACAGATCATACTCCAGGAGGCGGCATTCGATGTTGCTGCTGAAGAAAGGGATCCTTCTTCGGGCTTTCAATCCCACTTTTTTCGCCAGGTCGAGGTTGCCGGTGAAGATATAGCCCGTGTATCCCTGGCATCTCTTCTTGAAGAAATCCCCGATCCCCCGGTAGACCTCCTTCAATTCTTCGACCTTCCCCATTCTCTCTCCGTACTCCGGGTTAAGAATGACCACCCCGCCGCCTTCCGGCAGGGGAGTCTCGGAGTAATCCCCAACGGAGAACTCGATCAGGCGGTCCACCCCGGCGGCGGCTGCGTTTTGCTTTGCCGCCCGGATGGCCTGGGGATCGATATCGGTGGCCACCAATTTACCGCGGAATGATTTTTTAACCCGGGCTTTGGCCTCTTGCCGCATCTTATTCCAGGAGGGCCGCTTGAATCCTTTCAGGTGCATGAAGCCGAAATTCTTCCTGAGCAGCCCCGGAGCCATGTCCAGGGCCACCAGGGCCGCCTCAACGGCCAGGGTGCCGCTGCCGCACATGGGGTTGACGAAGTTCCCTCTTCCCTTCCACCCGGTGGCCTGAATCACCGCCGCGGCCAGGGTCTCCTGCATGGGGGCGTGGAGGGGAATCTTTCGGTAGCCGCGCCGGTAGAGGGGTTCCCCCGAAGTGTCCAGGTAAACCAGGCAAAGATCCCCCTTCCAGTAAAGATCGACAACCGCGCCGGTTCGTTCAGGGCCCGAGTCGGGACGCCGGCCGACCTTTCTCATGATGCGGTCCACGATCGCGTCCTTGCATTTCAGGTTGGCGAACCGGGAATCCCGGATGGTGGGGGTGTCGACGGCGGAAGTCACGCAGAGAACCTCTTCCGGAGATACATAATCCTCCCAGGCAATGCGCGAAATGCCGCGGTAAAGCTCATCCGCGTTGCGGGCCTCCATTTCCCGCAGCAGGAGAAGGACCCGCTGGCCCGTCCGCAGGAAAAGATTCAGCCTCATGGCGTCCTCCATCGTCCCCTCGGTCTCCACTCCGGCAACGGTTTCCGCAAGGACCGGAAGCCCCAGGGACAGGACTTCCTCCTTCAAAAAGGGAGGGACGCTCTTGGCACAGGTGATGACGATTCGGCTTTTCTTCATGGAACCGGCTGCTCCAAATACCAGGGCCGCAAAAGCAGGCTACACCTCCAGTCGATTTCCGACGCGGAGACAAAAGGGCAGCATGACCAGAAAAGAAACCCCCAACAGGGCGAAGCCGGAGGAGAAGGAAAAGGCCTCCGCCCAGTGCCCCAGAGCCGCGGGCACCACCCCCCCTCCCAACAAAAATCCGATCACCATCACCAGAGAGACCGCGACCCCCCTCAAGGGCGCGGGAAAGACCAGGGAAATGATCGTAAACCCCACGGGGAACAGACACGCGCCCGACGCCGCCTGAAGGAACATGAGCACGGGAGTCCCCACCGGGTTTCGGAAGGCCCCGAAAAGGACCGTCAGGATGCCGGTGGTCAGGAGGAAAATAGCCATCGCCCTTTTGGGTCCAAACCGGTCGGTGATGAATCCCGACAAGAAAAGGACGACGATCCCAAAGATCCGGGAAAATCCGATGAGGGTGTTCGCCAGCGTCCTCTCCATTCCCATCTCGTTCACCAGGAAGAGGGGGATCATGGTGTAGAGTCCCACGGTCGAACCGATGGCTACCACGAAGAAGGAGGCCATGACCCAATAGGCGGGGCTTAAAAGAATGTGCCGGATCGACTGCCCATTGGGGGGGGTCCCTCTCTGCCTTCCTCCTTTTCCCGCAAATAGGTAAAGAACCCCCATGAAGATCAAAGCCGCCCCCAGGACGGCCAGGGTCCCCCGCCAGGTGTAGAACTGCAGCAGGCCTTCCGCCAGCCAGGGAACGGTGATGAACCCCAGGTTGGGGCCCAGCTCATGGATGGCCAAAGCCCTTCCCCAGTGTTCCTGGCGGGCCAGGTCGGTGATCGTGGCGATTCCCGAGGGAATGTATAGCGCGGCAAACAGGCCGATGACCACCAGTCCGATCCGCATCGCGCCGAGGGAGTCCAGCTGGGAGATAACCACAAAGGCTCCGCCCGCCATTAGAATCGACATCAGGATGGTCAATCGATGGGTGAGCCGGGAGGAGACAAACCCGGAAGCCGCCAATCCTGCTCCGTACCCGCAGGCGATATGGAGGAACAAGGAGCCTGCCTCGCCATGACCCAGTCCCAGATCCTGTTCAATGACCGGCAGCAGGGGCGCCAGCAGGATCCGGGACGTAAAGTTGAGGTAGAAAACCCCGGTCAGGAGAACGATCGGTGTCCAGGGAAAGGTCGGGGATTCTCGCTGATCCATGTTGAATGGCTTATTTATTCCTTTAAGGACGGGCCCCTTAAACGTCCGACGGAAATGGGTTCTTACTTTTGTAACACCCGCGGGTGGAGAATGTCAAAGGAAACCAGGATTGGCCCCTTTCATTTTGTCCGACAAAGCCTTTTTTTAACTTTAGGCACTCTAGCTCACTTTAGGCACTCCAGGCACTTTTGGTCGCGGCTCCGCCGCGATGGGTAATCTGCGGATAAACAGTTTCCAAAAATGAAGGGGAGCAAGCCGATAAAATCCATTGCCTAAATCCGAAAAAATTGGTAGAAAATTTCTTCCGGGCGGGAGAGGAAAAGACTCTCCCCCGAAAAACTTCCCAAGGAAAGCGAAAGAAAGAATGGAAGAAAGACACGTACTGAAGATCGCCGCCGAGCTGGGGCTGGCGTCCCGGCAGGTTCAGGCCGCCGCGGAGTTGATTGCCGAAGGGGGTACGGTTCCCTTCATCGCCCGTTACCGGAAAGAAGTCACCGGTTCTCTGGATGAAGTGCAGATCACCGCCATCCGCGACCGGCTGGAGCAGCTGGCCGAGATGGACAAGCGGCGGGAGGCCATTCTCAAATCCCTCCAGGAGCGGGAGCTTCTCACCGAAGAACTCCAGGAAAAGATCCTCGCTGCCGAGACCCTCTCCGTCCTGGAGGACATCTATCTCCCCTTCCGGCCGAAGCGCCGCACCCGGGCCACGGTGGCCAGGGAAAGGGGCCTGGAACCCCTGGCTCATATCCTTTTCGCCCAGGAGGAGAAGGACCCCCTGACCGAGGCGGTTCCCTTTATCGACCCCGAAAAATCCATCTCCTCGGCGGAGGAGGCTCTGGCCGGAGCCCGGGACATCATCGCCGAGTGGGTCAGCGAAGCTCAGGCGGCCCGGGCTGCGCTGCGGGACCTTTTCGCCTCCCGGGGGGTCTTTCGTTCGAAGGTCATCACCGGCAAAGAAGCGGAGGGAAGCAAGTACCGGGATTATTTTGCCTGGGAGGAACCGGTCCCCCAGGCTCCTTCCCACCGGATCTTAGCCATGCGGCGCGGGGAGAAGGAAGGGTTTCTGAATCTCACCATTTTGCCCCCGGAACCAGAAGTGCTGGCCATCCTCGAGCGCCTCTTCGTCAAAGGGGAGAATGCCTGCTCCGGGCAGGTCCGGATGGCCGTGCAGGACAGTTGCACGCGCCTCCTCTCCCCTTCCATGGAGACCGAGACTCGCCTGACCACAAAAAAGCGGGCCGACGAGGAAGCCATCCGGGTCTTTGCTGATAATCTCCGACAGCTTTTGATGGCTTCGCCCCTCGGCCAGAAAAATATCCTGGCCATCGATCCCGGCCTGCGGACGGGATGCAAGGTCGTCTGCCTCGACCCGCAGGGGAAGCTCCTGCACAACGAAACGATCTTTCCCCTGCTCAGCGAGAGAGGAAAAGAGGAATCTGCCCGAAGGGTTGTCGAGCTCTGCGAGGAATTTAAAATCGAGGCCATCGCCGTGGGCAACGGCACCGGGGGGAGGGAGACCGAAGCTTTCCTCCGCAGCCTGACCCTTCCCGACGGAATCCCGGTGGTGATGGTCAACGAGAGCGGCGCGTCGGTCTATTCCGCTTCCCAGGCCGCCCGGGATGAGTTCCCGGATCACGACGTGACCGTGCGCGGCGCCGTTTCCATCGGAAGACGGCTCATGGACCCGCTGGCCGAGCTGGTGAAGATCGACCCCAAATCGATCGGTGTCGGGCAATACCAGCACGACGTGGATCAACCCTCTCTCAAGCACAGCCTGGACGATGTGGCCATGAGCTGCGTTAACGCCGTGGGGGTGGAGGTGAACACGGCCAGCGCCCAGCTCCTCACCTACGTCTCCGGCCTGGGCCTACAGCTGGCCTCCAACCTCCTCGCCTACCGCAACGAAAATGGCCCCTTCTCTTCCCGGGAGGAGCTGAAGAAGGTTCCCCGCCTCGGCCCGAAGGCCTTCGAGCAGGCCGCCGGTTTCCTGCGCATCCGGGGAGGGAAGAACCGGCTGGACGCCAGCGCCGTCCACCCGGAAAGTTACCCCGTGGTTAAGGCCATGGCCGCGGACCTGGGCTGCGCCGTGGAAGACCTGCTCCGCGAAGAGACGCTCCGCGGAAAAATCGACCTTTCCAAATACGTAACCGAGAAGACGGGCCTGCCGACCCTGAACGACATCCTGAAGGAGCTGGCCAAGCCGGGGCGGGACCCGCGGCAGGAGTTCGAAGAGTTCCGCTTTGCCGAGGGGATCGAGAAGATCGAGGACCTCCAGCCCGGTATGAAGCTGGACGGAATCGTCACCAACGTGACCGCCTTCGGCGCCTTCGTGGACATCGGCGTCCACCAGGACGGGCTGGTCCACATCAGCCAGCTTTCCGACCGTTTCGTGAAAGACCCCCACCAGGTGGTCAAAGTCCAACAGAAGATTAAAGTCACGGTCCTATCCGTCGACCTGGAAAGGAAAAGAATCGCCCTTTCGATGAAGAAGGAGCCGGGGAAAGCAGAGAGAGAGCCAAAACCGGAAAGGAAATCCCCATCAGGAAAATCCCCTGACCCCCGGGAAAAAAGAACGCCCGGGCCCTTCAACAACCCCTTTGTGAAGGCTTTCCGTCGGGAGGAATAAACTCGTTTCGATGATCCGGCGGAGCGACGAGGAGGAGGAAGGCGGACCTCTCCGATCCTTGCAGGGAGGTCACAATATCCTTGCTCCTTCCGGGCGCATTATGCTAGATTCACCCCAGACCTAACGTAGAAAGGACTTCAACGGCAACTGAATTTGACAGTCCTTTCCAGTTCAAATAGTCCACCGATACCGGAGGAGGCGATTGAATCGGCTTCCCTAAATCCCGTTTCTGAACCAGAGACGGGATTTTTTTATTTCCACGGCCCTTCAGAGGAAACCAGGCAAGGTCAAGCCCGACTGCCATTAGCCTGAACCTAAAACCCTTGCCCCCGGAAGATTGCTCTTCCGGGGAAACATGTTGAAGAGGAGGATGGAAATGAGAAAGATCACCCAGGTCTCCGCCGTCGTCGCCCTTTTCATCAGTTTAACCCTTGTGGGTGCCGCCTTCGCCCAGCAAACCTTCAACTGGAAGATGGGTTGCACCTACCCGCCCCCCAAGTTCGACTGGGAGTCGAAATACATAGCCAATGATCTCTTCGCCAAGAAAGTCGCCGATGCGACCCAGGGGCGGGTCAAGATCAAGGTCTTCTACAGCAACCAGCTCGTGCCTCAATCGCAGGCCCTGGACGCCCTGAAAAAGGGGGTCGTGGACCTGATCTCAGCCACTTCCTACTGGGCGGGGACGATCCCCGAGACCGATTTTGTCTGGCTGCCCTTCTGGAGCAAAGGGGAAGAGCATGCCATCCACGCCCTCCGGGACACGAAGATCGGGAAGATCCTGGACGACGGCTACCGCCAGCACGGCTCGCACCTTCTCTACTACTGGCCGGTGAGCATCGAGGGCATCATGAGCAAGAAGCCGATCCGGGCTTTCGATGATGTAAAGGGGATGAAGTTCCGGGTGAGCTCGGCCATCTGGCCCTCCTGGTACAAAGACATGGGGGTCGCCCCCATCAACGTGGCCGTGGCCGAGCAGTATGAGGCCCTCATGCGGGGAACGCTGGATGCCACCATCTACCCCATCTACACCATCGAGACCTACAAGTTCTACGAGGTTTGCAAGTACCTGACCCTTCCCGGCTTCGTCGACCCCCTGCCCTGCTACACCCTGGTGAGCCTCAAGGCCTGGAACGCCCTGCCCCCGGATCTTCAGCAGACCGTGCAGAAAGTCGCCCGGGAGATTGAAAGAGAGTCGATCATCGGGTCCCAGAAGCTCACCGATTCGGTGCTCGAATTCAGCGCCAAAAGGGGAGTGGAGGTGATCCGGCTGAACCGGACGGAGTTCGAAAAGTTCCGCCAGTCGGCTATGCCGCTCTGGGAAAGATTCGCCGCCAAGTCCCCGGCCTGTGCCGAGATGGTCAAGATCATCCGGGCCAACCTGGAGCAGTGGACGGCCACCCGCCCCGAGGCCAAAAAGTGGGAAGAGAGGTGGCTGGCGAAGTAAGGAAAGGCTGCCAGGACCCCGCGGGGACCCGGAGAAGAATGGAAAATGAAAACCTTTGAGCGGATCATCTCGAAGATCAACGATGCCATGATGTGGGTGGCCGGGACCCTGACCATCCTCATGGGGCTGGCCATCACCTACGACATCATCATGCGCACCCTGTTCAAAGCCCCGGCCATCTGGGCCTTTGAGTTTTCCAATTATCTCTGCGCGGCCGTGGCCTTTCTGGCCGGGGGCTACACCCTGAAGGGGAACCGCCATGTGAACGTGGATGTCCTCTACCGCCATTTCGCTCCCCGGAACAAGGCCCTGGCCAACCTGAGCACATCCTTTCTGTTCTTTCTCGTATGCGGGGTCCTGATGGCCATGGGCTCCATCACCGCTTTTGAATCTTTCCAGTCCAAGGCCACCTCCGGGGGAGGCTGGGATATTCCCCTCTTTCTCCCCCAGCTCCTCGTCCCGGTGGGGGGACTCCTCCTCGGCCTGCAGGGAGTGATTCGATGGGTCCAAGATTGGCAAGCGGTTCGCGGCAAAAAGCAGGAGGGAGGGTAGATGGAGCCCTGGGCCCTGGCCATCGTTCTCTTCGGAGCCATGTTTCTGGTCCTGGCCCTGGGGCTTCCCGTGGCCTTTACCCTGGGTGGTTTGTCTCTGGCCATCGGCTATTTCGTCATGGGAGGGGAGGCAGGGTTCTTTGCCTTCACCCTGAGTTCTTTCGGCAAGCTCACCGAGTTCACCATCACCGCCCTTCCCCTCTTTATCCTGATGGCCGCCGTCCTGCAGCACAGCGGGCTGGCGGATGACATGTACGAGATGGTGTACCGCTGGATGGGAGGCCTCAAAGGCGGCCTGGCCATGGGCACCATCATCATCTCCGCCCTCTTTGCCGCCATGGTGGGGATCAGCACGGTGGCCACGGCCACGCTGGGAATCACCTCCCTCCCCTCGATGCGGAAAAGGGGGTACGACAAAAAGCTCTGCATCGGGGTCATCTGCGCCGGCGGGGCCCTGGGGATCCTCATCCCCCCGAGCATCATCTTTATCCTTTACGGGGTGGAGGCCGAAGTGTCCATCGGCAAGCTCTTTTTCGGGGGGGTGATCCCCGGGCTCCTCTTGGCGGGGCTTTTCATCCTCTACATCGCCATCCGCTGCGGAATCAATCCCGCCTATGGCCCCCCGTTGCCCCCCGAAGAACGTTTCACCCTGGCTCAGAAGGCGCAATCCCTGAAAGGCGTCATTCTGCCGGTTCTGGTCATCTTTCTGGTCCTGGGGGTCATTTACCTGGGGGTGGCCACGGCCACCGAAGCCGCGGCCATCGGCCTGGTGGGCTCGCTCCTCTGCGCCGCCATCCGCAGGCAGCTCAACTTTACCACCCTGAAAAAGATGTTCGTCATGGGAATCGGCGTCAACGCCATGGTCTGCTGGATCATGATCGGGGCCGTAGCCTACTCCAGGCTGGTCACCACTTCCGGAGTGGGGGAGTGGTTCTGCGCCCTGATTACCGGCCTGGAACTGAACCGCTGGACGATCCTGTTCGGGATGCAGGTCATGTTCTTCATCCTGGGATGCGTCCTGGACCCGGCCGGGATCATCCTCATCACCATTCCCATCTTCATCCCCATCGTGAGGGCGTTGGGTTTCGACCCCCTGTGGTTCGGGGTTCTTTTTGTGATGAACATGGAGATGGCGTACCTGACGCCCCCTTTCGGGTTCAACCTCTTCGTCATGCGCGGGGTGGCCCCGGAAGACATCAACATGGGAGATATTTACCGGGCGGTCTGGCCCTTCGTGGGACTGCAGGCTCTAGGATTGATCCTGGTCATGATCTGGCCGGAGATCGGCACCTGGCTGCCCCAGCGGATGATCCGTTGATCCCTGCTTTTTTTCCAATGCCCCGGGGAAGCGGAAGAAGGAGGATCCTCCATGCGCATCGATGAATATCGGTTGCTCGATTTGAAGCTCTCCAGCTACGCCGCGGCTACGCCTTTGACCAGCACCCTCCTGAAATTAAAATCCGCAGAGAAGATTCCCAACACTCTGGGCCTCATCACTTTCGAGCGGCCATCGGCCTGCCTCTTCTATTACAACGACCCGGAGAAAGAACTCGACCTGGATTTTTGCCGGCAGAAGGATATCCAGATCGGCCGCCGGGACACGGGGGGTTCCCCCTACTGGGCCGACCCGGGCACCCTGATCGTCTACTTCTGGTTCAACCGCAAACAAGTACCCGGGTTTCCGGAGACCATCGCCGAGGCCTACCGGTTCCTCATCGGCGCTTCGGCCCAGGCCATCTCCGAACGCTTCGGGATTCCGGCTGTTTACCGCCCGCTCAACGATCTGGAAGTATCGGGAAGAAAGGTCGCCGGTCACACGGTGACTTTCTTAGGGGACGCCTGCCGCTGGGGATGCGGCCCCCAGGTCCTGAAACCCCGCATGGATCTCATGTCCCGGGCGCTCAAGGTTCCCCCGGAGAAATTTGCCGACAAAGAAGCCAAGACGGTGGAGGCGCGGGTGACGAACTTCGAAGAGCTCCTGGGCCGGGCCCCCTCCTTCGAGGAGATCAAGCAAACCTACGTCCTCGCCCTGGAAAGGGCCATGGAGATCCATTTTCAGCGGGAAGGTTTTTCCCCGGAAGAGGAACAGCTCGTGGGAGAACAAACAACCCAGATTTTTTCTGAGGATTGGCTCATGGCCATGACGGAAAGAAGGAAATTTGGTGATCACCTGTCTGCCGGATGGGCCAGAGGGGAGCACGCGCTCAAGGTCCCTCAGGGGCCTTTAATCCGGGCGATTGTCCTCATGGACGGGAAGATCATCCGGAACATTTCTTTGACCGGCTCGATTCACTGCATTCCGGTCCAGCTGGTTGAAGAGATGGAGGCCGGGATCCGGGGAATAGAAGGAAGGGAGGAGGCCGTAAGCGGAGTGATCCAGAAATTATTCCTCCGCCCCGGAGTTCAGGCCGCCGGTTGCTCTCCCGAGAACTTCGTTCAAGCCATCCTGACCGCCGTCGAAAAGACAAAAAAAGCCGAATGAGGTTTCTTTGTGAATCTGACCGACCGTGAAAAGAAGATGCTGGACGGCGGCTTCGGCGCCGGCCCGCAGACCGCCATGCGCCTTCTGGTGACCCTGGGAGAGGTCTACGAGGCCGAGCGAATGATCAACGTCCAGGCCGAGCCCATCATCGCCGCCGGGGCGGCCATCGGGAATATTCCTCTGGTCCATCGGCTCGATCAGAACCCCCTGGAGGTCATCCGCACGGGAGACTGGGTTAGGATCGACGCGGACCAGGGCATCGTCGAAGTGACCCGGAAGGAAGGAGGTTGATACAGGAGTAGAGTATGCTGCTGAACGATCGAGTTGCCTTAGTCACCGGAGCCTCCCGGGGGATCGGGGCGTCCACGGCCAAAATCCTGGCCCAGCGTGGCGCGCGGGTGGCGGTGAGCGCCCGCACGGTTTCCGACCTGGAAGCGGTCGCCGCTTCCATTCAAGAAAATGGGGGGAAGGCCCTGGCGGTTCCCTGCGACGTGGTCAATCCCTCCCAGGTTGCGGCAATGACCGAAGCGGTCATGAAGAAATGGGGACGGCTGGACATCCTGGTGAACAATGCCGGGCTGGGAACACCGGTCAAACCGGTGGAAGACGTTTCTCCGGAAGAATGGGATGAAACCCTTCTCCTGAACCTGAAATCGGTCTTCCTGTGCATCCGCGCCGCTGCGCCGATCATGAAACGCCAGAAATACGGCCGCATCGTCAACGTCTCCTCCTTTGCCGGCCGATTTTTCAGCCGCCTCTCGGGCCCTCAGTACAGCTCCGCCAAGGCCGGAGTGGTGGGATTCACCCGGCACATGGCCGCGGAGCTCGGGCCCTTCGGGGTCTGCGTCAACTCCGTGGCCCCCGGTCCCGTCCTGACCGAGCGGGTCAAGGTGAAATGGGAATCGCGCGCCGAGGAGGAGCGGCAAAAGATCCTCGCGGGAATTCCCTTAGGAAGGGTGGCCCGGCCCGAGGAGATCGCCACGGTGATCGCCTTTCTGGCTTCGGACGACGCCAGCTACGTAAATGGGGTTTGCATCGATGTGAACGGCGGGGGTTACATGGTCTGATCGCCGGGGGGAAATCCATAAATCTTTCAGGGGGAGAGCGGCATGGCCTTCAAGATCACCTTCCAAAAATCAGGAAAAACCTTCGACTGGGAAAGCAGTTTCAATAATGTCCTGGATTTTGCCGAGGACAAGGGGATTCAGATGGAGAGCGGCTGCCGCATGGGGGTCTGCGGTTCCTGCAAAGTGAAGCTGCTTTCGGGGAGCGTAACCATGGAGACGGAAGACGGGCTGGAGGACGCGGATAAGGCCGATCGAATGATCCTGCCCTGTGTCGCCGTTCCCGAATCGGATCTGGTGATAGACGCCTGAGTTTAAATTCCTCGTTACTCGTTGCTTGTTGCTCGTTACTCGTTACCCCTATCCTACTTTAGGTGCTTAGCGCCTCATTAATACAAACCTGTTTTTAAGAACGGAATATGCTTCATCGGGGCCGTAGGGGGGCACGATGCATCGTGCCCCTACAACCGCACCGGGGTTGGCGGCGAAGCCACTTTTCCCGCGCAACGTCGCGGAAAAAGCGTAGTCCCTTACCGGTTGAACTGACGCCAAACTGATCACAAATTGTAGGGCTAATCACGCGCAGCGCGTGATGGTTGTCCATCTTGCGGGCGGCCATCCCGCCATGGCGGGATCCCTACAATATCCTTTTTGGTTCGTTCCGGCTTGGCCGGGTTAGGATCTATTCGCTCCCTAGCCAGCAGTACCGGAAAATGGCCAGGGCCAGCACAACGCCGACCCCGACATAGAGAGCTGCGAAGCCTGCCAGAGTCCCGACCGAGTAGGCCAGGAGCGGGCCTAGAGCCGCTCCGCCGTCGATGACCGTGGCGTAAACCCCCAAATAGATGTGAGGCCTCTCCATGTGCACGGAAAGGCTATTGGCCAGGGCGCTCAGGATGATATTCAGGCCGGCGCTGCTGACGAACAGGAAGGCCAGGCATAGAACCAGATAAGGCCCGCTGAAACTCACTGCCCCCGCCAGGCTGACCAGCAGGACACAAACCAGCACCCCCAGGGACTTGACCTGCCCCAACCGGTCGGACATCCAACCGATCCCCGGTGCAAAGAGGATGTCCGAAGTCCAGCGCAAGGCCAGAAGCAGGCCGGCGATGGTGCCGATGCGGATGCCCAGGCCGGAAAGGAAATCGAAGTTCCCCAGCCGGCGGGCCAGAAACAGGGACGCCGTGGCGATCAGGACCCCTTCAAACAGGGTATGGATGGACCCTGCCAGGAGAAGCCGGCGGCCCCGCTCCGTTTTGAGGGCTTCTTTCCATCCCTCCCAGAAAGACTGCTGGGATGAGGAGATTCGCTGGGCCTCCGCAGGCCACCGGATGGAAAGGGCGACGGGGATGGCCAGCACGGAAACGGACATAACTCCCAAGACCCCGGCCCGATAGCCCCACAGGTCCCGAAGATAACCTCCCAGCAATACGCTGAATGCGCTGCCCAGGCGGATCATGCCCCAAAGGAGCCCCATCAGCTTTCCCTTGGCATAGGGCCCCCCGGTCCAGATCGCCTGATAGCCCCCCTGGCGCAAAGCCGACCAGGCAATTCCCCACCCCATGCGCGCCAGGAGAAAAACCATGAACCCCCAGCCCACCCCGTATAGGGCCGTGGTGATGAGGGCCAGCACCGTGGAGGCGATGAAGGGCTTGCGGGGTCCGAATTTTTCAAAGACGGAACTGGCCCAGGTGTTGGATATGAGGCGGACCAGGCGGTTGGCGCTCAGCAGGACCCCGACCAGGGGGAGGGCGATGCCCAGGTTTTCCGCTTCAATGGGCAGATTGCCGTACAGGAAAGAATCCCCGAGAATGGACAGGCCGATGGTCAGGCCGACGATGAATACCAGGCGTTGAGAATTTTGATGGGATCCGGGTTCATGATTCATGGGAGAATCTTATCCGATGGTTTCCCATTTTTTCAATCCCAAAATGGACCTTGCCCACCATCACTTTTCGCCAAGTTGTCGTAAGACCGATTGAATTTCAGGCGTTGCCCGGCCCGGAAGTCCCGCCTTTGGCGGGACTTCCGGGCCACAAGATCGCCTTTTGGCAGAAAAGGGAATCACAAAACCAGGGGGAGAAGAAAAGGATTCTCTCGCGGGGAGGATATCCGGATCGAATTATGATCAGCTCATTTGGGCTGCTCTTGGATTTTTGAAAAGAGCCGGGGGGAGAAGGGGGGCTAGGATGACCAGGAATTTTCAGATGGCGAAACTTTCAACCCCATCCGTGAACCGCGCCACATTGAAATTGATCAACACGCCCGCCTTCTTGTTCAGGGAACGCAGGAAAGACACCAACTGGGCCTCATGAATCCCGTGCAGTTTTTCGACGGACTTCAATTCCACCACCACTTCATCTTCGACCAGAAAATCAATCCGATGCCAACCGATGTTCTTCCCCTTATAGCTGAGGTTCACTTCTTGCTGCCGGACAAATCGAATTCCTTTCAGGGAAAATTCATGGGCCAGGGCTTCTTCGTAGGTCGTCTCCAACAGACCGGGGCCCAAACCCAAATGGACTTCCCGGGCGCAAGAAAGGATCCTTTCGGTCAGCTCCCTGGAAGGAGCCTTTCTTCTGTTCCCGACGAATTTTCTCTGCATCCTCTGCGTTTCCATAGGCTTTGCCGAAGGGTGCCCGGAAAACCTTTCATCGCCTCACCCGTCTTCTCAACGGCCGGGCCTTAGCCGGTTTCCGGTTAAACCAATAGCTGTCCGGAACAGCAGGCCAGGGCCGTTCCGAATGATGACCAGCAAATAGCATGCCACGGGAAGACTGGGGGGATAACTAGATAAATTTATTTAAAATTGGGTGAGAGAAACAGATGGGCAGCCAGGGCAATCCGTCGCCGCCACAAGACAAAGTCAATTTTTTGCCGTCTAATTTCATGGCGCCGCTCCATCAAATGCGAAGGGCGGATTGTCGGGGCCCCGCGGCGCGGGGAATCCCATCTCCATTTGTCAATGATCCGAATTACTAAGGAATCCATTATAGTTTAAACATCAATGGTTGGAGGACCTTTCGTTTTGAAAACCTCGAACTAGACTCCGGCTTTCGCCGGAGTGACGAATATTAGAAAGGCATGCTTCTTCAGGGTCATTCCGGCGAAAGCCGGAATCCAGGATGATTTAAAGAAAAATCCCTATCCAGATAATTATGGCCTTAGTAAGGACTCATTGAGCGCCAATGGAAGATTTAACTATTGGGGTTTAATGGATTTTTAATGATTGGAAGCTAGGTTCACCAGATCGGCCAAGAGGCGCTCCAGGGTGTCCCGGGTAAGGGAAACGGGCACAGGGGAGCGCTGACCCAGCTGTCGGTCATAGGCCAGCCGGGTTAGGGACACCCCCTCAGGGCCGCTGAGGACCATTTCGAAGAAGGAGACGGTGCCATTTTCCCTGCGGGGCGGAAAGCTTCGCAGGATTGCTTTTCCGCAATGCTTCTCCAACTCGACGATGCGGAGGGGTTCGCCCAGGTAGGTCAATTCTTTTTCGAGACGGATGGGGTCAAGTTTCAGGGAATGGCCCTGGGTGCCTTTCATCTCCAGCTTCTCCAGCCGGCAGCCCAGGCGGTCCCAGTCGGCCAGTTGCACCCGGACTTCAAGGTCCCCATCTTCGGCAAGGATCTCTCCCGCCTGTCCGAATGGACCTTTCTGAAGCTGGTTGATAATATGTTCGGCCTTGGCCATGTTTCCTTTATTCTCCCTCTCACCCTCCCCTCCTTCCAGTTTGGGAAACGGGGGAGTTGATCACTTCATCCACCTTATCGGCATGATCAGGGTTCATCTTAAATCCCCACACCCTCATAGAGAGAGGAATGCGGTTAGGCGCTTAGCGCGCAACTAATACCAACATGTTGGTAAGAAGGAAATATCTTTCATAATGGCCGTAGGGGCACGATGCATCGTGCCCCTACAAGTGGACCGGGGTTGCTGGCGAAGCCTCTTTTTCCGCGCCCAGCCGCGGAAAAAGCATAGGAGCTAATCAAGGGATTTCTCCCGATGTTCCCCCCCGTCATAGGTCAAAAGGACTTTTTTTTCCTCTTTTCTGGTTTCCACATGGACCGGCCTTTTCCACAGCCGTTGAAGGTTGCCCAGGGTGTCCCGGGAAAAATCCCATTTGAGGTCCCGCCCTTCATGCTGGTGGAGGAGAAGGAGTTCCCCCCGGTTCTCGAAGTTCCCGTCGATGACCCGGATGATGGGGTGGCCCATATGGGTCAGGCTGTCTAGGAGGATCCCCTTGATCTGCAAAAACTCCCGGTTTTGGATCACCCAGGCCTTTTTTTCTTCCTCTTGGGCATATACGAAGAGTTTTTGCTTCCGGCAGAAATCTTCCGTCAGGAAGGTGTCGATGAAGGTCAGGTCATCATGCAGCCGCCGCACCTCAAAGATCTTTTCCCTGCCCAGGCCCGCTTTTTGATCCCAGTTTTCCCGGACGATGAAGTCGTCGCACTCCTCATACTCTTTCCCGAATTGCCCCTTGTT
>Ga0315281_10004123_pt1 | contig 21178 bp, 14 predicted proteins | sample YL17G07_0_MG_FD_204540 | JGI IMG/M metagenome (GOLD analysis project Ga0315281, IMG submission 204540) | Sediment microbial communities from Yellowstone Lake, YNP, Wyoming, USA - YL17G07_0 | ecosystem: Environmental > Aquatic > Freshwater > Lake > Sediment | place: USA: Wyoming | collected...
CCTGATGATCTGCAACCTGATGTTCATCAGCGTCGGGACGGGGAAGTTCGCCGAGGAGTTCCTGCCCCTGCCGCGCTGGGAGGCGACGCTCATCGTGCTCGCCGTCGTCGGCGTCTACGTGACCCTGGGCGGTTTCTTCGGCGTCATCCTGACCGACGTCTTCCAGACGCTCCTCATCGGCGTCGGCGCCGTCATCATGGCCGTCATGGTTTTCGCCAAGCCCGCGGCGACGACGTTCATCCACAAAGACCCGGCCTGGCTCTCGCTCGCCCCGACTTGGAAGCTGTGGACGGGCTTCATGACGGATACGCCGCCGGCCTACCAGCATTTCGGGCTCTTCGGCCCGCTCCTGGCGGCGGGTTTTTTCTGGATGGTCTTCCGGCTCCTCAGCGGGCCGAACGTCTGGGACTTCCAGTTCTTCCTGTCGACGCGGACGCCGCGCGACGCCCAGCTCGCGGCCGGGATGTGGACGGTCGGCTACAACCTGCGCTGGGTCCTCGGCTGCGCCTTCATGGTCCTGGGAATTTTCTACCTGGGGTCGCAGGCGGGCTTCGACGCCGAAAAGATCATGCCCCTCGTTCTCTTGAAGATGCCGGTCGGATTGCGGGGGCTGTTCATGGCCGTGCTTTTGGCCGCGCTGATGTCGACGATCAGCGCCATGATCAACGTGACGAGCTCGGTCGTCATCAACGATTTCATCAAGCGCTACTTCGCGAAAAATATGACCCAGAAGAAGCTCGTCCGGCTGGGGCAGGTGGCCTCGGTCGTCGCGGTCCTCATCGGGTTCGTCTTCTCGCTGTCCTTCACGAACATCGTCACCGCTTGGGAGACCATGGTCTTCGTCGTCGTGACGGTCATCCTGGTGCCGGCCACCCTGCGCTGGCACTACTGGAGGTTCGGGGCCAAGGCCTTTGTCTGGGGCATGGGCGGCTCGGCGGGGCTGATCACACTGCGGCTCCTTTTATTTAAGGGCCTTCATGCTTCGGCCAGCCTGGCCATCGACGTGGGCTTGAGCCTCGCGGCGACGCTCGTCGCTGCGGTCTTGACCAAGCCCGCGGACATGGAGGTCCTGGTCAAGTTCTACGCCAAGGTCCGGCCGTTCGGCTTCTGGGGGCCGGTGCGGCGGGAGTGCGTGCGGCGCGGGCTCGTGCCGGCCAAGGACAAGATGCCGCGTGTCGACATGCTCAACGGCCTAGTCACGGCCGTCTTCCAGTTCACGCTGGCCATCCTGCCGTTCTACCTTTTCCTCCGCAACTGGAAACAGCTCGGCCTTTGGGCCGGCGCCGCGGCCGGGCTCGCGGTCATCCTTTATTTCACGTGGTATAAGAACCTCCCGAGTAAAGACGAAATATGACACGGACGGAGGGCCGCAAGAAGGGGGACAAGAAGGGGGACATGTACTTCCGGTACGTGTCCCCGAAAGGGCGCGGGCAGGAGGAAGGGGGACACGTACCTCCGGTACATGTCCCCGAGCCTAGGCCGACGGTTCACCTGATATGCAATGCCCACCTGGACCCGGTCTGGCAGTGGCGGTGGGAAGAAGGGGCGTCCGAGGCGCTGGCGACGTTCCGTAACGCCGTCGACATCCTCGACGAGCACCGGGACCTCGTCTTCTGTCACAACGAGGCCGTCCTCTACCAATGGGCCGAGGAGTTCGACCCGGCGCTGTTCGACGCGATCCTCCGCCACGCCCGGGCCGGCCGCTGGGCCGTCGCGGGCGGCTGGTTCATCCAACCCGACGTCAACCTGCCGGGTACCGAGTCGCTCATCCGGACGATCGCCGAGGGGCGGAGGTATTTCCGGGAGAAGTTCGGCGCCGCGCCCCGCGTCGCCTACAACTTCGATTCGTTCGGACACAGCGGCGGCCTGCCCCAGATCCTGCGCCGGGCCGGCTACGAGATGTACATCCACATGCGGCCCCAGGCTGCCGAATTGGCGCTTCCCGCCGACCTCTACCGCTGGCGCGGCGTCGACGGCACGACGATCCCGGCCTACCGGATCGCCGTCGGGCTCTATCACACGGAACGGGACAACATCGAGGACAGGCTGCGTGCCGGCGTGGCGCTCGCCCTGGAGTTCGGCCGCGACGTGCCCGTATTCTGGGGTCTGGGCAACCACGGCGGCGGGGCGACGCGCCGCGACCTCAAAACGATCGACGCCTTCATCGCCGGCGAAACACGGGTCAAGGTCATCCATAGCACGCCGGACAGGTTCTACGAAGCGGTGAAGGACGCCGCGGCCGGAGCGCCCGTCTTCGACGGCGACCTGCAGCGCTCGTTCACCGGATGCTACACCTCGCTCTCCCGGGTCAAGCGGCGGGCCGTCGCGAGCCTCGGGCGTCTCGTCCAGGCCGAAGCCTTCTCCGCCGCTTCCTGGTGGCTGGCCGCGGCGGATTTCCCTGAGACTGAGCTCGGTGACGCCTGGAACATGCACAATTTCAATGACTTCCACGATATCCTCTCGGGCTCCTGCGTCGAGCCGGCCGAGCGGGACGCCCTCGATCTTTACGGCCGGGCCGAGGACGTGTCGCGGTCGGCCGCGCTCCGGGCCGCGGCGTCGTTGAACCTAGGCAGCGCCGCGAGCCCCGCCTTGCCCGTCACCGTCTTCAGCGCCAACCCCTCCCTCCGCCGTGCCCCCGTCGAATTCGAATGCATGGCCGACTACCGGCCGTTCTGGAAGGGCCAGTGGCGCCTGCGTCTCTTCAGGGCTGACGGCCGGGAGGTCGTCTGCCAGGAAGAGCAGCCCGAAGCGCTCCTGCCGTTCAACGACTGGCGGCGGCGGGTGAGCTTCATCGACGACCTGCCGGGAGTCGGCGTCACTCGCTATTTCCTCAAGGCCTACGAGCTTTCCAACGGCAAAGAAGGGGGACACGTACCGAACGTACATGTCCCCAGCTCAGGTCCCGTCTCCGCCCTCCTCCACGACCCCGACCACGAAGAGGGGGGACACGACGAAAGGGGACATGTACCTCCGGTACGTGTCCCCGAGTCTTCCGCGCTCGCCCATCGCCTCGACCGGACGACCGGTCTGGTCACGTCGCTCAAGGCGGACGGCGCCGGGGAGGTTCTCGCCGGCCCGCTCCTCGAACCGCTGGTCGTCGAGGACACGGCGGACTCGTGGGGTACGGGACGCACCAGTTACCGGAAGATCGCCGGGCGATTCCGGCCGGCCGGCCGTCCCTCCGTCATCGAGCAGGGCCCCGTCCGGACGGTGACGCGCTCAACCCTCGTCTACCGGAACAGCCGCATCATCATGGACGCCGTATCCTATCCGCGCTGGCCTGTCCTCGAATTCCGGCTCCGCGTCGTTTGGAACGAGGAACGGCGGAGGCTGAAGCTGCGTGTGCCGACGGCCCTGGCTTCGGCCGGCCTTCTCTGCGAGGTTCCCGGCGGCGCCATCCGCCGTCCGTCCGACGGCGAGGAGCATGTCCACGGACGCTGGCTCGTCATCGACGGGAAGTCCGGCAGGAAGGCCGCGGCCGTCGGCGTCGCGTCGTGCGGCCAGCACGGCCTCGATTTCCTCGACGGCGAGCTGCGGCTGTCCGTCCTCCGGAGTTCAGCCTACTGTCACGAACAGGGGTTCGACCTCGATGCGCAGGCAACTAAGACGGGGACACGTACATCCGGTACATGTCCCCCCGGCGCATGTCCGCCGGCTTGGAAGTTCGCCGACATCGGCGTCCACGAGTTCCGCCTCCTCGTCACCGCCGGCAGTCCCGCCGCGGTCAGCGCCATGATGCCGGGCTTGGCCGACCACCTGGCCGCGCCCCCTTTGGCCTACGCCCATCTGCCCTATGACTCCGGGCGTGCTCCGTCGGTCGAGTCGCTCATCACCCTGGCGCCGGCCTCCATCCGTCTCCTCGCCTGCAAGCGCTCATGGGACGGCGAGGCCCTCATCGTCCGGCTTCAAGAGGCCGTGGGGAGAAAGACAAAGGCTCGTCTGGGTGTCGCCGTATGCGCCGCGACGACCGAAAAAGAAGAAAGGGGACACGTACCTTCGGAACATGTCCCCATCGTGGACCCCGCGTGGGTCCCGGGCGGCCGAGAACGGGGACACGCACCGGAGGGACATGTCCCTCCGGTACTTGTCCCCCTTTCTTTCCAGCCCTTCGAGATCAAGACCCTGCGCGTCGAAAAAGTCGGGACTTGGCGAGCCGTCCGGATGATCGAAGAGGACGGATAACGGCTCGCCGAGACGCCCGACCGCCAACGTTGCGGCGATATCGGGCGCCGTCTACTTGATGGCCACGCCCATCGTGTCCCGGTGCATGTCGATGAGCGTCCTCATGTAGGGACCGATCTCGTCGGGACTGTTGAAGCCGGCTTTGCGCGCCGCCGCTGCCCTTTGTTCCTTGGTGATCTCATCGCCCACGGCCCAATGCTTGATGTCGCGGTAGCACCCGAGCGTGAATAGGTCCCAAACGGCCCCCTGGTCCCGGACGAAGATCATATTATATGGCCGTCCCGTTTCGACCGCGTAGATATTCTCCATCTCGCGCTCCTTGAACAGCTCTTCCTGCTTTCCCGGGAGCGAGACGAAGATCTCGATGTGGTAATAGGCCGTTCCCTCGAACGCTTTTTTAACAAACTCGAGCGGAGGTCCCATGACGAAGACGTCCTCCCGCCAGGATGAACAGGCGTTGAGCTTCCGGGCGAATTCCTGCTGGGACGAACCGACGGCCTTGTCCCGCCGCGCCGACCTCCCTTTCGAATAGTATTCGGTGTAACTTCCCATGGGCGTGAGAAGCATCAGGTCCCACTGGTCGCCCTGCGTGTGGCGCCACCAGAATGGACGCGCGTCTCCCGAAGCCTCGATGACCTCCATCCGGTCCTTGTAGAGAGCGATCAGGTCCAGGAGCTTCCCTGGGGCCGCCCGCACGAACGTTGTCTTGTACAAGCATGCCGGCTTCGCCGACGGCGGTCCTCCCGCCTCCGAGGCGGCCAGGGACAAAAAGACGAGGAGCGTGAAAAACGACAAGAACATCGCAGTTTTCCGCGTGTGGTTCCGCATGATTCCTCCTTGATCGAATGGATGACGGTTGTCCGAGTTCGCCCGTATGATATCAGAATCGGGAAAGGGGAGGGAAGCGTTCTTGACACCAGCCCTTGGCTGGTCCTATAGTCTTTTCAGGATGGCCGCAATCGACCAAGCTCTTCGTCCCGTGAACAGCCGCGAACTCCTGAAAAATATCGTCGCCCTGCGGCCCGGGCCGCGCTGCGGCCTCTGGCTCGGCAATCCCCACCCCGACAGCTGGCCCGGCCTTCACCGTTACTTCGGCACCAAAACCGAGGAGGAGTTCCGGCGCAAGCTCGGCGACGACTTCCGCTGGATCTCGCCGAGCTTCGTCGAGTCCACATTCCCGGACCCGGCCTCGAAAGGGATCTTCGGCTGGAGCGCCGGGAAGACGAGCCATGGCCAGGCAGGCCCCCTCGCCGGGGTCGAGGACCCGGCCGAGCTTGCCGCGTTCGACTGGCCGGACCCGCGCGCCCTCGATTTCACCGGCACCCTGCGGGCCCTCGACGAGGCCGGCCCGTATTACCGCGCGAGCGGGTTCTGGACGCCGTTCTTCCACGATCTCATGGATTTCTTCGGGATGGAGGCGTACTTCGTCAAGATGCGCACCAACCCCGAGGTCGTCGAGGCGGCCACGGACCGGGTCTGCGGGTTCTATTACGAGGCGAACGAGCGCTTTTTCGACGCCGCCGGGGACCGCGTCGACGCCTATTTCTTCGGCAACGACTTCGGCACCCAGCTCGACCTGATGATCAGCCCCGCCCTCTTCGACCAGTTCATCCTGCCCTGGTTCCAAAAGCTCACCGGCCAGGCGCTCCGCCGCGGCTATCAGGTCATCCTCCACTCCTGCGGTTCGATCCACCGGGTCATCCCGAAGCTCATCGCCGCCGGCGTGCACTGCCTCCACCCGCTCCAGGCTATGGCCGCGAACATGGACGCCCGCACGCTGGCCCGGGATTTCCAGGGGAGGATCGCCTTTTTGGGAGGGCTCGACACCCAGCGCGTCCTGAACCTCGGGTCGCCCGAGGAGGTCAAGGCCGAGGTCCGTCGGGTCAGGGCCGTCCTCGGACCTCACCTCATCGTCAGCCCCAGCCACGAAGCCATCCTGCCCGACGTCCCTCCCCGCAACGTCGCCGCCATGGCCGAAGCCGCGGCGGAGTGACGCCGCCCGTCAGAAATGGCCCTCGCGTCCCATTTTCGCATTGCCCCGCGGAAGTGTGATAGAATTCAGGCACTGATAGGATTCCTCCCAGGGGGCGTGCTATGAGATCAAATCCCGGAACGAGGCTAGGACGGTTGGCGTCTTGTTTGTCCGCAATACTCGCGAGCGGCGCCATTCTCTTTTCCCCGTCGCCCAGGCTCGGCGCCCAAGCCGGACCCGACAAACCCCTCCAGCACCGGGTCGACGTGACCCTCAAGCTCGTCCAGGTTTACGTCACGGGCAAGGGCGGACAGCCCGTGACCGACCTCTCCGCCGCGGACTTCGAAGTCATCGACAACGGGCGGAGCTATCCTGCCACGCATTTCGAAAAGCACTTTCTCGACGTCGAAGGGACGCCGGCCGCCCCGGCGGTGGCGTCCGGAATGAGCCGGAAGTTCTTCCTCGTCTTCGACTTCGCCTTCATGGACGCCCAGGCAATTCTCAGGGCCAAGAGCGCCGCCCTCCAGTTCCTCGACGGGCAAGTCCGGCCGACCGATGAGATCGGGCTCGTCACGTATTCGGTCGCCCAGGGGCTCGTCCTCCACGAGTACCTGACCGCCGACCACGCGCGGGTCCGCGCCATCGTCGACGGCTTAGGCGCAAGGCCTCGCGCCGGCCGGGCCGAGAACCTGACACAGTACATCTACTCCTCCGACCTCGCCGCCCTGCCGAACCCGAAGGAGGGCCAAGTCCAGGTTTCCGACCCCGAGAACCAATTCTATGAGGGCCAGGCCCGTCTCCAGGCCGGCCAGAGCATCGGGACCGCCGGGCGCCAGAACTACGTGGACCAGGCTAAGCACCTTCTCCTCTCTCTCGGACACCTGGCCAAGGCCTTGCGGTTTATCCCCGGCTTCAAGAACGTCGTCCTCTTTTCGGGCGGGATCGCCCGGCAGTATCTCTACGGCAAGAGGGGAGGGGCGGTGATGGGGGAGTGGTCGACGCCGGAAGAGCTGGCCGCACAGCTCAACAACTATGACGCCGCCCAGGCCGACTCCGCCCTGCGCGACGACCACAGCGCGATGATCAAGGAATTCAAGGCTTCCAACTGCCCCGTCTACTCCGTCGACGTCTCCCGCCTGAGGAAGGAGGGGGACGTGCTCTCCCAGCAGGGCGTCTCGGGCGCGGGGATCAGGGAATTCGAGGGGGCCGACTCGCTCCGCCAATTCGCCGGGGGAACGGGCGGGAAGTTCTACGCCAACACCATGGAGGTCGAGCGGATCGTCGGTGACATCCAGAGCTCCACCGCCGTCTACTACGTACTCGGCTACTCCGTCGACGAAGCGTGGGACGGCAAGTTCCATAAGATCAAGGTCAAGGTCAACAGGAAAGGCGTCGACGTCAACACCCAGGGCGGCTACTTCAGCGCCAAGCCGTTCAAGGACTACACGGATTTCGAGAAGCTCCTCCACGTCGTCGACCTGGCCCTGAGCGACTCGCCCCAAGCCCAGGTCCCCTACGAGATCCCGGTGGCAGGCCTGCCCCTGATGGTCAAGGGCTGGCCCCAGCTCCTCGTCTTCGGCCGCGCCTCCCGGACCGTCCACACCGACGTCCTGGGGAAAAAGGCCGAGGCCTACCTCCTGCTCATGGACGAGAAGGGCGACGTAGCCTACATCAAGAGGTTCCATCTAGCCGTTCCCGCGACCGGGAAGGAGACGCTCTTCCCGTCCTTCCTCCTGCCGGTCAAACCGGGCCGCTATGTCTGTCGCATGGTCGTCCGCAACATGGATACGGGGCGCGGGGCTCGGGGCTTGGCGCCGCTGGTTGTCCCCCAGCCGGTGAGCGCGGTCCTGTCGCTCGACCCGCCGCTCCTGCTCGCCCCGGAGACGGATTCTCTGGACCTGACGGCTTCGCCGGGGGGGTCGCTGGCCGGTCTTTTCGGCTATGACCCGGATGCGTTCGCCCCGCTCATCGGCGACATTGCCGCGGGCACGGCGAAGCTCTACGCGGCCCTCCGGGTCCCGGGCGGGACGGCCGCGGCCGGGCTCACGGTCACGGCCTCTCTTCTTGATGCGGCGACGTCGGCCCGTTCCGAGGTCCCTGTCTCGATCCTCAAGCCGGGCACCGACGGGACCACGAAGCTCCTCCTCCTGGAGCTCTCGACGGGCGAGCTAAAGCCCGGCCGCTATACCCTCGAGTTCGCGGCCGAGGAGCCGGGGACCGGCATGACCGCGGTCTCGTCCGCCGCCATCACGGTGAAGTAGGCGCGTCCCATTTATTTCTTGACCCGGCGGATCCGGGGGTCGGTGAAGAGGTCGTTCTCGTCCGTGCTCGTGGATGAGAATTCCGAGACGATGGCGCCCTTGTCGCCCGCCTGGAACCAGTGGAGGGCGTTCGGGGGGAGCGTGTACTGGTCGCCGGGCCTCAGGACGATCTCGTGCCAGGCCGTCATGAAGGATCTGTACTTCTTCGGAACCTTCGCCTTCGGCTTCGGCGTGCGTTCGCCGGAGACATAGAGATAGATCTCACCGTAACGGCAGCGGAACGTCTCCTTTTTCCCGAGGTTCCGCCCGTTCACGCGGGGATGCCTGTGCTCGGGGCAAGTCTGGCGCGGCAAGAGGATGAGCTCCTTGGCGCAGTAGCGGTCGTTGTTCTCGTAGGCGATGACCTCGATCCCGATGTGCTTGATGTCACCCAGGCCCAGGTCGACGACCTCCATCGTTTCCCGTTCATCCAGGGTGACCGCGATCCGGGCTTTCCGGAGCATCGCTGCGGCCCGGGCCCTCGTTTCTTCGATGTCTTTAGTTTTCATAGCACGACCTTCTTTCCCGCCTTCCGGAGGGCGTACTGCTCCGCGATCCAGGCGTAGGTCTTGGCCATGCCGGCGCGGAGCGGCGTTGACGGCTCCCAGCCGAGGATCCTCTTGATCATGGTGTTGTCGGAATTCCGGCCGCCGACGCCCTTAGGGGCGCCGAGGTCGTAGCTCCGTTTGACCGTGAACCCGGCGATGTCCTCGATGATGCCGAGGAGCTCGTTGACCGAGACGAGCTCGCTCGAGCCCAGGTTGATGGGCGTCGCGACGAGCTCGTCGCAGTGCATGATCATGTCGATGCCGTTGAGGCAGTCGTCGATGTACATGAAGCTCCGAGTCCGCGTTCCATCGCCCCAGATCTCGACGGCGTAGCGGCCATTGTCCCTGGCCTCGATGACCTTGCGCGACAGGGCGGCCGGGGCCTTCTCGCGGCCGCCGTCCCAGGTGCCGAAGGGGCCGTAGACGTTGTGGAACCTGGCGATCGCGGTCTTGAGGCCGCGCTCGGCCCAGTACTCCTGGCAGACGATCTCCGAGAAGAGCTTCTCCCAGCCGTAGCCGCGCTCGGCGTTGGCCGGGTAGGCGTCGGATTCCTTGAGGGCCCGACAGGAGGTGTCTTGCTGGAGGTCGACGTTGTAGGCGCAGGCCGAGGAGGAGAAGAAGTAGCGGTCCGCGCCGGCTTTCTGGGCGGCCTCGATCATGTGCGTGTTGATGAGGACGCTCCGCAGGCATTCGACGCGGTAGCGCTCGATAAAGCCCATGCCGCCCATGTCGGCGGCCAGGTTGTAGACCTCGACCGCGCCCTCGCAGGCCTTGACGCAGTTGTCCCGGTAGCTGACGTCCAGGCGGAGGTTCTCGACGCCGGGTGTTAATTGGTACCACTCGTCGAGGGGCTTCTTGTCGACGGCCCGGATGCGGCCGAGTCCCTTATCACGGAAGTAGCGGACGAGGGACCCGGCGATGAAGCCGCCGGCCCCGGTGACGACGATGAGGTCGTCCTTATTCATCATATCCTCGATCCGTTTGGGTTTGTTCTCGGGCATGGCCTGTCCTTTCGTCCGGATTCGAGGCCATTATAGGCCGTTCGGCCGCCGAGCTCCAACCGTTTTTTGTTCGCCCGGAAAGCTGTGTTGTTCGATGCACCGACGTCCGGGCGCCGGCTGCCGAGGCCGTTCAGTCCGCGATGTAGCCCAAACGGTGGGTGACCTTGAGGCCTTCGCCCTTAACCCTGATCTCGATCTTCTGAAAGCGGCCGTCCGCCCGGTAGTCTAGTGGCCGGTAATACAGGAGATAGTAGTTGCTCGAAGCTTCGGCCGCCAGCCGCAAGGCGAAATTCGGATTGGTTGTGCTCTCGGACAGACCGCCCGTCGCGGCCGCCATCTCCCTGAAGGAGGCGTAGATGTCGGCCGAAAGGTCCTGGAGCAGGGAGGCGCGAACAGAACGGGTCTGGATCATAGGATGGCTGGCGAACCCAGGCGTTTTGGTGATGTAGAGACAGTGAATGGTGATGGAGGCGTCCGAAAAATAACGTTTGATCTTCTCCACGTCGAAGCTCACCGGTTTGATCAGCTCCGCTTGCCTGTCCTCCGCGAACTCATGATCCGGCAGGACGTCCTTCTGGAAAATCAGAAAAATGTGTTTTTCCCCGTCCAGGGACTTCAGAGTGTCCGCGAAGCCAATCACTTGACTCTCTGTAACCTCCGTCAGGTCCCGCATTTGCCTGGCGAAATCGAAGAGCCTGCTTTCCTTGACATCCGCGAGCTCCGCGGGATACTCCTCCTCCTCCAGATTATAAAAGTCCCTCATCAGCCGGCGATACTGGGAATTCCCGACTTGGATATCAGTTCTGAGAATGGCCTTGAGCCGGTCCGCGATTTGACGTCTTGGCAGGTGGGCCAAGACCTCGGAGTGGAACTTGTAGGTCTTGACAGGCGTGACCACGAACAACGTATCTTCGAGACCAAGAACGTCGCTGAAGAAATAATCCAGGGCGTCCCCGACCTTGGGGAGATATTCCTTTAAATCCAGATAAAGGACATAGTTGCGGGCGTTTCGAGGAGGCGGCGGCGCGGCTCCTGGCGCTTTTTCCTCTCGGAGGACCTGCTTGTCCTTGATCAGGTAGACAGCTTCGATATTCTGGCGGACGCCGTTTTCGAAAACCTCGAAATCCTTGAGCGTCAGGCCGTCCACAAAGGCGTTCTTTTTCATGACCCGGACCGGGACTTCGATATTCACGACGACGGATTCGTGTTGCTGGGGAGGGCTCCCGGCCTGTCCGGCGAGCGCCGCGGCGCAGAGGATCAGAAGGCCAATTCCCCCAAGCATGCGTAGAATTCTCATCATCACCAGGGCATCATGATAATCCCTCCCCCCGGCAAAGTAAAGGCGGCCGGAGGCCGGGCGGGCCGGCCTCCGCCGCCGTCCGCTCAGTTCAACACGTCAGGCTTTCTTTTTGGCGGTCTCGCGGGCCTTCTTGATGAAGTCCCAGACTTCCGGGCCGAACATCCTGTAGTCGTCGGGAACGGCGCCGGCAGTGTACGCCTCGCCGATCCTGGCCTTGAGCTCCGGACGGTCGCCGTAGGCCTCGTTGAGGAGGTCCGTCCACCGTTTGGCAAGGGATTGCGCGGTCTCGCTCGCCGGGTCGGCTTTGAGGTTCTTTTTGACTTCGTCGATGAGTTCGGCCCAACGGCGCTCGTAGGCCTTAGCCATCTCGGGCGTGTACTTCTTCCCGACCTCGGCGAACTCCTTGAGTTCCGCCTCCGTGTAGAACTTCTCGTGCCAGTCTTTCTTGACGTCTTCACCCATTTGTATTACCTCCATGATCTTAATGAGCTTTTGCTTGTGAATACGGCCTTTGGTCTCGAGTAGGCTCAGGACCTGATCGATGGCTCGTGAAGCCTGGCGCAGGCGGGCGATCTCGTCCTTGACGGCCCCGGCCTGGATCCTTAAGGACTTCACGGCCTCGTAGCCCTTGCTGTCGAGAAGTTTCCGGATCTGGCCGAGCGAAAACCCCATGAACTTCAGGGTGATGATCTGCTGAAGCTTGAGCAGGTCGGCGTCTGTGTAGACGCGGTAGCCGTTCGGCTTCTCGAAGCTCGGCTTGAGGAGGCCGACCTGGTCGTAGTAATGGAGCGTCCGGACGGTCACCTTGGTCAGGTCCGCGAACTCCTTGACGAGATATCTGTCCTTCATGGCCTTGTCCACGCGACCATTATCGACCATGACGTAACGTCAGAGTCAAGCGTTATTTTAAATATTTTGAGAATTCAGGCAGGCGGTGACGTCCCTATTGATAACGGATTTAGCCAAAGGTAGGTGTTGACATTAGAAGGAGCGTGTCTTACAATGTATTACATGAAAACAGCGACGCTGACCATCCGCTTGGACAAGGAGCTCGAAGAGCTCCTGTCCAAAGCCAGCAAGAGGACGGGAAAGAACCGGAGCGAGATCGCCCGAGAAGCCCTCCGCCGTCAGATCCGCCTCGAGAATTTTGAAGAATTGCGGCGGCGGATCATGCCCTTCGCCGAGGCCCGCGGCTACCTGACGGACGAGGATATTTTTTCCAAGGTCTCATGAGGGTTTTCCTCGACACGAACGTCATCGTCAGCGCCGTGGCGACGCGGGGACTCTGCGCCGACGTTTTCCGCGAGGTCCTCGTCCGTCACCAGCTGATCATTTCCGAGATGCTGATCGATGAAGTCAAGAACGTGCTCCGGGACAAGATTGGCACCCCTCCGGACATCATCGCGGATATCATCGTCCTGCTCCGGGAAGGTTCATTACTTTCTGAACCCTTCCGGGCGGTCGACCTCCCGATCCACGATGCCGAAGACAAGGCCCTTGTCTCGGCGGCCCTCAACGCAGGGGCGAATTTATTCGTGACAGGGGACGGGGAGATTCTCGAGCTCTCCGGTTCCGGGACCATGGAGATCGTCTCGCCCAGGATGTTCTGGGAGCGGGCGAAAGCCCAGTCTAAGTCAGGTTAAGCTTTAAAGCCCGTTTGAATCCTTAAAAGGCGACCAACCCGGCTTTCTTGAGAACCTCGAGAAGTCCGACCACGGCCTCGAGCGGCGTTTCTTGGCGGAACTGGGTGTCAAGCATCTTTTTAATGTCCAGGGCGCTGTTCTTCCCGTCGCAGAGCAGCTGGATCTCCGAGGCGTTGCGCGAGGCCGAGCGGTCCGGCGCGGCCGCGCCCGTGACCTTTCGGGCCTCCTGGATGGCCGTCTGGTAGCCCTGGAATCCGTTCGCCTTGATCTTGGGCAAGGGCTTGGGGATTAGCGCGGCTGCCTTTTTCTCGGCGACGGACAACTTGAGGTCGACGGGCTTAAGCCCCAGTGCCGCCGCCTGCCGGCGCATGGTCTGGTCCATCGTCCGCAGGTGGGCGACCTCGAGTCCGGTCACCGACGCCTGGAGCTCGGCTAAATATCGGCCGAAGCCTGCCTTGTCCCCGACGAGCTGGAGGACAGAGCCGACCGTGGCCCGCTCGTTCCGGGCCGATGCTTCGACGTAGCCGCGGACCCGCTTGAACGTCGCGGTGAACGCCGCCGCGTCCGTCCGCCGCATCTCCTCGAGTCCGCGGGCCAGCTGATGGCCGATCCTGGCCGAGGCGTTGGAGACGATCTCGGCGGCGATCCGTCCGGCCGAAGCGTCGTCGGCTGACGCGATCGTATAGGCGGCAGCGGCGGTAATGATCACGGCCCGTTTCATCTGGGTCGGATCGAGCTTGTCGGGCCGGTCCTCAGACGTGTGGTACCACTGGTCGGGCCAGGTGTTCATGACGATGCCGGGGATGCCGACGCCCCAGTCGTTGAAGACCTCGTGGTCGGACGACCCGAAGTGGGTCCCGATGTAGTAGTACATCGGCTCCTCGCTCCCGGTCGGGGCGACGATCCGCCGGCTCATGGTCCCGCTCATCCCGTTCGTGACGTAAGAGCGGGTGGCCTCGCCCACATAACGGTAATAATTCTCCATGACGTCGTTGAGGTAATGCGGGTTGCCGTAGGTCGTCCGCATGACCGTGAAGAAGGCCAGGCTGGGCGCGAGCCGATCGCCGACCATGTCCAGGTTGATGTCGCAGAGCGTCCGTTTCATCCGTTCGGCCTCGGCCTTGACGTAGGGGATCGTCCCGGAGAATTCGGGTGCCCAGAGGAAGCGGATCGTCCGCCGGGGCTTTGGCAGACGACCCTCGTCGACGAGCCGCTGGAGCGTCCGGGCGGCCTCGAGGACGGCAGCCGAACCCGAGGAATTGTCGTTGGCCCCGAACATGTTGTAGCCCTCGAAGATGTGGGCGGTGACGATGATCTCCTGGGCGTCGGCGTCCGTGCCGGGGATAGAGGCGGCGATGTCCTGGAGCTCGGCCTTTTCGGTCCTGGATTCGACCACGGCCCGGACGGTGATCTTCTCGCCGTGCTTGAGCCGGTCGCGCAGGATGACGCCTTCGCGCGGCGGCAGGCAGAAAGCGAATTTCGTCACCCCGCTCCTTCCGTAGAGGCCGCCCCAGGGGATGATGAGCGGGTCGAAGAGGGGCCGCGGCGAAGCGAACGAGATGATCCCGGCCGCGCCCTTGTTGATGCAGCCGATATTGTGCACCGTGCCCGCGTAACCCGACGTGACCAGGATCTTGTCCTTGACGTCGAGTCCCTCGAAATCCTTGGGCTCGCCGTCCCCCACCCAGACGAGCTCGGCGGTGACGTCGGCCGACGAGCTCCCCGAGGCCAGCATGGCTGTGAGGTCGGTGTAGGAAGCGATCTTCTGACGGCCGGGTTTCACCTCCCAGAGCTCGCCCTTGACCCCGTCCCAGGTCTCGCCGCCGGGGAAGCGGAGGATGGCCGCGTCGGCCAGCCCGTAGTCCTTGACCCGATCCAGGACGTACTGGGCTTCGGCGAAGGTCCCAGCGTATTCGGCGGGCTTGCGGTCGCGCGGAAAGCCGCACATAGCCATGACGTGGTTGAAAGCCGTCTCGCCGGAGGCCTCGCCGATGATCTCGTCCATCTGGTTTTGGGGCAAAAACGTCCATTGCAGCCAGGACGTCATCTGGGAAGCGGCGGGGAGGCCGAAAAGGAGGAGGACCAAGGTCATGAGGACGGCTCGTTTCTGGGTCATGGACCAGCTCCCTTCAAGAAGTTAAAAGCGCTCGCGGCGAACGAGATCGGCCAGGGGCCGCCGTTTTTTCGGCGCCGGGGTATCGGCCGGGTAGCCGAGCGGCGTGAAGGCGGCCGGCACGACGTCGACGGACAGGCCGAGCATCTCGCGCGCCGCGGCCGGGTCGAAGGCCGCGATCCAGCACGTCCCCAACCCTTCCTCGGCCGCGGCCAGGATGAGATGGGCCATGGCGATCGTCGCGTCGACCTCGGCGGCGTTCCAGCCGTCGGCCTTCCTCACCCAGCCCTCGGCGGGCAGGGCACAGACGGCCAGGACGAGCGGGGCCTGGGTGAACCAGTCGCGGCTGTAGACGCGGCGGAGCTCGGCCTCGCGGCCTTTCGTCGGCAGGACGACGATGCGGAAGGCCTGACGGTTGGCCGCGGTCGGCGCCAGGCGGGCGGCTTCGAGGACACGCCCAAGCTTGTCCTCCTCGACCGGGTCGGGTTTATAGGTGCGGACGCTGTACCGGGCCCTGATCAATTCCTGGAAGTTCATTTTATTCTCCCTCTAAAAGAAAGACGTAGCGGCCGCCGCCCGTCTTGATGCGGATGGCATTGTTCTTGTCCACCGCGCCGGTGACCCCGGCGGCGCCGACGATGAACTTGTTACCTACCCAGATCGTCCGGCCGCCCTCGCTGACCTTGATATTGCGGATGTTGAGCTTGGGGATGACGACCTCGGCCTCCGACCCGCCCGGGATGGTGACTTCGACCCGGATCGTCCTCTCCGTCCGCGACCAGGCGCAGGCGACCTCGCCGCGGACCGTCATCGTCGATCCGGAGGCGTGCATCAGGTCCCGCACGGTTTGGGGCTGGACGAGGACCTTTTCGAACCCGGTCGTCCCCGGAGCGAGGTTGATCCCGGCCAGCGCCTTGTAGAGCCAGGACCCGACGCTGCCGAACATCGGGTGGTTGTGCGAGTTCATCGACGGGCCCTCGCGCTTCTGCCAGAGTTCCCAGAGCGTCGTCGCCCCGTTCTTGATCATGTAGCCCCAGCTCGGGTAATCGGTCTTGACGGCGATGTCGTAAGCCAGGTCGGATTGGTCGTTCTTGGTCAGGAGTTCCATGATGTACTTCGTGCCGATGATGCCCGTAGTCAGGTGCGAGTTGTGCTTGTAGACGACGTCGTCGAAGAGCCGGCCCCAGGTGCCGCCCTCTTTTTCCGTCGGGATGCCGAGGAAGAGAGGCAGGGTGTTCGCGGTCTGGGTCCCGTCGGCGTAGTCCCCGGTCTTCGGGTTGTAGTACTCCCTGTTAAAGGCGATCCGGATCTCGGCGGCGAGCTTGTCGTAGAGCGCCGCGTCCTGGGTTTTGCCCAGCACGCGCGCCACGTCCGCTTGGATCTTGACGTCGTAATAATAATAGAAGGACGAGACGATCGCCCCGGGGCACTTCTCGACGGCCACCCAGTCGCCATAAGAGCTGAACTTGACCAGGCCGCCCTCGGCCTTGCTCCTCAGGAACTCGACGTATTTCCGCATTCCGTCGTAGTGCTCCTCGAGGACGCGCGTGTCGCCGTAGTACTGGTACATGTACCAGCAGATCAGGGGATAGGCCGTGGCCCAAGCGGGGTCGGCGTTTTCCCCGCCCCAGATGTGAGGCACGGTGTCCGAGAGCCGCCCCTTGTCGTCCTGGATGTCGCGGATATCGCGGACGAAGTTCGTATAGAAAGCGGCCATGTCGAAGTTCATGATGGCTTCCTCGGCCGTGCCCTGGGCGTCGCCCATCCAGCCCATGCGCTCGTCGCGCTGGTCGCAGTCGGTCGGGATGCTGTGGAGATTGGTCTTCTGGCCCCAGGTGATGATGCGCTGGAGCCCGTTGAGGATGTCCTTGGAGGCGGAGAAGCTGCCGACCGGCTTGACCGCGGAGTGGACGACCCGGCCGCGGAGAGTATCGAGCTTTGGAGTCCCGGGGAAGCCCGTGACCTCGACATAGCGGAAGCCGTGATAAGTGAAGCGCGGCTCCCACGTCTCTTCGCCCTCGCCTTTCAGGACGTAGTGGTCTTCGGCTCGGGCCGAGCGCAGGTTCTCCGTATTGAGCAGGCCGTTATCGTAGAGGAGCTCGGCAAAGCGGAGCCGGACGTCGGTGCCGCGCGGCCCCTGCACTCTGAGGCGGGCCCAACCGCTGAAGTTCTGTCCCATATCGAAGACGTAGACGCCGGGCTTCGGATTCGTCATTCCGAGCGGGACCAGGGTGTCGACGACTTGGATCGCCGGCATCATCTGGGCCGAAAGGACTCCGGCCGGCGCCTTGACGACCTCGGCGGCGGGCCATTCCTTATCGTCGAATCCGGGCCGGTCCCAGCCGGGCGTTTCCCGGCGGGCGTCATATGATTCCCCATTGTAGACGCTGTCTTCGAAGATGGGACCGTCGGCAGCTTTCCATGAGGCGTCGCTGATGACGCTTGCCGTCGTCCCGTCCTCGAGCTCGACGTTGATCTGGAGGAGGAGGGCCCGTGACTTGTACCAGCCGTTCCCGAGAGTTACGGCCACGGCGTTCGCCCCTTCGCGGACGAACGGCGTGATGTCGTAGGTCACGTAGAGGACGCGCTTGTCGTAGGTCGTCCAGCCCGGGTCGAGGACGTGGTTCCCGGCTTTGCGGCCGTTGAGGCGCAGTTCGTAGTAGCCGAGGCCGGCGATATGAGCCCGGGCCCGCTTGACGCGCCCCTTGAGGTTGAATTCCTTGCGGAGCTGGTTCTTTTTCCCGATCCAGATGCCTTTCCAATCCGCCTTGTTGAAGAGGCCCGTGTCGAAGGAAGCGACGGCGCTCCAGGGACTTTCGCGACCGTCCCGATCCCACGTGCGCACCTTCCAGAAATGGGGCTTGCCGCTTTCGAGGGGCTTTCCGGCGAAAACAACCTGGGTGGATTTGGCCGAAGCGAACTTGCCGCTGTCCCAGATGTCTCCCGCCGCGGCCTTGGGGTCGGTCGAAACGATGACCTGGTAGGCCGATTGGACCTGGCCTCTTTCCGTGTGGCCGAGAACCCAGAAGAAGCGGGGTTTCGGTACGTCGACACCCATCGGGTTGTCGAGGTATTCGCAGCGCAACGCCGTCGGGGCGAGCGGCCCGGCGCTCTCGGGGGCCGAAGGCGCGGAAGTTGCGATGAGCGGCGTGGAGAAGGCGGCTAAAGCCGCGATAATCGTGAAAACCGAGAGGCCTAGAGTCAAACGGGTTGTTAGCCTGCGACAGTTGGACGGAGTCATGGGGAACCTCCTTTGAATGCGGTGTTACCTAATTATCACACCGACCGATGCGGGTCAATTCCGGCCCGGCGCCTTGGGGGGATGGCTTCCCGGCGGAGGGCCCGGCGACTTCTTGACGGGAAAAGCGTCTTCCTGTAAGATTAGCGAATCCCGGTGGGGCTGTAGCTCAGTTGGGAGAGCGCTTGAATGGCATTCAAGAGGTCGCCAGTTCGATCCTGGTCAGCTCCACCATCGAAAAAGCCCTGATTCCATCTGATTTCCCCAAGTTTCCTTTGGTTTTGGCTTTAGGCTCCATTAAGCCAAGTTAAGCGAGATTACTCACAATCTGTTACACCGACGCGACATGGCGGGGTAGTCTGTCCGCTGATTGGGACCCTTTAGACGGCCCTAAGCGAGCCCTGGTTGGCTTACCGACCCGTAACCCCCAATTCAAGGAAAGGGCCGGGGATAACCTGCCCGGAAAAATGTGACACCAAATTTAAGCATATGGAGCGTTGGACTCCGGATCCAAAGGTCGGAGGTTCGAATCCTCTCAGGCACGCCAATCAATTTCCCCGAGAGATCAACGACTTAGGTAAGGTCCTACCTCCGGATCGCCGTGGTCCCCGATTGTCCCATTTCAATCTATAAGGCTTCATTTTTGGAAAGAAATACGGAAAGGTCGATTTCGTGAGGCTGCGCTGCTCGAGAACTGTATTGAGCTCCGCGAGGTCCTGAAGGCAATCCGCGAGCGGTACAGTACGTAGGTCCGAGGGTTGGGGGTTCGATTTCCCTCACTCACCCCGCCTGTTTCCCTTACAAGAACGACAGTTGAGGCCGACAACTCGCTAGTCATCCGATCATCCCGTTCACTTTCGAAGTGTTGACACCTATCTGCCGAGGGGCTTATGCTTGGACCAGGGGAAGAAGTTTCATCCCGAGCCTGATGCGAACCACCTTAAGGAGGGGCATATGAATCGCCTCGACTGGAGTCAGGTGCTGATCGGTTTATCATTTTCCTTGGCCTTGCTTGGTCTATCCGGATGCTCGACCTCCCCGGAGCAACGGGAGGATTCTCGTATCGTTTATACGGCGGGGCAGCATTATTATGGGTTAAGACAAATCCCCTGCTTTTGGACGGGGACCGTGCGGACTGACTTGGCCGGCGACGGGACGCACGCAGCGACCGCTATGGGTGTGCATGTCTCTGGAGGGACGGTCTACACGTCGGGGCATTATGGAGACGGTTCGAAACAAATCCCCTGCTTTTGGACGGGGACCTCAAGGACCGACCTTGCCGGCGACGGAACGCATGATGCGTTCGCGGAATCAATCTTCGTCTCAACTGGTGTGGTCTACACGTCGGGGTTTTACTCGAATGTACCGTGGGCTTGTGAACCCTGCTACTGGACGGGGACCTCAAGGACAGACCTTGCCGGCTCCGGGATAGCCCACTCGATCTGTGTCTCAGCGGGAACGGTCTACATGGCGGGGTATTACGATGGTTCTTCGAAGACAGTCCCATGCTACTGGATTGGCACCGCGAGGACGGATCTTGCCAGCGAGACAAACGCTTATGCCTACTCCATTTTCGTTTCGGGGGAAACGGTCTATACAGCAGGGTATTACCACAATGGTTTAACATTCGTCCCGTGCTACTGGACGGGAACCACGAGGACCGACCTTGCTGCGGAGGGGATGAATTCTGGGTATGCCCACTCCATTTTCGTTTCAGGAGGCACGGTCTATACAGCAGGGTATTACTACAATGGTTCAAGATACGTCCCGTGCTACTGGACGGGGACCTCAAGGACCGACCTTGCCGGCAACGGGACGCAAGACGCACGGGCCTTCTCAGTATTTATCTCAGGAAATACGGTCTACACGGCAGGACATTATGAAGATGGTCCAAGATCGATCCCCTGCTACTGGAGGGGGACCACGAGGACCGACCTTACCGGCGAAGGGCTGGCCTATTCAATATTTGTCGAATAGCTGGCTGTCCAAGATAGATAAAGATAACGTCCATAGGTCCCTGTTGCAGACGCTCGTCAAGACGCCGAAGAAACCTGAAATCCAGAAAGAAGTACGGAAAGGTCTCCGTCATCGTCACCTCCAACAAGAGCTTCGAAACCTGGGCCGAAATGATGGGTGACAGCGTGATGACCACGGCGCTGCTCGACCGGCTGCTTCACCATGCCAGGGTCTTTACCCTGGACGGGGAATCGTATCGAATCAAAAAATCAAGAAAGGAGGTTTGAATCATTCCGATGGAGGATGGGAAATGTCCTTACCGCGAGGGTAGGAAAAGTCCTTGTCATTTACACTTTGGCCTGAATCTCCGCAACTGAGACGTTTTTAGCGGCTTTGTGTATGCCCCGTCCATGCTGAGATAAACATGAGGAAACAGGCCAGTGCTTGAGAATCTCCCTTCAGATGTGCTACCTTGAGCGGGCGCAGTTGAGGAGATTTTCGTCCGCGGAAGGAGCGATACCAACATGGCCATTCTCGGCTTGACGATCATCGGCGAGTCGATCAACGACTCCGTGCCCTCGACGAAGAAGTTGTTCGACGAGAACGACGTTCCCGGCCTGCTCGAGCTGGCCCGGGGCCAGGACGAGAGGGGCGCCGCCTACATCGACGTGAACGTCGGGGCGCGGTCCCCCGAATTCATGGCCGACCTGGTCCGCCGGATCCAGTCGGTCACGGCCAAACCCCTCTCCATCGATACGCCGGACCCGGCCATCGCCGAGGCCGGCCTCCGGGCCTACGATCCCGGGCGGGCCGGCGGGCGGAGGCCGGTTCTGAACTCGATCTCGCCGCTCCGCTTCCAGATGTTCGACCTCAGCGCGGTCCGGCCTTTCAGGCCCATCCTCATGGCCTCGGAGCGGTTCGAGGT
>Ga0315281_10004124_pt1 | contig 21175 bp, 19 predicted proteins | sample YL17G07_0_MG_FD_204540 | JGI IMG/M metagenome (GOLD analysis project Ga0315281, IMG submission 204540) | Sediment microbial communities from Yellowstone Lake, YNP, Wyoming, USA - YL17G07_0 | ecosystem: Environmental > Aquatic > Freshwater > Lake > Sediment | place: USA: Wyoming | collected...
AAGGTTCCATCACCCTGAACTTCGAGAAAATGGAGCCGGCGATTCTTTTCGCCGGGGATATGACCTGCTACGCTCTCTGGGCCGTGGCCATCGACGGCTCGGCCGACAATCTCGGGGAGATCGTCGTCGACAAGAAAGACTGCTCGGGCACTCAGCAGTACTCCACGACCAAAAAGATCTTCGCCCTCATGGTGACGGCCGAGCCCTACCCGTCATCCCGGCGGCCGACGGAGGTCGTCCTGTTCACGTCGGGGAGCGTCCAACTGGGCCAGGTCACGAACACCCCCTTCAAGTTCACGAACTTCCAAACCGGGCCGAAGCCGGCCCTGGAGAGCATCTCGGGTTTCCAGTACAGTGACGACACGCCCATCGCGCTCAAACAGGCCCAGAAAACCGTCGATGCCGGGGAAAAGATGGGCGCCGCCGAGGTCAACCCCGTCGCAATGCGCGACGCCAAGACCGCCCTGGCCAACGCCCTCAACGCGAACCAGGCGCGGGTCAACAAGAAAACGATCTCCGACTTCGCCCGGCTGGCCGTCCAGCTGTCCTCCCAGGCGATCCTCGAGACGGCCCGGGCCAACGAGGCCAAGGCGGCCGCCGAAGCCGAAGCGAAACGCCAAGCCGAGAAAGCGGCCCTGGAACAGCGCGCCAACGCGGCCGAGGGCGAAACCCAGCGTATCGCCAGGGAATTGAAGGAGGTCGAGACTCAGCGCGCGGCCCTGGCCCAGGAATCCAAGGACCTCATCCTTCAGCGGGACAAGATCGTCGCCGAAAAGGAGACGGCCGCCGCCGAGCGGGACAAGATGGCGGCCGAGCGCGACGCTCTGGCCGTTGAGCGCGAAGCCATCAAGAAGGAACGGGACAACCTGGCCGGCATGCTCAAGGGCGCCCTGTCCACCGTGGCCGACACCAACGAGACCGCCCGCGGCGTCATCGTCAACCTGCCCGGGATTCTATTCGACGTGAACAAGGCGACGCTCAAGATCCCGTCGCAGCTCACGGTGGCCAAGCTGGCCGGGATCCTGGTGGTCTTCCAGAACATGAACCTGAGCATCGAGGGGCATACCGACTCGACCGGCAGTGACGAGCTCAACATGAATCTGTCAACGGAGCGGGCTAAAGCGGTTTACGATTTCCTGAAAGGCCAGGGGATCGCGGAAAGCCGAATGAGTTATAGGGGCTACGGGTCGGGGAATCCCGTGGCGCCCAACGACACCGAGCCCAACCGCGCCAAGAACCGCCGGGTCGAGGTCGTGCTTACCCAGGCCAACCGGACCCCTTAAACGTCGACCATTTTTTTGCCGCTCGGCCGGTGGCCCCGGCCGTGCGCCTTCCGCCCGTACTTCGGAGGCCGATAGAGTTCGGCGACATCCTTGACCGGGAAATGGCCCCCGAGGAGATCGTCCCGGACAAAAAACGCGTTGACCCCCCGGCTGTCGCACCCGACGAGCGTGTACCCTTTCGACCGGCCGAGTTTCCACAGGGCTCGCAGACTCGCCCCATAAAAATCGGTATGATCCCACGCGGCGCCGGGGTCATAGGGCACGGCCTTGCTCTCGCCGGCGGGGATGCTGGCGTTATACTCGATCAGCACGACCCTCGGCGAGTAGCGCTCGATCGCCTTCCAGACCCAGTAGTCGTTGGAATCGATATCGATGGACAGGAGGTCGAATTGCCCGGGGACGCCGTACTCCGCGAAGAGATGCTGGATATTCTCCGCCGTGATTTTTTCCTTCCTGACGCCGCGAGGGAGATGGTCCTTGCAATCCATGTGCAGGTAATTCCAACCCTCTTTCATGATCAACCGCCGCGTGTTGCATTCCATGCCGTCGCCGACCCCGAACTCCACGCAGAACCTGTTCGTGACGCCGACCTTGTGGAAGATGGCTCTCAGGATCCCGTCCTCTCCGTTTTGTGAGTGAGCTCTCATTTCGAAACGGCTCAGGTCGTCGATGGGAAGGTCCCTGAGGGACGGCCAGCGACGGCGGGCCCTGAGATTCCGGGGAAGCCAGCCGAGCCACTTGACGCCCAGCTTGACGGACCGGAAGGCTCTCGCGGGATATCGCAAATAACGGACACTCATAATCTTTTTCCCACTCCCTCCCCACCTGGCCTGGCGGCTCCGAAAGCCGCCAGGTGATCCGCCAGCAGCCCCCGCGCGATGCCGATCACCGCGGACATGGGCTCCCCGCCCGTCAGCGTTGCGCCCTGAACCGGCTTGGCGAAGGAAATATGGACGTCGGTCCGGACGCTGCGCGGGAAGAGCATCTGCTGGCAGATCTGAAGGACCTCGGCCAGCTTCTGCTTCCGGGGCGCCGTCTTCCGGATCCGGACCAGCGGGTGGCGCAGGAACTTGGGCATCAGCACGCCGCTCGCGATGGCCACCAGGAGCCGGGTTTCCGGGACCCGGCGCAGCATGATGTCGACGCTGCGCGACCAGTCGCCCAGCGCTTCGTCCGCGCCGGGGCCGAGCTCCGGGTCAGGCTCCACATCGCCGTGGGCGAAAATCAAGAGCGCACCGCCGGCCTGGAGATGCGCGATCGACTCCCGCAGGGCCGCCGTCCGGCCGGCCGGGACCTTGGGGACATAGATGAAATATTCGCGGGCCGTGGCAAACGCGCGGGTGAAGTCGACGTCCGAAATAAAGACCTTGACGTCCCGCCGGGGGATGCAGGACAGGATCGCCACCGAATCGTAGGCCCCGGGATGGTTCGAGACAACCAGGAGCGGACCGTCGACGGGAATGTTTTCCGTCCCTCGCGCCGACGGGCTCAGCGAAAGGTCCGGCAGGATGCGCCGGGCCGCCCCGCTGATGCCGGAGCTCTCGGCTTCGAGGTCCGCCAGGGCCGCGATCCGGCCGAACCGCCAAGCAGGCCGGCCTAACACGGGCGCCAGGAGCCGTCGCGCCAGGCCGTCCCGCGGGAGTCCCAGGGCATAACAGATTTCGCCGATGATTTTTTGCCTGTAGACGCCGACCACGCGAGGATCGGGCTCATGCTCCATGGATTTCGTCCAGCTCGATGATCAACTGCCGTTTGAGCTTGACCCAGGCCTTCAGTCGTCCCGCGACATAGTCCTTGATCGTATTCAGGTTCAGGTGAGTCCAGTCCTCGCCCCGGAAATTCTTGTCTCTGCGTCCCGCCCCGCTTTCGTCGAACTCGTCGACATCGTCGATATAGATCAGGCACCGGCTCTTGAGTCCGTCGTGGATGGCCTTGATTTCTTCGAAGAGGGGCACCTGGTTTTCCGCGGTCGGCCGGTCGCCCGCGTAGCCCGTGTCGACCCGGTAGCCCCTCCAACGGCTCTCCTTCCAGTTCGTCGCGTGGTCGCCGCTGAAATGGGCATCCAGATAGAACAGGCACGGCGCGTGGATGTCCTTGACCAGGTCCCGCAACACCAGCTTGGAATCGCCGAAAAGGACCCGGACCCGGTCGTTGCCTTTCAACCGGGCCGACGCTCTTTCAAACAGCTCGCGGTTGATTTCGATGGTATAGACCCTCGAGAAGTACTTACTCAACCTCAACGCCGAATCGCCAAACAGCGTCCCCGTTTCGACCGCGACGTCATAGGCGGCGGCCTCCGCGTATTTATTGAGGGTGCGGATCCGGAATTTTCCCACGGGCCGATTATAGCGATTTCATGGCGATTAATCCAATGCCTCTCGGGGGGCAGGGGGCGCAGTGAATACGCCCTTTCGGTCCGCTTGATCAGGCCTCGAGCAGGGTCCGGTACATGCGGATATGCTCTTCGGCGACGAACGGCCAGCGGCTTTTCCGCCCGAGTTCGAAGGAGGCCCGGGCGGCACGCTCCCGCAGGTCAGGCCGCGTCAGAATCCCGGTTATAGCCTTGGCACAGGCCCGGACATCGCCCGGAGGGACGATCATCTCGGGAAGGTCGGGCGCCCAGGTGTCGATGGCCTCGGCAAATGTGGGCACGTTCGAGCATAGCACGGGGCGTCCGGCGGCCAGGGCCCGGTGAAAGATGGCGCTCGACGATCCATAAGGCCTCAGGTAAGGCATGACGACGAGGTCGGCGGAGCCGATATAGAGGGAAAGGTCTTCCTCGGAAGCGTGGCCCGGCCGGAAGTCGATCCAGCCCGCCTTCCGGCCGCGGCGCATGAGTCCGCGAAGCCAGAGGCGGTACAGTTGGTCCACGGGATGCGCGGACCGCTCGCGGCCCACCGCCAGGAGGCAGGCGCCCGGGACGTCCCGGGAGACGCTATGAAAGGCCCGGACCGCCGTGTGCAGCCCCTTGCGGCGGAAGATGAGTCCGGCAAAGAGCACGACCGGTTTACGGGTCAAGCCGAGCTTCTCCCGGGCGCGGGCGGCGTCGAAGACGGGCGGCTCGGGGGTTCCCAGGGGGATGACCACGATGCGCTCCTCCGGCACGCCGTGTTCCAGGAGCACAGCCAGGGCCCCGGCGCGTTGGTGAATCAGGATCCGGTCGGCGTATTCGGCCAGGGCCCCGTAAAGGCGGCGCGGCCAATGCCGGGTGAGGGCCGTCGGCCAGACGCCATGAAGGGTAACCACGACGGGAATCCGCCGCGACCTCAGGCCTTCGAGGAAGCGCGCGACGCGGGGGCCGTGGCCCATGTACATTCCATGCTGAATATGGACGATCCGGGGGGCGACGGCATCGACAGCCCGGAGGAGTTCGGCCGGCCAACCGGACCCGGGATCCCAGCAGCGCCAAACACCGGGCTCTTTCTCGGGGGCCCCGGGCGTGCGGCAGGCCAGGGTCAGCACCGAAACGCTCGTGTCCGCCTGGCGGATGGCCCGGCCAAGGTCATGGGTCCAGTCGCCGATGCCGTTGGGCTGCGGGGGATACGGGGCAATTTGGGCGACAAGGAACTGCGCACTGGAGTTCTGTTTCATAGGAATCCCTGATGGCGGAGAGCCCCATCATTATAGGACCTCCCGAAGGGGATGTCCAGGGACCGGGCCTCAGGCGGAGAGGTCCGCCCGGCGGGGGCCGTCTTATTGTGAAACGGGGGCGTTCGCGCTATAATGGGCGGCTTAGGTGGGGGTCGCTCCCTGTTGTGGGCGGCCCGGCAAAGCCGAAGACGCAGGAGAATAATCCCTGAAAGGTGTGATTATCGCGGCGGGCAGAGGAAGCCGCTTCGGCGAGCGGCGGGAAAGCAAGCCCCTCTGCCCCGTAAATGGCCGGCCCCTCATCGAATGGGTCATCCTGGCGTCGCGTCAAGCGGGCCTCACGGACTTTGTGGTCGTGACCGGGTACGCGCGGGAGAAGCTCGAAGCTCATCTCGCGGATTTTTCCCGCCGGCAGAAGGTCCCGATCCGCTGCGTTTTCAACGAAGGCTGGGAAAAAGAGAACGGGCTATCGGTCTATAAGGCAAAGGGCCGGGTCGGAGAGCCGTTCGCGCTTCTGATGTCCGACCACATTTTCGAGGCGGAAACCCTCGCCCGGCTGATGGACCAGCCCCTCGGCCCGGACGAAACGATCCTGGCCGTCGATTCTAACGTGCGAAACAACCCGTCCGTGGACCTCGATGACGTGACCAAGGTCCTGGTCGAGGACGGGAAGGTCGCCGCGATCGGCAAAACGATCGAAACCTACAACGCTTTCGACACCGGGATGTTCCTCTGCACGTGCGCCATCTTCCAGGCCCTCGAGGAAAGCCAGAGGCGGGGTGATTTCAGCCTGTCGGGCGGATTGCGGGTGCTCATGGAGAGCCGGAACGTCAAGGCGATGGATATTGGAACGGGATTCTGGATCGATATTGATGACGAACAAGCCCTCGAAAGAGCGGAAAACCTCCTGGCCGAGCGCGGCTGACCCTTTCCCGGCCTCCTCCACCCGGGACCGAGGTCCGGGGAGGACGTGGCGATGAATCTCAAGTCGCCCCGGAGCTGGGTCAAAGGCATCCTGACCGCGGTCGGGGTCCTCCTTTTTTTCTACCTGGTCCGCCGGATCGGCCTCAAAGCTCTGGAGGCCAATTTGTCCCGGTTCGGTCCCTGGTTTCTTCTGATTTGCTTATTTGGCGCCGCATATTATCTTCTCCAGGCCTGGGCCTGGTGGTTGATCCAGAAGGGGTTTTTCCGGAAGGTGCCTCTGGGCCTCCTTTATCGCATCAAGATCATCAGCTCCGCCTTCAACATGGTCCTCCCTTCGGCGAGTTTGGGGGGGGACGCCATGAGGGCCTTCATGATCCAGAAAAACGTCCCCTTGAAGGAGGGCATCCCCAGCGTCCTTTTTGACAAAACCCTCGAATTCATCGCCTCCACGGTTTTTCTGATCGCCGGATTCCTCCTGGGCCTGATGACACTCCGGCTGCCCAAAACCCTGACCATCTCCGTGATTGTCAGCCTGGGGATCACCGCCACGGGGACGTTCTTTCTGATGCTCGCCCAGAAGACCGGCGTGAAGAAAATTGTGGCGAGAGTCGCCTCGCTGATCCCCGGGGGCAGGGCGTGGGTTGAAAAACGCGAAATCCACCTGGAGGCCCTGGATCAAAACCTCCGCCTGCTCTACTCCCGCTCGAACCGCAAGGCCATTTTCCCCTTCGCCCTTCAGATCCTCGGCCGGTTTCTCGGCACGGTCGAGGTCATGATCATTCTGGCGGTCCTCAAGGCCCCGGTCAGTTTCATCCAGGCCTTTTTCATCTGCACGGTGGTGACCGTGGGCAATTCGATCTTCTTCATCCTCCCCGGGCAGTGGGGCGTCATGGAAAGCGTCCACATCCTGGTCCTCCAGAGTCTGGGATACCCGGCCGAGATCGGCCTGAGCTTGTCCGTTATCAGGAGAATCCGGAGCCTCCTTTTCGTCGGACTGGGGCTCATCCTGTTCGCCTCCGGAAAACGAAAATCGCCGCCCCCGAAGGTTCCTGATGCCCATTGAGCAAGCCGTCCTAGCGATTTTGCCGCGGTCCGGCCCGGAAGGTTCCCGGCCGGTCGTTTCCCCCCTGACCGGGCTACTGGGCCTGGCGCTTGTCCATCGCGTGATTCTGGCGGCCTCTCAGGCGGGGGTCAAGGATTTTTTGCTCATCGGGCCCTCGGGAAAAGACGTGGAGGACATCGCCGACAATCTGAGGAAAGACAAGCGGATCGTCGCCCGCTCACTGCGCGTTTCCGCTGTTCGCGCTCCGGAAGCCGGAAAACCGGGCGACGGGCCCGGGGTCCACGGGCGGTTTTGGCTGATCCCGGCGGACGCCGTGTTCGACCCCGATCTCTTGGCGCGCGCCGCGGAGGCCGACCCAGGGGGAGGCGTGAATTTACACATCGTCGACCCGGCGCCACCGACGGAGGCGGAGACCACAGACACCATCCGGGCCAAGGCCGGCCGGCCCGGTCAAGAGGGAATAACATTCGTCCCGGGTCCGGCCGAAGGTTCGCCCGCATATGCGGCTGTAAGCCTTTGCGCCGAGGATATTTTCCCGCGGCTGGGCGTTCTTTTCGGGGAGTCCGGGCGGGGGCGCCCGGAGGCCGACGTCCTGAACCAAATCTTCGGCGCCGCGCCAGCCCGGACGTTCGACACCGGCGGCCGATTCTGCTTCAGGGTCTTATCGAAAGCCGCCCTGAAAAAGGCCCGCCGCTCGCTGCTCGCCACGGCCCGGAAGCCCACGGACAGCTTCATTTCCCGGAACTTCAACCGCCGCGTTTCCCTGTTCCTGACCCGGCCCCTCATCCGGATGGGGATCAAGCCGAACCCGCTCAGCGTGGCCTGCCTCGCGATCGGCATGGCCAGCTGCTGGTTCATCGCGCAAGGCGGCTATTTTCATTCCGTCCTGGGCGCTTTCCTTTTCGAGTTCGCCTCGATCTTCGACGGCTGCGACGGCGAAGTCGCCCGGTTGACCTACCGGACCTCCAAGTTCGGCGGGTTCGTCGACATGGTCGGTGACGCCGTCATCTTCGTGCTGTTCTTCGCCTGCCTGCCGGTCGGCCTCTACCGGGACTCAAACCGCCCGGTCTGGCTCGTCCTGGGGGTCCTGGCGCTTCTCTCGATGGGGATATTTTATCTTCAGCTGACGGCCTTCATGAAAAAGAAAAAACTCGGAAACTATGTCGTCGGGGTCGTCAAGGACATCGAGCAGAGCGCCGGCCGGCCGGGGTTCAGCGGCCGTCTGGACCGCGCGGCCGCCAAGATCGCCTTCATCTACCGTCGCGATTTCTTCTCCACGGGCGCCTTCATCGTCATCGCGCTCGGCGGGGCCGGCGGATTGATGTGGGTCCTGGGTGTCCTCATCCCGCTCGAACCCGTCTACATGCACTTCTTTTCGCGGCGGCGGCTCCGCCCGAACCCCGACGCCGCCTGATCCTCAGGACCTCCCGCGGGTCGGCGCCGGCGCGTTGGGGTCGAAGTACTTCCTGGGCATCTTCTCGTCCCGCATGGCGGCGTTGTAGACGAACCAGGCCATGACGGTCGCCGCCTGCATCAGGTCCCCTCTCGACAGGTGGTCGTAGACGTCCATGTTGGAGTGGTGGGTGAGCGTGTCGTATTCGAGGTCGTCCTGGATGAACTGGAACCCCGGCAGGCCGACGCCGTCGAATGAGAGGTGGTCCGTGCCGCCGGTGTTGCGGATCGTCACCGTGGCGGCCCCGAGGTCGCTCATGGGTTTCAACCAGGCCTCGAAGATCGGCACGGCGGCGTTATTGCCCTGGGCGTAGACGCCGCGAATCTTGCCGCTCCCGTTATCGAAGTTGAAGTAAGCCGCGAGCTTGTCGTATTCCGGCTTCTTCTCCTTCTTGGCCCGGTCGAAGAAGTGGGCCGTGACGTACCCGCGCGAGCCGATGAACCCCTGTTCCTCGGCGTCCCACAGGGCCACCCGGATCGTGCGCCGGGGTTGGAGCCCGAGGGCCTTCAGGATCCGCGCGGCCTCCATGGCCACGGCACAGCCCGAGCTGTTGTCCGTGGCGCCGGTGCCCGAGTGCCAGGTATCGAAATGGCCGCCCATGATGACGATTTCGTCTTTCAGCTTTTTGTCGGTCCCCGGAATCTCGCCGACGACGTTATAGCCCTGGAGGTCATCGGAGGTGAAACGGGCCTGGACTTCGACCTCCATCGTCACCGGGACCTCCTTCTGCATGATGCGGACGATCCGATTGTATTGCTCGCTCGAGACGACGACTGCGGGCAGGGGCATCGGGGCGTCCACGTTCTGCGAACCGCCGCTCGAGACGAAGACCGTCCCATCCTTCCCCCGGCTGGGCTCGAGCAGGACCGCCGCGCCTTCCTCCTTGAGGAACTTGCTGACGGCCTGCTGGAGCTGCTGGCGGGCCTGGAATTCTTCCATCCGGGCGGCGTAGGGCGAGCGGCCGCCGGGTTCAGGGGCCAGGACGAGCTTTCTCAGCTCGTCGTCCGAAAGCCTCGAAGCGGACGGGTCAAAGGACATCTCGAGCGGCTGCTCGGGCTGCATGAGGACGATGGCGTCCTTGATCTTGCCCTTGTATTTCTCAAGGTCGGCGACCGCCTTGACGTTGAGGAGGACCGGCGTTCCCTTGAGGACGCCGTTCGTCCCGGGAGTCCAGGCCTTCGGGTAGGCGATGAGCGGCATGTACTGGGGCGCCGTCATGGCGGCGTAGAACTTCTGGAGTTCCCAGCCGCGCCCGTATTTGCCATACGCCTCCATCTTCGCGTTGGTCAGGCCCATTTCCTTCATCCTCCCCACGGCCCACTCCCCCGCCTTCCGATATTGTGGGCTTTCAGAAAGACGAGGGCCGTAAATATCGCAGAGATAGATCAAGAGGTCGGTTATCTTGGAATTTTCGAGCCCCTCCTTGCGAATGCGTTGCACGGCTTGAAGGTCGAGCTTTTCCTGAGCCGCGACCTGGAAGACGAAAAGAAGGGCCAGGACGGCTACGAGCGCCGTCCGTCTCAGGGATGCCTTACTCATGTGTTCCTCCTGAATGGCTTGACGATGGAAAGATGACGGCTCATCTTACAACAAAATTCCCACGGACGCCATCAAGCGGCCGCCCTCGGCGGCCTCTCGATGACTGCGGGGGTTCAAGCCAACAGGCCCCCGGCTGCCATCAAGCGGCCGCCCTCGGCGGCCTCTCGATGACTGCGGGGGTTCGAGCCAACAGGCCCCCGGCTGTCAGTCCGTGGAGCTTCAGCAATTCCTGGGCGCCGGGGGCCGGTGGGGGGATGCGGACATTAGTCCCTGCCCGGCCTGAGGATGAAAAGAGAGAAGGAATCGGGCAGGATGATTAGGCCTCCGGCGAAACAGACGGTGGCGGGCTCGCCCGGCGTCCGGAAGACATCCAGCGCCTTCGGCACGGCCGGGTCGCTGATATCGAAAGCCCTGAGGCCCGTCGTCTCGTCTGAAACGTAGGCGATATCGCCGTCCACGGCGACGCCGTCGGCGTATCCCTCGAAACCGGCCTTCCCCGCGGCCTTGATGTGCCCTGGATCGCGGACGTCGAGCACCAGGAGACCTTCCGGGCCGTCGGCGACGAGGACGAAGTTCCCTTTGCAGGCGGCCGCCCTGGGCTCGCCGGGCGTCCGGAAATGGCCGAGCATTCGCGGTTTGGCCGGGTCGGAGATATCCAGCACGTGGAATCCCGTATCGCTATTGCAGACGTAGGCCCTGTTTCCGTCGAGCGCCAGCCCATAAGCGAAGCCGGGCATTTCGACAGACCCCGCCAGTTTAGGAGCCTGCGGATTGCCGATGTCGACCACATGGAACCCGGAGTGATCGGAGGTCACATAAGCGAACCCGCCGCGGACCACGACCGCCCGGGGGACCCCGGGGACCTCTACGGACTTGACGATCGGCATGGCGGGCAGGCTGGTGATGTCCCTCACGTGGAGGCCCCAGCGGTCCGTCACATAGGCGTACTTGCCTTGGACATCCAGACCCTGGACTCCCCGTGAAATGCCCGAGGCGCCCACGTTCCGCGGCCGCTTGGGGTCGGAGATATCAAAGGCCCGAAGCCCCGAAAGCTCGCCGATGGCGTAGAGGCTCTTCCCCTGGACGGCCGCGGCGACGATCGAACTCGGCGTCGCGAACCGGCCCACCATCCGGAAGTTTGTGGGGTTGGATATATCGATGATGTGGATTCCGGCAAAATAGTCCACGATGTAGGCCAGGCCGCCCGCCAAGGCCACGCCCCACGCCTCGTTGTACATCGTGTATTTCCCGATGTTCAAGGAAACGGGAGAGCCGGGCTTGGTGATGTCGAAGATCTGATAGCCGCCATCGTACAGAGTTCCGACGGCCAGGGCGGATCCCTGGACGGCCACGCTGTTGGCGTAGCTCGACGTAGGCACGGCGGCCGTCAATTTCGGGGCTGACGGATCGCCGATATCAAGGACGGCCAGGCCGGCGGCGCCATTGGCGACATAGGCCGCCCGTCCCGAGATGGCGATCTGGCGGGCCGTCCCCTTGGTATCCAGCGCGCCGAGCCTTTTCGGCGCGGCCGGGTTCCGGATGTCGATTGTCACAACGCCGGCGTCCCCGGCGGCGACCAGGGCTGTATTCCCGTCGAGCGTTATACCTTTCGCCTCGCCGCCGGTTTCCAGGGAAGCGAGCAACCCGGGGGCGGCCGGATTCGAGACGTTGAACACCAGCAGTCCGGACTCCCCGGCGGCGACAAAGACGTGCCCGCCGCGGACCGCCAGGGCCTGGGCGATCCCCGAGGTGGCCGCTTCACCCTTGAGCACCGGGCTCTTCGGATTGGAGACGTCGACGATTTTCAGCCCCTTCTTTCCCGCGGCGATGAACGCCAGCGTCCCCTGCTTCTCGATGTCGAACCCGCCGCCGAGATAGAGGCGGGAGATTTCGGAGGGAGCGTTCTTGGCGGTGACATCGATGATCACGAGCCCATTGAGGAAAGCGGCGTAGGCGACGTTGCCCTCGATGGTGACGTCATAGGCCTTGGACCAGAGGACGGTGCTCAGGCACTCCAGGCTGCCGCTTCGGGCGGGCCCGGCCGGGCCGGAGCCGGCGGCCCCGATGGATATCGCGCCCAACCCGCACAGGATAAGGGCAATGGCCACGGCTTTTTTCGGGTTTGTCATGGTCGCTCCTCTTCTCCGCCCGGGTCAGACGAGGATGTCCTCGCTCCAGCCCATCTTGATGAACTCGATGGCGTTGATGTCGCTCGTCCCGATGCCGTGCCGGGTGTCGGCCAGCTGGATGTGCTTGGGCACGGGCGGCAGCTCCTGGGCCTTGCCAAGGACTTCCCGGCGCTTGGCCATGATCAACCGCAGCCCGATGGTGTCGACGGCCACGGGGTCCAGGCCCACGATCAGTCCCTTGTAGCTCCAAACGTAACGCCGGTTGAAGTTGTGGGGTCCACGGCCGTGGAATTGGGGGGTCAGGACGCAGAGAACGTTGAGCCGCGTCTTGCCTTGGACCTGCGGTAGCTTGAACAGGGACCCCAGGTCGGCGCAGCTGTCCGGGTGATAGGCGGGCTGGGACTCGGCGAACATGATGTAGTTCTTGATGCAACCGCACACTCCGGCCAGGTAGTGCGTCCGCAGGGGAGCGACGTTGATCAGGGAGGTCGCCTTGACGAAAAGGGGGTTGGTCCGGACGGTGTGATCGTCGAAACCGATCCGGTCCGCCGCCACCCCGGCGTCGGTCACGCGCCGCTTGATCGCGGCCTCGAGCTCGGGAGGGGTCGGAAGGTACGACCAGACATTCGTTTTGACCCCCACCGTTTCGCCCGGCTTGACGAGCTTTTGGAAGGCTTTGACGGGGTCGCTTACGTCGAGGAGCTTCATCACGGCTTCGTCCAGCATGCCCTGGAGGATGCCGGGATTGATTTTCAGGTCCTCGTCGAGGACGTCCCGATGACGGATCAGGACAACGCGGGATTTCTTCGGCGCGGACATGTCCTGGCTGAATCCCAGGGATGCCCCGAGGACGGCAACGGACGTGCCCTTGAGGAAATCGCGGCGGGTAATCGGAGGGTTCATGGCCACCTCATTTCGCGGGGAATTTGACGGACGCGGTCAGTTTTTTGGCCGCGTCCTCCGACGGGGCGTCGAAAACGACGGTGAGATATTCGGCCCGGACGCCGGCCGCGACCCACTTCCTGTTTTCAGTCCGGGCGACACCCTCCGGGCCCGCCTCCGGAAGGTAGGAGGCCAGGAACGACTGCCGGGCCGCGAGGGCCGCGGCGGCACCGGGATAGCTGACGATGAGCAGGGTGACGGGCTCGGCGCCGCCCGTCCCGTACTCCGCGATGACGCAGTCGGTCGAACGGTCGAGCCGGAGGATATTTTCGCTGGACACGAAAAAGCGGTTGTTCAGGTTGACGGGGCTGTGGAAGAAGCTCGTCCGCTCCGGCCGGAGCGATTCTACCGGCAACGCCGAGACCAGCCCGGGCTTCGGGCCGGGAGGGCCGAGTTGCTTGACGACTTCCTTCCCCAGCTCGAGGACGGCGCCGGCTGCCGCGTCGTCGTCGGCCGAGCTGGTCACCGTCACGAAATACCGGCCCTGCCAGAAACGCAGCAGTCCGGGGCCGTACTCCGATTCCTGGCCGACGCCGGCACCGGGGTCCTGCCGGTCGCAGGAGAAGGCCCCGAAGGCCTCCGCCGGAGAACCCATATCATAGATCTCGAGGGTCATTTCCCGCCCGCCGGAGCCCGCGTATTTCCGTGTGAAGACTTCGCGGAAATCGAAGGCCAGGTAGACTTCCGCGCCGCCGTCCAAATAATCGTAGAGCGTCTGACGGTTGAACGTCCGGTCCTTTCCGGACCCCGTCAGGCCGCCGGCCTTGGCTGGAATCTTCGCGCCGAAATCCATCACGCCTCCTCGAGCCGAGCAAATAGAGAGCGATGCCAGGACGAGTCCGAGGAACAGCCTGCCCCCCCGGCAGGGCGGCGAATTCGTCGGGGGCCTGCGCGTCATGCCGGCGTCTTGACCCGGAGGTCCTCGGCCACTTCCTGTTTGCCGAGGAACTGGTAGCTGACGGCCCCATACTTGCAGGAACTTACGCATTTCAGGCAGCGGACGCAGTCGGGGCTGTTGGCCGATTCATAGATCTTGATGTCGACCGGACAATCCTTGCGGCACTTGTTGCAGAGGGTGCACTTCTCGTCGTCGACGCTCATCCGGAAGAGACTGCCCTTATTGAACAACCCGAGGATGGCGCCCAGAGGGCACACGGCGCGGCAGAAGGGCCTCCGGCTGACGGTCATCCATCCCAGGAAAAGGACGAGGAGGCCGACCTTCCAGTAATACATGAATCCGACGAGGCCCCTCAGGCCTTCGTTCAGAAGGACGAGCGGGATGCCCGCTTCCAGGGTCCCGGCCGGACAAACCCATTTGCAGAACCAGGTCTGGCCGAAGCCCATCTCGTCGACGATGAGAAGAGGCAGGGCCACGACGAGCACGGCCAGGAAAATATACCGGAAATAGGAGAAGAACCGCGGCAGCCGGAGCTTGGGCGTCGGGATCTTGTGCATGAGCTCCTGGAGGAATCCAAAGGGGCAGAGCCAGCCGCAGGGCATGCGGCCGATGACGCTTCCCACGATCCCGAGCAGGCCGATGACGTAGATGCCGAATTTCTTCTCGGCCACCGACAGGTTAAACCGGAGGCCGCCGAAGAAGGTCTGCATGGCCCCGATGGGGCAGGCCCCCATGGCCGAGGGGCAGGAATAGCAATTGAGGACGGGGACGCAGACGCCCTTGACCTTTCCCTGGAAGATCTGCCCGGACAGCCAGTTCGGAAGCCAGGCGTTGATGGCCAAAGCGCCGAAGGCCTGGTACCAGGCCCGTTTCGTCCGGGGCTTGCTCAGGAATCCCACCGCGCGCCTCAGCCGATCCCGATGCAATCCAGGCAGACGGTCACGGCCTTCTCCAGGACCATCTTGTACTCGCCGAGAAGGAGACCGCCGATCATGAGCCCGAGGAAGAGCGTGAGGAGAATCCAGGGCAGCCGGCGCTTCACCGCTTCGCTCCGGCCACGGTCTTCTTCACGGCCTCTTCGAGCTCGGTCATGTGCTCGGGCTTAAACCCCTGATGGACATGGACGATCGTCCCGGATGAATCGATGAGGTAGACGACGGGGATGGTGATGGCGTCGTAGGGTTTCTTCATGTCCTGCGCCGTGTGGAGGATCCCATCCGCGGGCTGGCCCCCCGTGGGGTCGGCGAGCATGGGGTAGGTGATCTTGAGTTTCGCGTAGAAGGGCCGGACGACCTTGGAGCCCCGCTCGTCGAGCGCGATCCCGAACAGCCTCAGCCCTCCCTGGTCCTGGTCTTCGGCGGGCTTGTATTTCTCGTGGAGCTTCTGCATATAGGGCATGGATTCCCGGCACGGCACGCACCAGGTCGCCCAGAAATCGATGAGGACGGCGTCCGGGTGGGTTTTCCGGACCTGCGTTTTGCCGTCCACGGTTGCCGTGACGATCAGGGTCAGGCGCCCATCCTCCATCCGGACCGTGTATTCCTTGTCGTCGACGTTTCTTAAGGAAAAGGGAAGGAACTTCTGGCCCGTTTTCATGAGGGCGGAGGCCGTCGTGGCCGCCGCGAGGACGGCCAGGCATCCGGCCGCGATTCTCAGTCTCGTTCTCATCGGCACTCCTTCGTCGCAGGCATCAAACAATTAGTTTAATCCGCAATCCCTCTTTTTTCAACTCCGTTCGCCGGATTCCAGGGACGCCATCACGAGGCCGCCCTCGGCGCCCTCTTGACGACTGCGTGGGGTTCAAGCCAACAGGGGCCCCCCCCGCTGCAAGTCCGTGGAGCTTCGGGGCGCCGGTCAGAAGCGGACCGCGGCGCCCAGCCCGCCCTGGAAGCCCCCGAGTTGGGTCGTGAAGGGCTCCGCCCCTCCGGACGTGAATTTGGCCCAGGCGTAGCGGGCGGAGACGTCCAGCCAGAACGCGCCCTTGATTTTGACGAGGAGCCCGAGCTGGCCGAGAAATCCGAGCCTTTGGCCGCTCGCGGTCCCGAGGATATTGGTTTCTTTATACAGGAAACACCCGGCGGCCGCGGCCGCGTACGGCCTGACGGCGGCGGACACGGACTGAAGTTTGAGGCCCGCGAAGAGCGGGATGATCCGCAGGGTCGTGTTTTCCATGGTAAAGGTGAGCTTTCCGTCCTTGTGGAAATAATCGACGCCCGCCCACGCGCAGAGCCGGCGCGAGAGCGGGACCGTGAGGTCCGCGCCGAAGGCCAGCCCGTTTTTGTAAACGTCGCGTACGCCCGCCCCGGCCGGGATGAAATATCCCGCCCGGACCTCGAGCATGACCGCGGAGCTCCAGGCGGTCCCCGTCAGAAGGAGCGCCGCCGCGAGCGGCGCGATGGTTGAAACGAACCTTCTCATGCGCATGACTCCTTGACGGCTTCAGATACCTGGCGGCACCTATCATAGCCTAAGATGTCACCTATGTATCTGGACTAGTTCAGAAGAGTCGGGGCGGAAAGGCGCGACGGATCGGGCTGGACCCCCCTATTTCCTTTTCCTGTCGAACGACCGCCAGGCCTCGGAGACCGATGGTTCGATGACGTCGAGCCGGGTGAGGATCATGTCGCGGATCATCCTCGTCTGCACGGGCTTGACGCCGTTGGCCATTCCGACCGGCGCCTTTGAAGCGTCTTCCACGACCTGCTGGATCCTCTGCTCCGTGAGTTTGGCCTCCTTGGCCGCGGCTTCGATCGAATCTCTGACTTTCTGAGCGCTGAACTCCTGCCGGCTCGCGTCCCTTTTGATGACCTCTGCCATAGCTATCCCTCCTTTTCATCAAGACCGTCAATCGACGGCCTGAATATTCGCCACTCTCCCCTAAACTTCACAGCCCTTTCTACGGAAGCTCCAAGAAACATGCCAATCCCTTGCACGGGCTCAGCGGCTTCTCCTTCCCCTGGAACATCAGCACGGCGGGCCGGCAGGAGCCCACATTGTCTTGAGCGACAGGACTGAGTGGCAACTCGGCAAGACGCCCCCGGGAGGCTTCGGGGCCGGGCGGGATAGCGGTTGACAGGCCTCCGGGCCTCTCTTACAATGATGCTCACGCCGATGCGGAACCCTCGCGGGGTCTTGATTTACGTACCCGAAAACCAGTCCGCGCCTCATCCCTCGATCTTCCGGAGGCCCTAATGAAACTGAGAAAGTTGAAACGCTCGACCGCGCCCGTCCTTCTGGTCGCCCTGGTCGCCGCGGCCGGGGCACAGGCCTTCGGGACCCAGCTCCGGTTTGAGTCGCCAGCGTTCGACCGGCCGAATTACGCGATCCGCCTGACCTTCGAGGTCAAGTCCCGGCCGGCAGCCCTTATCGAGGTCCGGCTGAATGGCGCCCCCCTCGGACCGGCCCTCATTTTCAAGGACGGGAAGCCTGTCGACCGGGCCAAGCCACTCGACCCGGGTCTATACGATATCCTGCTGGATTACGCCTGGGCCTCCGCGAAGGCCTATACGGTAACGGTCGTCCAGCAGGAGAAGAGTCCGTCCAAGCCGAGGACGTCCGACTTCAACGCCTCGTCTCCGGCGGCCGGTGGAATCCCGGAGGGCTGCCTCGAAGGATTCTCAAGGAGCTACAAGGTCAGCGAGGAAGCCGGTATCGGGCGGGTCAATGAAATCGCCTACCTGACGCTCACGGCTCCGGGCGCGGAAATCGGCGGGCCGGGCTTCCGTGTCTTCGACGGGCCCGTAGAAGTCCCCTGCCAGGTGCTCGACAGGAGGGAATCCCCCGCCCCGCCGAACGCCACCGCGTCCAATCCGCCGACGGTGACCTGCAAACTCGCCGTGTCTCTCAGCGCGGCCCCGAACGAAAGAAAAGTCCTTCTCGTCCTCAGGGGGAGGCCGGCGCCGCTCCTGCAGCAGGATTTGACCCTTTCCGGTGAAAACCTGGGAAAAACGCTCAGGTCTCCTCATCTCGTGCTCCAGTTTCACCCGCAGAGCGGCCAGATCTTCACCATCGAATATCCGAGGGAAAAGGTCAGACTCTGGAACAAGGCGGGGGTCATCCATTGGAACCCCGACGTCTTCATCCCGGGCATCGCCTGGGACCATTCCTTCGATTGGAATCCCCCGGAGGTTTTCGAGGAAAGAATTGGCGGGCTCGTCTACCTGAATTCGCGCCGCGGGCCCATGCCCCACATCAAGGACATGATGCTCGAAGTCCGATACTCGGTCGACGCGGGGCATCCGTATTTCATCGCGGAGACCCTCATGACCGCCGGAAAGGACCTGGGCGTGATCGCCGTCCGGAACGACGAGATGGTCCTTTACAAGGAGCTCTTCGACTCGCTCATGTACCGGGACAAGGACGGGCGGGTCGTGACCATGCCCCTTCGCGAAATACCCGAGGGGCCATTCGGCTTGGTCCATGTCGCCCCGACGGACGTCCCCTGGGCCGGGCTCGTGAACCTTAAGGACGGCTACGGATTCTTCAGCCTCCGGCTGGAGTCCGCCGCTTCGAACCTGGATCCCGCCGGGGATTTCGGTCACAAGTCGGGAACATATTTTTACGCGCCCTCCGATGGCGACTACGTCTACTGGGTTCGTCCGCTGCTCTACACCTGGGGGGACTACAGGACAAACAGCCTCCTGACATTCCTGCCGAAGGGCAGCTTTTTCTACGAAAAGAACGCCTACATCTTGCTGCGGCTGAACGAGGAGACGCCCCGGGAGCTCGACACGCTCCTCCGTATACTGCAGAATCCCCTGAGAGTATTCTGATGAAATTCATCGACTTCCGGACGGGGGATAAAAGCGCCTCGATCAGGATGTTCTTCCCCGGCTGGATGAGGGGCGAATCCGTGGCCTTCCTGTCGCCGCACGATGACGACGTCGTCCTGGGCGCGGGCATTCTCGTCCGGGCCGTCCTCGCGGCAGGTGGACGGCCTCTCATTCTGATCTTTTGTAAAGGAGACGCGGGGTATTCGACGCCGGCGGGGCGGCGGACGATCGTCCGGACCCGGAGGCGCGAGGCCCTTGCCGCTTACGCGACCCTCGGCGTGGACTCCGCGGATATCCACTTCTTCGGGCTTCCCGACCTCTCGCTCATGGCATACGTCAACAGGAAAGTTCCGGGCCGGGCGGGTGTCCTGGACCGGTTCCTCCGGCTTCTCCGGAAGCACCGCGCCGGCCGGGTCGTATTCTCGAGCCCGCATTTTGAGAACTGGGACCACACGGCCGTATACTACCTGGGGATGTATGCCTCCCCCCAGGCCGGCGACCCGATCCTGGCCGACCTCGGCGACCCCTCCCCCGTCACGTCACTCCTCGTTTACTCCGTTTGGGGGGATTTCGCGCCGTCGGCCGAAGGGAACGACACTCTCCGGGCCGATGTGGGAATCCTGGCCGGTAGAAAAGATGCGGAGATCGTCCGAAAAGCGCTCCAGACTTTCGGCTCTCAGTCGAAAGTCATGGAGAACACGGCGGCGAGGCCCGGAAACCGGCCGGCCGGCCCCGGCGGCCGCCTGGAGCTCTACCAGCGGGCCAAGGTGCGCGGACCCATCGATTACGGAGCTTATTTCGCCCGCCTCAAGAAGTGACCCCGGCGAGAGCATCGATGATTAAAGAATGCGCGCGGAGGCCGGGGGATAAGGGCGGCTTTGACGCCGCCTGGACGAGGACGCTCCGAGAGGGAACCTGTCCAACTGGGGACGACGTGAGCGAGGTGATCGATGTACGCGATAGGCATTGATTCCGGAACGCAGGGCACCAAGGCTTTGGTGGTGGATTTCGACAGCGGCCGCGTCCTGGGCCGGGGGCATGCCCCTCATGCCATGGTCTCCGGACTGCCTCCGGGCGCGAGCGAACAGGACCCGCGGACCTGGGTCCGGGCGATGGAGGCCGCCTTGGCGGCCGCCCTGGCGGAATCCGGGGTGGACCCAAAGAAGATCGTATCCCTCGGCATATCGGGCCAGCAGCATGGGTTTGTGCCGCTCGACGGCAAGGGACTTCCCATCCGGCCGGCCAAGCTTTGGAACGACACGTCCACGATTGAGGAAACGGCGCTCCTCGTCGGCCGCCTCGGCGGCCCGAAGGAGTTCATCCGCAAGCTCGGCGTCAACCTGGCCGTCGGGTTCACGGCCTCGAAGATCCTGTGGCTCAAAAACCACGAGCCGGTGAATTTCCAGAAACTGGCCACGGTCCTCCTGCCCCACAACTACCTGAACTATTGCCTGACCGGCCGGGCCCACATGGAGTACGGGGATGCCTCCGGAACGGGGCTCATGGACATCCGGAACCTCCGTTGGAGCGAGGAGGCCGCCCTGGCCATCGACCCGGGGCTGCCGGGAAAGCTCCCGGCCCTCAGCCATCCGAGGGAGCCGGTCGGCTTCGTCCGGAAGGCCATGGCGGCTAAATTCGGCTTGGGCAAGGTCCTGGTGTCGGCGGGCGGCGGCGACAACATGATGGGCGCCATCGGCACGGGCAATGTGGCCCCCGGTGTCTCGACGGTCAGCCTCGGCACCTCGGGGACCATTTATTCCTATTTCGCAAACGCGTTCGTCGACCCCGAGGGCGAGATCGCGGCCTTCTGCGACAGCACCGGCGGCTGGCTGCCGCTTCTCTGCACGATGAACGTCACCAACACGACCGAGATCGTCAAGGCCCTCTTCAAGTTGAGCAATGCCGGGCTTCAGGCGCTCGCCGGCAAGGCGCCCGCGGGTTCCGGGGGACTTCTCTTTCTCCCCTTCGTCGACGGCGAACGGGTCCCCGTCCTCCCCTTTTCAAGCGCCGTCTTTTTCGGCCTCAACCGGCGGACGTTCGACGCCGCGCACCTGGCGCGTTCGGTGATGGAGGGCACGATCTTCAATCTGGGCTACGGGTTCGCCCGGATGCGCTCACTGGGCCTCGAGTCCGGCGAAATCCGGGCCACGGGCGGCGGGTCGAAGAGCCGGCTCTGGCTTCAGATCGCGGCCGACGTTCTTCAGACGCCCGTGGTAACGCTCAAAGAACAGGAAGCGGCGGCGTACGGCGGGGCCCTCCAATCCATCTGGTGTTATTTCCTCGAGGCGGGACAGAAACCTGCGATCCGCGATATCACGGGGACCTGCGTCTCCCTGGACAAGCTGGCCGCCGAGCCGAACCCGGAGGTTGCCGGGACCTACCGGGCGCTCCAGGAACGGTTTAATTCCCTCTGGAAGACTCTCGAGCCCGAGTTCAAGGCCCAGCAAAGTCTATCCGGCCGCACCTGAGACTCCGGCCCGCTCTCTCCGGTCAGTGCTTGTGCAGGTCCTTGTGCATGATCTTGCGGACCTCGTGGAGCCGGTCGTGGGCCGTCAGCGCGGCGAGTTGCTTGTTCATGAACTCG
>Ga0315281_10004125_pt1 | contig 21174 bp, 20 predicted proteins | sample YL17G07_0_MG_FD_204540 | JGI IMG/M metagenome (GOLD analysis project Ga0315281, IMG submission 204540) | Sediment microbial communities from Yellowstone Lake, YNP, Wyoming, USA - YL17G07_0 | ecosystem: Environmental > Aquatic > Freshwater > Lake > Sediment | place: USA: Wyoming | collected...
CTGCTCGAAGCCGGCCTCGACATCGACGCCGTGCTGGGCCGCGCCGCCGCCATCTTTTTCAAGCAGGCTTTTCGCGACGGCTATTTCCACGGCGATCAGCATCCCGGCAACATGTTCGTGGACGCGCGGGGCAATATCGGCGCCGTCGATTTCGGCATCATGGGCCGGCTCGACCGGGCCACGCGCGCCTATCTGGCCGACATGCTGTTGGCCTTCCTCGAGCGCGACTATCGCCGGTTGGCCGAGGTGCATTTCGATGCCGGTTATGTGCCGGCGCATCAGTCGCCGGCGGCCTTCGCCCAGGCCTGCCGCGCCATCGGCGAGCCGATCTTCGACCGCCCGCTCAACGAGATTTCCTTCGCCCGGCTGTTGGGTCAGCTCTTTCGCCTGGGCGAGCGTTTCGACATGGAAGTGCAACCGCAACTTCTACTGCTGCAAAAAAACATGCTGATGGCCGAGGGCGTGAGCCGACAGCTCAACCCCGCCCTTAACATCTGGACGCTGGCGCGCCCCCTCATCGAGGACTGGATGCGCGAGAACCGGGGCCCCGAGGCGCGGCTACGCGACGCCCTCGAGGAGGCGGCCCGGCAACTGGCCCGGTTGCCGAGAAATCTCGCGCTTCTGGAGCGCGCCGCCACCGCCTTCGCCGACGGCGGGCTGCGGCTGCACCCCGAAACGCTGGCGGCGTTCTCCAGAAGCAGCCCGGTCTGGCCGCTATGGCTCGCCATTCTGGCCGTATTACTGCTGGCGCTCCTGGGTTAGACTAAGCTGTCTTGCTCCGGCAATAGGCCTATTTTACCAATTGTAAACAATGACTTAACGCGGTTACCCAGATGCTGGCCGGCAAACGCATCCTTCTCATCGTCTCGGGCGGCATCGCCGCCTACAAGACGCTCGACCTGGTTCGTCGCCTGCGTGAGCGGGGCGTGGAGCTACGCTCGATCCTGACCGCCGGCGGAGCGCGGTTCGTGACGCCGCTGTCGCTGGCGGCCCTCAGCGAGAGCAAGGTCTATAGCGATCTGTTTTCGCTTACCGACGAAAACGAGATGGGCCACATCCGCTTGAGCCGCGAGGCCGACCTGATCGTCGTTGCCCCGGCCAGCGCCGACATCCTGGCCAAGATGGCGAACGGCTTTGCCGACGACCTGGCGACGACGGTGCTGCTCGCCGCCGATAAACCGATCCTGGTGGCGCCGGCCATGAACCACCGCATGTGGCGCCACCCGGCGACGCGCGAGAACATGACCGTGCTGGAACGGCGCGGCGTCGTGCCGGTCGGCCCCGAGGAAGGCGCCATGGCCTGTGGCGAGCACGGCCTGGGGCGCATGTCCGAACCGGCCGACATCCTGGCCGCCATCGAGCGTCACTTCGCCGGCGCCGCGCCCTTGAGCGGGCTGCGCGCGCTGGTCACCAGCGGCCCCACTTTCGAGCCCATCGACCCCGTGCGCTTCATCGCCAACCGCTCGTCCGGTCGGCAGGGACACGCCATCGCCGCGGCGCTGGCGCGGGCGGGGGCCTCGACGGTGCTGATCTCGGGACCGAGCGCCGAAGCCGTGCCGGCCGGCGTTGAGGTGCATCAGGTCGAAACCGCCGAACAGATGCTGGCCGCCTGCCTTGCCGCCCTACCCGCCGATATCGCCGTCTGCGCCGCGGCGGTCAGCGACTGGCGGCCGGCGCGCGCGGCGACACAGAAGCTAAAGAAGAGCGCGGAAAAACCGGCACCGACCCTCGATCTTACCACCAACCCCGATATCCTTAAGGCCCTGGCCGGAGAGAAGAAGCGCCGCCCGAGACTGGTCATCGGTTTTGCCGCCGAGACCGAGCGCCTGATCGAGAGCGCGCGCGCCAAGCGCAAGGACAAGGGCTGCGACTGGATTGTCGCCAACGACGTTTCGCCCGGCCAGGGTGTTTTCGGCGGCGACAGGAACACCGTGCATCTGCTGACCGCCGCCGGCGTCGAGAGCTGGCCGTCCATGAGCAAGGCCGAGGTGGCGGAGCGCCTGGTCGAGCGCATCGCCGCCAAGCTGGTGAAATAATCCCGGTGACGAAGCCCTTGAGCGAGGCATCGGGCACGGTGTTGTCGGTCGAGATTCGGCGCCTGGCGCATGCCCTCGATCTGCCCCTGCCCTGCTATGCCACCATTTTAAGCGCCGGCATGGACCTGTTGGCGGCGATCGGGGGCGAGTTGGCCCTTGAGCCGGGGGCCCGCCTGCTGGTGCCGACCGGCGTGGCGCTGGCCTTGCCGGAGGGCTACGAGGCGCAGGTGCGCCCGCGCTCTGGCCTTGCGCTTAAGCACGGCCTGACGCTGTTGAACGCGCCCGGCACCATCGACGCGGATTATCGCGGCGAAATCAAAGCCATCCTGATCAACCTGGGCAGCGAGCCCGTCACCCTGCGACGGGGTGATCGCATCGCCCAATTGATTGTGGCGCCGGTGACGCGTGTGGCGTGGCGCGAAGTCGAAACCCTGTCGGCGAGCGAGCGCGACGACGGCGGCTTCGGTTCGACGGGAGTGGCGAGGCCGGGAGTGGGGGGACGATGACGGCAACGGTGCCGCTTTCCGAGGAACAATTCCACCGCTATGCCCGGCATCTGATTCTGGATGAGGTCGGCGAAGAGGGCCAGGCACGGCTGTTGCGGTCGCGGGTGTTGGTTTTGGGCGCCGGGGGCTTGGGCGCGCCCTTGATCCTTTACCTGGCGGCGGCGGGTGTGGGCACCATCGGCGTCGTCGATAACGACGTGGTCGAACTGTCGAACCTTCAGCGCCAGGTGATCCACGCCAACGACCGCATCGGCCAGGCCAAGACCGAGAGCGCGGCGCTCTGCGTGGCCCAGCTCAATCCCGACATTCGCGTCGTCCAGCACCGACTGCGGCTCGACGCCAGCAACGTCCACGAACTCATTGCCGACTATGACCTGGTCGCCGACGGCAGCGACAATTTCGCCACCCGCTACGTCCTCAACGATGCTTGTTACTTTGCCGGCAAGACGCTGGTGAGCGCCGCCCTGCTTCGCTTCGATGCCCAGGTGTCCACCTTCAAGGCGCATCTGGGCGGCGACAACCCCTGTTTCCGCTGCCTGCACCCGGCGGCCCCGCCGCCTGGCCTGGTTCCGCGCTGCGAGGAAGCGGGCATCCTGGGCGCGCTGGCGGGGGCCGTAGGCTCGCTACAGGCGACGGAGGTGCTGAAGGAGCTGCTGGGTCTGGGCCGGGGCCTCTCCGGCCGGCTGCTGCTCTACGACGCCCTGGCGGCAGAGTTCCTGACCATCCGGCTGAAGCCGAATCCGGCCTGTCCGCTATGTGGCGAACACCCGACCATCGCCCGGCCCCAGGGGCGATAAAATGCGTGGCCAATGGCGAATGGGTGCAATTAACCCTTTGGCGCCGGCCGCGACTCAATTAGTGTCTGGCCTCGATTCTTGCTGTCGGCTTCCGCTGGTCCGGAAATCGGGGGTAAGCAATCGGGTCGGCCCGCTGATTTCCCCTAATCCTTTGGGGTGCTTCGAGGCTGGCCTCGGCAGTTTTCTGGAACAGACCGCTAAATCAGGAGCAACAGGATATGACAACGACATTGAAGGCCGTTCTGGCTGGGCTTGTTCTTGCCGGTGCGCTGGCCGTATCGGCCTGCGATAAGGGTGGCGAGGGTGGCGGTGAAGCGACACCGGCGCCGGCAGCCACCGACACCACGACCACCGACACGACCACTGGCGCCACCTCCTAAAGCCGTCATCCGGTCGAAACACGAAAAGGCGCCGGGTCATTCCGGCGCCTTCTTCGTTCCAGCCATCCAGATCCCTATCCGGTTTTCTTGAATCGGGGCTGTGTTCCAGTCGTTTGTTTACGCATGACCCGGTCCGAAACCCGGCTCCCACTGTTAGGGGATCAGGCTCTAGAACATGGCTTCGATGACCCGGTCGGGCGGCTTATGGCCGTCGACGAAGGTCTTGATGTTGACGATAACTTTTTCGCCCATGTCGATACGGCCCTCGATAGTGGCCGAGCCCAAATGCGGCAGCAAGACGACGTTGTCGAGCTTCAACAGTTTCGGGTTCACCGCCGGCTCGTGCTCGAACACGTCGAGGCCGGCGCCGGCGATCTCGCCCTTTTCCAACATCCGCGTCAGCGCGTTTTCGTCCACCACTTCGCCGCGCGAGGTGTTGACGATATAGGCGTGGCGCTGCAACAGCTTGAGGCGGCGGGCCGACAGCAGGTGGTAGGTGGCCGGGGTATGCGGGCAATTGATCGAAACGATGTCCACCCGCGCCAACATCTGATCGAGGCTTTCCCAGTAGGTCGCCTCGAGATCGGTCTCGAGCGCGGCCTGAACGCGGCGGCGGTTGTGATAATGAATGGCGATGCCGAAGCCGCGCGCGCGCCGGGCCACGGCCGCGCCGATGCGGCCCATGCCGACGATGCCGAGCCGCTTGCCCCAGATGCGATGGCCGAGCATGAAGGTGGGGCCCCAGCCGACCCACCGGCCCGAGCGCACCAGGCGTTCGCCCTCGCAGAGCCGGCGCGGCACCGCCAGGATGAGGGCCATGGTCATGTCGGCCGTGTCCTCGGTCAGGACACCGGGCGTATTGGTGATGGTGATGCCACGCTGGCGCGCGGTCTTGAGGTCGATGTGATCGACGCCCGTGCCGAAGGAGGCAATCAGGCGCAGTTGCGGCCCGGCCTGCGACAACACGGCGGCGTCGATGCGATCGGTCACCGTCGGCACCAGCACGTCGGCGACCTTGGCCGCCTCGACCAGCTGGCTTTGCGTCATCGGCTCGTCGCTCAGATTGAGGCGCATGTCGAACAGCTCCATCATCCGCGTTTCGATCGGATCGGGCAGCTTGCGCGTGACGACGACGATGGGTTTCTGCGACATGATGGACGGCTGTTTGCCCGGCGGATGGAGCGGTCTTTACTCCCTGCCCATAGCAAGGTGGAGGCCCCTTTGTCCAGCCGGGGTCGGTTGCCCAGCCGGGGCCGTTACACTTGACCCCGCGCGCTTGACCCCGCACCCGCCGGCCGCCAAGGTGCGGCCGATGTTAGCGACAAACCAACCGGCGCTCATCGGCGTCATGGAGACCCGCACCCGGCGGCCAAGACGCCGCCCCAGGGCATTGTTTGGCGCCCTGCTGGGGGCGCTTGGGGTCGTTACCACCCTGGCGGGCACGGCCGGCCCCGGCGGGGCCGATAGCGGCTTGCCGGTGCCGCGCTTTGTCTCGCTGCGTTCCGACGAGGTCAACTTACGCTCCGGTCCTGGCACCGGTTATCCGATCGAATGGGTCTATGTGCGTCGCCGCCTGCCGGTGGAGGTGATCGCTGAGTTCGACCCCTGGCGCCGGATACGCGACTGGCAGGGCACGGTGGGCTGGGTGCATCAGAGCATGCTCGACGGCCGGCGCACTGTCGTCGTCACCGGGGGCATCCGCGACCTTCGGCGCGAGGGAAAGCAAGAATCGGTGCCGGTGGCCCGGATCGAGGCCGGCGTTATCGGCGATCTTCTCGAATGCGCGGCGCAGTGGTGCCGGATCGAGGCCGGGGGATATCGCGGCTGGTTGAAGCGCGAGGAATTCTGGGGCGTCTATCCCGACGAGACGATCGAATAGCCCCAGATAAGGCGGCGGCGACCGTCAGTCGAAATCGGCGGCGAGTAGCTGGCGCATGGCCTCGGTCATCACCGCCATGTGCCCATAGCGCGGGTGGTCGAAACCGATAATCACCTCGGCGCCGGGATGGCGGAAAGCCGCTATTTGCGCCTTGGTGAAGGGGAAATGGATGAACTGCACGGCCGAGGCCTTGCCCTGCGCGGTGCTGCGCTCCTGGTCCTGCTCAGGCCGGCCGCGCAGGATCAAGCCGGCAAGGCGCAGGAAGGCCGTGTTTTCGACGCCCCCCAGGCGGGCCAGCACGGCGGCGCGCTGTTCGGCATCGGTCACTTCGAACATGACCGTCGCCACCAGTTCGTGTCCCTGGGGAATGAGCGGGTTGTAAGCGGCGAGCTCGTCGTCGATTTGCGCCTCGCCGCCCTTCTCGATCAGCAGCATTTCGTGGATCTGGTGCCACATGGTCTCGAAGCTCTCGAAATGAAACATGGCGAACGGCCCCACCTCGATACGCCGATCCTGCTTCACCGCCAACAGGGCGGCACGACGTGCCCCGCGCTCGGCGGCGTATTGGGGCATCGGCAGCAGGTCGGCGCGGGTGACTTGGCGCTTGCGTGTGGTGGCGGTCGCGGCGGTCATGGTCGTCCTCTCACAGGCCGTAGGCTTGGGCCAGGAGTTCGATCGGGTGGACGGCGTGTGACGCTTGCCCGTCGCCCTCGCCGAGCCGATCCATTCCTTGCGCCACATGCTCGCCGGCGAGCGGACATTCGGAAGCCAGATGGGCCTTGCCGCCGGCCTTGGCTTGGCGGGCCGCCGGCTGGCCGACCTTGAGCGCCACCGGGAAGTTTTCCGTTTTCACGCCCCAGGCCCCGCCATGCCCCGAGCAACGCTCGATGACGGCCAGGTCGGCGCCTGGAATAAGGCGCAGCATCTCCGCCCCCTTCTGGCCCATGTTTTGGGCCCGGGCGTGGCAAGCGAGGTGCAGCGCGATGCCGCCCGGCATGGCCTTCAGGCCCGGGGCGAGGCCCTGCTTGCGGGCGATATCGACGACGTATTCGCTGAGATCGAAGGTGGCGCCCGAAAGCCGCGTCACCGCCGCGTCATCCGGCACGATCAACGGCCATTCGAACTTCAGCATCAGGGCGCAGGACGGAACCAGGGCCACGACGTCGTAGCCCTGGTCTATCCAGCTGCCCAGATCGGCGGCGATGCGGCGAGCCCGGCGCGCCACGTCGGCGAGATTGCCTTGCTCTAGTTGCGGCATGCCGCAGCAGGAGGGATAGGCGACCTCCGCCGTCACCCCGTTATGGGCCAGCACCTTGAGCGCCGCCATGCCGATGCCGGGGTTGTTGTAGTTGACGAAACAGGTGGCATAGAGCACGGCCTTGCGCCCATAGGCCGGGGCCTTCGGGTTTGGCACCGGCGGTGCCTCTTTCGCCCGCTTCATGAAAGTGGCGCCATGAAACTTGGGCAGGCTCGCTTGGCGGTGGATGCCGGCGACCTTCTCGAGCAGCGGGCGCGTCAGCGCGTTACCCGCCGCCGAAGCCCAGTTGGCGATGGCCGCCACCGGCGCCGCCAGCCGGCCGTTGCGGTCGGTTTCGGCCAGCGCCCGGTCGGTAAATCCGACCTGCCCACGATGGAACTCGGCGGCGCGGTAGCGCAGCATCAGGTGCGGAAAATCGAGGTTGAATTCGTGCGGCGGAACATAGGGGCACTTGGTCAGGAAGCACATGTCGCAGAGCGTGCAAGCGTCCACGACCGGCTTGAAATCGGCGCTCTTGACCCCATCCAGTTCGCCGCTCGGCGACTGATCCACCAGATCGAATAGGCGCGGAAAGCTGTCGCACAAATTGAAACAGCGCCGACAGCCGTGACAGATGTCGAAGACCCGCCGCAACTCGGCGTCGATCTTGTCCGCGTCAAGGAAATCCGCATCCTGCCAGGGAATGACATGACGGGTCGGCGCATCCAGACTGCCTTCGCGCATGAATCCGATCCTCGGCGGTCATCGCCGCCCGTTCGGCGGGGACCAAAGGCCCCCGCCGTGCCGAACCCCATGAGATATGCCCGGCCGAAACCGGGAGAACAGCCTAGGAAAGCGTATCGAGTGCCTTCTGGAAGCGGCCGGCGTGCGATTTCTCGGCCTTGGCCAAGGTCTCGAACCAGTCGGCAATTTCTCCGAAGCCTTCCTCGCGGGCGGCGCGAGCCATGCCCGGATACATATCCGTGTACTCGTGCGTTTCGCCGGCGATGGCGGCGCCAAGATTGGCGCGGGTGGGACCGATCGGCAGGCCGGTGGCCGGATCGCCCACTGCCTCGAGGAATTCGAGATGGCCGTGGGCGTGACCGGTTTCGCCCTCGGCGGTGGAGCGGAATACGGCCGAGACGTCGTTGTAACCCTCGATGTCGGCCTTTTGGGCGAAATAGAGGTAGCGGCGGTTGGCCTGGCTCTCGCCGGCAAACGCAGCCTTCAGATTGGTTTCGGTTTTTGAGCCTTTGAGCGACGGCATCGTTCTCTCCCTTGTCTTAAGCTTGCGCCATCCCGAACAGTCACGGGGGGGGTCCGACGGCTGGACCTTGAAAAACTTCTACCCGGGCCTGGACCCTTAAGTCAATACCTTAGAATGACAATAAAACAGCGTCAAATAGACGCAGGTAAAACGATTATTTTTTGTCGTTGCCGACGCGAACGACGATGTCCACGCGCCGAACCCGCGTACCCGCCGGAGGCTCGGGCAGGGTCACGATCTGCATCCGGTCACCAGGGATGTCTTCGAGGCGCGCGTTGTCCTCGAAGAAAAAATGATGATGCTCGGAGGTGTTGGTATCGAAATACGACCGTCCCGGTTCAACCACCACTTCGCGCAGCAGGCCGTGGCCGACGAAGTGATGCAGGGTGTTATAGACCGTGGCCAGCGACACCCGGACACGGTCGCCCAGCGCCTCGCTATGCAGTTCCTCGGCGCTCAAGTGCCGGTGTCCTCGCCCGAACAACAGACGCGCCAGGGCCAGGCGCTGACGCGTGGGGCGCAGCTTGACCCCGCGCAACAGATCGAGGACCGGCGCAAAAGGGCGGATAGCGTCCATGGGGTTACAACCTTGGTCCGTTAACCATGATAAGAAGGACTCTTAGACCCTAACCAAGGTTGGGGGGCGCCACAACCGAAATATCGCCTGGCCTGGCAAGCGCCGGCCTGAAGGGCCCGTTCAATCGCCCGTGGCCAGGCGCTCGACCAGTTGCTTCACGGTGGGCACGAAGCCGTTCGAGTAGAAGGGATCGGTCTTGAAGCGAAAGGCGTTATGGCCCGAAAACATGAGCTGGTTCTCGATATCGTCCGAATGGCTGATGGACTGCAAGGTCTTTTGGATGCAGTAGGAACGCGGGTCGGCCTTCTTGCCGGTGCTGCCGCTCTCGCCCTGCGACCAATTCGAAAACCGGCAGGCCGAGAGACAGCCCATGCAGCCGATCTGATCGCGCAGGATTTTATCTTCCTTCTCGGGCGTCACGAAGATGAGGGTGGTATCGGGCGTGCGCATGGCGGCGGTGAAACCCTGGCGCACCCATTCCTCCGCACGCAGTTTATCGGCGGCCGTCAGATAGATAAGCCGGCCGCGCGCGCCCACGGGAAACGACCATTCATGCTCACCCACGATAGCGCTGCTATAGGCCACTTGGCGCGCGTTGCGCTCCTGCAACTCGCGCAAGAAGGTGTTGCTGACCGCCGATGAATAGAAGCCCGTCGGGCTGAAGCGGTTGAGGAATATGTCGCCCTCGTTGAGGGTCATCAGCTTGCGTTTCCAGGCCTCCGAAATCGGGCTTTCGACGGTCAGCAGCGGGCGGGTGCCGAACTGAAAAGCCACGGGCCCAATCGCCGGGTTGTCGAGCCAGTGCTGCCATTCGCGCAAGCACCAGATGCCGCCCGCCATGATGATCGGGGTTTCGCTCAATCCGCATTCCTCGACCATGACCCGGCGCAACTCGGCGACGCGGGGAAAGGGATCCTCCGGCCGTTCCGGGTCTTCGCTGTTGGACAGACCGTTATGTCCGCCGGCCAACCACGGATCCTCGTAAACGACGGCGCCGAGCCAATCCTGGAAGCGATGATAGGCGCGTTTCCACAGCGCCCGGAAAGCGCGGGCCGAAGAAACGATGGGGTAATACTGGACCCGGTATTTGGCGCAGATCTCGGCGATGCGATAGGGCATGCCGGCGCCGCAGGTAACGCCGTGGATCAGGCCCCTGGCCCCGTCGAGCACGCCATGCAAAATGTGCTCGGCCCCGCCCATTTCCCAGAGCACGTTCATATGCACCGGCCCGCGCCCGCCGGCGATGTCATGGGCGACACGAGCCTGCTCGATACCGCCGCGGACGGAATAGGCGAGCAGTTCATCGTGCCGTTCGCGCCGGGTGCGGCCATGATAGATCTGGGGCACGAGATTGCCGGCCGGGTCATGGAAATCGGCATTGACGCCGGAGAACGTGCCGACGCCCCCGGCGGCCGTCCAGGCGCCGGAACTCTGCCCGTTCGAGATCGAGATGCCCTTGCCGCCCTCAATGAGCGGCAGCACATCGAAGCCGGAAATACGCAGTGTTTTAAGCGGCTTCACCGACTAAACCCGATCTTTCCTGGTGCGACCGGCGAGAAGGCCGGGCGGCGACTGCCAAGGAGGCAAAGCTAGCATATAGGCCCGCCGCCATGGTCGACCAGGGGGCAAGGCCACGGTTTTCATGCCCCCGCCAGGATCAAGTCCGGGCGGTCGCTGATGACGCAATCCACGCCCCAGTCGAAAAGGACACGGGCGCGAGCCGGATCGTTGACCGTGTAAACGGCAAGCTTGAAGCCCAGCGCCTTGATCTCGGCCGCCCAATCCGACGTCAGGAAGCGGTCGGCGCAATGAATCGACCCGCAATCGAGATCGGCCGCGGCGGCGGCCCATTCCGCCGGCCGTTCCCAAATCAACAGCCCGCGCGGCAGTTCTGGGGCCTCGTAGCGGGCGACCGCCAGCGCGGCCCGAGAGAAACTGGAGAGGAGCGGCGGGGGTCGACCTTGGGGCCATTGTCGGCATAGCGCCGCACAGGTCGCCCGCGTCGTCGCCACGTCGGTGCCGGGACTGGCCTTGATCTCGATATTGGCAAAGAGCCCGCGATCCAGCACCAGGTCGAGTGCCGCCGCCAGCGTCGGCACCCGCGCGCCCTTGAACTCGGGCGCGAACCAGGCGCCGGCATCGCAACCCGCCACCGCCGCCGCCGCCGCCGCCGCCACTGGCCCGTGGCCGTCGGTGGTGCGATCGAGGGTATCGTCATGCATCAGGACCGGCACCGCGTCGGCCGTCAGCTTAACGTCGAACTCGACCCCGGGCGCTCCCAGATCGGCGGCCAGCCGCAGGCTCTCCAGCGTATTCTCGGGCGCCAAGGCGGCGACGCCGCGATGGCCGAGGACACGAGGCAGGCCCAAGGCGGAGGCCCTTATTCCCCGGCCGAGTTCTTGCTCAGATCCTCGCCGGTGACCTGATCCACCGCCTTGATGCTGAGCTTGACCTTGCCGCGATCATCGACGCCTAGAACCTTGACCTTAACCTGGTCGCCAACCTTGACGACATCGGTGGTCTGATTGACGCGTTGCGCGGCCAGTTCGCTGATATGCACCAGGCCATCGCGGCTGCCGAGGAAGTTGACGAAGGCGCCGAACTCGACCGTCTTCACCACCTTGCCGGTGTAGATGACGCCGATCTCGGGTTCGGCGACGATGCCGCGAATCCAGTCGATCGCCGCCTGGGCCGCGGAAGCGTCCACCGCCGCCACCTTGATGGTGCCGTCGTCCTCGATGTCGATCTTGGCGCCGGTGACCTCGCAGATTTCGCGGATGATCTTGCCGCCGGTGCCGATAACCTCGCGGATCTTGTCCTTCGGAATACTAATGACGGTGATGCGCGGAGCGTTGCCGCTTACGGCCTCGCGCGAGCGCGACATCGCCTTGCTCATTTCGCCCAGGATATGGAGGCGTCCATCACGAGCCTGGCCGAGGGCTATCCGCATGATCTCGGGCGTGATCGAGGTGATCTTGATGTCCATCTGCAGGGCGGTGATGCCCTCCGAGGTGCCGGCGACCTTGAAATCCATGTCGCCCAGGTGATCCTCGTCGCCGATGATGTCGGAAAGAACGGCGAAGCCGTCCGCTTCCTTGATCAGGCCCATGGCGATGCCAGCCACGGAACTCTTCAGCGGCACGCCCGCGTCCATCATCGAGAGCGAGGCGCCGCAGACCGAGGCCATGGACGAAGAACCGTTCGATTCCGTGATCTCGGAAACGATCCGCATGGTGTAGGGGAAGCTCTCCTTGGTCGGCAGCATCGGGCGGATCGAACGCCAGGCGAGCTTGCCGTGGCCGATTTCGCGCCGTCCGGGCGAACCCATGCGGCCGGCTTCGCCGACGCTGTAGGGCGGGAAGTTGTAATGCAGCATGAAGTGTTCGCGGAACTCGCCCTCAAGCGCATCGACGATCTGCTCGTCCTGGCCGGTGCCAAGCGTGGTCACCACCAAGGCCTGCGTTTCGCCGCGGGTAAAGAGGGCCGAGCCGTGAGCGCGCGGCAAAACGCCGACCTCGCAGACAATCGGCCGCACCGTTTTCGTGTCGCGCCCGTCGATACGCCGGCCGGTGTCGAGCACGGCGCGGCGCATGGTGTCGCTTTCGATGTATTTGAACGCCTTCTTGACGGCATCGGGGGCAAAGCCCTCGGCGACCAAGGTCTCGGTCGTCGTCCCGCGCACGGCGGCCACTTTCTCCTGGCGCAGCTGCTTGCGGCTTTCGCTGTAGGCGGTGCGCAAGCCAGCCACGGCCGTGTCCTTGAGACGGGCGGCGAGGGCGGCGGCGTCGGGTGCCGGCGCCGGCAGCGGCCACGGCTCCTTGGCGCAGGATTCGGCCAGGGCGACGATCGCCGCCATAACCTCGCGGCAGGCATTGTGGCCGAAGGTGACGGCGCCGAGCATGATCTCTTCGCTCAGTTCCTTCGCCTCTGATTCGACCATCAAGACGCCCTCGTCCGTGCCGGCGACGACGAGATCGAGGCTCGATGAGGTCAACTGCTCGACGGTCGGATTGAGTACGTACTGCCCATCGATATAGCCGACGCGAGCGGCACCGATGGGGCCAAGGAAGGGAATGCCCGAGAGCGTCAGCGCCGCCGAGGCGCCGACCAGGGCCACGATATCGGGATCGTTCGACAGATCGTGCGAGAGCGTGGTGCAGACCACCTGCGTCTCGTTGCGGAAACCCGAGGCGAAGAGCGGGCGAATCGGCCGGTCGATGAGGCGGGAGGTCAGCACCTCCTTCTCGCTCGGGCGCCCTTCGCGCTTGAAGAAGCCGCCCGGAATCTTACCGGCGGCGAAAGCTTTTTCCTGATAGTTGACCGTGAGCGGGAAGAAATCCACGCCCGGTCGAGGTTCGCGCGCGGCGACCGCCGTGCACAGAACAACGGTATCGCCATAGGTCGCCAACACGGCGCCATCGGCCTGGCGGGCAATGCGGCCCGATTCTAGAACGAGCTTGCGCCCGCCCCAATTAATTTCCTGGCGAAAAATCTTGAACATCGAGTCTGGTCCTTTCCGGTGATCGCCGGTGAATGAAAGATGGCCGGACCCGCGCAAACGGCGGCGTTGCCGCCGCTTGCGTCGGCCCGGCTGTCCTTAGCCGCCAATCCGCGCCGGCGAGGCCGCGGATTCGCTCTCAACAATAGCTATCGTCGATGCCATGACGGCAGCCCCGGCGCCGGCGCGAAAATCCCGCATCGGTGCCCGCCGCCGCTAACGCCGCAGGCCAAGACGCTTCACCAACTCCTGATAACGCGCGACATCCTTACGCCGCAGGTAATCAAGCAGCCGGCGACGCTGGCCAACCATGATAAGAAGACCGCGGCGCGAGCCGAAGTCTTTCCCATGCGTCTGCAAATGCTGGGTCAGGTTCTGGATTCGCTCGCTCAGAAGCGCCACTTGCACTTCGGGCGAGCCGGTGTCGTTCTTGCCAGTCGCGTATTCACCGATGAGCGCTTGCTTGCGCTCGGCTACAATCGACATCGCATGGTCCTTTCGACTTAGGGGTTGAGGATCCGCACTGGACGAACCTCGCCCTCCGCCAACATCGCCAGCGCCACAAGCTTGCCGGCCATCATGGCACAGACCAAGCTGCCGCTTTTGAGTTGGCCGAGACGGTCACGGTCGCTGCGCTTAAGGAGCCCGACCGGCTGACCGCAACGGAGACGGTTCGCCTCTTCGGCAGTCAGGGCCAGCGCCGGGATGTCGGCCAGCGCGGTCTCGACCGCCAACAGATGCCCCGCCAAGTCCGGCGAAGCGGCGGGACTATGCCCCAAGGCGGCGAGCGTTTCCAGTGAAATCGCCCGCTCCTGGCCAAAGGGGCCGACCCGGGTGCGCCGAAGCACGGCGATATGCCCGACCGTGCCCAGGGCCCGCGCCAGATCCCGCGCCAGGGAGCGCATATAGGTACCCTTGCCGCAATGGGCCTCGAAATCGGCGTGGTCGGCATCGGGCTGGGCCAGAAGTTCCAGGCGGTCGATCCGCACCCGGCCGGGGGCCAGCTCGACCTTTTCCTTGGCCCGGGCCATGTCATAGGCCCGCCGGCCGTCCACCTTGCGGGCGGAAAAAATCGGCGGCATCTGCTCGATTTCGCCCAGAAAGCGCGGCAGAACGGCCCGGATTTCCTCGGCCGTGGGTCGCACCGCGCTAACGTCCGTCACGGCGCCTTCGGCGTCGTCGGTATCGCGGGCCTCGCCCCAGGCCACGGTAAAGAGATAGGTCTTGGTGGCGTCAACGATATGGGCGACCGTCTTGGTGGCCTCGCCCAGGGCCAGCGGCAGCACCCCGGTGGCCAGCGGATCGAGCGTGCCGGCATGGCCGATCTTGGTGGCATCGGTCAAGCGCCGGACCCGATTGACGATGTCGGTCGAGGTCAGGCCGGCCGGCTTGTCGATGATGATCCAGCCGTCGAGCCGGCGGCGGCCGCGCTTAGTCCGCATCGTTGTCATCCTTGCTTTCCGTATCCTCGGCCGCCAGGTCGCGTTGCACCTCGGGGCGATGCAGAATCTCCTCGATGCGGCCGGCGACGGCGAAAGCCTCGTCGGCGGCGAAGCGCAGGCTGGGGGCGTAGCGCAGCTTTACCTCCTGCACCACGCGGCCGCGCAAGTATGGCGCGGCGTGATTGAGGGCCACGATCAGCGACGCCACCTCGCCGCCGGCAAAGGGAATGACGTAGGCGATGGCCGAGCGCAGGTTGGGGCCGACGCGCACTTCGCTGATGGTGACCCCGCGGCCAGCCAGCGCCGGATCGCGCAGGTGGCCTTCGGCCAAGATCCGCGCCAGCGCGTGCCGGATTTCCTCGCCCACCCGCAGCTGTCGCTGCGAGGGCTGTGCCGATCGCTGCCGTGTCATCGCCAGCCTCGCCCGCCGCTCAATCGCCGAGCGTGCGCGCGACCTCCTCCAACTCGAAACACTCGATGATGTCGCCGGCCTGAACGTCCTGGTAATTCTCGAACGCCATGCCGCATTCGAAACCTTCCTTGACCTCGCGCACTTCGTCCTTGAAGCGCTTCAGGGTCTTGAGGCTGCCCTCGTGGATGACGACGTTGTCGCGCAGCAGGCGCACCTTGGCGCCGCGCTTGACCACGCCTTCGCTGACCATGCAGCCGGCCACCTTGCCGACCTTGGTGATGGCGAAGACCTCGCGAATGGCGGCGTTACCCAGGAACTTCTCGCGCTTGGTCGGTTTCAACAGACCCGTCAGCAGGGCGGCCATGTCGTCAATCACGTTGTAGATGATCGAGTAGTAGCGGATATCGACATTGTCGCGCCGCGCCATATCGCGGGCCTGCGGATTGGCGCGCACATTGAAGCCGATGATGATGGCGCCCGAGGCGCGGGCCAGCGTCACATCGGATTCGTTGATGCCGCCGACGCCGGCGTGCAAGACGCGCGCCTTGACCTCGTCGGTGCCAATCTGCCGGATGCTGTTGGCGATGGCTTCGAGCGAGCCCTGCACATCCGACTTGATGATGATCGCAAGTTCTTTCGATTCGCCGGCGGCGATCTTCTCGAATTGCTGTTCGAGGGTGCCCCGCGCGCCCAGACTCGACTGCGACTCGCGGTCGCGCTGCTTGCGGAACTCGGTGATCTCGCGGGCGCGCGTTTCGCTCTCGACCACGGCGAATTCGTCGCCGGCGACGGGCGTGCCCTGGAGGCCCACCACCTCGGCCGGAAAGGCCGGACCGGCGCTGGCCACGGGCTGACCGCGATCGTCGAGCAGCGAGCGCACCCGGCCCCATTCCCTGCCGGCAACGACGATGTCGCCTTGGCGCAAGGTGCCGCGCTGTACCAAGAGGGTCGTCACCGCGCCGCGCCCGCGCTCAAGCCGTGCCTCGATGACCCAACCCGAAGCCGGGCGATCGGGGTTGGCCTTGAGATCGAGGATTTCGGCCTGGAGCAGAATCGCCTCCTCAAGCCGGCCGATATTGAGGCCGGTCTTGGCCGACACATCGACCGCCAGCACGTCGCCGCCCAATTCTTCAACCACCAGGCCGTGGTTCAACATTTCCTGGCGCACGCGCGCCGGGTTGGCATCCGACTTGTCGATCTTGTTGACGGCCACGATGATGGGAACCTTGGCTTCCCTGGCGTGATTTATCGCTTCCACCGTCTGCTGCATGATGCCGTCGTCGGCCGCCACCACCAGGACGACAATGTCGGTGACGTTGGCGCCGCGCGCGCGCATGGCCGAGAAGGCGGCATGGCCGGGCGTGTCGATGAAGGTAAGCTTCTGGCCCGAAGGCAAGGCCACCTGATAGGCGCCGATATGTTGGGTAATGCCGCCGGCCTCGTGCCCGGCCACGTCGGTCTTGCGGATGGCGTCCAGGAGCGAGGTCTTGCCGTGATCGACATGGCCCATGACGGTGACGACCGGGGGACGCTGAACCAGATGCGTGTCCTCGTCGGCTATGCCGGTGAGACCGATCTCGACATCCGCCGCCGATACCCGGCGCACGCGATGGCCGAATTCGGTCGCCACCAGTTCCGCCGTATCGGGTTCCAGCGATTGATTGATCGTTGCCATAATGCCCATTTTCATCAGCGACTTGATGACATCGACGCCGCGCTCGGCCATGCGGTTGGCAAGTTCCTGCACGGTGATGGATTCAGGGATCACTACGTCGCGAATGACCTTCTGGCCTTCGCTCAACAACTCCTGGGCCCGCTGCTTTTCCTTTTCGCGGGCACGCCGGACCGAGGCGAGGCTACGCATACGATCTTCGTCGGAGCCGGCGAGGGCCTGGCTCACCGTCATCTTGCCGGCGCGGCGACGCAAATCGCCACGGCGTGGCGCCAAAACCGGTTTGGGCGGTGGTGCCTTGGCACCCGGGCGGCGGCGGACCGGCGCCTCCTCCTCTTCGGCCACGACCTCGCGGGCGTGTCGGACGGCGCGCGGCGCCGGAACTTCCGTTATCGGCAGCTCCTCCGCAGCGACGGCCGCTTCCGGCACGGGCGCGATCTCGAGTTCCATTTCGGGCTCGGCAACGCGGCGATGTTCCTCGTCGCGACGTGCGTCCTCGAGCGCCTTCAGGCGCGTGGCCCGCTCTCCGGGGGTCAGATGCTTGCCGCGATCCTCGTCTTCCTCCAGCGTCGGCACCGGCTCCGCCGTAACCTGCACCTCGGCCATGCGACCGCCGGCACCGGGCGCGAAGGTGCGCTTGCGCTTTACCTCCACCTGAACGGTTTTGGAGCGTCCATGGGGAAAGGTCTGGCGCACCTGTCCGCCATCGACCGTCTTTTTTAGTTCGAGCCGACCGGGCCGCTTCAAAATAGCGGGCCGCTTCAACTCACCTTCGCTCGGTTCTGTCATCGATCTTCCGCTGCTGTCCCTTCACTGCCGCGCAGGCCCTGAAGCCGCGCCGCTTCCATCATCACCAGCCGGGCGGCCCGCCCGGCAATCGCCACATGCACCACGCGCTCGCGACCGAGCGCCCGGCCCAACTCATCGCTGTCGAGCGAACTCAACAACGGCAGCTCCCGCGCCGCCGCGCGCATCTTGCCCCGCCCGCCGGCAGCGCCATCGCGCGCCGACAAGACCACGGCCGCCCGCCCGGCCGCAACCCATTCGCAAACCTGATCGAAACCAACCGCCGCCTGACCCGCCCGCCGCGCCAGGCCCAGGGCGCCCATCAGGCGCCGCAGCAGGCCACGCTCGACCTGGGCCACCAGATCAACCGGCACACTGGGCGCCGACGCGGCGTCCTTGCCATGCGACTTGGCCGCCATCTTGAGTGCCCGTTCGAAGAGGCGCTCCGACACCGCCCGCTCGATGAGGCGCCGCTCGGCCGTCACCCACATGCCGCGCCCGGGAAGATTGCCGTCGAAATCGGCCTGCACCGCGCCCTCGGGGCCAACCACGAAGCGCACCATCTCTTCCCTGGGCCGCGTCTGGCGCGTGACGATACAGCGGCGCTCCGGGCCGCTCAGCTCGCCCGCTTCCTCGGCCAGCGGCGCGGTCGAAAGAGGCCGCTCGTCGGTCATGATGTCAGGGCCGGCATCCATGTCCGTGCGCCCCTAGACCGCGCCCTGGTCGCCGGTCGGTGTCGTGGCGCCCTCGGCCGCGAACCAGTGGGCGCGCGCCGCCATGATGATGGCATTGGCGTCGTCCTCGCCGACAGTGAAGTCCTTGAGCAGGCCCTCGCCGCGATCCAACAATTCGTCGGTGCTGAGATCGGCCAGGTCATTGAGCGTCTTCACGCCCTTTTCACCCAGCGCCACCAGCATCGCCGGCGTCAGGCCGGGGATCGCCGCCACGTCGTCCGCCACGCCCAACTCGCGCCGGCGCTCGGTCATCTGCTCGTCGCGGGCCTGCAAGAAGGCGCGCGCGCGATCCCGCAACTCATTGGCCGTGCCATCGTCGAAACCCTCGATGGAGGCCAGCTCCTCCAAGGGCACGAAGGCCACTTCCTCGACCGTGGCGAAGCCCTCGGTCACCAGCAGGTGGGCGATGACGTCCTCGACCTCCAGCGCCTCGATGAAGGTCTGCGAGCGGGTGCGGAACTCCTCCTGGCGGCGATCCGATTCCTCGGCCTCGGTCATGATTTCGATGTTCCAGCCGGTGAGCATGGAGGCAAGCCGCACGTTCTGGCCGCGCCGGCCGATGGCCAGGCTCAACTGTTCGTCGGGCACCACCACGTCGATGCGGTGCGCGTCCTCGTCCAGCACCACTTTGGCGACCTCGGCCGGGGCCAGCGCGTTGACGACGAAAGTGGCTGTATCCTGGGACCAGGGAATGATGTCGATCTTCTCGCCCTGCAATTCGCCAACCACGGCCTGAACGCGGCTGCCGCGCATGCCGACGCAGGCGCCGACCGGATCGATCGAGCTGTCCCTGGAGGCAACGGCGATTTTGGCCCGGCTGCCGGGGTCGCGCGCCACCGCCTTGATTTCGATGATGTTGTCATAGACTTCCGGCACTTCCTGCGCGAACAGCTTGGCCATGAATTGCGGATGCGTGCGCGAGAGGAACAACTGCGGGCCGCGCTGTTCGCGGCGCACGTCCCAGATATAGGCGCGCACGCGGTCGCCGACGCGAAAGGTCTCGCGCGGCAGCAAGTCGTCGCGCCTGAGCATGGCTTCGGCCCGACCCAGATCGACAGTGACGTTGCCGAACTCGACCCGCTTGACGAGCCCGCTGACGATCTCGGTCTTGCGGTCCTTGTATTCCTCGTACTGGCGGTTACGTTCGGCCTCGCGCACGCGCTGGACGATGACCTGCTTGGCCGTCTGCGCGGCGATGCGGCCAAGGTCGATCGGCGGCAATTGTTCGATAAAATATTCGCCGATCTTCAACGCCGGATCGAGCTTCGCGGCCTCGGCCGGGGTCACCTGCGTCATCTCGTTCTCGACCGGATCGGCGACCTGGCGATAGCGCATGAGGTGAATCTCGCCGCTCTTGCGATCGATGCTGGCGCGGATGTCGTGCTCGTGGCCGTACTTACTGCGCCCGGCCTTCTGGATCGCTTGCTCCATCGCCTCAAGCACTTCATCGCGGTCGATGCCCTTTTCGCGGGCGACCGCGTCGGCTACCTGAAGCAGTTCATGGCGGGTAATGGTTAGGATCGGTTCCATGGTTCCCTCAACGGCTTGATCGTTCAACGGCCACCGGCGGCGATAAGTTCGTCTGTCAGCACCAGCTTGGCCCGCACAATAGCGGCGAGCGGCACGGCCGCTTCGCCTTCAGGCGTGTCAAGGCGCACATAGTCTCCATCGAGGCCCAGCAGCCGGCCGCGAAAGCGCCGGCGCCCGTCCACGGGCTCGCTCGTCTCCACCCGGGCCTCGTGGCCGGTGAAGCGCTCGAAATCCCGGGCCCGGACCAGTGGCCGGTCGATGCCGGGCGAACTCACTTCCAGCAAGTAACGCCCGGCGATGGGATCCTCGACGTCAAGCAAGGCGGAAATGGTCCGGCTGACCTCGGTGCAGTCATCCAAACTCAAATTGGCCCCGTCGGCCCGCTCCACCATCACCTGGAGCGTCGGATTTTGACGGCTACCGGTCATCAATACGCGGACCACGTCAAAGCCCATCGCGGCCAGGGCCGGCGCCAGGATCGTTTCGATTTCCGCCGTCTTTTCCATGCCTTACGGTCTCTAGGCTGCATCGTCCTTGGCCGGCGACGGGCGCCGGCCAATAAAAAAGGCGGGCCGTTGGCCCACCGTTCTTTTCTTGTCCACCCTTGCCTTGCCGGCAGGGCATTTAGGATGGCCTCTATATAGGCCGTCCTGCCCTAGTTGCAAGGTTTTTCTTAGGGTTGCGCGGCATCGGGCGGCGGCAGCGGATGACCCCGGCGACGATAGTGGGCCAAGCCCGCGGCCCGGCCATCAAGACAAATTTTACCATTCCTTCTCTACACTGGGCCGTTTCGGGTTGGCATAGGCGCGGCGACAAAAGCTTTTCGGTTCCAACACCTAGCACGGAAATCGTCCTATCTTGGATCGGCATTCAACGACATTCGACCTAAGAATGGGTGGCATTCTCGACAGTTTGCCGCTGTCGGTCGTTCAGATCGGTGTCGATCGGCGCTATCGCTATGTAAACAAGGCGATGGCCGATTGGCACCGGAAGCGGCCCGACCAGATCATCGGCCAACGGGTCGAGGAAGTGCTGCCGCCGGAAGTTTACCGGCGACTGCTGCCCTACATCGACGCCGCCCTCAAGGGCGAAGGGCAGGCCTTCGCCGAGGCGCTGACCTATCCCGACGGGCGCGTCCGCCATGAGCGCGGAGAATTCATTCCACAGTTCGACGCCGAAGGACAGGTGACGGGCTTGGTTGTTTTCTCCGAGGACGATACCGAGCGCGGCGAGGCGGAAATCGCCTTGCGCGAAAGCGAATCGCGCTACCGCCAGGCCGAGCGGCTGGCCAAGCTCGGCCACTGGCGGCTCGATGCGGCGCCCTCCGGGAATTGGCTCGACGCGCGGGTCGATTTCATGAATTCGGCGGCGGCTCAATTGGGCAGGACCGCCGAGGAAGCATCCACGTCGCTTGCCCAATC
>Ga0315281_10004126_pt1 | contig 21172 bp, 21 predicted proteins | sample YL17G07_0_MG_FD_204540 | JGI IMG/M metagenome (GOLD analysis project Ga0315281, IMG submission 204540) | Sediment microbial communities from Yellowstone Lake, YNP, Wyoming, USA - YL17G07_0 | ecosystem: Environmental > Aquatic > Freshwater > Lake > Sediment | place: USA: Wyoming | collected...
TGTCCATCCTGATATTAGGGAGCGTTTAACTACTCTTTTCAACCCCCTTTATCCCCCAGTCTTGGGGGAATTCAATGTCTTTGCGAGGAGTCCTTCCCGAATAGGAAGGACGACGAAGCAATCTCTGCGTAGCCGTTGGTACGAAGGGGCACGGAGAGATTGCTTCGCTTCGCTCGCAATGACACTGGAACCTTGCGGGGACTCTCCCTCCTTCGCAAGTGAAGGACTGGCAGAAGAGCCCTTCCCAAGAACGACCCCCGGTAATTAACGCAAAGCCCAAATAACATCGGCAAGACTGGCATTCCTTGTCTTTGCGTCAATCGGGACGGACGCCTTGTCTTTATACGGTATTTCATCGATACGGCAATTTTTTGACATATTTTTGTAATTATTTCAGAGATAAGTACTATTGACAAACCTGAACAAAGGTGATATTCTCAAAACATACGGCAAGCGGTTACCGCTAACCGCTTACCAATGATGAGGTAGACAAGGTGAAGAAGATACTAATAAAAGAGGAGGTCTGCATGGGCTGCGGCCTTTGCCGGGTCTATTGTCAGACAGAGCACTCCCGTTCCAAAGACATAATCAAGGCATTTAAGAAAGAAAGCCCTCATCCCCTGCCTCGTATCCGTGTGGAGAGGGATGGTGAGGTCTGCTTCTCAATCCAATGCCGTCATTGCGCCGAACCCTGGTGTGTCTATTCCTGCCTGACAGGCGCCATGCACAAGGACCCCGTGACCGGCATAGTTACATGCGATGCTGAGAAGTGTGCCGGATGCTGGACCTGTATATTGGCATGCCCCAATGGGGCCCTGGTCAAAGATACGAACAACAAGGTTATCGCCAAGTGCGATCTCTGCGCTGATAAGGAGGTACCAGTCTGCGTTGCTAATTGTCCAAACGAAGCGCTGGTGCTGAGCACGGATGGGAGTGAAGTCAGGTGATCGCCATAATCGACTACGGGGCAGGAAATCTGCGCAGTGTCACCAATGCTCTGGTTAAACTGGGCTACCAGCCAAAAGTAACCCGGGAGCCGGAGGATGTGGTCAATGCTGCCGCAGTTATTTTCCCTGGCGTCGGTGCGGCCGCAGATGCTATGCAGAGCCTGAAAGATTCCGGCCTGGATGAAGCTATTCGGGAAGTAATACGCGAGGGCCAGCCAGTCTTCGCTATTTGCGTAGGGATGCAAGTCCTGCTGTCCTCAACTGAGGAAGGGGGATGGAATGAGTGCCTGGGGGTAATTCCCGGGACAGTCAGGAGATTACCCGCAGGGCTTAAGGTGCCCCAAATAGGCTGGAATCAGGTGAAACAGTTGGTCCGGCATCCCATCTTCGATGATATTCCCGATGAATCGAATTTCTATTTCGTACACAGCTACTACGCTGAACCGGAAGATACTACAGTTGTAGCCGGGACCACTGAATACGGGGTAACCCTATGCAGCGTGCTTATCAAGGATAACCTGGTGGCGACTCAATTTCATCCCGAGAAAAGCGGCACCATCGGATTGAAGATGTATGACAACTTCTTGAAGATGGCCGGAGCCAAGGAGTAGATACCGTGTCAAAGACAAAGTCGCTGACAACAAGATATCTGATTATAGGAAACTCTGCCGGAGGCATAGGGGCTGCCGAGGCGATACGCGAGATGGATAAGGAAGGCTCTATTATCATGATTTCTGACGAGCCCTATCCCAGCTACTCCCGCCCGCTCATCTCGAAGTATCTGACCAGGGAGCGCAACCTTGAGAGTATGCTCTTCCGCCCATTTGAGTTCTACAGTCAGAACAACATCACGTCAATTCTGGGAAAGAAGGTCAGAAACCTGGGCCTCGGTGACCGCACCGCTGAGCTGGAAAACGGGGAGCATATCTCCTGGGAAAAGTTGCTAATAGCCAGCGGAGGAGTGCCCATAGTCCCTAAGATGGAAGGAGCCGGCAAAAGGGGCATCTTCACCTTCACCACACTCGACGATGCCAAGGCTATCGACGAATTTATCGAGAACGCCAATAGCGCGGTAGTCATCGGCGGCGGACTTATCGGCATAAGCGTAACCGAAGCGCTGAAAAAGCGCGGGGTTAAGGTCACGGTAGTGGAAATGAAGGATAGAATCCTGAATACCATCCTCGATGAGCAAGCATCCTCGATCGCAGAGGAAGCGTTAAAGAGGGCTGGGATCAAGATCATCACAGGGCACACTGTGGCTGAGATTAGCGGGAAGGAGTTGGTCAAGGGAGTAGTGCTGGACAACGGAGAGGACATACCCTGCAGCATGGTGGTGGTCGCTATCGGAGTATCTCCGCGCACCGAGCTTGCCAAAGGTACAGAGATAAAGGTAAACCGCGGCATAGCGGTAGATAGTCACATGGCCACGAACTATCCTGATGTTTACTCCTGCGGTGATGCAGCCGAGGCATATGATTTCGTCTACTGCGCCAACAGGCTGACGCCAATCTGGCCCAATGCCTATATCGGAGGCAGGGTTGCCGGCTACAACATGGCCGGAGTTAAGGCTGAATATCCCGGCGGCACGGGAATGAACTCGCTCAACTACTTCGGGCTGGACATCGCCGCAGCAGGCATAGCAGTTCCACCGGAGGGCGACGGCTATGAGCTTATTAACAAACAAAAGGATACCGTCTATCAGAGGATAGTTCTGAAGGATGACGTTATTGTGGGAATCGTCTTTGTGGGCGCTATCGAAAAAGCAGGCATACTCTTCAGCCTGATGAGGGACAGGGTCAAAGTGAGCAACTTCAAGAAGATGCTTTTGAGCGATAACTTCGGCCTAATATCTTTGCCCAGGGAGCTATGGCAGAGGCGATTGAAAAAAGACACCACTATTATAGGAGGGCTCAAAAGATGAGAGAACTTAGCAAGATAAACAACCCTTACTCTGACGACAAGGTGATAGACGCCTGCTCCATCTTCGGCATGATGGACACCACGGGGAAGTTGTTCTCGGGCAAAGGTGTGATCAAAGCCATAGCCAACATGCATTTCCGCGGCAACGGATTGGGAGGTGGGTTCGCTATCTATGGCTTATATCCGGAATACGCAGATTACTACGCCTTTCACATAATGTACCTGTGTCCGGAAGCAAAAGCAGAAGTAGAGGCTTTTCTCAAGCAGGGGTTCTGTATCGTAGCTGCCGAGGAGGTACCCACGCAGCCTACGCCTGCCATATCGGACCCGCCGCTAGTATGGCGCTACTTCCTCCAGGTGGAACCACAGAATGGAGGCGGGCAGTCAGCGGATGACTATGTTGTGGAAATGGTGATGAAGATCAATACCGGAATAAGAGATGCCTTCGTTTTCTCCAGCGGCAAGAATATGGCGGTGTTCAAAGGGGTGGGCTACCCTGAGGAGATAGCCGAATACTTCTGCCTGGAGCAATACAAGGGTTATATATGGACAGCTCACGGCAGGTTCCCCACTAACACGCCAGGCTGGTGGGGTGGGGCACATCCTTTCAACATCCTGGACTGGACGGTCGTTCATAATGGCGAGATCTCCTCTTACGGGACAAACAGGCGTTACCTTGAGGGTTTCGGCTATCATTGCACCTTGCAGACCGATACCGAGGTAATAGCCTACGCTGTAGACCTTTTGGTGCGAAGGCACGGCCTTCCTTTAGAGATAGTGGCCAAGATACTGGCACCTCCTTTCTGGAGCGACATAGAGCGCCTTCCTGAAGGGCAACAAAAGCTGTTTCGCACACTGCGTCAGGTATATGGCAGCCTGCTGATGAACGGGCCTTTTACCATAATAGTGGCTCATCACGGTGAAATGATCGGGCTTACCGACAGGATAAGGCTGCGTCCGCTCACAGTCGGGGTGAAAGACCAGAAGCTTTACCTTTCTTCCGAGGAATCAGCGATTCGTCTGATCTGCTCGGACCTGGACCGCACCTGGATTCCTATGGGCGGCGAACCTATTATAGGCAGGCTGAAGCCAGAAGGCGCTTCGGTAAGTGCAAGAGCAGAGGCGCTCGGCAAAAGAAGTGGTGCCAGGTAGGGAGGGGTTATAAATGAAAACAGTAAAAGGGGTCTGCCCTAAATGCGGCAATCCAGTGGCTTTGACAGAATACGGCCGGTACTTGAGCAAGGAGTTAAGAAGATTTGACCACATTTTCGAGGGTTGGTGCCCGAACTGTGTTGAGCGTGTGGTCGAGCATGCTGTGCTTGAGAGTCCTAAGGAACGTAAGGTAAGCGGGGCAGAGTCGAAGATCGCTAAGTAGGACTCAACGATGTTAACTAAGAGAATTATCCCATGTCTGGATGTAACAGGGGGCCGCGTAGTTAAGGGCACGAGCTTTACCGAGCTTCGCGACGCCGGTGACCCTGTAGAGATGGCTGCGTTCTACTACCAGCAGGACGCCGATGAGCTGGTTTTCCTGGACATAGGTGCCACGCCCGAAGGACGTAAGACCATGGTGGAAGTGATTGAAAAAGTAGCAGAACAGGTTTTCATCCCGCTCACCGTGGGTGGGGGACTGCGCAGCACGCGCGACATGAGACTTATGCTGGAGTCCGGAGCAGACAAGATAACAATCAATACAGCGGCTGTGCTCAACCCCAAGCTCATCAGCGAGGGAGCAAAAAGGTTCGGCTCTCAGTGCATAGTTTTAGCTATAGATGCCAAGAAGGTAAAGAGCAACGGAGCGCCCAGATGGGAGGTCTGCACCCACGGAGGGCGAAAGCCGACAGGTATCGATGCTTTAGAGTGGGCCAGGAAGGCTATCGAGCTTGGTGCCGGGGAGGTGCTCCTTACCAGTTGGGATGCCGATGGTCACCGCAGCGGATACGACCTGGAACTAACTCGTATCATGAGCGAGTCGTTGCCTGTGCCAGTAATAGCGAGCGGTGGCGCAGGCAATCTCGAACACCTCTATCAAGCGCTTGTGGTCGGCAAGGCTGACGCTGTCCTTGCCGCCAGCATCTTTCACTATCGAACTTATTCGATTCGCCAGGCAAAGGAATACCTAGCTGAAAAGGGTATCCCAATCAGGAGATAGCAGGGGGACAACAAGGTGAAGACATATTTGCCACCAAAATTTATCGTTGAGCGCGATGCTGAGCGCTGCATCCAGTGCCAGGTGTGTGTTAATCAATGCTCCTTTGACACTCATTACTACGATGCTGAGGATGATGTCGTGAGAAGCCGCGAAGGAAAGTGCGTCGGCTGTCATCGCTGCGTCATGTTCTGTCCCACCGGCGCGCTAAATGTGAGGAGAAATCCCCTGGACTACAGGGAGAACTTCAACTGGCGCCCTGAGGCGATCGAGGACATCATCAAGCAGGCTGAGACCGGAGGCATTCTTCTTACAGGTATGGGCAATGACAAAGGATACCGCGTCTACTGGGATCATTTAGTGCTCAACGCCAGCCAGGTGACCAACCCGTCCATTGACCCCCTGCGCGAGCCGATGGAGCTTACCACTTACCTGGGTAGCAAGCCCGATAGAGTGGAGATAGACCCGAACTCCCTGAGCTTGAAGACCAAGCTTGCTCCTCAGGTCAAGATCGAGGTGCCGGTAATGTTCGCTGCCATGTCCTATGGGGCAGTGAGCCTGAATGTGCACGAGTCCCTGGCACGCGCAGCCACGGAGGCAGGCACTTTATGGAACACCGGTGAAGGTGGACTTCATCCCAGTCTATATAAGTATGGCGCCAACACGATAGTGCAGGTGGCATCGGGTAGGTTCGGTGTCCATCAGGAGTACCTCGATGTTGCGGCGGTGGTTGAGATAAAGATCGGTCAGGGAGCTAAGCCCGGCATTGGTGGACACCTCCCCGGGGAAAAAGTCAGCGCTGAGGTATCGATGACCAGGATGATTCCCAAAGGAACGGATGCCCTATCACCATTTCCACAGCACGATATATATTCTATTGAAGACCTGGCACAACTTGTCCATGCCTTGAAAGAGGCTACAAACTATGCCAAGCCGATATCGGTCAAGATAGCTGCTGTCCATAACTCGGCAGCCATCGCCAGCGGGATGGTGCGAGCCGGAGCGGACATTATAGTACTCGATGGGCTAAGGGGTTCTACCGGAGCCGCGCCCAAGGTCACCCGGGATCATGTGGGCATACCTATCGAGTTGGCTCTTGCCTCGGTAGATAGCAGGCTAAGACAAGAGGGCATTCGCAACCAAGCCTCCGTTGTGGTCTCTGGTGGTATAAGGTGCAGTGGAGATGTGATTAAGGCAATTGCCCTGGGCGCTGATGCAGTCTACATCGGCACCGCAGCCCTTGTTGCCCTTGGCTGCACTATCTGTCAGCAGTGCCACACAGGGAAATGCGCCTGGGGTATCTGCACCACCGACCTTGCTCTTACCAAGAGGGTGAATCCTGAGATCGGGGCAAGACGGCTGGCTAACCTGCTCCGCGGCTGGAGCCTAGAAATCAAGGATATATTGGGTGGCATGGGGGTCAATGCCCTGGAGAGCTTGAGAGGTAACCGCTTGCACCTAAGAGGGATTGGCCTTAGTGACACCGAGCTCGAAATTCTGGGAGTAAGAATGGCAGGTAGCTAAGATGACAGAGAAAGTTCACAACGAGAAAGCTAACACAGTAGTGAAAATAGATGCCTATGGGCTTTCCCATCGCGAACTCAACGCCAAGCTGAGGGATGTTGTCGCCAATGGAACCCAGCGGATTGAGCTTCAGAATGTCTATGGCCAGCGATATATTGGCACCGATCTGAACAAGCCGGTTGAGATCGAGATATTCGGCGTCCCGGGCAATGACCTGGGAGCATTCATGGACGGGCCCAAGATTATCGTCCGTGGCAATGCTCAGGATGGCTGTGGGAACACCATGAATAATGGAGAGATAATAGTTCATGGTCATGCTGGAGATGTCATTGGACTTTCAGCCAGGGGAGGAAAAATTTTCGTCCGCGATGACGTAGGTTACAGGGCTGGCATTCACATGAAGGAGTATCAGGAACAGAAACCTGTGCTCGTTATTGGGGGCACTGCCCAGGACTTCTTTTGCGAATACATGGCGGGGGGAGTTGTAATATTGCTTGGCCTTAATCTGAAAGAAGGGGAACATCATAAAGCCAAATTCATCGGCACCGGCATGCACGGCGGTGTTATCTACCTTAGAGGCAGCGTGGATGATTATCAACTGGGCAAAGAGGTAGGAGTTGCTGAACTGGAAGAGAAAGACCTTCAGGCTCTTAAACAGTATGTCGGTGAGTTTGCCTCCCATTTCGGCTTCAACGCTGAAGAGATACTGAAGCAAAAGTTCAGCAAGCTATTCCCGCGCTGGCTCAGACCTTACGGCAGGCTCTATGCCTATTAAATTAGGGGGTAAGATATGATAGGCCAAGAGACTCCAGATATAGAAAGAAAGATAGTGGCAATCCTAAAAGTGCTCAGCGATTCCCACGAGCCGCTGGGCGGCAGGGTTATCGCCCGCCGTTTGAGCGATTTCGGGATCGAGCTGGGTGAGAGGGCAGTCAGATACCACCTCAAGCTAATGGATGGTCGAGGTCTTACCCGCTCTGTCGGCATTAGGGATGGCAGGTCTATTACTGAGAGAGGGATTGAGGAGCTCGGCGGCGCTCTGGTCCGTGACCGGGTGGCCTCCATAGCTGCCAGGATCGAATTGCTGGCCTATAGAACCTCCTTCAACCCGGAGAACCATACAGGTGAGGTTCCCATCAATACATCACTGTTTCCCAAGGAACAATTCAGGAAAGCCCTTGCTGCGATGAAAGACTCTTTTAAAGCCGGGCTCTGTGTCAGCGACCTGGTAGCTGTGGCATTCGAGGGAGAGACGCTTGGCGAGATACCAGTGCCGCCACGCAAAATAGGACTGGCCACGGTATCTAATGTAGCAGTAAACGGCGTTCTGCTAAAGGCTGGCGTCCCTCTGGATTCCAGGTTCGGGGGCGTACTCCAATTTCGTAACCACAGACCGCTCAGGTTCGTCGAACTGATAGAGTGTTCAGGCTGTTCACTGTCCCCCGCCGAGATATTCCTCGCCAGCAGAATGACAAATGTCCGGGAGGTAGCAAATACGGGAGAAGGCAAAATATTGGCTCACTTCCGCGAACTTCCGTCCCCCTGCAGACCGGTGGTAGAGACCATTATCGGGAAATTAAATGAGGCAGGCATCGGCGGCGTCATTATGATAGGTAAGCAAAATGAGGCGGTATGCGAGATACCAGTGGCGTTCAATAAGGTCGGAATGGTACTTCAAAGCGGGCTCAACCCCGTGGCAGCCGCAGTGGAAGCAGGCGTAGAAGTAACGAATCGTGCCATGAGTGGGGTAATCGATTACAGGAAGCTGAGAAAATTTGAGGACTTATTATAGGCCATAACAGCGGAGGCGGGTCAACCTTGTTCAGAGCATCCATAATAACCGATGGAAAAGGCCAGATAGCAAGACTTGGTTCCGAGCTTGCCAGAAAGGGCTTGCTTTGCTCGATTGACATCGACGGCAAGAAAACAGCCCAGAAGTTTTCCGGACGAGATTTGGATTTGGTATTTGTAGCTATAGATGGCAAGCTTGACAGTTCGGAGATGATAAATCTGGCACAGGGTATCAAGCAGGAGAGCCATCTGCCCGTAATCGCCCTCCTTTCTAAAGAAGCCCTTGATAGGCTTGATTCCGGCCTGCTTGTTGACGATTTCGTGGTTGAACCCTGGGATGCAGCCGAAATAGTGCTAAGAGCCAAACGAATATTGAAGAAGACTGAAAGCGTTGCCAAACAGGAGCTAATCGAGTGTGGCGACCTGACCATAGACCTGGCAAAGTATGAGGTTTATGTCAACAACAGGCTTATAGAGTTAACCTTCAAGGAATACGAACTGCTCAGATTTCTGGCGAGCAACAAGGGGAGAGTCTTCAGCCGCGAGGCTCTGCTCAGCGAAGTCTGGGGCTACGATTACTATGGTGGCGACAGAACGGTTGATGTCCACATAACGAGACTCAGGAGCAAGATCGAGGACTCCACTCACACCTTCATCGAGACGGTGAGAAACATAGGCTACAAGTTCAAGGAAACAGCGTAAAGCACTTATCCTCTTTCAATCCCCCTTCTTGCTCCAGGCGGATGTTATCATCCGCCGCTTAAACTCTTCAGGACACCCTCAGGGATGATAACATCCCTGAGGAGCAGGTGAAACCACCATTTAGCAGAAGTCCCTATTAGTCCATGTTTCAATGCTAACGAGTTTTGCAGTCTTGGCGCCCCAGTCCTCACCAACGTAATCTATGATATCTGGCCAGTCTTTATGGGGGCGATTCTTTCTACGAGTTTCAAAATCTTTACGCCACCAGCGATTGAGAAGTGTCACTGGTTGTGGTGGTGAATTGCTTCTTTTCCTATCATTAAGTGGTAACTCTAGAAAATAGCATAATGCCCATTCAGCCAAGTCTAGACGCTGTTCCGTTGTTTTCCTTTTAGGCCCCGAGACACCAGCAGTTGCTACCTCACCGAGCCAGATAATGCATTCCCGAAGCCGAGAGATTGCAGGATGGTCCTTTTTCAAACGACTTTCCAAGTCCTTTGCTAAGCCCACGTACTTGAGTCGCCTCTTCTTCTCATACTTTTGTTTACCAATGAGCATGTAAAGACCATCATCATAATCCTTTCTTGCTGCTGATTTAGCCTCATCTAGTTGTTGGTAGGGACCGAACCAGTCAACGACAATTGCGATCGGTTTAGCCATATTTCATGAACCTCCTCCTGCTTTCGCCCTAAATATACATTTCCAATACCCTGTTTCTATACTGTCATTTTTCTTGCTCTCGGCGAATGTTATCATCCGCCGCTTAAACTCTCCAGACACCCTCAGGGATGATAACATCCCTGAGGAGCGGTATAAACATTCTGCCGCGTTAGACGGTTCGCTCGCTGGGGATGATAACATCCCCCAGCCGCACCATACCCTCTTCTCAAAGCAACTCCCGTAGATCGCTAAGCTTCACGTATTTATCCTCAGTGCCCTCAAGATAAAATCTAGCGCTGGAGTATTCGTAATCTTGCGGCTCTGTAATCCCTTGAGAATTTGCCCATGTAGCCCTCAACGGATTTTGGTGTATGTATTCAGCCTTCTGTATCAAGAATTTTGGTGTGACGACATTTTTTATATCAACATCACTTCTCCACAGTTCATATTTCTGCTTTCTCGTGCCTACCCAAAACCTGGGAAGCATATCAGGATCCGTTTCCCGCATAGTCAATAGAACTTGCTGCGCCGTGAATTTCTTGAAATCACGTAGTATTTTTTCAATAGATTGATTCCCATTTGTTCTCAAGATGAGATGGATATGATTTGGCATCATTACATAAGCATATAGTTCAAACCACTGATGTTCAACACAATATCTGAGGCTAGACATGACAATTTCGGCGTATCTCCTCTGGTGAAAAACGTATGTCTTCTTAAATATTGAATTTGTGATAAACAATAGTCCCAGGTCTTGAAATTTCTTAGGGAATTTGCCCACTACCTTTTATCTCCCCACCCCTTTGCGGATGATAACATCCGCAAAGAGCGGCTTGTATGTCTGCTCGCCTGAAATATTCTAGTCTTCATCCCTATCCACCACTATTCAACATGGATGATAGCATTCAGATGGAGCAGCAAAGTAATATTACTATCGATAATCTTCTACGCTAATAATAACCTTCGAAGTCTACCAAAGCAACCATCCCGTAACATGAACTTAACCCCAGTGAAATCTATTAGAAACAATAGCCCTCTATTATATTTCCTAGAAGCAACCTTAAGCCCTAGAAAGGGATCTCTGGGAAATGATAAACACAGGTGATACAGCCTGGATTTTGACCTCATCGGCCCTGGTAATGCTGATGACACCGGGCTTGGCTCTGTTCTATGGCGGGATGGTGAGGCGCAAAAATGTGCTCTCTACCATCATGATGAGCTTCGCCCTCCTCGGCTTGATCGGTATCCTGTGGGTACTTTATGGCTACAGCTTAGGCTTCGGGCCTGACCTGGGGGGCATCATCGGCAAGCTGGACTTTGTTGGCCTCAGAGGCGTAGGGCAGAATCCCTCAGACGTATATGCTACCACGGTGCCCCAACTCGCTTACATGATATTCCAGGCTATGTTTGCTATTATCACTGTGGCCCTCTGGACCGGAGGCGTGGTGGAGAGGACAAAGTTCAGCGCCTTCCTGGTTCTGGCGATATTGTGGTTTACCGTAGTCTACTTACCCGTGGCGCACTGGGTATGGGGACAAGGCGGCTGGCTGGCCAAGCTGGGAGTCCTTGACTTCGCCGGTGGCACCGTAGTTCATATCAATGCTGGTATGTCAGCATTAGCTCTGGCGCTGCTGCTCCGTCCCCGCAAAGGATTCAAGGAAAAGGAGACCATGGAACCCAACAACATCCCCATGGTGATGCTGGGCGCCGGCCTGCTCTGGTTCGGCTGGTTCGGCTTCAATGGTGGTAGCGCACTCACCTCAGGCGGGCTGGCATCCAGTGCCTTTGTAGCTACCAACATCGCTGCTGCGACTGCTGCCTTTACCTGGATGATGCTGGCCTGGATACATCGCCGCCCCTCTGCGCTCGGTGTTGCCACCGGGGCTGTAGCAGGGCTGGTAGCAATCACGCCCGCGGCTGGCTTCGTGAGCCCGATCGCTGCCATACCTATAGGAGTCGGAGTCTCAGTGATTTGCTACTACTGCATGATTCTAAGAGCGAAGGGAGGCATAGACGAGTCACTGGACGTCTGGGCAGTGCACGGCATGGGGGGCATCTGGGGTGCGCTAGCGACCGGTATCTTCGCCACTATAGCGGTTAACTCGGCAGGAGCCAACGGCTTAATCCACGGCAACCCTATGCAGCTCGCCAAGCAGCTCGCCGGTGTCGCCGCTGTAGCTGTCTTTGCCTTCTCCGCCACCTGGGTGCTGGGCAAGATAGTAGACCTCACCATCGGGCTCCGGGTCAAAGAGGAGGAAGAGGTAGTAGGGCTGGACATATCGCAGCATGGAGAAAGAGCGTATGGAGGAACACTGCCATAATATAGTTCACCTAGTTGGCGTCGTTTTCCTTTGTTTTTGGCAAAATCGAGTTGTTTTGTAATATGTTTGAAACAATTCTCAGGTAATATTGTCCTTAACAAAGCGAGTATCAAACAAAGAAAGGTAATTACCTGATATGGTAAATAACGGTGATACTGCTTGGCTCTTGGTCTCTGCCGCCCTGGTAATGCTGATGACACCGGGCCTGGCCCTGTTCTATGGCGGGATGGTAAGACGGAAGAATGTTCTGTCCACCATCATGATGAGCTTTGTCCTACTGGGGTTGATCGGTACACTCTGGCTGCTTTACGGATACAGCCTGGGCTTCGGGCCCAACCTGGGGGGCATCATCGGCAAGCTGGACTTTGTTGGCCTCAGAGGCGTGGGGCAGAGTCCCTCTGACGTATATGCTACAACAGTGCCCCAGCTCGCCTTCATGATATTCCAGGCCATGTTTGCTGTTATTACTGTGGCTCTTTGGACAGGAGGCGTGGTGGAGAGGACAAAGTTCAGCGCCTTCCTGATTCTGGCAGTCCTGTGGTTCACTGTGGTATACTGTCCCGTGGCGCACTGGGTATGGGGACACGGAGGCTGGCTGGCTAAGCTGGGAGTTCTTGACTTTGCCGGCGGCATCGTAGTACATATAAGCGCAGGCATGTCGGCGTTGGCTTTAGCACTATTACTTCGACCGCGAAAGGGATTTAAAGAAAAGGAACCGATGGAGCCACATAATATACCCATGGTAATAATGGGTACCGGCTTGCTCTGGTTCGGCTGGTTCGGCTTCAACGCTGGAAGCGCACTCACCTCGGGGGGATTAGCATCCAGCGCTTTTGTAGCTACCAATGCTTCCGCAGCAGCAGCAGCCTTGACCTGGATGGTTCTGGGATGGATTCATCGCCGCCCCTCCGTACTCGGCGTAGCTACAGGTGCTGTAGCAGGGCTAGCTGCAGTCACTCCTGCCGCAGGCTTCATACCACCGCTTGCAGGGATACCTATAGGCATAGTAGCCGCGCTAATCTGCTACTACTGCATGGTTCTCAGGGCAAAGGGAGGTATTGACGAGTCTCTGGACGTATGGGCGGTACACGGTATGGGAGGTATATGGGGCACTCTTGCAGTCGGTATATTCGCCAGTGTTGCAGTCAACTCGGCAGGTGCTAACGGCTTGATTCATGGCAGCGGCATATTGCTCGCAAAGCAGCTCGCGGGTGTCGCTTCTGTAGCGGTCTTCGCCTTCGCCGCCACCTGGGTGCTAGGCAAGATAGTAGACCGCACCATTGGATTAAGGGTTAGGGAAGATGAAGAGGTAGTAGGGCTGGACATTTCACAGCATGGAGAGAGAGCGTACGGAGGCATATCACCATGAAAAAGATAGAGGCAATCATCAGGCCCGAGAAATTGGAACTTGTAAGAACTGCCCTGGCTGAGATCGGCGTATTCGGTATGACAGTGAGTGAAGTTAGTGGACGTGGCCGTCAGATGGGCATCACCTTGCAGTGGCGAGTCGGGGAGTACAGAGTGGAGTTCCTGCCCAAGGTAAAAATCGAGGCCGTGGTACTCGACGAAGATGTAGGGAAAACATTGAATGCCATCGTCAGAAAAGCCAGGACAGGTGATAGAGGAGACGGCAAAATATTCGTTTTGCCAGTCGACAACGCAATACGAATCAGGACTGGAGATGAGGGCGAGAGCGCCATCTAAATAAAATAGAGAGATAAGAAGGAGGTTTTAAATGGCAACGAAGAGTAAGAAGGAGAGCAAGGAATATGTTCTCAAGATGGCAAAGGAGCACGATGTAAAATTCATCAGGATGTGGTTCACAGACATTCTGGGCATACTCAAAAGCTTTGCCATAACCGTGGAGGAGCTGGATGGTGCTCTGGAGGAGGGGATGGGCTTTGATGGTTCCTCCATCGAGGGGTTTGCCCGTATTGACGAGAGTGATATGATGGCTTTGCCCGACCCGGACACTTTCCAGTTGCTGCCGTGGCGGCCCAAGGAACACCATGCCGTGGCCAGGATGTTCTGCGACATAAAAATGCCAGGCGGCGAGCCATTTGAGGGAGACCCCAGGTATATCCTGAAAAGGAACTTGAAGCGGGCAGCGGATATGGGGTACACTTACTACGTGGGGCCGGAGCTGGAGTACTTCTACTTCAAAGACTCTAATGGAACCGAACCTCTGGACCAGGGGGGCTACTTCGATATGATCCCACTGGACGCAGCCACCGATTTGAGGAGGGATACAGTACTCACCCTTGAAGAAATGGGAATCGGCATCGAATATTCGCACCACGAGGTTGCTGCCAGCCAGCACGAGATAGACATGAGATACACAGACGCCCTGACCATGGCCGATAGCGTGATGACCTACCGCCTGGTGGTCAAGCAGATTGCCATAAAGAATGGGGTTTACGCCACCTTCATGCCCAAGCCCGTGTTCGGTATCAACGGGAGCGGTATGCATGTGCACCAGTCTCTGTTCAAAGACGGTAGGAACGCCTTCTTCGATGCTAAAGACTCATACCACCTCTCCAAGATAGCCAAGAGCTATGTGGCCGGGCTGCTGAAACACGCCCCTGAGATCACAGCCGTCACCAGCCAGTGGGTCAACTCATATAAGCGTCTTGTACCAGGCTACGAGGCCCCGGTATATCTTTCCTGGGCACGGCGCAACCGCTCAGACCTGATCAGAGTTCCGGAATACAAGCCAGGCAAGGAAAACGCTACCAGGATAGAGTACAGGTCTCCTGACCCTGCCTGCAACCCTTACCTAACCTTCAGTGTGATGCTGGCTGCCGGACTGGATGGAATCGAGAAGGGTCTCGAGCCACCGCCCCCTGTGGAAGAAAACGTCTATGAGATGACTGAGGAGGAGAGGAAGAATAAAGGAATAAGCACCTTGCCTGCCAGCCTCTGGCACGCTGTCCAACTTACCGAGAAAAGCGAGCTGGTGCGTAAGGCGCTCGGCGACCACGTCTTCGATGCTTTCATTAAGAACAAGAAGATAGAGTGGGACCAGTATAGAACTCAGGTAACTGATTATGAGTTAAAGAAATACCTGCCGATTTTGTAAGTTGCGTGCAGCTTACATTATCCGGAGGAGTTAATATGCGCCGACTGCGTATCGGCATGGCTCAGATCAACACTACCGTCGGCGACTTCAAGGGCAACACCGAGAAGATTCTGGAGGCTATTGGCCAAGGCAGTTCTCTCGGTGTTGACCTTCTTACATTTCCCGAGCTTGCCATCTGCGGCTATCCCCCCGAGGACCTGCTGCTCAAGCCCAAGTTCATCGAGGAAAATATCCGGTCTCTGGATAGGGTAGTTAGCGGCTGCTCCGGGCTTACAGTAGTAGTTGGCTTTGTCGATGCCAAGGGCGACATCTTTAACGCCGCCGCAGTGATACACGATAGAAAGCTAGTTGGCGTCTATCACAAGATATACCTGCCCAACTACGGTGTCTTCGATGAAAACCGCTACTTTCAGGCTGGCAGAGAGTGTCCGGTGTTTGTCATAGCGGGCATCGGTGTGGGGATAAACATCTGCGAAGACATCTGGTACGAAGCCGGGCCTGCTACTGCCCAGGCCTACTCGGGAGCTGAGGTCATAGTAAATATAAGTGCCTCGCCCTACCACTTCGGTAAGCGAAGCTCCAGGGAAAGAATGCTGGGAAACCGTGCCTCAGACAATGTAGCCATCGTTGCTTACAACAACCTGGTGGGAGGGCAGGATGAGTTGGTATTCGATGGCGACAGCGTAATAATGGATGAAAAGGGACAGCTTATAGCGCGGGGTAAACAGTTCGAGGAAGACTTGATAGTTGCCGACCTCGATGTCGAGGCCGTCTTCAGGACGCGTCTTCACGACCCCCGCTGGAGGAAGGCAACGCTGCTGCTGGAAAAGCAGCAATGGCACACAGCAAGAATAGTAGTATCTGAAGCGCCAAGCAGCGCACCAAAACCATCGCTGCCGCAGAGGCAAATCGAGGTGCGCGGGCTTCCCGGAGAGATTTACGACGCGCTGGTGCTGGGCACGCGCGACTACATCCTCAAGAATGGGATCAAGAAAGTAGTAATAGGTCTTTCTGGAGGCATCGACTCCAGCATTGTGGCAACTATTGCAGTTGACGCCTTAGGCCCTTCAAACGTAATCGGAGTAGCGATGCCTTCGAGATACTCCTCCCCAGGCAGCATATCGGACGCTGAATTGTTATCTCGGAATCTGGGCATAAGGCTCCTGACAATCCCTATTGAAAAGGTCTTTAAAGCTTATCTGGAAGTGCTGGCAGAGCCGTTCAAAGGAGTTAAACCGGACGTTACCGAGGAGAACATCCAAGCCCGTATCAGAGGCAATCTGCTCATGGCTTTATCCAACAAGTTCGGGTGGCTTGTCCTCACTACAGGCAACAAGAGCGAGATGGCTACAGGCTATACCACGTTGTACGGTGATATGGCAGGCGGCTTCGCAGTGATAAAGGATGTGCCCAAGACCCTAGTCTACCAGATCGCTAAATACAGAAACTCACTGGCGGGAAAGGAAGTCATCCCTTCCACCGTATTTGAAAAGCCGCCCTCTGCGGAACTGAGGCCAGACCAGAAGGATAGCGACTCCCTGCCTTCGTACGACCTGCTCGACCCGGTTATAACAGCTTATGTTGAGGAAGATAAGAGCGTCGAGCAAATCATCGCCATGGGAATAGATGAAGAAGTGGTAAAACGGACGGCTCGATTGGTGGACTCAAGCGAATATAAGCGTCGCCAAGCGCCGCCAGGGGTCAAGATAACCGCCAGGGCTTTTGGTCGGGACAGGAGATTGCCCATCACAAACCGATTCAAAGGATGCTAGAGATCCCCCAGCCTCAAAAGTCCCCCGAGGCTGGGGGTTTTAGGGGTCGAAAAGCGTTGCTAAACACTCTCGCCTATATGCTCTTTTAACACATTGTGTATGAGTGCTATAATGAGAGTTGTCGATTATGGAACATTAAAAGAGGCAGGTATGCTTCAAAGCGCCAGCTCGGACGCCGAAAAGAAGGTTATAGCAATACTCCGGGTACTAAGCGAGTCATCCGAACCGCTCGGCTCAATCACAATCGCCCGCGAACTCGAGCGCTACGGAATTTTCCTGAGCGAGAGGGCAGTCAGATACCATCTGAGATTCACAGATGAGAGAGGCTATACTGAGGGGATGGGGCGAGACGGCAGGATGGTTACCCCGAAGGGGCTCGAGGAACTGCGTATGGCCCTGGCACCGGACCAAATCGGTTTCATACAGGAGAAGCTGGAACTGCTGGCTTTTCGCACTACATTCGACACCGTCAAACGAACTGGGCTGATTGCTATAAACACCTCCCTTTTTGACAAAGAACAGTTCAAGAAAGCTCTCACACCTATGGGAGAGGCATTTGAGGCCGGGCTATCCGTGAGCTCACTCGTAGCAGTGGCATCCGATGGCGAGAAACTGGGAGATGTGGTTGTCCCCAAGGGAAAAGTAGGCTTCGCTACAATATGCAGCGCTACTATAAACGGAGTAACACTCAAAGCAGGTGTCCCTATAGAATCCAGGTTTGGTGGCGTGCTCGAAGTCAGTGATTCTAAGCCAAGGCGTTTCACAGCAATAATCAACTACGGTGGCACGTCACTTGACCCCTCAGAACAATATATCCGCGCCAAAATGACAAGCGTAAGAGAAACCGCGAAAACCGGCAATGGCAGGATACTAGCCAATTTCAGAGAGATACCGGCACCATCGAGGTCTATTGTAGAGAAATGCATTGCCGCACTTAAAGATGCAGGCATTGGCGGCGTCTACGTCCTGGGCAGCACCAGCGAGCCTGTTTGCCAGATAGCAGTAGGCCCTAACCGGGTTGGCATGGTGTTGCTCGGCGGGCTGAACCCTGTGGCTGCTGCCGCAGAGGCAGGGATCGAGGTTGATAATATATCTGAAAGCGGCATGATAGATTTCCAGGAGCTGCGCAGCTTCTGGCAGTTATAGACTGAGAATTCAGCAGCCATTTCTCCACTATTTCGCACCAGCCTCTTTGTCCTCTACTCCTCCTTGACCAGGAGGCTCTTTGAGTACCTCTCAGCATCCAGGCTCACCGTAATGGCCGCAACAGCTCTGCCTTTTCCGTATCTTAATAAAGTTGTTGCGGAATACAAGATACAGCTTTCTACGCAGGGGCATCGGGGCTGACATATTCGTGAAGACAGCTCTCATACTTGGCATTACCTTTCACCTCCTTCCTTTTTGTCTGGCAAGGATAAAGCATCACTCCCTCCGATGTCAATAGCAGTTGTTCAGCAAACAGGGAGTGCAGAGGGGCAAAGCCCCTTTGTTGGGGGTATCCCCCAGTTTAAAAAGTCCCCCAAGACTGGGGGATTCAGGGGGTTGATAGAGAGAGAAAGGATTCATCCTGCTAGGGGTTAAGGGGTATCACTCAACTGCATTTGACGCTAAATATACCCTTCTGTTACACTGTCCTCCAACAAGTCAGGGCTTGAACTAGTGGAACAACATATACTTGACTTTATCCGCAACGTCTACCAGACTTTGGGCTGGCCCGGCGTGGTGTTGCTGATGGCGATCGAGAGCGCCTGCATTCCCCTGCCCAGCGAAATCATTATGCCCCTTGCCGGCTGGATGCTGATAGCTGACAAAGGGTTGGGGCCTGAATATCTCGTCCTAGCCGGATTCTGTGGCGCTGTAGGTAACGTCATAGGCTCTTTGGTTGCCTACTGGGTCGGGGCCTGGGGCGGCCGCCCATTTCTCAACCGCTGGGGGAAATACATCCTCATCACGCACCATGATATCGAGCGCGCCGACCGCTGGTTCGACAAATATGGTGACCGAATAACATTTCTCTCAAGGCTGCTCCCGGTGGTACGCACCTTCATCAGCCTCCCGGCAGGGATAGCCAGAATGAAGATATGGAAATTCGTGCTCTACTGCTTCCTCGGCGCCTTCCCGTGGTCTATCGGCCTGGCCTACGGTGGTTACCTCTTAGGGCAAAACTGGGATAAGATACGCGAGGCAATACGGCCCTTCGACATCCCCATCGTGGCAGTGTTCTTAGCCCTGGTCGCCTTCTTTGTCTGGCATCGGCTCAGGGCACTCCGCTCCACCCCAAAGATCTAGGCATCGTGGCTGTCCTACCGCTCCTTGTGGATGTTATCATCCACAAGTGATGAGAGGGCGCACAAATTGGGAACATTCGCCAAGAAATTTCAGGACCTGGGACTGCTGTTTATTACAAACGCAGTATTCAATCATATACCCGTCTTTCACCTTAGGAGATACGCAGAAATTGTTATGACCAGTCTTAGTTATTGTGTTGAAAACCAGTGGTTTGAACTTTATGTCTATGCACTGATGCCTAATCACATCCATCTGATTTTGAAGACAAACGAGAATCATCCTATTGGGCCGATACTCCGTGATTTCAAGAAATTCACAGCTCAGCAAGTTCTGTTGACTATGAGGGATGCTGATCCCCATATGCTCCCTAAGTTTCAGGTAGACACAAATAAGCAGAAGTACAAGCTTTGGGTGAGGGATTTAGATATCAAGAATATCATTACGCCCAGATTCCTGATACAGAAAGCCGAGTACATACACCAGAATCCAGTAAGAGCTGAATGGGCGGATTTGCTAGGTATCAAGAGGCCTGAGGATTATGAATACTCCAGCGCCAAATTTTATTTTGAAGGCATTGAGGACAAGTACTTGAAAATCAGCGATTTCCGCGAGTTGGTATAGAGGCTGTGGATGATAACATCCACAGCGAGCAGAGAAAATAGTGCAGAGTTCGAAAAACGTAGGGGCGTTCAATTGAACGCCCCTAACTGATTGAATCCCCTGTTTAGTGACTAGCCTTTGAGCAGCTCTTTGATCTTGTTCGTAAAGGGAGGCAGCACCTTCTTGTAATCGCCAACAACACCGTAGCGGGCTACCTTGAAGATATTGGCCTCAGCGTCTTTGTTTATGGCTACGATGTTCTTCGCCCCGGAACACCCAGAGAGGTGCTGGCTTGCCCCTGATACAGCTACGGCGATATACAGGGTAGGAGAGACAATCTTGCCTGTGAGCCCTATTTGGAGAGTGGCCGGTACCCATCCGTTGTCACAGGGTGGTCGGCTTGCACCCAAAGCTCCACCCAGAAGCTTTGCCAGCTCTTTAAGCGGCGCGAAGTTATCGGGCCCACCCATTCCCCTGCCCCCGCAGACAATCACATTGGCGTCCTCGAGCTTCACGCCCTCTACTTTTTCCTTCACCCTCTCCACAAATTTAGCTCTTATCTTTGAAGTGTCAAGTTTGGGATCGAAGCTAATAATCTCGCCCTTGCGGGAATCATTGCGCGCCAGGGGCTCCATAGTTTTCGGCCTGACGGTCGCCATCTGGGGCCGAGTTTTCTCGCAGACTATCTCGGCTAAAGCGTTCCCGCCATATACAGGCTTCGTCTGCACCATAAGCTTAGTCTGCGGATCAATCTTCAGGTCAAGGCAGTCCAGTGTGACACCGGTGCCCAATCTGAATGCCAGCCTCGGCGCCAGGTCACGCCCCATAGGAGTCTGACCCATGAGCAAGATATTGGGCTTGACCTCATGACAGAGCTTCTCTATCGCACCCACGTATGAATCAGTGACATAATCCTTGAGCAGAGGGCTTTCGATAACATATACCTTGTCCGCCCCGAAGGCGATAGCATCCTTAGCTGCATCGCCAACCTTGTCCGCGAGGAGCACCGCCGACAACTGCTCACCAAGGCTATCGGCAAGCCTTCTGCCAACTCCAAGAAGTTCGTAAGTTACTGCAACTGGAGCGCAATCCACGCACTCACCGACTATCATCACGCCTTTATTATCAGCCATCCGATTTACCTCCTTATCATCATGAGGAACAGCTTATATAAGTTTGACTTCCCTTAGCTTGAGGGCCAGCTTGTTGGCCGTATCCTCCTCATTTTCGCCGGCAATAATCTCGCACTTTGACTCACGAACCGGGATGAACAGCTTTAGCATACTGGTATGTCGTCCAGCGCCGCCGATCTTAGAGGCTTCGGCATTGATTTCCGTAGCGTTCCATACGGGGACCTTCTTCTTGGCAGCAGACATGATACCCTTCAGAGGAGCGTATCTGGGCTCACCAAGCTCGTT
>Ga0315281_10004127_pt1 | contig 21168 bp, 21 predicted proteins | sample YL17G07_0_MG_FD_204540 | JGI IMG/M metagenome (GOLD analysis project Ga0315281, IMG submission 204540) | Sediment microbial communities from Yellowstone Lake, YNP, Wyoming, USA - YL17G07_0 | ecosystem: Environmental > Aquatic > Freshwater > Lake > Sediment | place: USA: Wyoming | collected...
CGCAACCTGCTTCTCCGACATGGATAACTTCGCCTCGAGAGAAGACTTCGCAGCACCAAGATCCGCAACCTGCTTCTCCAACGTGGACAGAGCGCTTCTCAGCGTGGAGTTCTCGACGGTCCGTCGGGTCATAGTGTCCCAAGGAGTTTCAGCAAACCAGTCACGGTATCGCAACAAGGCTCGAAAGTGAGTGTCCCCATGCGCTTCACTAAGCACGTATCTGGCCCATTGCGTCAGACGCTCATAGCTGCCTTTTTGAACCTCGGGAAAAGCGTCGCGAAGATCCCTTCTCATCCAGTAAATGTTGAGAACCATGGAAAGTGGGTCGTCTGCTCGTCTCAGAGTTTCCTTGACATCTCTGCGCAGGTTCTGCATGACTTGCGTCACATGTTTCACTCTGCAATCGCTGAACACCTCGTCTATTCGTCGCAAGTCGGGGCTTGGATTCTTCCTACCGACGAGAATCATGAATTGTGCTTCAGAGATGGTGTTCCGGCTAACTCGCCTAGGCAGAAATTCCTTGATAGCAGCCGAACTCGGGTCCATCGTAGAAGTGCGATTTGGTATGTGCGTTCTTTTTGGAAAGATCTGACCATAACATTGCACATTCCTGAATATGGAGGAAAAGCCCTCTCGGAACTCGTCGGGGAAAAATTCGTGCACATGATATGGATTGTTTGGATTCTCGAGGCTCAGGGGAGATGAGATGAACTTGTTCGGTGAGGAACATATGACTAGTCCCCCCTTCTTCAGGACACGATTGCATTCAAGAAGGAATTCCTTCTGGTGCGTAATGTGCTCCAGAGTCTCAAAGCACACCACCACCTCGATAGACTCTTTCTCGAACGGGAGACGCCTTGTGATGTCGTGTTTAAGGAATCTCAGGTTTGAGGATCTATAGTGATACGTTGCATACTTCAATGCTCCATTCGAGCTGTCCAACCCGTAGACGCGTTTGGCCCCGGCTTCCAGTAGGATGGATGACCCGTACCCGCTCCCGCATCCCGCATCTAGGACGATCTTACCGATGACATAGCGCGAGGCGAACCTATAGCGATTGAGATGCGCTTGCACGTCCCAGAGACCGTACTTGTGGCCGGGAATCACACGGAGTTTTGTGTCTGGCGCGGGCATCTTATGAGCTCAGCATCCGGGTTCCTACCGTCCACGCGGCCAAATAAAGCCAACTTGTAAACTCATCATTTCATTCGTGCTAGCGAAAGAACTCGAGTACTTGTTGTATTCCCTCTTGGAGTCTCGTTTTTGGTTTGTAACGGAGTCTTGAGACCGCCCTTGTTATGTCTGCGCAGCTGTGTGGTATGTCTCCTTGGCGCATCGGTGCATGCTTGACTTTGGCGTCTTGGTGACCAGTCAGACGTAGCATGACTGTTGAGAGTTCGTTTATTGATGCGGCCTTGCCTGTACCTATATTCAGGACTTCTCCTTCAATCCGTCTCGCCTTCAGTGCATTCAAGTTTGCTTGGACGACATCATCCACGTAGATGAAGTCACGTGTCTGGTTGCCGTCTCCATTGATGATGAGCGGTTCACCTCTGGACAGGGCTTTGGCAAAGACGCTTATCACGCCACTGTATGTGCCTCCTGTCTGCCGTGGACCATAGACATTGAAGTAACGCAGGCTTACCGTGGCCAACCCATATGCCCGCCAATACGTCCGGCAGTATTCCTCTGCGGCAAGTTTACTTACAGCGTAAGGAGACATGGGTTTCAAGGTCGCATCTTCGTGCACGGGACGGTCGCTTGTTCTGCCATATACACTACTGGAGCTCGCGTAGATGAACCGGTCGATATCGTATCGTCTGCTTGCCTCGAGTAGGTTGAGACTGCCTTCAACGTTGACTCTGTGAACCGCATGCGGGTTATCGAAGCTCTGAGGCACACTGACCAAGGCCGCGTGATGGAGAATTACATTGGCTCCTCTTGCGGCTCGGCAGACACTAGCTCTCGAAGTGACACTGCATTTCAAGAATTCGACGTGTCCAGACTTCATCGCACCTGTAAGGTTACCAATTCTGCCTGTTGTCAAGTCATCTAGAACGCGTACAGAAAACCCCTCGTTGACGAGCCTGTCGACAATGTGGCTTCCTATGAAACCTGCGCCTCCCGTTACGAGGGCTATCAAGTTCGCGTCGCTCTCTATAGCGAGCTCTGCAGACGGTTGCCAGTTCCGAACATGTGAGGAAAGATCTGAGCTCCTCTGAGCTTCACTCTGTTGCGTGGACGACGCGCCGTAATATGGCGTGAGCTCGAACCGAACTTGCCGCTTCTTCTTGGGCCCTTAGATTGGTTCATCTTCCCACGAGCGATGGCCTAGTATTGTTCTCGTCATGTCCGCGACCACCCTGCGTCTCCGATTCTCCTGTAGTCTATGCCGTTTTTCTTGAAGCTGTCTCTAAACCGTTCCCAGACGCCGATGTTGTCTATTATCAATTGCCCCGAACGCAGGTTAGAGAAGAGGACGGGTTTCGGGGTCTGCGAATACATTCGATGTTCCGGAACTATCACTATGCAGTCGAAGTTTCTCAGGTCCCGAGGATAGTTGAAAGTCGCTGTCCCGGCTATCTCTTGGATCTCTGCCTTGGTGTAGTATGGATCGTGAACCGTCACGTCGATACCGTGTCGCCTGAGCCCATCAACCAATCTCAATGTTGGACTGAGAATGTGAACTTTCAGATCCCCCTTGTACGATAAACCGAGAATCCCTGCTTTCCTATTTCCAATCCTCTTCGAGATCAAGTCCGCGACTAGGTATGGCTGATCTGAATCAGATTCTATTACATCATTGAGGATCCCAAGGTGTTCCGGATGCTGACTTCCCTGAAGTACGTACTTGCTTGAGAGCGGTATGCAGTATCCCCCGGTCCCGACGCTGGGAAAGTAAGTCGGGATGTTCCATTTCGTTCCCACGAGTCTGCATACTTCCAGGATGTTTAAGTCCGGATACGCCTTGGCGAGTTCGATCGCGATGACTATGCCCACATGACGATACATGTTCTCGACTGATTTCACCATCTCAGCCGTCCCGTGATTGCTTGCGGGAACCAAGTTGTCGCAGACTATGCCAAGGACTTCCTGCATTGCACGAGTCGTTTCTGGGGTCGTTCCTCCGAAGACTCTTGGCAGGCTCTTCAAGTCTTTGTCTGGCGAGATAAACCAGTCCCTTCTTGGAGCTACACCAACGAGGAACTGTTTTCCGACTGTCCAACCTTGCTTCTCCAGAGTCTTTACAACTACCTGATCGCACCGACCCGGAGTGAGTGTGCTTTCAACGATGACTAGATCAGGCTTTTCTACGGTCGGCTTCCTTTTGGCAATCTTCCCGACCACATCAAGCAACGGTTCGTACCATGGTTCACTCCCCTTTTCCGTTGGTATTGCGATTAGATGTACTCTAACATCCGGTGCCAACATCTCCTTCCAATCTGCGCTGGCTTGCAAAGTTCTGCTCTCTACGAGGGGCTCGATTGGGAAGCCCAACCATTTGTCGAGGTTCGGGATCCACACCTCCCCCCTATTGACGGACTCGACCACACGCGGAACAACATCATGTCCTAGAACACTCACCCCACTATTGGCAAAGTATGCGGCCGCAGTCAACCCAATGTATCCGCACCCCCATACGCCCAGCCTAATCTCACCGTTCAGAAGTTCGTCTCTGAATCCCAACGATTCCACACCGACCGGTCGGTCTAGCACTGAAGCAAGTATTTCAGTCTTGGCAACTTGCCGGCGCGGTCAACCGGGGGCAAGCGCCTTCGACCATCGTCTCATAGCATCGCCTAGGTTAGCCTCGCTTCTAGACATACAACAGTATCATGGTAATAATGATCGTAGTCATGATCATGCAGAGGCAGTAGTACAAACAAATCTTGAATCGATCTCCAGAACAGTTCAAGCGAGACGGATACCGTACAGTTTTCCCGAGGCCCACAAGAAACGCGCTCGTCGTGATGAAGATGATCGGAAAGAATTGGGCGACGTACCGAATGAGATCACCAACATTGATAACACCGTAGAGGAAGCAGTATGCACATGTCGGGATGACAATCGGAAGAACAAGAAGGCGCACCTTTCCGTCTTGTAGCGTGTGCACAAACCCCAGAACAGCTACATACGCCATTATTGGCAAAGCCGCAAGAACAGGATAGGATGAGTACAGATACTGGTTCATGAAGCGGTATAGATCCACGAAAACCGTGCCGTTCCACAGTGGATAGGGTACAAACACCCAATTCATCTGTTCCAAGAGAAACTTGAATCCCCTGATCTCAAGGAAGACAAGCTGCGCCACGCTGTGGTGGCCTAAGTAATCACGCATACTAATCCAAATCCCCTGCTGAAGATACGTCGTGGAGTGATCTGACGAGAACTCGAACCAGTAAAGCCAGCTCGCCAAGGCCTTGGATCCTCCTGCCGGGTCGACCTTGGCTGCGTACGCAATTGCCATGTCCATGCCGACCCCAAGCAGCGACGAACATGTGATAGCGATCGATGAACTCAATCGATTCTTCAACCCGCGTGTTGAAGGATAGAGAAGCAGCAACACTCCAACAGCGATTGTGACAAGCACCATTTCGTACCTTGTCACGACAAGGAGCAGACTGAGAAGCGCAGCAGCACAGAGGTGGCCGAATGGCCTTTTCCGAGAGTTCGGGGCCCTGTCCACACCGTATGCAGCGATCAGTAACGCAAGTAGAAACAAGCCAACCAGGTCCTCACGCAAGCCACGGGATGATAGGATAACGAGTATGCCATTCAACGCAACAAGAAGTGAGGCGAGCGGTGCGACATAAGAGCCAAACAGTCTCCTTGCAAGCAAATACGTGACTGGTATTGCAAGCACGCTAGTGACCACACTCGTAGCCCTGACGACGACATGTTCCGATGCAGGACCGGCAATCCACAACGCGAAAGCAAGCACTAAAGGATAGAGTGGCTCCCGGGTAAACAATCCCCCTTGCCCAGGTTCGGTAAAATCCAAGTTCCCGGAAAGAATACGCTTTGCTATTGTCAAATATCCTATGGTGTCCGGATCCAAGGGGGCGTTTAATGCTCGCGTCAACTGAACGCACCTGAGAATTGTCCCAAGCAGAACAACCAGCCCAAGGAGGGCTGCCTCTAGAGGTATTCTGTCGTGCCTACACAACCTCAATCTTGACGTTTCCATGGTCACCTGCATTCTAGCCAGGAACGCATTGGATCAAAGTGTATATCTGGTTGCTGTTTCCGCACACGGCCGAATGGCAGCTACTCGATACCAATTCTCCCACGGGTGCACAAAGAAGCACACAAATCGAGAGCTCAATGGTGCCATGGCAATTTGACGCGTCTTATGAAAGTAAGCAGGATGGCAATGGCGACCCCAATCGCTATGGACTCTATCGGAAAACCAGGGACAGTCGTCACTGTGGTTGTTGTTGTGGTTGTTGTGCCACTGACAAACTCAAACATAGTATAGTCACTTAGAAGCATCTCATCTGTAACTCGGCCTCGTGTTTCAATTCCGACACCAGTCTCGATACCCCAGTAGTTGAGGTCACCGTGCATCCATGCAGGCATATCCTTAGGATTAATGATGAGATCGTTCGGATCTATGACGCCGTCTGCAACCATCTGTGTGATGATTGCGGACCAGTCAACATCATAGGTTGCAATTGTACCCTTCTCCAGATCCAAGACCGGAAGCCCCCACGCCTGAGCTCCAATGTAGATTTCCTTCAAGGCCCCTTTTGTTTGGTTGGTCACCCGGATTAGGGCGTACTTTTCGGTGGGACTCCAAGCGTCCAATGAGCCACCAGATGGATTCGTGGGACCAAAACGTGCAAGGTTAATCTCAATATCGTAGTTATTCCCTGAAGTTGGGTTCCCAAATCCGCCTCCTAAAGCAAAACGGGTTCGTGTGCCAGGTGAACCGGGATCGCTGTTGAAGACTCGCCCTGCGATCTGTATGTGTGTTCCTGCTCTGTCGGGGAGTGGGTGATTCCATGATCCCGTATATAGGTTGTCGTGCCTGTTACTGATGCGATTAGCGAAGGAAACGTAGCCTGAATCTAAAGTGTGAGTGTCCATGAATATGTGGACTCTGTTTCCATTTTCTGCTTTCTCCCATCCAAATGTGAAGGGGCAATCGGTTGAGTTGACTTTGCAGATTTGTGGGTCACCGCCGATTACGCCACCAAGACCGACACGGAGCGAGTAGAAACCTCTCTCTAGGCCGCTCTGGTTTCCTATTGGGCTAGGATCAAGAAACATTGAGAAGTACGTTCCTGGCGAAGCTTTCCCTGAACACCAACCGTCAGCTCTTGCCGGATTCGGAAAGTCAGGACATAGAGTGGAGACACGTCGAACGTGGAATCCTCGATCAAAGTAAGCGATCTTGGCAAGACGCCCCATGAAATACTCAGAACCCTCGCCGAATGATGAGCTGGGAGCCTGAGTCATCGTGATGGACATAACCAAAACAATCGTTATGAACGTCACGATTAGTTTTGACATGCCTGATCACCCAAACGATCATAGTGCCATTACAAAGCCACAAAGAATTGCACGGTCATCTTTTACGCATCACTACCAAGTCCTGAAAATTCCCAATGTAGCCGGGAATAATGTCAACGATCTCAAAGTACCTCGACCAATTTGCCAGTACATAACTGCGCCTATGGTAAGCGGTTCTGTAGTAGTTAGGATCTGCAACAAAACTCTGAAGACTGCTATCTTGACCAGCGTCAAGAAAGCCGCAGTCGTATAGGTTGTCAAGATCCTCTGCAGTCATGTACGGGTTACGACAGGCTGCTGCATCCCCATGAATCGTCATTAGCAAAATTGCCCCGTCGGACGCAATTCGCTTCAGCTCATTCAGCCATTCGAACTGCGCACGCTCGTCCAGGTGCGTAAAGACTGAAACTCCTACCAGCAAGTCGAACTGAGAATCTCGCAAATCGGTAGGGGGATGCAGCGGAACATCTGAGAAGTGCCCGAAATCTAGATTCTGGTCGCACCAATGAATACTATCCGCATCGATGTCAAGGCCGGTGATTTTAGCATGGTCTGTTTCTGCGAGGCTCCTGAAATACCGCGTCATTCGTCCGCACCCACATCCCCAGTCAAGAATGTTGCTGAAGTGAGTGTACCCCAAGTCAAAGATTCTTCCTAGGGCGAGTTCGAGTTTCACGTGTGCAGAGTACCCTTCAAGACGAAATGTGCCTTCATCATCGCTCCCGTGAACCCGCCTTCTCCTTTCCGGATCAGGAAATGGCGCCTCGTCCTTGGCGGGGTCAGGATAATAATAACTGTGGTCTTCGCGGACTGGTTGCTCAGTTCGCTCGTTGATGTACTTGAGAACTGCATGACCATCTAGGAATGTGTCTGCTCGCAATGTTGTCCGGCATACAAGGCCGCTCATCTCTGACCGAGGTATATACCAGAACACTTTCTCAAGGTCTCCTCGAGGAAGTGGATAGAGGATTTGCTCAAACCTCCTATTGTTGAGCGTGAAACTCGCCAGAGAAGCAATCCCCTGTGGGGGAAGTGCCCACCCTCTGATTTCAGCCGAATCCTTCGTGACTTCGACAAAATCCACCGCCCAAGGTTCCACACCCATCATTGCATGGAGCCGGCCGGAACGAACCTCAGTCACTTGAGTCACACCCTGTCTTCCTGCTACTACAACACCCCGCATCCAACAAGTGAGAGATGTCAGCCATATAAAAACCACTAGAAGCCGCTCTCTAGCCCGCTCCGGTTTCCTATTGGGCTAGGATCAAGAAACATTGAGAAGTACGCCCCCCCACCTGAGCACCAAGTTATGAGACTGTCTATAACTTCACTAGTCCTGTCAAGAGTCCCGTTGTCGACGAGCACAATCTGATAGCTCATATTCCCGTGTGTAAGAACCTCGACAAGGCGCCTAGTGACGTTTCCAGCATTGAGTTCTTTGTTGTACAAAGGAATGGCCAGTGAGATATCAGAATTGCGATTGGGCGAGTTCTTGGCCATGTGTCTTTGTCCTCAAGCGATACTAGTCAACGGTCTCGGTACGATTCCTTGCAGTCCGACTACTCTTGGCTCTCAATCTTGTCCAGAAAGTGATGAGAAATACAAGGGCATTAGTCATGGGATAGCATATCTCCACGTGATGCCTACCCTGTCTAGGTGGCGCAGAAGCGCCTTCGTCCTTTCCTTTTTCTTTCCTTCTCCCACGCGACCACGAGAGCAGGCTCACCACAGAGGCTGTAGGTTATGCCGAGGAAAGTCATGAACTTAACTGAATGGTTCATAAGTCAACCTCCTAGTCAGCATTGTTCTAGATTGTCCGCAAGAGGAAACGTAATTGATGATCATACGTAGAAGACAGCCCCTTGAACCGGACGAGGAACATAGGCTGGAGAGCTATGTGAGATTCTGGGAGCATGGCTATTTTTCGACATCGGATGGAGAAAGTGAACAAGCGCATGCACAACCAGACTTCCTCAGGAAACAGGGTCAAGCCAAGCGACATGTTTCTTGATTTGGGGTGTGGCTATCTTAGAGGAACAATCGGACTCTTGGATTACCTCGAGGATGGGCATTTCTTTGGTATCGACATATCGCCATCCAACATACGAAGAGCGCAAGAAAGAGCATCGGAAACCTCTAGGCACAAGCCCAACTTGGCTGTGGCATCTCACTTCGAAATCGACCAAATCTGGCCAAATGTCGGGTTCGACATGATCTTGGCAGCATCCCTTCTCACGCATTTGTGGCCTGCGGACGTAGAAGAGTGCATACGAAAGGTTTCCCGAGTTCTGCGAGGAAAGCTCTTCGCGACAATTTTCAAGGACAACACACTGCCCGTTTATGGAGGGTGGTGCGGAGCTTGTATCGATCATAATGATCAGCATTCCGTTGATCCCACAATGAGGACGCAGAATCTTGCAGACCTCAATTTTTGTTACAATACAATATGGTTAAGGGAAGCCGCAAAGGGCTGCGGCCTGAGAGTGAAAGAGATTGGCTCGACCGAGATTGGTCAATTCATGCTGGAAATTTCTGGGGAGAACATGGGATGCAACCTGCCCCTTTCGCAGCCGTCGTAGCCTCCTTCAGGCCAACAACATTGCCTCAAGTGAGTGGTAGTGGGCTAAGAGCCTCTCGGAGGATAGTGATATGCATTTGGCGAGTTTCTTGGCTCGCCTGGAGCCGTCGGAGGGGGGATTCTCGGACCCATTAATGGGGAGACCGCTCTTTCAGTCACGCATGCGCTGACCACACATCGCTTCAGTCATCTCTAGGTCTCTTCATTCAGGCACGCTCTACTCCCTCAACTCACGAGTGTGCAATATGTCATGGGATAACAGAGTCGTCGAAGAACGGGGAAAATTTATTATCCCTTAATAGCGCACCCATGGCAGTACGAAACCCAGGAGGCCAGAGAGACGACAGCTTACATCCGAATGAGATATCTGTTGGGAGTGGGAGCCCTTGTCATTCTGCTAAGTGCAGTCACATTTTCGGTAGCAGGAAATGTCAGCCGCACTAGGTATCCCCTGAATTCTGGGGGGAAGATTTTCTGCTTTACAAATGATGGCACAATGAGTACTACGAGTCATGTGACAGTCATGGGCGGCCTTGGCAAGGCACCCTATTATGCAAACATGACGATATCACCCGGCTTCAGTGCTATCATGTTCTCCTTTTCGGCTACTGGATGGAATTCAGCAGCTCAGTGTGGAGGTGCGGTAGGCATGGTCATCGGAGACGCCGCTCGGGTACCTGCTCCAGATACGGGTGGACCGCTCGTCGCGCCGATGGTGCCAATGATTAGTATGAAGGTTTTCGACGGTGCATTCGCAGGCCAGCGAGTCCCCATATCTTTCACAGATTACTGGGGTTATCTAATTCCAGGGAACACATATTGGTTCGACATTGACTGGAATACCGCTCGTGGTGGAAACTTCACACTCTGGCATGTTACAATGTGCATTCAAGAGGTCGGTTGAAACCCGTCCAGGAATCTGCCTCTCTCGAACACACGGCTCTGTTCGTGGGAGCTGTACCGTAGGCATTCCCTGGATCGTTCGTTGGGGCGCCCCGGTGCAGATGCGAACACAAAGCGCAACCTAGAGTGTGTCGTACTACGGCCATCGTCCTCAGAAAAAGAGGGGGTCCTACTGCCAGTCGTAGAGTCGTCATTGGTGCTAGTGGAGGGGCGCACCAAGCGACATATAGTCTGCTCCCACTCCCTTCCTGACATCCCCATACGCCCGCTAGAGATTGTATAGTGTTTCTGAATTCACCATTTCACCAAACAATATGCGTTAGACGATGTGGCGAAAAGAGCCTCGGCGTTGTTTCGCACCAAGGGAACCGATAACGTTCATCCAACCGTGCGCAATCATCCTCGCAAGTGGTCGGCTAGGTGAGCGTCCAGTAGATTCCATTGTCCATTCCCCTGACTAACCCAGACCTCACCGTTCGCCGACTTCGCACGTGGACCACTTGAGGCCTTTCCCGGCAGTTTCTGGAATGAGCCCGCACCTGTCGACGGATTTGCCGACCAGGAGCCATAGACTCCATTGTCGGCTCCCCTAACGCCGACCAGTGCTACCGTCGGGCTATACCCAATTATGGTGGGACTATCAATGGTAGACCCTTTCATTCTGACCCATGCGCTCTGGACTCCGCTCAATGTGTCAACCATGGTGATGTAGATTCCATTATCCATTCCCCTGACGGCAACATAGAGGGTGAAAGAGGCCATGTCGATGGAGGGTCCACTCGAGGTTACACCTGTCAACCGGCGCCACTGGCCCTGAGACGGGTTGTTTGGATCTGGATTCACGCTACACCAGTAGATCCCGTTGTCAGTCCCCTTGACAGCCACATACATCAGACTCGACGAGACCACATGAAGGGCAGGAATACTGTCGGTTGCGCCTGTCAATCTGGTCCATTGCCAAAAACCTGCACGAACAGGTTGTAGAGGACTCAGAGGTAGGATGAGAGAGAGACCCGCGATAAGAAGCACTGCAACGACGAGACGTCGCTTCTTCATACAAGATCCATGGTCTGACTCCGTTCTCCGAATATTTATCCATGACGGCACATATGGTCAGTAGGCAGAAGCAAATTTAGACACTTCACCTTTGCAGACGGATCTCTTGCTTCGTAATGACTTCGAGGAGAAGCGCTGAAGTCTCCTTGGCCCGTTGAGCGAACGCTAGCGCGGCTCGCGGTTCCACTTTTCGAAGACTCTCGATAGATTAGTCAATAGCAACTTGGCATTCCCAACGCTTTCGGACCTTCGGGCAAGTAGAACGGGCGTATGCTCGGACTTCCGAGCATCTGGACCGAACAAGGCCGAATCATACTCACGAGATCAAGATTCGGTAGTTTCGTTTCCTAGTCAAGCATCGAACCCAGTCAAGAAATGCTCAGACCTGTTGGGCAATAGTGCCAATAATATTGCCTCGATGAACAACTGGGACTTGAAGGTAGGCAACACGGTAGTACTGCCCGGGTCCCTGCACGGCCAAGTCGAAACTCCACAACATACTCACCTGCAAAGTTGGATGAAATCGAAAAGACCTGAAACACCTGCCCGCAACCCGGCAGTGGCGGGTTCTCCTTCAGACATGCTATTGTGGCCAATGATGGCTTTGCAGTGGTTGTGCAGCACTGCAGATCGCGATGATACTGATTCCGGTAGGTCTGTACGGCAGTAGTCGTTCGACAAGCTGGAAGCCTGGAACAAGCATGTCGAAATACTTGAATGCCATCGAGGCTGATGGCGGATGCCGCCTTTTCAGAACGTTGCCGCTGACATACCATCCAAGGATTCCGAACATGTCGTAGTAGGAGAGTCGACGAATCAAGAAGCCCGAACTAGTGAGTTTCGAAAGAAGCTCCTGCTTCGCATATCGCCTTTTGTGGCCGACGACTTCGTCAATAGTGTTGTAAAGGCATCTGTGGGCCGGAACCAACAGAATCAAGATACCATTTTCACTGAGCAGCGATCTCATTCTGCGTAGGGCAAGGACGTCATCTGAGATATGTTCGAGAACATTCATGCACACGATGGTGTCGAATCTCAAATCTCGCAGTGCCAGGAAATCCTCCCACCTAGTCAGATCCAGCTTTCGGACAGTCACCCTATCATCCGGAAACTTCCGCTTCAGTTGCGCAACATAAGACGAATCGACTTCCAATAAGAACAGTCTTCCTCGGAAATCCCGATACAGCATTTCGGAGTAGGTTCCGATCCCGCTCCCTACTTCCAGAATGCTCTCTCCCCTTACAGATTGTCTGATCTCACGATACATCCAACGAGTGAAGTTGGTGGCCTTCGAGGCCGTTTCCAACGCTGTCGTTAACGAGTCAATCGGGTCCAGAGAGCTTCACCTAGGTTCCTTCTTGTGGTTGCGCCTAGGTCCCAACGATGAACATCTGAGAGGCAATTCCAGCAATCTAACCACGAAGGCACAGATCTCATCTTATGCATCTTTGGGAGTTTATGGGCTTCGGAGGGCCGATACTAGGGCCGCCTGGGAATACATGCCTCTTCGTTTTGGAACACTCTGTGGCAAGCATCAGCCATGACAAGGGTGGCGCTCAGCTTCTCATGTGACAGCCTGCAAACTCCGTCGCAAACGCCGTTCAAATTGGCGAAGCGTAAGCTTCATGCTGAGAGAGATGGTGCTGACGGTCAATCCTTGGACTGCAACGAGAAAGAGGAAGAGGGAAAGAGAGGCATACCCTTCGTGGAAGATTCTTCCCGCGAGAGCTTCGTATAGGATCCAGACAAGTATCGCAGCTGCGGGAATGATAGCTAGGCTTGACATCAGACCAAAGAGGACGACCGGGCTATAACGTCGCGCAATTGACAGCATAGTTACAAGATCTTTGAAACCTTGTGACCATGTGTGAACTTTCGAGGGACCCAAGCGTTTTCTATAGCTAATCGGGACTTCTTCGACTCGGCCTATCGCTGTGCTCTGTGCCAGTATCTCCTGCTCGACAGTGAACTCGCCCAGATTGAGATCCAATGTCTTGGCAAATTCCGTGTCAAGAAGATACATGCCTGAGAGCACATCGGAGAGACGTGTGCCGAAAAGAAGATTGTAGACTCTAGTTAGGAGACGATTGCCGAATTTGTGGATTCCGTTCATCGCTCCGGGCTGAGGCCGTCTGATTCCGACCACCTGATCCGCTCCTTTGGCTCTTTGAAAGAGGAGGTCAATATCGTGTGCGTCATAGGTCATATCTGCATCCATGAATACGCAATAGCGGGTGTTCACGAGTTCTAGTGCTGTGATGACAGCATCGCGTTTGCCTTTCCCAGTTTGCTGGACCACTTTGACGCCTTTTCCCTGAGCGACCTGCACGGTCCTATCGGTCGAGTTGCCGTCAACTACCAGGACCTCACTATACCCACACGCGTGTATCTCGTCGATAGTGCTGCCTACAGCTTCCTCCTCGTTCTTTGTTGGAAGGACAACGGTGACCACGTATCGCCTCAGAAGTCCAGCCGTTTTCAATTTGCGAACCCTGCTATGACCGGTCACTATTCATCACGCCTTGGCTAGGGTCACGTGGACACCACATGCCGTGTGGCTTCTTCTTCGAAGCCACCGGGATTCAAGAAACGCAAGTCTGTTCATGCAAGTCAGCGCCGCATTGAAGACAACCACTGCTACAGACGAGTTGTCACCAGCACCATGATAGTATCTGTTGTGGCGCCAATATAGCGTTTCAATGGATCTGCTGAGGTACACGAAGATGAACAAGACGAAGTCCATCAATGCGCCCAGCATGTGGTAGCTGTAGTAGACAGATACGATTCGGTAGCCGGGCTCGGACACCAGCTGGGCTATGTCGGAAAGCGTGAAGTCTTGCGTATGGCCACCTGCCGGCCCCTTCACGTTGAAACCGAAAATTCGCTTGAATAGTGCATAGATCGAGAGAGGATTTCCTTCGCAGGGTATGAACATGCACAGAACGCCGCCCGTTTTCAGAATTCTGCGTGCTTCATCAGCCGCCAGTTTCGGGTTCTCAACGTGTTCGAGGAAATCCATGAGCAGGACAGCATCGAAGGATTCTTTGTGATACGGAAGCCGATGACCATCACCGGCCACGAACAGGGCCGAGGGCGTAATTCTTTGCCCAAAATTCAATGAATCTGTGTCGAGGTCGATGCCATGATACTCAAAGGGATAGCTGAGAGCCATGAGGGAACGCAGATGCTTTCCGGCGCTCGAGCCCACCTCTATTAGTCGGCCGGCGCGTCCGGCAAGTGCGTCGCACAGATACTTCATTTTGAGACTTGGCAGGTCCTTGTCTGTGGGTCTGAGTATCGTAGCTCCCCATGTCTTCCCGTCTGCGAGGAAGAACTTGGATGACATAATCAGTCAGCTCGGGTGATACACTGTCAGGTGTGAGTACGCTGGAGACGTGTCAGATCCACGGCAGCACCTGTGGTTGCCGATTGATATATAGCAAAGACCAGTTTGAGCGCTTCAAGACCGTCAGACCCGTTTCCAATCGGCTCACGATTCTCTGTTATGGAGGTAGTGAATTCCTTGAATTCTTCATGCCAAGAACGGTCTTCCCCACGAAATTCTGTTACATCTTCCCGGAAGGGTTCGGAAAAAGTCCTTCTGCCCACCGCAATACGTTCTGTTCCATAGCTACCCCCAAGTCCGCTTACACGTATGTACCCCTCATGACCAGAGACCTCGAAGGAGAACAGGTTCTTCCATTGTGTCAGGCTGGAATGCAGCGACGCGATCTGCCCCCGAGTCGTCTTGAAGAGCGCGAAGGCATTATCCTCTAGCGGGGTTATCTTCCAGTATCTTGTCGTCGTAAACCCCACAGCATGGGAGAAGTCTCCGGCAAACCAACGGAACAGATCTATCCCATGTATTCCTTGCTCCATCAAGTGCCCTCCACTGACTATTTCGGGATTAGCTCTCCACTCCTTCTCGTATCCTGGCCTGCCGCATATCCCGTATCGACAGCGCAAGAAGTCCAACTCACCGACAACGCCTTTGTCGAAGAGCTCCTTTGCCTTTGTTATGCTTGGGTGGTGGCGGTGGTTGAAACCACACTTCAACTTCACTTTGCTTCTCTGAGCAACACTCACCATCTCCCGTGCCTCTTCAATGGTTCTCGCTAGTGGTTTTTCACACAAGACATGCTTCCCGTGTTCCATGGCTGTTATGCTTATCGGAGCATGCATGTTCGGCGGAGTGCATACTAGTACGACATCGACGTTTTCGCTTTGAGCCACTTTCTTCCAATCGTCTGTGGCCTCGCACCCCATCATATCGGCGAGTCGTTTTGCTCTTTCGATATGCGCAGCTGCTATGATGACCAACCTCGCGTCTGGTGACTCGCCGAAGACAGACGCTCTCCTTCTGGCTTGAAGACCCGCGCCAACGATTCCTACTCTCAGCGGTTTTCCAGTGTGAGGCATTCTCATGACTGCCATTGTGGACTCCTCACGGCTCTGCCCCTTCCGATCGCGAAATAGTCGAACCCCTTTTCTCTGAGCGACTTGTCATCGAGCATGTTAGTTGGGTCGAACAATATGGGGCGCTTCATCTTTGCTTTGATAGCATCGAAGTCCAGCCGTCTGTATTCTGGCCATTCAGTGACTATTACCAGCGCATCGCTCCCTTCCACAGCCTTGTAGGGGTCTTTGCAGAACTCGAATTCTCTGTGTTGCCGTATCTCTTCCATCGCGGCTTTCGGATCATGAGCCCTGACGATCGCGCCCTTCTGCACCAGATCGCTGATTATTTCCAAGGCCGCGGAACGGTGCAAAGTGCTTGTGCCTGGCTTGTAGGTCAAGCCTAAGACGGCTATGGATGAGCCTCTCAAGGCCCCAAGGATCCTTTCCAACTTCTTCACAACGGACTTGTTCTGCTCCTCGTTCACTTTCAGGACTCCATCTATCAGGTGCGTCTCATGTCTGAATTGCCTTCCGAGTCCCACAATTACCTTCAGATCCCTTGCAAGGTGGCCTCCTGAAAATCCCAGCCCCGGACGAAGCGGAGCTCCGCGTCCCACCCTGTGATCACTATGCAGGCCCTCAGACACCTCCATCGCGTCAGCTCCTACTATGTCACAAAGGTTTGCAATCTCGTTGGCGAAGCTGATACACGTGGCCAAGTAGCAGTTGAGAGCGTGCTTTGTCATCTCAGCCGATCTTAGGCCCATTCTCAGTTTGGGAGCCGAAATGACGCTGAATAGCTGCTCGACACTGTCTAGGGTTGATTCCTTGTCCGCCCCGATTACTATACGATCGGGGTTTCTGAAGCATTCTATGGCTCTGCCTAGCCTGAGATTCTCGGGGCTGTAAGCCACGTCGAAATCGATCCCTCTTGATCTCGCACTCTCCTCTATTGTTGACTTGATCTTGTCGCATGTACCAACCGGAACCTGACTACTCACAACGACCACCGCTCCGTTTTCGAGGCACAGACCAAGAGCACGAGACACAACAAAGATCTCCGATACGTCAACCTCATCTTGAGCGTCCACTGGAGTGTCTAACGTTATCAGAACATATCTGGCATCCTTGACCGCTGTCTCCAAATCAGTCGTGAAGCTCAGCCTCTTGGACTCGACGTTCCTTCTCAATAGTTCGTCAAGACCCGGCTCATACAAGGGAGCGACGCCTACGTTCAGTTTTTGAACCCTCTCGCGGTTGCTGTCCATACCCACAACGGAGTATCCGGCGTCGGCAAGGCATGATGATACCACTGAACCTAGATGCCAGGCTCCGATCACACAGATCTTTGAATCGTGGCTGCCCAAGTTCGCTCTCATCCTACGAGAACAGACGCATCCTCATCGTATTAATCGAAGTAAACCTTCCTGAGGAGTCTCGTGGTCCATCTGACCGCATCCTCAGAGGGACGCTTTGGCCTCCACCCCGTGCGTTTCAACTTCTGGATCGACAGAACGCATTTTCGCGTATCACCTGGCCAGCCCCTGACCCCTCCTTTGTGTTTTACCTGGACGCGCTTCAGGCCAAGTTCACCTATCACTATCTCCGCTACTCGATCAGCCGTTATCGCGTCAACCGTTCCAATGTTGTAGACTTCCCATGAACCCTTGCGCGAGAAGTTCGCCAACCCGTGGACGATTCCTTCCACGCAATCATCCACATCCGTGTAGGACTTCAACTGTCGACCATCTCCCAGAACTTCCAGAGAACCAGAATTGTGCTTGAGCTTCATCAGGAAGTCAACGATCACTCCCCTGTGTTGGTTTCTACCAACTATGTTTGCGAAACGATACATCAAGCCCGAGAAGCCGTAGAGATGGCAGTACGCCGTTACCATTCCCTCATCCGCCAACTTCGAAGCGCCATAGAGGGATATTGGGCATAGTGGCCCGAAGCTTTCCCGAAGGGGTCGATTCGACTCCACCTCTCCGTAAACTGCGCTGGAAGAAGAGAAGACGATTGTTGAGACATCGTTTCTACGCATGGCCTCCAGAACGTTCCAAGTCCCGATCGTGTTCTGTCTTAGATCAAGACGCGTGCTCTTCGTGCTCCTGCGAATGTCGGCACTAGCAGCAAGATGAAAGACCACGTCTTTTCCATTTACTACCTTGTCAAGGAGTCTCCTGTCAAGAATGTCCCCGCGAACGAAGCGGAATGCTTTCCTTCGTCTCAGACTCTTCACATATGCGTACTTTCCAGCGGAGAGATTGTCGAAGCAGGTGACGGAGTTGCCGTCACGTGCTAGACGTTCGCACAGGTTGCCGCCAATGAAGCCCGCGCCACCAGTAACCAACGCGTTCAATCACAAACCACGAAACAACCCGTATTCGGTTTCGACTATAAACACTACCCCGTCTTTCCCCGAGTCGACGCGCTAGCAAGATTCATTAGAAGTGAGCAACAGATGACCACGTCAATCGCCACTAGAGTGTGGGAGTGTGATAATCTCAAGGACGCCCGTGCGCCTGCCATTGGGGGGCGGTGGTACCGATCTGGCCTCTTACTACTCGAAGTTCGGTGGATTCCTCGTGAGCGCGGCGATAGACAAACACAACTACATAGCAGTGAAGAGCAGGTTCGAGAATGGTTTCAGGATTAGCTACTCTCAAACAGAGATAGTGGATCGGGTCGAAGACATCAAGCAGCCTATCGTCAGAGAGGCTTTGAGACTCCTCAAACTCAAGGATTACCTTGAGATCGTATCAATAGCCGACGTTCCAGGCCGTTCCGGGCTGGGCGGTTCCAGCAGCTATGCGGTGGGAATGCTAAATGCGCTGCATTCCTTCAAGAGAGAGAACGTTTCCCTTGAGACGTTAGCTGAGGAGGCATGCCGTATAGAGATTGATGTCCTAAAGGAGCCCATTGGAAAACAGGATCAGTATGTTGCCTCATTCGGCGGAATCAACTGCTATGAGATCGAGAATGACGGCACAGTGCTTGTGAGCCCGCTACTCATCTCACCTCACTGTGTTGCCGAGCTTGAGAGCAACCTCCTCCTGTTCTATACGGGCATCAAGAGGGATGCCTCGCAGATACTTGGGCGTCAGAAAGAAGACCAAGAAAAAGGCGTCAGGCGAGTCACCGAGACTATGCATGAGATAAAGAACATCGGCTACCAAGTTAGAGATACTCTGTCCGGTGGAGACGTACACAGGTTCGGGGAATTGCTTGATTTTCACTGGAGCACAAAAAGGAAGCTCTCGGAGCAGGTGACCAATGATCGCATTGATCAGCTGTATGAGATCGCGAAGCGGAACGGAGCCATAGGAGGGAAGATCATGGGCGCTGGAGGTGGAGGCTTCTTCATGTTCTACTCAGAGAATGGAAAGGAAAAGCTCAGGAAGGCCATGGGCAGGGAGGGTCTTCAGGAAGTCAGATTCAGATTCGACTTTGATGGGTCGAAGATACTGCTGAATATATAGAATTCTGGAGATGCTTGGGATTGAATAAAGGATTTGTGAGGGATTTCCTGAACGAGTTTGCCGAGGTTGCTAGACACCTGTCTGATGATGACATCAACAGGGCAACTGACCTCTTGTTTGACGCTTGGAAGAAAGGAAGCAAGATCTTCATCATCGGCAACGGAGGCTCAGCATCAACCGCTTCACACTTTGCCTGCGATCTCGCCAAGACGACTGCGATTGATGGAAAGAAACGGTTCAAAGTCATTAGCCTCACAGATAATGTTCCATTGCTGACGGCTTTGACAAATGACGATGGGTTCGCAAGCATTTTCGTCGAACAGCTCAGGAACTTACTCGAGAAAGACGATGTGCTCATAGCCATCAGCGTCCACGGCGGATCCGGACAGGACAAGGCAGGCCTCTGGTCACAGAATCTGCTCGCCGCAATTCAGTACGCAAAGAACAACTCGGCAAAAACCATTGGGATCGCTGGCTTCGACGGAGGAGCTTTCAAGACCATGACCGATGTATGCGTAGTGGTGCCCGCGAATTCTACACCCTACGTGGAGTCTTGGCACGCAGCACTTGAGCATCTCATCTGTAGTTCCCTCAGAGAGAGGATTCAGAATACTTGAGCGCTCGTGGCGTCCTACTCGATCGTGATGGCGTCATTAATGAGCTTGTGTACTTTCCGGAGGTCGGCGTCATTGATTCACCACTCAACCCTGATCAGTTTAAGCTCCTTCCTGGCGTTCCGGAGGCCATACGAACACTGAACCACCTCGGCTTCAAAGTCGCGGTTGTTTCCAATCAGCCTGCGATCGCAAAAGGGAAGATGACTGAGAAGCTCTTCGCCGAGATCAGATCGAAGATGAAGAATGAGCTTGAACGCGAAGGCGCTCACTTGGACGCCGAATACTACTGCTTCCACCATCCCGACGCGGTCAGAGAGGAATACAGGGTCAATTGTAACTGCAGGAAACCCAAACCCGGCCTCTTTCTAGAAGCCTCGTCCGAACTCGATTTGGATCCTTCAAGATCGTTCTCAGTGGGCGATAGCCTAGTTGATGTCAAAGGTGGAAAAGCTGCGGGGTTCACAACGATTCTCATCGGGTCGATGAAATGCGACCTATGCCGGCTGATGGATCAGGAAGATGCTCACCCGGACCATGTCGCCGAAAGCCTAATCAGGGCTGTTGAGACCATTCGCGGCAAGTGATACGTAGTGGAGATTTTCCTAGACACGGCCAGCATCAAAGAGATCAAAGAGATACTGCCGTGGGGCTTGATCAGCGGGGTAACGACTAATCAGAAGATCTTCCTTGCTGAGAAAGGTTGCAACTTCAGAGAGAGGGTCCGAGAGATACTTTCACTTGTGAACGGTCCTCTGAGCGTAGAATTGACGAAGACCGACGGCACCGACGAGGAGTTGATCAAGGAGGCTCTGGAATACTCAAGATGGAGCCCGAAGAACATAGCGATTAAAGTGCCTATGTTCGGAAACGGCAGGGGCCTGAAGATTATTAGCCAGCTTCGAAGACGGAGGGTCAAGACGAATGCGACCGCACTCATATCCGTGAATCAGGTGATGTTGGCTGCTAAGGCAGGTGTAACGTTTGCAAGCATCTTCTTCAATCGGGTGAAGGATGCAGGCGAGGATGCTGAGCGAGTCGTCAGGGAATCACGGGCTCTGCTTGACAGGATGGATTCACCGACGAAGATCATCGTTGGAAGCATCAGGAGGCCCGAGGATGTCGCTCAGGCGGCAGTCGCCGGAACCCACGTGATCACGATCCCTTACAAGATCCTGACCCAGATGCCCTACCACAAGAAGACCGAGGAGACGATAGCGGAGTTCGACCGCGCCTGGCAGGAGTTCAGGCAAGCAGAGAAGAAGTGACGCGATAACCCGAACTCAACTCGTGAGCTGTCTCTGTAGTTCTTCGTAGCCCTCGGGTGTTCCAATGTCCCAGACGTAGCTTGGGAGCATGTAGGCGTAGACTTCCTCCTGCCGGCAGAGCCAAGCTATGAAATTGCCAGGTTCATCCCTGTTTCCGCCGATGCCCATGTACTGTTTGGTTCTGAGTAGCGACTCGTACGGTAGAATGTAGATGCAAGCTCCGACAAGGGTTGTTGTGGGTTTCTTCGGCTTCTCCTCAAAGCTGATGACTCTATTGTCGCTTCCCAGCGTCACAACGGACCCCAGTTTGACTTGCTCAAGGCTCTTCTGATGGTAGACCACCACGACCGCCT